>Ga0207868_1000369_pt1 | contig 52143 bp, 50 predicted proteins | sample Passage237B_FD_187370 | JGI IMG/M metagenome (GOLD analysis project Ga0207868, IMG submission 187370) | Cellulose adapted compost microbial communities from Newby Island Compost Facility, Milpitas, CA, USA - Passage2 37B (SPAdes) (version 3) ... | reverse complement strand
GCATCAATCGAGCGCGCACGGTGCCGCGCTCAGTCCGGCAGGAACAGTCCGATCAGATCGTTGAGAAAGCGCCGGCCGGCTTCGGTGGCCACGAGCCGAGTCGGATCGTCGGCAAGCCACCCGCGCCGACGCGCTTCGTCGACGCGCGCCGCGATCGCGGCTGCCGGGAGTCCGGTGCGCGCGGCGAACGCCTCCGCTTCGATGCCGTCGTCGAGGCGCAGCGCATTCATCATGAACTCGAACGGCAGGTCGGCGACGGCGACCGGATGCGCGGTGCCGAATCCTTCGCCCCTCTTCGCGCGTTCCAGATAGCTGCGCGGTGTCTTCACTTTTGCGGTGCGGATGACGCGGGAACGCGATGCATCCGTGAGCTTGCCGTGCGCGCCGGCGCCGATCCCGAGGTAGTCGCCGAAGCGCCAGTAGTTGAGGTTGTGCCGGCAGCGACGCCCCGCGCGCGCGTACGCGGACACCTCGTATTGCGCGTAACCCGCCTCGGCCAGCCGCGCGCGACAGGCTTCCTGCATGTCCCATGCGCTGTCCTCGTCCGGCAGCGAAGGCGGCTGCGCGGCGAACGCGGTGTTCGGCTCCAGCGTGAGCTGGTAGTGCGACACGTGCGCGGGCGCGAGCGCGATCGCGCGATCCACGTCGGCCAGCGCGCCGGCGAGTGTCTGCTCCGGCAATGCATACATCAGGTCGAGATTGATGTTGTCGATGCCCGAATCCCGTGCCCGCTTGATCGCGCGCTCGGCTTCCTCCGACGAGTGGATGCGACCGAGCCGGCGCAGCTTGTCGTCGTCGAAGCTCTGCACGCCGAAGCTGAGCCGGTTCACGCCGGCCGCGCGGTAGCCGTCGAAGCGGTCGTGCTCGACCGTGCCCGGATTGGCCTCCAGCGTGATCTCGATGTCCGCATCGAAAGCGATCCGCGCCGCCGCGCCGTCGAGGATGCGGCCGATCGCCGCTCCGTGGAACAGGCTAGGCGTGCCGCCGCCGAAGAACACGCTGTGCAACGAACGCCCCGCGAGCGCCGCGCCATGGATGTCCAGATCGCGATCGAGATCGGCGAGCAGGGCCGCGACGTACTCGTCCACCGGCAGCGCCTGCCCGCGTGCGTGCGAGTTGAAGTCGCAGTACGGGCACTTCCTCACGCACCACGGGATGTGGATGTACAGCGACAGCGGCGGCGGTGCGAGCGGGTTCATGGCTCCGCGAGATGCGCGGGAGGGCGGCGCGACATCAGTCGCCCCATGTTGCGCGCAGCCGAGCGAGCGCGAGGCCACGATGGCTGAGGCGGTTCTTGGTGGGCGGGTCGAGTTCCGCGGCGCTGCGTCCGCTGGCGTCGTCGGGGAGGAAAACCGGGTCGTAGCCGAATCCGCTTGCGCCGCGCGGTGCGGCGAGGATGCGGCCGTGCCAGCGGCCTTCGGCGATCACGGGTGCGGGGTCGTCGGCGGATCGCAGCAGCACGATGGTGCAGTGGAAGTGTGCGCGGCGCTTCGCATCGGGCACGTCGCGCAGCATGTCGAGCAGCTTCGCGACATTCGCGGTGCTGTCGCCGTGCGTGCCGGCATAGCGGGCCGAGAGCAGGCCGGGCGCACCGCCGAGCGCGTCCACGCACAGGCCGGAATCGTCGCCGAGCGCGGGCAGGCCGGAGATGCGCGATGCGTGGCGCGCTTTCAGCAGTGCATTCTCGACGAAGGTGGCGCCGGTTTCTTCGGCATCGTCGATGCCGAGATCCGATTGCGCGATCAGTTCGACGTCCATGCCGGCGAACAGTTCGCGCAGTTCGCCGAGTTTGCCGCGATTGCCGCTGGCGAGGACGAGCTTCATGCGTGTGGCTGGATCAGATCCCAGCGATTGCCGTAGAGGTCGGCGAAGATCGCGACGCGGCCGTGCGCCTCGTTGCGCGGTTCGCCCTCGATCGCCGCGCCGGCCTCGCGCAGCCGAGCCAGGTCACGCGCGAAGTCGTCGGTGTGCAGGAAGAATCCCACGCGCCCGCCATGCTGGCGGCCGATGCAGGCGACCTGCTCGGGCGTGGAGGCCTTTGACAGCAGCAGGCTGAATGCCGCGTCGGTCGCCGGAGCGATGCGCAGCCAGCGCTTGCCGCCGCCGAGATCGGTGTCCTCGACTTTCGTGAAGCCGAGCGCGCGTGCGAACCAGTCGGCCGCTTCATCGTAGTCGCGCACGAGCAATGCGACCTGCGCGACGCGGCGACTCATCCGGCGAGCGCCTCGCGCTGGTGCGCGCAAAGCGCCGCAACGCCCTGGCCGGCAAGCGCCAGCAGCGCATCGAGCTCGTCGCGGCGGAAGGCATGACCTTCGGCCGTTCCCTGCAGTTCGATGAAGCCGCCGCCGTCATTCATCACGACGTTCATGTCCGTGTCGCAGGCCGAATCCTCGGCGTAATCGAGGTCGAGGACCGGCACACCCTGGAAGATGCCGACGGAGACCGCGGCCACCGCGCCATGGATCGGGTCGCGCTTGACGAGGTTGCGGGCGCGCAGCCAGCCGATTGCATCCACCAGTGCGACGTAGGCGCCGGTGATCGCCGCGGTGCGCGTGCCGCCGTCGGCCTGCAGCACGTCGCAATCGAGCGTGATCGTGCGTTCGCCCAGCGCCTGCCGATCGACGCAGGCGCGCAGCGAACGGCCGATCAGGCGCTGGATTTCCATCGTGCGGCCACCCTGGCCGCCGCGCGCGGCTTCGCGCTGCGTGCGCTGGCCGGTCGCGCGCGGCAGCATGCCGTACTCGGCCGTGATCCAGCCCTCGCCCTTGCCGCGCAGGAACGGCGGTACCTTTTCCTCCACGCTGGCGGTGCACAGCACGCGCGTGTCTCCGAACGAGATCAGTACCGATCCTTCGGCGTGGCGGGTGTGGCCGCGTTCGATGCGCACCTCGCGCAGCTGGTCGGCGGCGCGTCCACTGGGACGACGGAAGGTCGACATGGGCGATGCCTGCAAATTTGCGGGCGCGGATTGTAGCCCAGGCGCGCGCCGCGATGGCTGCACCATCGCTTGCCGGGGCGGGCGGAAATCGCGTGGCGACACGCGTGGCATACTGCGCGCCCCGACTCGCATGAAGATCAAGGCCGATGCTTCGCAGCATGACCGCATTCGCAAGCGCCGAAGCCGAGGGCGAGCACGGCTCGCTGGCGATCGAGCTGCGCTCGGTCAACCATCGCTATCTCGAACTCGGCCTGCGGCTGCCGGAAGAACTGCGCATGCTGGAACCGGCAATGCGCGAACGCGTGGCGGCGCGCCTCGCGCGCGGCAAGGTCGATCTGACCCTGCGGTACAAGCCGGCGCTGGCGGATGCGGCCGCGCTGGAACTCGACGACGCGCGCGTCGCCCGGCTGGCGGATGCCGCGCAGGCGCTGGCCGCACGCTTTCCGCAGTTCAACGTCGATTTCGTTTCGCTCCTCGGCTGGCCCGGCGTGCTGGTCGAGCCGGAGTCGGATCAGGATGCGCTGCGCGCGGCGGCGCTTGCGCTGCTGGATCGCGTCCTGCGGGAAATGGTCGACGCGCGCGAGCGCGAAGGCGGGCGACTCGGCGGATTCCTGGCGGAGCGGCTCGACGGCATCGAGCGCATCGTGCAGCAGGTCCGTGCGGATGCTCCGGCATTGCGCACGGCGCTTCGCGCCCGCTTCGACGCCCGCATTGCCGACCTCAAGCAGCCGCTCGAGCCGGGTCGCATCGAGCAGGAGATCGTGCTGCAGTTGCAGCGCTTCGACGTCGACGAGGAACTCGACCGCCTGACCGCGCACGTCGCGGAAGCGCGCCGCGTGCTCGGTCTGCGCGAAGCCGTCGGCCGGCGCCTGGATTTCCTGATGCAGGAATTCAATCGCGAGGCCAACACGCTCGGCTCCAAGGCCGCCGACGCCGGCATGACCAATGCCGCGGTCGAACTCAAGGTCCTGATCGAGCAGATGCGCGAACAGGTACAGAATCTGGAATGAGCGGGACGAACGGCACACTGTTCATCGTTGCCGCGCCCTCGGGGGCCGGCAAGACGAGCCTCGTCCATGCGCTGGTCGAGCGCGAGCCCTCGCTTGCGCTGTCGGTGTCCTACACGTCACGCCTGCCGCGGCCCGGCGAGATCGACGGCAAGCATTACCACTTCGTTCCGCGCGCGGTGTTCGAGCACATGGCGCAGGCCGGCATGTTCTACGAGTACGCCGATGTCCACGGCGATCTGAAGGGAACGGCGCGATCCTCGGTGGAGCCGGTGCTCGCGTCGGGGCGGGACGTGCTGCTGGAGATCGACTGGCAGGGCGCGCGGCAGGTGCGTGACGCCTGCCCCGGAAGCGTCAGCGTGTTCGTGCTGCCGCCGTCGCGGGCGGAGCTGGAGCGTCGCCTTCGTTCGCGCGCATCCGACAGTGCCGAGGTCATCGCGCGACGCCTTGCCAACTCGCGCGAGGAAGTCGCGCACGCGCACGAGTTCGACTACATCGTGGTCAATGACCAGTTCGCCGACGCACTGGACGACTTGCGCGCCATCGTGACGTGCCAGCGCCTGCGCCGCGACGTCCAACTCGACCGCCATCGCGCCCTGGTGGCCGATTTGGTGCGCGAGCCGTGAGCGTGCGTGTGCATCCATCCCGTTCCGCCGACGCGGAGCCCCGTCCGCCACTTCCGGTTTGCAGCTGCTTCCGATGAGCCACGGCACCCCGTATCCCGAAGATTCCGATGTCCTGGTGCGGATCCGCGGTCTGCGCACGCGACTTGGCGGAAAGACGATCTTCGACGGCATCGACCTCGACATCCCGCGGGGCAGGATCACCGCGATCATGGGCCCGAGCGGAACCGGCAAGACGACGCTGTTGCGGCACATCACCGGGCAGACGCAGCCCGACGCCGGATCGATCCGTGTCGATGGCCGCGAGGTGGTCGGCATGCGTCGCGGCGAGCTGTTCGACCTGCGCGAGCGCATCGGCTATCTGTTCCAGAACTCGGCGCTGCTGACGGATTACAGCGTGTACGAGAACGTGGCGTTCCCGCTGCGCCAGCACCTCAGGCTGCCCGAGGCGATCGTGCGCAATCTGGTGCTGACCAAGCTCCAGGCCGTCGGCCTGCGCGGTGCCGCGGAGCTGATGCCGGACGAGCTCTCTGGCGGCATGATGCGCCGTGTCGCGCTCGCGCGCGCGATCGTGCGCGACCCGGATCTGATTCTCTACGACGAGCCGTTCGTGGGCCTCGATCCGATCGCCCTGAACCAGGTGCTGAAGCTGATCCGCACCCTCAACGACACCCTCGGGGTGACCAGCGTGCTGGTGGCGCACGAGTTCGCCGCGGTGTCGCGCGTTGCCGACGTCGTGCACCTGATCGCGGGCGGCAAGCGGGTCGCGAGCGGCGCGCCCGCCGAGCTTGCCAGGGGCGATTCGCCATGGACGCGGCAGTTCTTTGGCGGTGCGGCCGATGGACCGGTTCCGTTCCAGTACCCGGCGCGGGACTACGCGCTCGATCTCGGCTTTCCGACGGAGACGGCGAAATGAAGGCGCGTTCGAACTCCCGGCTGATCGATTCGGTCGCGCAGATCGGTGCGTGCGGATTGTTCCTCCTGCAGATCGTCGGTGCGATTCCGAAGAGCCTGCGCCATTTTCGCGAGACGCTGCGCCAGATCTGGTTCGTCGGCGCGATGAGCCTGGTCATCATCATGACCTGCGGCCTGTTCGTGGGCATGGTGCTCGGCCTGCAGCTCTACTACGTGCTGTCGATCTTCGGCGGCACGGCGGCGCTCGGCACGGTGGTTTCGCTGTCGCTGTACCGCGAGCTTGGGCCGGTCGTGACCGCGCTGCTGTTCGCAGGCCGCGCCGGAACCTCGGTGACCGCCGAGATCGGCCTGATGCGCGCGACCGACCAGCTGTCGGCGATGGAGATGATGGCGGTCGATCCGCTGGCCTACGTCGCCGCGCCCCGCTTCCTCGCCGGCATCGTCGCGATGCCGCTGCTCGCCTGCGTCTTCAACGCGCTGGGAATCTTCGGCGCGCATCTGGTCGGCGTGAGCTGGCTCGGACTCGACAACGGCACGTTCTGGTCGAACATGACCAACAGCGTGGACGTGTGGAAGGATGTCGTGAACGGGCTCTGGAAGAGTGCGGCGTTCGGCGGCGTCATCGCGCTGATCGCGGTGTTCCAGGGCTACACGACGCCGCCGACGAGCGAGGGCGTGGCGTACGCGACCACGCGCACCGTCGTGTTCTCCTCGATCGTGGTCCTCGCGCTGGATTTCGTGATGACCGCGTTCCTGATGTAGCGGGCCACGCCCGCATCGAAGCCGTACACGCCCACCCCATCCACCGGACCGGCAACCATGACCCAACGACGCTCCTACCAGATCGGAACCGGCCTGTTCATCCTGCTCGGTTTCGCCGCGCTCGCGTACCTCGCGACGCAGACGACCTCGATCGCCAACTTCAGTCAGGGGCCCAGCTACACGCTGACCGCGCGCTTCGGCAACATCGGCCAGCTCAAGCTGCGTGCCCCGGTGAAGCTGGCCGGCGTGCGGATCGGTACCGTCGAGTCGATCGAACTCGAGCCGGCAAAGCTGGAGGCGATCGTGCGCCTGTCCATCGATCGCCGCTTCGACGAACTGCCGGACGATTCGGCGGCCGCCATATTCACCAGCGGTTTACTGGGCGATCAGTACGTTGGCATCCAGCCGGGCGGATCGCCGGACATGTTCAAGGACGGCGACGAGTTCGTCCTGACGCAGTCCTCGATGCAGCTCGAAGACCTGATCGGCAAGTTCCTCGTCAATGGTTCGCCGGGCGAGAAGCAGGGATCGAAGGATTCCGCATCCGCCGAATGACCTCGTTTTCCGTTTCCTCCGGAGTCCGCATGTCGCGCATCCTGTCCATCGTGGTGGCATCTTTCCTCGTCCTTGGCTTCTCGGGCGCGCGCGCCGACACGGCGCTGCCGGAGCAGGTGGTGCAGGGCATCGCCGCGGATCTGGAGCGCGCCGTCGACGGTCACCAGGCCGAGCTGCGCAGCGATCGCGAGAAGCTGATCGATCTCATCGACGACCTGTTCCTGCCGCATTTCGACATCGACTACGCGTCGATCCTCGTGCTCGGGCCGCATGCGCGCGCCGCCAGCCCGGAACAGCGCGCGCGATTCGCGAGGGCGTTCTATTCCTCGATCGCGCATCGCTACGCGGAAGGGCTGCTCAACTACACCAAGGGCAGCGTGCGCGTCCTGCCGCGCAACGGCGATCTCAACGACAAGCGGACCATCGTGCGCACGCAGGTCGTGCTCGACGACGGCAAGCTGCTCGCCGTCGACTATGCGTTCCGCAAGACCAAATCCGGGGAATGGAAGGCCTACGACGTGATCATCGAAGGCATCTCCTACGTCACCAATTACCGCAACCAGGTCGACGCGGAGATCCGCAAGACCGGGCTCGACGCGCTGATCGTGCGGCTGGAGACGCAGGGCGCGAAGGCGCTGGAGTCGATGGAGAAGGACCAGAAGTGAGCACGTCTGCCCCGCGGATCGAGCGCGAAGGCCGACGCGCGCGGGTAAGCGGATCGCTCGGCTTTCCGCAGGCATCCGATGCGCTGGCCCGCGTCCGGGAGATCACCGGGGATGCGCGCGGCGACATCGACGTGGATGTTTCCGGCATCGAGGACGTGGACAGCGCGACGCTGGCCACGCTGCTCGGCTGGAGCGCCGCCGCCGCTCGGGCCGGCGCGCGCCTGCACTATGTCGGCATTCCGTCCGCCCTGGCGTCGCTGGCGAAGCTGAGCGACGCCGAGGCGTTGCTGACCGGCGCGGAGCCTCGCGCGACTCAGTGAGGATCGGGCTGGTGTCGTTCTTCGTAGCGCTGCTGCTCTTCCAGCATCGCGTCGATGTCGGCGTCGTCGCCGGTTCCCTGCAGCACCTCGATGGCCTCGACCGGCGGCTCGCCGTCGTAGATCTCGTAGAGCCTGCGCTGCCGGTAGGCGTCGCGATAGAACACGTAGGGATCGTATACGCCCTCGAGCAGGTTTTCCGCATCGATGCCGCGTGAGCGCAGCGTGACCAGATAGAGCACGCTCGGCAGTTCCTCGGCGTGCCATTTCAGGTCGTGCTCTTCCGCATACCAGCCGAGCGGGTCGAGCGCGCGATCGGCAGGCAGGCGCCAGACGTCGCGCACCGTGGTCGAGCCGACTAGCGGCAGCACGAGGTACGGCCCTTCCGGCAGGCCCCATTTGGCGAGCGTGACGCCGAAGTCGGTCTCGTGCGGCGGCAGCCTCAGCTGACTTGCCGGGTCGAAGAAGCCCGCGAAGCCGACCGTCGAGTTGATCAGGAAGCGCCCGGTGTTGCGCAGTGCGAGCTTGGGCTCCGCCTGCAGGAGGTCGTTCACGATCGTGATCGGCATCCGGATGTTGGAGAAGAAATTGGAGATCAGGCGCCGGACGTTCGGCGAAGTCACCTTGCGATAGGCGACCGCCGTGGGCCGGATCACCGCGCGGTCGGCCGCATCGTTGAATGCGTACATGCGGCGATTGAACTTTTCCCATGGGTCGTCCGTGCGCGGCCGGGCGACCGTGCAGCCGGCAAGAAAAGCGAGGCAAAAGAGCAGAATGCCCGTTCGCAAGCGGGTGAATGAGGGGGGTACTGGCATGGAATCGTCTCGAAGCCGCTCTCTCGGCGGCTGTGGTTGGGCTCCCTTCCGCACCTACAGGCTACGCGAAATCGGCGTACGGGTGCAGCGTCGCGAGGCGGTTGCGGTGTCGCGCACGTCGCGATTGCGCGATTGCGCGCCGCGGCGGTAGAATGCTGGTCCGTAAAGCCATGAATTGGCTTCAATTTTTCTGAATGGAGAGAGCGCATGGCGCGCATCACGGTGGAAGATTGCCTCGAAGTGGTGGACAACCGCTTCGAACTCGTTCTGATGGCGACGAAGCGCGCGCGTCAGCTGGCCAAGGGCGCGGAAGCCGCGCTCGACGATGAAAACGACAAGCCGACGGTGCTCGCGCTGCGCGAGATCGCCGAGCGCAGAATCGACCAGGGCATGATCGACGAGATCGATCGTCAGGAGCGCGAACGCGCGGAACGCGAGGCGCTGGAGTGGGCCGCGGCGGAAGTTGCGGACGACGATCTCGGAAAGGGCGGCGACGATCTCTGATCGCGATGTGCCGAACGGCATGCCCGTGGTGCCGCAATCCGGCCGCCTGACCGGGGATCGCCCATGAGCAACGCCGCGTCGATGCAGGAACCCCGTCCAGCCGGCGACCCGGTTCCTTCCTACGTCGCGGCACTGGAAGCCCAGCTCGCCGGCTACATGCCGGCTGATGGCGTGCGACTCGTGCGTCATGCGTATGAGCTCGGCGCGCAGGCGCATGCCGGCCAGACGCGCAAGAGCGGCGAGCCCTACATCACGCATCCGGTCGCGGTCGCGAGCATCCTTGCGGACCTCGGGCTGGATCACGAAACCATCATCGCGGCGATCCTCCACGACACGCTGGAGGACACGAGCCTCGACGCCGGGAGCATCGAGACGGAATTCGGCTCCACCGTCGTGGAACTGGTCGACGGCGTCACCAAGCTCGACAAGGTGCGCTTCCGCAGCCGTCAGGAGGCGGCGGCCGAAAGCTTCCGCAAGATGCTGCTCGCGATGGCGCGTGATCTGCGCGTGATCCTGATCAAGCTGGCCGATCGCCTGCACAACATGCGCACGCTCGGTTCCATGGAGCCGGAGGCGCGTCGGCGCATCGCGCGCGAGACGCTGGAGATCTACGCGCCGATCGCGCAGCGCCTCGGCATGAACGGGTTCAAGGCGGAGCTGCAGGACCTGGGCTTCCGTGCACTGCATCCCGACCGGCACCGCGTGATCTCCGCGCGCATCCGTTCGGTGCTCGGCAATCGGCGCGAGGCGATGGCGCGGATCGAGGACGCACTGGAGACGAGGCTGTCGTCGGAACGCATCCCGCACCGCGTCGTGAGCCGCATCAAGTCGCCCTACAGCATCTACACGAAGATGGTCGCGGACCACAAGTCCTTCGCGCAGGTGATGGATGTGTACGGCTTCCGCGTGGTGGTGGACAGCGTGCCGCACTGCTACCAGGCGCTCGGTGCGGTGCACGGTCTGTACAAGCCGCTGGACGGGCGGTTCCGCGACTTCATCGCGATTCCGAAGGCCAACGGCTACCAGTCGCTGCATACCGTGCTGTTCGGCCCGTTCGGTGCACCGATCGAGATCCAGATCCGCACCGAGGACATGGATGCGGTGGCCGAGCGCGGTGTCGCCGCGCACTGGGTCTACAAGGACGCGATGCCGGCCAACAGCGCGCAATCGCGTGCGCGAGAGTGGCTTTCCGGTCTCGTCGATCGCGAGACGCAGACGCCGTCGTCGCTGGAGTTCATCGACAACGTCAAGGTCGACCTGTTTCCGGACGAGGTCTACCTGTTCACGCCGAAGGGCGAGATCCTCGCGTTGCCGCGCAACGCGACCGCACTCGATTTCGCGTACGCGGTGCATACGGACGTGGGCGATCACGCGGTCGCTGCGCGTGCCGACAAGAAGCTGATTCCGCTGCGCACGCCGCTGGCGAGCGGGCAGACGGTCGAGATCGTCACCGCCGCGTCGGCATCGCCCAGCCCGCAGTGGCTGGACTGGGTCGTGTCCGGACGGGCGCGCACCGCCATCCGCCATCATCTCAAGCGCCTGCAGCACGAGGATGCCGTCGATTTCGGGCATCGCATGCTCGACCGCGCGCTGGATGCGTTCGAATCCTCGCTCGAGGCGATTCGTCCCGCGGTGCTGGAGCGCTACCTTGCCGAGCAGAAGTTCAAGCGTCTCGAGGAACTGCTCGCCGACATTGCCCTCGGCAATCGCGACGCCGAGACGGTCGCGCGCGAGCTGCTGGATGCGCATGGCGACCACCCGCACGTCGCGCATCATCGCAGCAGCGAGAAGATCCTGATCAACGGTACCGAGCGCGGCGTGCTGAGCTTCGGCAACTGCTGTCATCCGCTGCCGGGCGACGAGATCTTCGGTTACCTGTCGGCCGGCAAGGGCATCGTCGTGCATCGTGTCGAGTGTCCGAACGCGCCGGAGCTGCAGAAGTCGCCGGAGCGCTGCATCGACATCGGCTGGGATGCGGACGTGCAAGGCGATTTCCGCGTCGAGTTGCGCATCGAGGTCGCGAACAAGCCCGGCGTGCTGGCGCAGGTGGCGGCCGCGATCGCGGAGGTCAACTCGAACATCGAGAACGTCGAGTACAAGGAGCGCGATCTCAACGCGGCGACGCTGCTGTTCACCATCGAGGTTGCAGACCGCAACCATCTCGCGAACGTGATCCGCCGCGTGCGGCGGTTGCAGGTAGTGACCGCGGTAAAGCGTCATCCGGTCTGAGGCGTTCGCAAGGTGTGCGCCGCGTTCTGCTACGCTTCGCGGCCTCTCGATCCGCTGACGGTTCCGCCCAGCCCATGACTCGATCGATCATCCACACCCAGGACGCGCCCGCCGCGATCGGCCCGTACTCGCAGGCCGTGCGCTCCGGTCGGACGGTGTATCTGTCCGGTCAGATTCCGCTCGATCCGGCGACCGGCGAAATGGTCGCAGGCGACATCACCGCCCAGGCAAGGCGCGTGTTCGACAACCTTCGCGCCGTGTGCGCCGCGGCAGGCGGGTCGCTTGCCGACATCGTGCGCATGGGCATCTACGTCACGGATCTGGCCGATTTCGCCGCCGTCAACGCGGTGATGGCCGAGTACTGCAAGGAGCCGTATCCGGCGCGCTCGACCATCCAGGTGGCCGCGCTGCCGCGCGGCGCGCGCGTGGAAGTCGATGCCATCCTCGTGTTGCCGGGCTGAGCGCGCGAGGCGTTTCGCGCGCGCACTTCCGGCGAGGCGGCGGTGCTGCCGGATCGGCGCCTACCGTTGATACGCTACGCGCATGTCCCGCCAGGAGCCCCCGGTCATCGGCGATCCAGCGCTGGCGCCGGTCACGACGCTGCCCGGCGTCGGCCCCTCGCTCGCGGCCGGTCTCGAACGTCTCGGTCTGCGGAGCGTGCAGGATCTCTGGTTCCACCTGCCGGCGCGCTACGAAGATCGCACGCGCGTGACGCCGATCCGCGATGTGGTTCCGGGCATGCGCGTCCAGGTGGCCGGTGTCGTCACCGCCGTGGAGCGCGGGTTCCGCTTCCGGCCGCAGCTGCGCGTTGCCATCGAAGACGACTCGCGTGTCTCGCTCACCTTGCGCTTCTTCCATTTCAGCCGGCGGCAGGCTGAGCAGTTCGCGCCGGGCGTCCGCCTCATCTGTCATGGCGAGGTCCGGAACTCCGCTTCGGGTCCGGAGATGGTGCATCCCGAGTACCGGCATGTCGCCGGACAGGCCGCTGCGGCTCTGGACGACGTACTCACGCCGGTGTATCCGACCACGGAGGGCATCGGTCAGAAGCGGCTGGCGGGGGTCATCGCGCGCGCGCTCGATCGGATTCCGGCCGATGCCTCGTTCGAGCTCGTGCCGCGCGAACTGCTTGCACCGTTGCATTTGATGCCGCTGGCCGAAGCCTTGCGCATGGCGCATCGTCCTCCGGCCGACGCGGACTTCGCGGCCCTGCTCGCAGGACGTCATCCGGCGCAGCGAAGGCTCGCGTTCGAGGAACTGCTCGCCCACCATCTCGGCTTGCGCAGCCTGCGTGCACAGGTGCGAGCGCTGCATGCGCCGGCACTCGCGTCCGCGGGGCGGCTCGAGGCCGACCTGAGGGCGCGCCTGCCTTTCCGGCTCACGGGCGCCCAGGAGCGGGTGGTTCGCGAGATTCGCGAGGATCTCGCGCAATGCGCGCCGATGCTGCGACTGGTGCAGGGTGACGTCGGTTCCGGCAAGACCATCGTGGCCGCGCTGGCAGCGCTCACGGTGGTGGAGGCCGGTGCGCAGGTCGCTCTTGCAGCACCGACGGAACTGCTTGCCGAGCAGCATTTGCGCACGTTCGATGCATGGTTCCGGCCACTCGGCATCGAGCCGGTCTGGCTGTCCGGCAAGGTGCAGGGGCGATCTCGCGAAGCCGCACTGGCGGCGGTCGCGGCCGGTGCGCCCGTCGTGATCGGCACGCATGCGCTGATGCAGGATGGCGTGGCGTTCCGCAATCTCGGACTGGCGATCATCGACGAGCAGCACCGCTTCGGAGTGCACCAGCGGCTCAGCCTCCGCGACAAGGGACGTACCGGACGCAGCGTGCCGCACCAACTCGTGCTCACCGCGACGCCGATCCCGCGCACGCTCGCGATGAGCGCATACGCCGACCTCGATGTTTCGGTGATCGACGCGCTGCCGCCCGGTCGCTCGCCGGTGCAGACGGTCGCGATTTCCTCGGGTCGCCGCCCGGACGTGATCGAGAGAATCCGCGCGGCATGCGAGGCGGGGCGGCAGGTGTACTGGGTATGCACGCTGATCGAGGAGTCCGGGCAACTCGAGGCACAGGCGGCCGAAGTCGCGCATGCGGAGCTCCGCGAGGCGCTGCCGGGCATCGCCGTCGGCCTCGTGCACGGCCGGCTCAAGCCGAAGGAGAAGCAGGCCGCGATGGATGCGTTCAAGGCGGGCGAGACGTCGGTGCTGGTCGCCACCACGGTGATCGAGGTCGGCGTGGACGTGCCGAACGCGAGCCTGATGGTCATCGAGAACGCCGAACGCCTCGGTCTCGCGCAGCTCCACCAGTTGCGCGGCCGGGTCGGGCGCGGGCATGTCGCCTCGAGCTGCGTGCTGCTGTACCAGCCGCCGCTGTCGGCGATGGCGCGCGCCCGGCTCGCAGTGATGCGCGAAACCGGCGACGGGTTCCGCATTGCGGAGAAGGATCTGGAATTGCGCGGTCCCGGTGAGGTGCTCGGCACGCGTCAGACCGGGCAGTTGCAGTTCCGTGTCGCCGATCTCGCCCGCGATGCCGACTTGCTGGCCGCCGTTCACGGCATGGGCGACGCGATGCTCGACGCGCATCCCGATCGGGCAGAGCGGCTCGTGACGCGCTGGATGGGCGGGTCGGCGCGCTACGCGGATGCCTGATGGCGGTGGCGCTTCAGGGCACGCGGAACGGTGGATAGCCAAGATCGTGCAGCATGCGGATGCGTTCCGCCGCGGTGTCTTCCCGATCGAAATGGACCTCGCGAAGCAGGGCGGAATCGATATCCGGATAGTCCCGCGCGATCGTCGCCGCGATGTCGCCGGTGCGTGCGCCGACCTGGGATGCCTTGTGGATCATGTGCAGGCCGTTCGCTGCGGCGAAGACGAACACCACGATGGCTCCGACCTGCATCAGCCGCGGCGATGACGCGGAATGCAACGACGCGAGCATTCCGGTCCAGCCGAGCCAGAACAGCGTGGAGAAGCTGACGTAGCGCGTGACGAATGCGTGATCGGCCCCGAACGATGGCGCCCTCGCGATCGCGACGAGGCCGCTGGCCACGATCGCGAAGGCGGTCAGTCCCATCCATGGCAAGGCCTCTCGCTGTGCGCGCAGCCGGATCGCCATCGCGCATGCGGACAGGATGCCGAGTGCGGCAAGCCAGGGCGCGAGATCGGTCGCGAAACGCGCGATCCCGGCACCGATGAAATTGAGCATGTAGGTCGCCAGAAGAGGTGCGTCGGAAAGGCCGATCGGTGTACCGAGGCGCGGTCGCAGTCCGATCGCCAGCGCCAGTGCGATCGCCCACGGCAGTGCCAGCGTCATGCGCCGTGATCGCGGCAGCTCGCGGCGCAGGCCGATGAGCGCCAGCGCGACCGGCAGCATCGCCAGACCGGTCGCGAAACTCGTGCACGCGAGCAGCGTGCAGGCAAGCGCGATGACGTTTCGTTTCGCATCCAGCGTCGGTCGCGTCAGCGCGATGATCGTGCCGGCCACACCCAGCAGGCAGAGAAACACCGCGACTTGCCAGCCCCATTGCAGGTTCGCGAGGTGACCGGGGTGGAGCAGGAGCAGAACGGCAAGCAGCGGGAGCAAGGTCGGGAACACGACGCCGCGTGCCAGCGTCTCGCGCAGCGCCACGCTGAGCAGTGCTGCGGCAGCGATCAACAGGAGCCAGCTCGTGACGCAATCGACCCAGGCAGTGGCGTGCGATGCCGTCGTCGTGACCAGCAACACCGCATAGGCCGCGGTGTGGATGTGTCCGCCGTGCATGCGCAGGAAATCGGATTGCAGCCAATCGCCGTGCCGCCAGGCCTGCAGGATCGGCAGCAGGTCGAGGTGATCCCACAGCATCATCGGGATGTGCCATGCGAGCGTCATGACGAGCAGGCCGATGGCGAGCGCGGCAAAGGCGAATGTCAGGGTGCGGGACGAAGGGGCGTGCATCGGCGTGGGTTCGGGGGCGGCGATCGAATCGCCTATCATCGTGCATTCCCCTCGGGCATGGTTGCGCGATGACCGATTCACCGTTGCTGATCGATACCGACCCCGGCGTGGACGACGCGCTGGCGATCCTGATGGCGCATGCCTGCGGTGATGTCGCGGCCCTGACGATCGCGGCGGGCAATGTCGGCCTTGCGCACACGGTCGGCAATGCGCTGAAGCTGCTGGACGTGATCGGTGCCGAGATTCCGGTGTTCCCCGGCTGCGAGGTGCCGCTGGCCGCGGCTGCCGAGGATGCCGGCCATGTGCACGGGCGCGACGGATTCGGCGATACCGGCTACCTTCCGTCGTTCCGCAAGGCAGCCGACGAGGCAGCGGCCTCGGCACTCGTGCGCCTCGCCCGGGAACGCCCCGGGGAATTCACGCTGGTCGCGCTCGGGCCGCTCACCAATCTCGCGCTGGCGTTGCGTCTCGATCCGCAATTGCCATCGCGCGTGGCACGGCTGGTCGTGATGGGAGGCGCCGTGAACGGGCGGGGAAACACCGGTCTCGTTCCATCCGAGTTCAATGTCGGGTTCGATCCGGAAGCCGCCGACATCGTGTTCTCGTCCTGGCCGATGTTCGATCTGGTGGATTGGGAAGCCTGCCTGCGGCATGCGATTCCGTTCGAACGGGCCGACGCGTTGTTTGCGGGTGGCGACGGGCGGGCACGATTCTTCGCGGCCATCGCGCGCAAGGCGCGGGTGTTCAACCTTGCGCGCGGACGGAACGGCTTCATCGCGGCCGACGCGCTGGCAATGGCGGTCGCGCTCGCGCCGGAGCTGGTGCGGACGGCGGAAGCCCGCCATGTCGCGGTGGAAACGTCGGGTACCCGCACGCGCGGCGCGACCGTCGTGGACTGGGACGGGCGCCTCGGGCGCAGGGCGAACGCGCGGATCGTGCTGGAGGTGGACCAGTCCGGCTTCGAGTCGCTGGTCGGGCGGGCCCTCGGCGCCTGACGCGTGCGGGCTGCGGCTTGCGCAGGGCGCCTTTCCGGCAGTACACTGCCGCTCTTTTTCCCGCCGCATTCAAGCACAAGGCGCGCCATGAAAGCCGACATCCATCCCGACTACAGGCCGGTCGTGTTCCAGGACATCTCCTCCGATTTCTCGTTCCTGACGCGCTCGACGATGAGCAGCAAGGAAACGATCAAGTGGGAGGACGGCGAGGAGTACCCCCTGGTCAAGGTGGAAATCTCCAGCCATTCGCACCCGTTCTTCACGGGCAAGCAGAAGATCGTCGACACGGCGGGTCGCGTCGACAAGTTCCGCCGCCGCTACGCCAAGTGATCGTCGGCATCCGGCTTCGGCCGGGTGCCTCGCTCGATCGCCGCATTCCGGACGCCGGCCCTTGGCCGGCGTCTTGCGTTTGCGTGCCCGCCGGCCGTGATCCACCGGGCCATGCGGCACCGCGTCATGCCATAATCGCTGCTTGGCCGCGGATCGATCCGCGAAGTCCGATTCCCACCTTTTGCGCGAAGCACGGTGCCGGCGTTCCCGCTCCCGGCTTCTGCGCCGCAGGAGTACCGCCGTGTCCGACAAATCCGTGCAGATCACCGATCCCTCGACCAACAAGAGCGCGTCCTTCCCGCTGGTACGCGGCACGCTGGGCGATCCGGCCATCGACATCGGCCGGCTCAACCGCGAGACCGGCCTGTTCACGTTCGATCCCGGATTCGTCGCAACGGCCGCGACGCGCAGCGCGATCACGTTCATCGATGGCGATGCCGGCGTGCTGTTGTATCGCGGCTATCCGATCGAGCAACTGGCCAAGCACTCGAGTTTCCTCGAGGTGGCCTATCTGCTGATGAACGGCGAGCTGCCGGACAAGGCGGCGTTCTCGGCGTTCGAGCACGAGATCACGCATCACACGATGATGCATGAGTCGCTGAAGAACTTCCTGCATGGGTTCCGTTACGACGCGCACCCGATGGCGATCCTGTGCGCGTCGGTCGCATCGCTGTCGGCGTTCTATCACGACACGCTGGATCTCTCCGATCCGGAGCAGCGTCGCCTTGCGGCGATCCGCCTGATCGCGAAGGTGCCGACCATCGCGGCGGCAGCGTATCGCTACTCGATCGGCTGGCCGGTGCGCTATCCGCGCAACAACCTCGAGTACGTCACGCGGTTCCTGCACATGATGTTCGAGGTGCCGAGCGAGCCGCTTGAACTGAGTCCGGTCGCGGCGAAGGCGCTGGACCTGCTGTTCATCCTGCACGCGGACCACGAACAGAACGCCTCGACCTCCACGGTTCGCCTCGTAGGCTCCACCGGGGCCAACCCGTATGCCTGCGTCGCGGCCGGCATCGCTGCGCTGTGGGGACCCGCGCACGGCGGTGCGAACGAGGCGGTGCTCAGGATGCTGGCGGAAATCGGCGACGCGAAGAACGTCGGCAAGGCCGTCGAGCGCGCCAAGGACAAGGAGTCCGGCTTCCGCCTGATGGGCTTCGGCCATCGCGTGTACAAGAACTTCGATCCGCGCGCGACCATCATCCGCGAGATGTGCCACAAGGTGCTGGCCGATCTCCACGTCAGCGATCCGCTGCTCGATGTCGCGATGGAGCTGGAACAGGCCGCGCTGAAGGATCCGTACTTCGTCGAGCGCAAGCTGTATCCGAACGTCGATTTCTACTCCGGCATCATCTACAAGGCGCTGCGCATCCCGACCGAGATGTTCACGGTCATGTTCGCGATCGCGCGCACGGCCGGCTGGGTCGCGCACTGGCTGGAACAGCACAACGATCCGGAGACGAAGATCGGTCGTCCGCGCCAGATCTATACCGGCGCCACGCCGCGCGACTACGTGGAGATGTCCGCGCGCTGATGTGCGTCCGGCGCGAGCGGGTCCCGCTCCGAGAGCAGGGACTCGACTGCAGCGAGCGCCGCACGCTGCATGGGGCGGCCCGTGACCCGGTCCAGTGGTGCCTGGCGCAGCGTGTCGAATGGCAACACGGTCACGTCGAGTTCGTGGCCGTCGGCGGCGAAGCGCAGGACCGGAGCGTCGTGCGCACGTCCCTCGTCGAGCCGGATGCGCCGCACATGCGATTCGAACGGGATGCGCCGATCGGAAAGGGCGATCGCCACCTCGTCGGGACAGTCGGTGTGCAGGTGGAGGCAGACGGCCGAGTTGCTATCGGCGGTACCGTCGAGCACGGCGCCCACCAGACGGGGCTCGTACGCGACGAAGAAGCGCATGGCTTCGCGCGCGGTCTGCCGGAGTTCGCGGAGCGCCGCCGCCTGCGTGTCCGCGAGGAACAGGCGCTGGTGTTCGCGCAGCGCTTCCTCGATTTCCGTGTTGCGCGGCAGGACCGCCTCGTCGAACGCGCCCAGATTCGCGGCAGCCCTGCGCTTGGCATGACCGTAGTCGCGTAGGCCGCTTTCGGTGATCAGGCGAGCCGCTTCCAGCGCGATGCGACGGCGCAGGTTCCGGTCGCGCCGCGTCGGTCCGCTTCGCATCAGAACACGTCGTACGCTTCGCGCTGCTCGGTGCCCTGTTCGTCCATTGCCGGCGGCAGCGTCGCGAGGCGGGCTGCGTCTTCGGACTTCATGAGTTCGAGGATCCCGCCTTCGCCGGAGCCGGCAAGAAGGCCGCTGGCCGGATCGATGCGCACGCGAGCGATGCCCGGCGGCATGTCGAATGGTTGCTCCGCCACGCCTTCGAGCGCGACGCGCATGTAGTCCACCCATATCGGCAGCGCGGCGCGAGCACCGAACTCGCCCCGGCCGAGCGAGCTGAAGTCGTCGAAGCCGACCCAGCAGCTCACGGCAAGGTTTGCGTTGAAGCCGGAGAACCACGCATCGCGGTGATCGTTCGTCGTGCCGGTCTTGCCGGCGAGATCCTCGCGCTTGAGATCGAGCGCGCGCCGCCCGGTTCCACGCTTGATCACGTCGCGCATGAGCGAGGTGACCAGGTACGTGTTGCGCGGGTCGAGGGTGCGGGGAGCGGCTGGTGGCGGGCCATCGGGTGTCGTGGCGCCGGCGGGAAGCGCCACGCCGGTCGCATCCGATGGCAAGGCGGCCGGCGAGGTCGTGGCGACGCCGGCATCGCATTCGGGGCAGACGGTGGGGGGCATGGCCCGGTACACGATGCCGCCATCGCGGTCCCGGATTTCGCGGACGAGATAAGGATCGACGAGGTAGCCGCCGTTGGCGAAGGCGGCATAGCCGCGTGCCATCGCGATCGGTGCGACGGAGGCGGTGCCGAGCGCCATCGAAAGATTCTCGGGGATCTGGTCGGGCGTGAAGCCGAAGCGGGTCACGTACTCGCGCGCGTAGCGCACGCCGATCGCATCGAGCAGGCGCACGGACACGAGGTTCACGGAGGAAACCAGCGCCTCGCGCAGACGGATCGGCCCGCGGAACGAGTCATTGTCGTTCTTCGGCGTCCAGACGCCGTCCGGGCGGGACGGGTCGGGGAACTGCACGGGGGCGTCGTTGAGCACCGAGGCAGGCGTGAAACCGCGATCGAAAGCGGCCGAGTACAGGAACGGCTTGAAACCGGAGCCGGGTTGGCGCGCACTCTGCGTGGCGCGGTTGAACTTGCTGCGCTGGAAGCTGAAGCCGCCGACCAGGCTGACGATGGCGCCATCCATGGGATCGACTGCAACCAGTGCTGCTTCGGCGGCGGGAACCTGCGCAAGCTCCCAGTTGCCATCCGCGTCGAGTGCGACGCGGATGATGTCGCCACGCTTGAGCACGTCGGAAACCGCCTTCGGCGACGAACCCCGGCGATCCTCGCTGATGTAGGGGGCCGCCCATTTCACCGACGCGAGTTCGAGCGATGCGTCGCGGCCGTCCGCGAGGTGGGCCGTCGCGCCGTGCGCGTCCACCTCGGTCACGATGGCCGGAAGCAGTCCTCCGACCGGTCGATAGTCGGCAAGCGCCTGGTCCCATTCCGCGGCGGTGGCTCCATCGCCGAGTTCGGCATGGCCTTCTGCACCGCGGAAACCGTGCCTGCGATCGTATGCGATGAGTCCGTCGCGAACGGCGCGCTCCGCGGCCTCCTGTCGTCTGGAATCCAGCGTCGTGCGGATCACGTAGCCGTCGGTCAGCGCGTTGTTGCCGAGGCGGTCGATCGCCTCCCGCCGGACGAGTTCGGCGAAATAGGGGGCATCGACTTCGACTGGAGGTTCGTGCGCGCGCGCGAGATCCGGTTCGGCCATCGCCGCGTCGTACTGCTCCTTCGTGATGAAGCGATTGTCGAGCATGCGACCGAGCACGTAGCCCCGGCGCTCGAGCGCGCGTTGCGGGCGGCTCAGCGGGTTGCCGGTCGATGGGAACTTGGGAATCGACGCGAGCATCGCGCTCTCGGCGAGGCTGAGTTCTCCGAGCGTCTTGCCGTAGTAGAACTCGGCTGCGGCGGCAATGCCGTAGGAGCGATGGCCGAAGAACGCCTTGTTGAGGTAGAGCTGGAGGATCTCGTCCTTGCTCAACGCGTTCTCGATGCGGAACGCGAGGAATATCTCGGAGATCTTGCGCGTGTAGCTGACCTCCGGGCTCAGGAAGAACATGCGCGCGACCTGCTGGGTGATCGTGCTGCCACCCGCGACGTGTTTGCTTCCGGTCGAAACGGTGAGCCAGACCGCACGGGCGATTCCGCCGATGTCGATGCCGCGATGGGTGTAGAAATCCGCATCCTCGGCGGCGACGAAGGCCTGCTTGAGCTGTTCGGGTACCTGATCGATCGAAACCGGCGTGCGCTTGGTTTCCCCGAACGTCGCGATCAGGCGGTCGTCGGCGGACTTGACTCGCAGCGGCACCTGGAGACGAACATCCTTCAGCACGTCGACCGACGGCAGGCCCGGGGCAATGAGCCAGTACACGATGCCCAGCGCGATGCCGCCCAGAAGGATTCCCGCCACGGCGAGGTAAAGTACGTAGCGCAGCAGGCGCAGGAACAAGGTCATGCGTGGCAACTTGTGATATCAGTCAAGGTACGTGCGGTAAGTATCGGAGTATAGAGCGCAAGTGCCTTGGCCCGACAGGCCGACGGAGTGCTCGCGCATCCGGTTGTCATCGCTAAACCCCCGTGGCGCCTTGATTTTGCCACAGGGCTGGACACCCGTTGAAAAACCGTTAACACTTGTATTTAATGTAACTGCGCATCTTTCGCTCGTAAGGGCGCGTGGGAAGGGGAAAAGTGTGGGCTTGTTCACACCGAAGGCGCCGCAACTGATCGGCGTCGACATCAGCTCCACCGCAGTCAAGCTTCTGCAGCTTGGGCAGGCCGGTGGCCGTTATCGCGTCGAACACTACGCGGTCGAGCCGCTTCCGCCCAATGCGGTCGTCGAGAAGAACATCGTCGAAGTCGAGGCGGTGGGCGACGCCATCCGGCGCGCATTCAACCGCTCCGGCGCGAAGACGAAGTTCGCGGCTGCCGCCGTGGCCGGCTCCGCGGTCATCACCAAGATCGTTCCGATGCCTGCGGATCTGTCCGACGAGGACATGGAGGCGCAGATCCAGGTCGAGGCCAATCAGTACATTCCGTACCCGATCGAGGAAGTCAGCCTCGATTTCGAGGTTCTCGGCCCGATCAAGGACAATCCGGACATGGTCAACGTGCTCCTCGCGGCGTCGCGCACGGAGAACGTCGATCTGCGCGTCGCCGCGCTGGATCTCGGTGGGCTGGGGACCAAGGTGATCGACGTGGAAGCGTTCGCGATGGAGAACGCGTTCCGGCTGATCTCCGACCAGCTGTCGGTGCCGAAGGATGCCGTGGTGGCGGTCGTCGATGTCGGCGCGACCATGACCACGTTGATCGTCCTCAAGAACCAGCGCACGATCTATTCGCGCGAACAGGTGTTCGGCGGCAAGCAACTCACCGACGAGGTGATGCGCCGCTACGGTCTCAGCTACGAGGAGGCCGGCCTCGCCAAGCGTCAGGGCGGGCTGCCGGAATCGTACGAATCCGAAGTGCTCGATCCATTCAAGGAAGCGATGGTCCAGCAGATCAGCCGCCTGCTGCAGTTCTTCTTCGCGGGAAGCGAATACAGCCGTGTCGACCAGATCGTCCTCGCGGGCGGCTGCGCGTCGATTCCCGGTGTCGCCAACATGGTGGAGGAGAACCTCAACGTCCCCTGCATCGTCGCCAATCCGCTCGCCGACATGTCCCTGTCGGGACGCGTCCAGGCGCAGACGCTCGCGCAGGACGCGCCGGCGCTGATGATCGCCTGCGGGCTCGCGCTCAGGAGCTTCGACTGATGGCACACATCAATCTATTGCCCTGGCGCGCGGAGCGCCGCAAACAGCGCGAACGCGAGTTCTACATGATGCTCGTCGCGACGGCGGTCGGCGCGTTTGCCGTCCTGTTCGCCGCGATCCTCTGGATGAACCACCTGATCGATGATCAGAATGGCCGGAACGCGTATCTCCAGCAGGAGATCTCCGCCCTCGACAAGAAGATCGAGGAGATCAAGGAACTCGACAAGACCAAGGCGTCGCTGCTGACGCGCAAGGAGATCATCGAGCAGTTGCAGTCCAACCGCTCGCAGATGGTGCACCTGTTCGACGAACTGGTGAAAACGATTCCCGACGGCACGCGGCTGACGTCGATGAAGCAGTCCGGCGACACGCTCACGCTCGAAGGCGTGGCGGAGTCGAACTCGCGCGTCGCGACGTACATGCGCAACATCGACGTCTCGCCGTGGATGGGCCGCTCCGACCTCGGCAAGATCGAGAACAAGTCGGGCACCAAGGAAGTGGACGCGAAGGCGCCGTATGTCTTCTCGCTCGACGTGAAACTGCGCAAGCCGGAGGATGCCGAGTCCGCGGAAGCTGCGGCATCGGAGAACGACTCCGCGGAACCGGTCACGGGTGGCGCGCAGCCGACCGCGGATCTGGGGACGCAGCTCGAGAACGCATCGAAGAAGCTGATGGACCAACGTGATTCGGCCAAGGCCAACACCACGTCGAAATCGGCGAATCGGGCCACGGGGGAGAAGAAATGAGCTTCTTCGACGACCTGCGCAATCTGGATCGAAACAACGTCGGTGGCTGGCCGAAGTCGGTCAAGATCTTCTTCGCCGCCCTCATCGTCATCCTGATCCTGTTCCTCGGCTGGTACCTGCACATCCGCGGCCAGCAGGAGGAACTCGAAAGCGTGCGGCAGAGGGAGGTCGCGCTTCGCAAGGAGTTTGCGGACAAGCAGGCCAAGGCGGTCAACCTCGATGCGTACCGCAAGCAGCTCGAGGACATGAAGGAAATGCTGCAGACGATGCTGCGGCAGCTCCCGAGCAAGACCGAGATGCCCGACCTGCTGAACGACATCACGCAGGCCGCGCTGGGAGCCGGCATCGAGACGCAGCTTTTCCAGCCGGGGCCGGAGGTGATGAAGGACTTCTATGCCGAGAAGCCCATCCAGCTCAAGATGCTCGGCACGTACCACCAGTTCGGCACGTTCATCAGCAACGTCGCGTCCTTGCCGCGGGTCGTGATCCTCACGATGCACGACGTTTCGCTGCGCCCCAACGGATCGGGCGGCAATGCGGCACCGCGTCTCGCGCCCGGCCAGCTGGCGCTCGAGGGAACGGTGAAGACATACCGGTATCTGGATGACGAAGAGGCTGCCGAAGTCCAGCGCAAGGCGGATGCTGCGAAGAAGCCGGCAGGAGGCAGGAGATGAGCATTTCGATGATGCGTTATTTCGCTCTGACGCTTGCGGTTCTCGCCGTGGCGGCCTGCACGCCGAACGAAAGCACGCAGGAATGGGTGGCGCGCGAGAAGGCCAAGAAGGGGGCGCCGCTGCAGCCGCTGCCGGTAGTCAAGACGTTCGAGAACTTCCTCTACACGGCACAGGACGAGCGTGATCCGTTCGGGTACAGCGCCGACGAGCAGGAGGAAGCCGCCGAGAGCGGACCGCGTCCGGATCAGAACCGCCCGCGCGAGCCACTTGAGTCGTTTCCGCTCGATGGTCTGAAGATGTCGGGCACGCTCGGCACCGCGCAGGCCATGGAAGCGCTGGTCCGCGACCCGGATGGCGTAGTGCATCGGGTCCATCTCGGCAACTACCTCGGTCAGAACTACGGTCGCGTCACGGCCATCGAGGAGGACCACGTCGATCTCGTGGAACTCGTTCCGAACGGGACCGGGGGCTGGATGGAGCGACCCGCCAAGATCGCCCTGGACGAAAGCAAGCAATGATCGGTTTATTGGGGACTATGCTCATGAGCACGAAAAACGCTGGATTTTCCGGGAGCTGGTCCGCCTTCGGGGCGGCTCGATCTCGCCTGCTTGGAGTAGTGGCCGTTCTCGGACTGGCGTTCGGCGCATCCGCTCATGCCGAGAACGTGCTCGAAGACGTCACTCATACGGCGCTGCCGGGCGGCAAGGTGGACGTGACGCTGCGGTTCTCCGAGCCGGTGGCCGCGCCGCAGGCGTTCTCCACCGAAACACCGCCCAGCATCGCGCTCGATTTCGCGAACACGCGCAATGGATTCCCGCAGCGTCGCCTGGAGATCGGGGCAGGTGCGACATCGAGCGTTTCCGTGCTCGAGGCGGCGGGGCGCACCCGCGTCGTGGTCGACCTGTTCCGCGCAGCGGGATACGCGACGCGGATCAACGGCAAGGAGCTCATCCTCTCCGTCAATGCCGGCCTGGCCGGAACGTCCAGCGTTGCCGCCAGCGCGGGCTCCGCCGATCCCACCAAGTCCATCGGCGCGACGGCCGGGATCAGCGTTTCGAACGTCGACTTCCGCCGCGGTCGCGGAGGCGAAGGTCGCGTGATCGTTTCGTTCGATGGGCCGGGCGCGGCGGTTAACCTCAAGCGCGAAGGCACGCTGATCGTGCTCGAGGCGCTCAATGCGAAACCGGGCAAGGCGCAGCGGCTCGATGTGCTGGATTTCGCCACTCCGGTCGAGACGATCAACGTTCGCGGCGCAGGCAGTGGCTCCCGCATCGAGATCGCGGCGAAAGCGCCATTCGAACAGCTTGCCTATCAGACCGGGAACGACTACATCGTCGAGGTTTCGGAGAAGAAGCAGGAAGCGAAGCTCAAGGGCAAGAACGCGGAGCCGGAGTACAGCGGCAGTCGCGTCACGTTCAACTTCCAGGACATTCCGACACGCTCCGTCCTGCAGCTGATCGCCGACGTTTCCGATCTCAACATCGTCGTGGCCGACAGCGTGCAGGGCAACGTGACCCTGCGCCTGATCAACGTGCCGTGGGACCAGGCGCTTGACATCGTGTTGCAGGCGAAGGGGCTGGACAAGCGCCGTCGCGGCAACGTGATCTGGGTCGCGCCGCAGAAGGAGATCGCGGACCGCGAGCAGGCAATCGCGGAAGCACAGCAGAAGATGGAGGACACCGAGGCACTGATTTCGGATTACATCCCGATCAGCTACGGCAAGGCGAAGGACATTGCCGACCTGCTCACCACGGAAGCGCAGACGAACTCGGCGGGCGGGCAGCAAGCCGGCGGCGGCGTGCGGCGCGGCTTCCTCTCCGCGCGCGGCAGCGTCACGTACGACGACCGTACCAATACCCTGCTGGTCAGCGACATCCCGTCGAAGATCCAGGAGGTCCGCCAGCTGATCGCCGTGCTGGATCGCCCGGTCCAGCAGGTGCTGATCGAATCGCGCATCGTGATCGCGACCGACAGTTTCGCGCGGGAACTCGGCGTCCGGTTCGGCGTGAGCGGTGGATATCAGGACGGACATGGCAACGTCATCAGCACGTCCGGAACCGCGGATGCAACCGACACGATGAGCAACGTCGTGCTGAACAACCGGATGCGCGGCGCGAATCGCGGCATGCCGAATACCGCGCCGGGAACCGTGCCGGGCGGCATCGCCGTGCCTTCCCTCGGCGATCGCCTCAACGTGAATCTTCCCGTTGCCACGCCTGCGGGCAGCTTCGGACTTGCAATTCTCGGCGCGGATTACCTGCTCGACCTCGAGCTCTCCGCTGCGCAGACCGAAGGCCGGGGCGAGGTGATTTCCAGTCCCCGCGTGATCACCGCCAACCAGCAGGAAGCGGACATCAAGCAAGGGCAAGAGGTCGGCTACGTCACGTTCCAGAATTCGGGTGGTGGCGCCGGCACGGGCACGGCGACGGTGCAGTTCAAGGAGGCCGTGCTCGAGCTCAAGGTCACGCCGACCATTACCGCGGATGATCGCGTGGTGCTGAACCTCAACGTGAAGAAGGACGCGATCGCCGGTTTCGTCGACAATCCGGGCGGAGGACGCGTGCCGACGCTGGACAAGCGCGAGATCACGACCGAGGTGCTGGTCGACAACGGCCAGACCGTGGTTCTTGGCGGTGTCTACGAGGTGAGCAAGTCCGATACGCTGACCAAGGTTCCGGTGCTGGGCGACATTCCGGTGCTCGGCAACCTGTTCAAGAACAAGGGCCGCAACGACACCAAGGCGGAACTGCTGATCTTCGTCACGCCACGCATCCTCAGCGACAGCCTCAAGTGATGGCGAAGACCCTGAAACCCTGCGCGGTGCACGTCACTTGCGCGAACCATACGAACAAGCTGGCCTGGAGAGACGACATGAAATTGTTTGGCAAGACCTTGGGGCTCCTGCTCGCTGGTCTCGTACTTGCCGGTTGCGGCGGTGGCGGCGGCGATGATGGCGGCGCCTTCTCGCCTCCCGAAAGCGGCACGATCACGTTGCGCGCAACCTCGACGACGATTCCTCTGAATACCACGGGTGCGCCCTGGTACCCGGCGTCACCGTTCTCGACCGAAGTCGACATCGAGTGGCGCAATGCGGATGGCACCTTCGTCTCGGGCCAGGACCTCAGCTGCAGCATCAGCCCCGTCGAAGTCGCGAGCATCCATATTCCGGATGATGCAAGCACGCCCGAGGACGAGTCGCAGGTGAACTGGACCAACATCCAGGTCCACTCCGACACGGGCCACGCGATCTGCTGGGTGTTCTCGTCCGGCCGTGCCGGCGACGCCGTCCTGACCGTCAGCGCGGTCGACCCGAATACCAGCCGGACGATCACTAGTTCGATCACGATCACGGTCACGGCCGGCGTCGGACCGATGCCGGCTGCGGTGGAAGTGACGCCGACGCCGAGCGGCATCTATCTGCCCGAGTCGGGCGGCAACAACGTCTCTGCGCTCCGCACGATGGTCGTGGACGGTGCGGGGCAAACCGTCCCGGATCCCGTCAGCGGAAACTCCGGCGTCGACAACGTGCAGTACGAAATCATCGGCGATGTCGGCGATGCCAAGCTGTCGTCCACGTCCGTCGGAGGCAACCTCATCGGCACTACGGTTACCACGTACACCGTGCGCGGCGTGGCAACCGCGGCGCTTCAGGCGGGCAACGCCACGAATCAGGGGCCGGTGCAGGTCCGCGTCACGGCCGACCGTGCGGACAACAACGTCTCCAACGGCATTCAGGACCCCGTCTCCAGCACCGCCTCCGTCATCGTTTCGGACGGCAAGCTCTACAGCGTCACGATCACGTCGCCGGACGTCAACGCGATCAACATCAATACCGTTTCCGATGAGGTGGAGGTCGATGACGATGGCATTCCGTCCGATCCGGATGGTTCCTACAGCCTCACGGTAAGCGCACTGGGTACCGATCGCCAGGGAAATCCCGTGCTTCCCGGAACGCCGATCCGGTTTGGCTCGATCGACGAGCCGGTTGGCACTCCCGACGCGGGCGCGTGGGCCAATCGCTTCCTCATCGCCGGAGGCGATGGAAATCCGCAGGAGGGTGGCTACACCTTTACGGCACCGACGGGCAGCTTCCAGACCGCCGGCGGAGGCGCAGGACCGGGCGACGCCTTGGTCGTGTTCGGCAAGACGCATCATGGTGCGCCGCATGGCAACGAGGATCTCGAAAGCGCGGTGACGGTCCAGCGTGTCAACAGCCAGACCAACCTGACGACCGCATCCACGTTCAACAACAACAACACGACCGGTGCGACCGTGGATTACGGTCCGGTGTTGCCTTACATCGTGGGTCGCAGCCAGCACGGCAACATCACGGCGACGGCATTGACCGACGAAATCGGCGTCGCCCATGCCACGCTCAACTACACGGTCGAGACGCTGGGGCACATCGTTGCGATGTGGGCCCAGGGCGACGGCATCGATCGGGTGACGGGCGGCTCGCGTCGGGTGACCGACGCCGTCCAGCTGGTCTATCCCGGTGTCGCCCCCGCCCAGCTCATCGCATTCCCGTCGCCGATCCCCGGCAACACCGACACGATCGTGACGGTGTGCCTGCTCGACGCCCTCAATTCACCGATCCAGGGTGTCCGCATCAATTTCCAGATGGACCTGAATGGCGGTACCGGCTCCGTGGATGGCAATGGCACATCCGGGACGCTCGACAACACCACGGGTCCGGATGGTTGCGTCGACGCGCTCGTCCATACCGATGACATGCCCGTCAGCACGTCCGACAGCGCATCCGGGCAGGTGGTATTCAGCGTTGGTGGCGCGACGGCACCGGTGGACATCATCGTGCAGCTGGCCTTCATTTCGAATGGCGGCGTCGGCAGCGTTTGCACCAGTGATGGGCCTGCATCTCGTGCCACGATCCGCGCGTACACCACGGATGGATCGCCTGCCGCGGGTGTTGCGATCAACGCGGCGTGCTCCGGTGTCACGGCCACGCCCGCATCGGCAGTGACCGGCGCCAATGGTTCGGCCACGTTCACCTTGACGGGAACACCGGGAGCCAGCGGAACGTGCACCTTCTCTGCGGAAGGTGTGGCGCCGATCACCGTGTCGGTGAATATCCCCGACGGGGACGACTTCAGCCCGCCGTGCGTCGCCGGGCCGTAATCCACGCCTAGCGGGGAATTGCAGGAAGGGCCGCCATCGTGCGGTCCTTCCTGCTTTCGGTCCTGCTGGTCCGGAACCGGCCGGGAAACGGCGGCAGTCGCTGTGCCGCATCACCGGCTCGATGTCCCGCCGGCGCCTTTTGTGTACGATCGAGGCCTCGGATCAGCCCGTGCGGCAAGCGAACCATGAGGTGGTGTTCCTTGCAGTCAACCCGAGTGCTCTACAAGGCAGGCGACCTGATCTTCACGGAGGGGGATGCCCCTGACGACGCTTACCTGATCGAGGCTGGCCTGGTCGAGATCTCGACCAACCGGCTGGGGGATCGCCGCATCCTCGGGCGGCTCGGTCCGGGCATGTTGCTGGGCGAAATGGCGGTGCTGGACTCCTCGCCGCGAACCGCGACTGCCGTCGCGCTCAGCGAGTGTCGGCTCACGCCGATCAACCGCGACCAGTTCGCCGAGCGTCTCTCCGCCGCCGATCCCATCGTGCGGGCCCTGTTGATGAGCCAGCTCTCGCGTTATCGCTCCGCGCTTGCAACATTGACGGGTGAGGAAGGCGACGTTCCGGATTCACCTACCAAGGAAGACGTCTTCGCACTCGACAAGATACGGCTCGAAAGCGAGCTCCGGACTGCGATCACGCAGCGCGAACTCGAGGTCCGCCTGCAGCCGATCGAGGAGATCGAAAGCGGTCGCATCGCCGGCTACGAGGCGCTCGTGCGCTGGGAGCACCCAAGGCGCGGTGCCGTTTCGCCGGCCGAGTTCATCCGGCTGGCCGAGGAAACGTCGTTGATCGTGCCGATCGGAGACTATGTTCTCGCGCGCGTCTGCGAGATGCTGGCGCAGATGCGCGCGGCGGGAAAGGAGCCGCTTCCCTTCATCGCGGCGAACCTTTCGGCGCGCCAGATCGACGACCCGGAGCTCGTCGAGCGCATCCTCTCGCTTCTTCGTGCGCACAATCTTCCGCCCGGTCGGCTGAAACTCGAAGTGACCGAGAGCCTGGTGGCGGACAACGAGAAGATCGGTGAGCTGATCGCGCGCTGCCATGCTGTCGGCATGCCGGTTGCGCTCGATGATTTCGGGACCGGTTACTCCAACCTGGCGCAGTTGCTTGCTCTCGATTTCGACCAGATCAAACTCGATGCCAGCTTCATCCGGGCGCTGCACCAGCCTCGCGCCGTCGCGCTGGTCGGCGTGGTCGTGGGCATGTCCCGGGCCCTTGGCTGCGACCTCGTTGCCGAAGGCGTGGAGACCCGCGAACAGCGCGAAATCCTGCACAGGCTGGGGTGCCGCTACGCGCAGGGCTGGCTCGTCGGAAAGCCGATGCCGTTTGCCGAGGCACTCGCCTCGAGCTGAATCCGCTCGGCGCGGATCGCAACTTTATGCCGATTCCGCTGTCCTACGCGCTTGCCGGCGTAGTACAACGTCGTTTTCCGCTTTCCGACCGATGGACATGCCAGAGCCAGCTGCGGCACGCGCCGCGTTCTCCCAGTTGCGCGACGAGTTGTCGCGCACCATCATCGGCCAGTCCGCGCTGGTCGACCGGCTTCTGATCGCGTTGCTGGCGGACGGACACCTGCTGGTCGAGGGCGCGCCGGGTCTCGCCAAGACCACCGCGATCAAGGAACTGGCGGCGCGCATCGAAGCCGACTTCCATCGCGTGCAGTTCACGCCCGACCTCCTGCCTGCCGATCTGACCGGCACGGAAATCTATCGCCCCCAGACGGCGCAGTTCGAGTTCCAGCGCGGACCGATCTTCCACAACCTCCTGCTGGCCGACGAGGTGAACCGGGCTCCCGCGAAGGTTCAATCCGCACTTCTGGAGGCGATGGGCGAGCATCAGGTAACGGTCGGACGCGACACCTATCCGTTGCCCGAACTTTTTCTGGTGATGGCGACGCAGAACCCGATCGAGCAGGAAGGCACCTATCCGCTTCCCGAAGCGCAGCTCGACCGCTTCCTGCTTCACGTGCTCGTCGAGTATCCCGATGCGGCTGCCGAAGCGGAGATCCTGCACCTCGTGCGCAACCGCGCTCGAGATGCGCTCGAGCGTCCCGCTGCACCGGAGCGAATTCTCAGTCAGCAGCAGATCTTCGCTGCGCGACGCGCAGTGCTGGACGTGCATCTTGCTCCGGCGCTGGAGGAGTACGTCGTGCAACTCGTCCTGGCATCGCGCGATCCGCGCCCGTACAGCGAGGAACTCGCACGATACATCGCGTACGGGGCGAGTCCGCGCGGCACGATCGCGCTGGATCGTTGCACGCGCGCGCACGCATGGCTTTCCGGGCGCGATTACGCGACACCCGAGGACGTTCATGCCATGGCTCCGGATGTCCTTCGCCACCGCATCCTGCTGAGCTACGAGGCGGAAGCCGAGGGCGTCCGTCCGGATCGCATCGTCTCGATGCTGCTCGAGCGGGTACCGTTGCCGTAACCGACTGCACGCTGCGGCGACGACAGCCACCCGGATCGCTTCGCGTCGCCCGACACCGAGGACTCCCGACCATCCATGTCGCCGCCGCTTCCCAACGAGGCAACGATCCACGTTTCGCTCGACGAACTGATCGCGCTGTCCGCCGCCGCGCATGGCGTCCGCCTCGCGCGCAATCGTCGATCCGCCGCGATGCGATCCGGGGCCGACGTGTCGCGCTGGCGTGGTCGCGGAGTCGACTTCCGCGAGTCGCGGCCGTATCAGCCCGGCGACGAGATCCGGCACATGGACTGGCGCGTCACGGCGCGCAGCGGCAAGCCGCACACGAAGCTGTTCGAGGAGGAGCGCGAGCAGAGCCTGCTCATCGCGCTCGACTGCAACGCCGGCATGCGCTTCGGCACGCGCGTGCGGTTCAAGAGCGTGCAGGCCGCTCGCGTCGCGGCGTTGCTGGCGTGGCTTGCCTCGATGGCCGGTGACCGCGTCGGCGTGCTCGGTTTCGGCGGCGACATCCATGGCGAGGTCAAGCCGGCGGGCGGGCGACGCGGCGTGTTGCGCCTGCTGCGATCCGTGCGCGACTGGGACGCGGCGGCGACCGATGCGGTCGGGCACCTGTCGCAGGCGTTGTCGCGCGCACGGAGACTGCTGCGGCCGGGCATGCGCCTGTTCATCATCACCGATGGCTACAGCGTCGATGACGCGGCGCTTCGCATGCTCCCGCAGATCGCACATCGCCACGAAATGGCGGTGATCCTGCTCGACGACCCGCTGGAACTCGCCCCGCCGCCACCGGGACGCTACGCGATGCGTACCGGCGATGTCGCGCGGATCGTGGACTTCGGCTCGGCGCACGTGCGCCGCACATGGACGACGCGATTCCGGTCCGCGCGCGAGTCGCTCCTTGCCGAATGCCGGGGCCTCGGCATCCGCGTGCTGGAAGTGGACACGCGCGCGGACCTGCGCCTCGTGCTCGCGCCCTTGCTCGAGCGGGGCTTCCGGTCGCAACAGGGCTCGGCATGAATCCGTCCGAAGACCTGCAACTGCGCGACATCCACCTTCCGCCCGATCCCGCGTGGTGGCCGCCCGCGCCGGGCTGGTGGGTGCTCGCGCTTCTCGTTGTCGTCGTCTCGGCATGGCTCGCATGGCGAGTGCGGCGGCGAATGCGCGAGCGCAGATGGCAGCGGCGGCTGGCGCGCGAACTGGATCGCGTTCTGGCGGATGCAGGCGAGGATGCTGCCTTGACGATCGCCGGACTTTCTCGCCTGCTTCGCCGCGTGGCGCGCATGCGAGATCCGCAAGCGGCCGCATTGCAGGGGCGAGACTGGCTGGCGTATCTCGATCGGGGCCTTCCGGTCGAATCGGGGCACGGCTCGTTCGCGCGGCACGAGCAATTGCTGGTCGACGCGCAGTTCCGCGCACCGCGCGATCCTGCCTTGCACGACGTCGACGTCGACGTCCACGCACTCGCCTCGCTGGTACGTGCCTGGCTGGCGCGGGCCGCTGCGGAGATCGCGCGTGCTTGAACTGGCGTGGCCGTGGTTGCTCGCATCGATGCCCGCGCCGCTGCTGGCAGGATGGCTGCTGCCCCGCGCCCGGGTGGCGACCGGCGCAGCCCTGCGCCTGCCGTACCGCTTCATCGAGATATCCGAGGACGAGCAGGCATCGGGTGCTCCGGCATCGCGAAGGATCTTCGCGCTGCTCGCATGGGCGCTGCTCGTTCTTGCCGCGGCGCGGCCGCAGTGGATCGGCGAGCCGCAGGACATGCCGCAATCGGGCCGCGACCTGCTGCTCGCGATCGACACATCAGGCAGCATGAGCATCGACGACATGCAACTGGCCGGTGCCACCGTACCGCGCTTCACCGCGACGCAGGCCATCGCCTCGGACTTCATCGAGCGGCGCAAGGGCGACCGAGTCGGCATGATCCTGTTCGGTTCGCGCGCATACCTGCTCGTGCCGCTGACGTTCGATCGGCGCACGGTGGCCGAACAGCTGCGCGGTTCCGCGATCGGCCTTGCCGGGCGCGAAACCGCGATCGGCGACGCGGTCGGGCTTGCAGTCAAGCGTCTGCGCGACAGGCCCGAGTCGCAGCGCGTGCTTGTCCTGCTCACCGACGGCGTGAACACGGCGGGCGAACTCGACCCGGACAAGGCGGCGGAGATCGCGGCGACGAACCACGTCCGTGTCTACACGATCGGCATCGGTGCGGACCGCATGCGCGTCGGCGGACTGTTCGGCTCCCGCGTGGTCAACCCGTCGGCGGACCTGGACGAGGCGATGCTGACGCGTCTCGCCACGCAGACGGGCGGGCGCTACTTCCGCGCCCGCGACAGCGAGGAACTGGCGCGCATCTATGCCGAACTGGATCGCCTTGAACCGATCGACGATGCCCGCCAGACCCTGCGGCCGATCGATGAACTGTTCTGGCTGCCGCTTGCGGCGGCGATGTTCGCGATGGCGCTGGCGCTCTTCGCGCCCGCCGGCTGGCGGCTGCGACGCGAGGTGTCCGCATGAGTCTGCCCGCCGACATCCACTTCCTTCGCCCGCTGGCGCTGCTGCTCATCCTGGCGTTGCCTCTGTCGCTGATCATGCTGCGTGGCGCGCGTCGAGACGGCCGCGCGTGGCGCAATGCCGTCGACCCCCATCTTCTGCCACACCTGCTCGAAGGTGGCGATGCCCGTCGCGGTCGCGCGCCGTGGTGGTTCGGATCGCTCGCATGGATCGTGGCCTGCGTCGCGCTCGCCGGACCGGCGTGGGAACGCGAGTCGATGCCGCTGCATCGCAATCAGCATGCGCGCGTGATCGTGCTGGAACTTTCGCCGACGATGCTCGCACAGGACGAAAAGCCGAGCCGGCTGGCGCGTGCGCGCTTCCGCATCCACGACATCCTCGAGCGCAGCCGCGACCGCCAGACCGCGCTCGTCGCCTACGGCGGGGATGCGTTCGTCGTCGCGCCGTTGACCGACGACATTGCCACCGTCGGCAATCTCGTCGACTCGCTCGATCCTTCGATGATGCCGGTCGCCGGCAATGCGACCGGCCGCGGCATCGACAAGGCAGTGGCGCTCGTGCAGCAGGCGGGACTCCATCACGGCGAGATCGTGCTCATGGCCGACAGTGTCGATGCCGACGCGATCGGTGCCGCCCGGCGCGCACGCCAGGCGGGCCTCGTCGTCTCGGTGCTCGGTGCGGGCACGACCGCGGGGGCGCCCGTGCCGCTCCCGCAAGGCGACTTCCTGAAGGATGCACACGGCAACGTGGTGCTTGCGCGGCTGGATGAATCCGATCTCGCGGCGGTCGCCCGCGCCGGAGGCGGACGGTATGCCACGTTGGGGGCCGATGCATCGAGCCTCGACGCGGTGCTCGATGACGGCGTCGCGCTCGATTCGGCATCGCGGGCGGAAGATGGCGCGCTCGCCGGCACGCGCTGGCTCGACCGCGGGCCATGGCTGGTACTGGCACTGTTGCCGCTGGTGCTCTTCGGCTTCCGTCGCGGCTGGCTGCTGGTCGTCGCGCTGGCACTGTTCGCGCCGATGCCGCAGGCGCAGGCGGCGTCGCTCGCCGACCTGTGGAAGCGCCGCGACCAGCAGACGGCCGATGCGCTGCGGGACGGCGATGCGGCGCGTGCGGGCGAACTTGCGCCGACGCAGGAATGGAAGGCCGCTGCGGCGTATCGCGGCGGCGACTTCGAGGCAGCGGCCGAGGCCTATGCCGGAATCGAGGGGCCGGACGCAGCCTACAATCGCGGCAATGCGCTCGCGAAACTCGGCCGCTACGAAGATGCGATCGAGGCGTATGACGAGGCCCTGCGCCTGGCGCCGGACATGCAGGATGCGACCGCCAACCGCGCTGCCGTGGAAGCGGCGCTGAAGCGGCAGGAGCAGAACCGGCAGCAGCAACCCGATCCGCAGGGTTCGCCGGACCGGCAGGACCGGCAGAGCGGAAAGGACCCGTCGCAGGATGACCGGCAACCGGAGTCGGACGACGCATCGCAGTCGCAGGAGAATGGCGAACGGCAGAACGGCGATCAGCGGGACGACACGTCGCCGGAGCCGAACAACGATGCGGCAGGCTCCGACGACAAGTCGGGGGAGCCGCAGGACGACGCATCCGACGCGCGCGAGGATGGACGGCAATCCGGAAACGACGCGGACGAATCATCCGCCTCCGGATCGGAGGATCGGGACGGCAAGCCGAGCGACGCGCAGCAGGAAGCGTTCAAGCGGGAGATGGACGAGGCGATGCAAGAGCGCGCCGAACAGGCGGCGGAGCCGGGCGATCCCGGTTCGCGGGAGGAAAAGGGTGCGGCGCGCATGTCCGCGGAAGAGGAGGGCGCGCGCGAACGCGACCAGGCGCAGGAACAATGGCTGCAGCGAGTTCCGGACGATCCGGGCGGCCTGCTCCGGCGCAAGTTCCAGCTCGAATACCAGCGCCGCAAGCAGGATGGAGGAGACGACCGATGAAGCCCGTGCGTTGGATGATGGTCGTCGCGCTCCTGCTGGCGACCGCGCTTTCGCATGCGGCCGGGCCGCGCGCGTGGCTCGATCGCGATCGCGTGCAACTCGGCGAGACGTTGACGCTCAACGTCGAGGTCGAGGAAGCCGCCGGCAGCGCACCGGACTTTTCCCCGCTTGCTTCCGATTTCGACATCCTCGGATCGCAGTCCAGCCGGCAGGTCAGCATCGTCAACGGAACCCGCACCGCCAGGACGCTGTGGGCGGTGGGTCTGCAGCCGAAGCACGAAGGCCGCATCACGATCCCCGCGATCACGGTTGCCTCGCAGCAGACCGCACCGATCGAGCTGGAGGTACTGCCCGCCGCGCCGCAGGAAGGACGGGGCGAGGTGTTCATCGAGTTCACGGTGGATCCCGTCACGCCCTACGTCCAGCAGCAGGTCCGCGCCACGGTCAAGCTGTACTACGCCTTCGATCTCGCCAACGGCAACCTCTCCGAGCCGGTCGCCGATGGCCTCGTGGTGCAGCGTCTCGGCAAGGACAAGTCCTACAGCGCCGAGGTCGGCGGCAGGCGCTACCAGGTCATCGAGCGCCACTATGCGTTCACCCCGGAACGGAGCGGTGCGCTGACGATCGCGCCACTCGCGTTCCGCGGCACCGCGCTCGATGCGGGCGATCCGGCCGGATTCTTCGGGCGCGGCCGCAATGTCGGCGCGCGCTCGCAGGCGGTGCGCCTCGACGTCAAGTCGCGTCCGGCCGAATGGACCGGAGGAACATGGCTGCCCGCTGCATCCATGCTGCTGCAGGACACCAGCGAACTGCCGGCGCAGGTGCGCGTCGGCGATCCGGTCACGCGCACGGTGCGCCTGCAGGCACAAGGCCTTGGTTACGAACAGCTGCCGGAACTGTCGTTCGCCGCGCCGGTCGGGGCGGACCTGTATCCGGACAAGGAGGAATCGCGCACGCGCGACGATGGCCAATGGCTGTATGGCGAGCGCCTGCGCAAGTTCGCCTTCGTGCCCAGCCGCCCCGGCACGTTGACGTTGCCCTCGATGCGCGTGCAATGGTGGGACACGCAGAACGATCGCATGGCGGTGGCCGAGCTTCCGGAGCGCGAGATTCGCGTGCTGCCGGCCGGTGGTGCCGCGGCGCCCACGTCGTCCACGGATGCCTCCGGAAGCGCTTCGCCCGCATCGGCGCCGGAAGCCGTGCCGGGCCACCCCGTCCCGCAAGGCGAGGGAATGCCGTGGCGGATGCTCGCGTGGACCGGATTCCTGCTGTGGATCGCGACGATTGCCGCGTGGTTGGTGCATGTGCGGCTCGGTCCGCGTCCGACACGTGCACGGGCCGCGCCGCCCGCGCGGACGGACGGCAGGCACCGCGCGAACTTCCTCCGCGCCTGCGCGATGGGAGATCTGGCCGTGGCCGAGCATGCGCTGGTCGAGTGGGCCGCATCCGATCGACCCGGGCTGCGCAGCATCGGTGCGATCGCCGCCGCGCTGCAGGACGAGGCGCAGAAGAACGCGCTCGCTTCGCTGCAGATGGTGCGGTATGCAGGCGCTTCGCGAGAGGGGCTCGCCGGCCAGCTGGAGCGGGCGTTCCGTGGCGGCTTCGGCTGGCGGGAGGCTCCGGCGCGCGCCGGCCAGTCGGATCTTCCGCCGCTGTACCCGTCCGATCCGTAGGCGCGCGGCGAGCGCGTTTCACGGCTGTCGCGCCGCGAATGCGCCCATCGGTGTCGGCGACATGGCGCGCGTTGCGGCACACTACGCGTTCGACCGGTGGGGAGTGCAGCGCATGAAAGACCTCGATCGCGCATGGCGGATGGGAGCGGGCGCATGAGCGCATCGAGGCGCCTTCCGCTGCACACGCGCATGCTCATCGGTTTCGTGATCGGCCTCGTCGCCGGCCTTGCCGTTCATTTCGGCGCCGGTGGCGACGCGCAGTGGCTGCAGTGGCTCACCCGATACGTGACGCAGCCGATCGGGCAGTTGTTCCTGCGCCTGCTGTTCATGCTGGTGCTGCCGTTGCTGTTCTCGGCGCTCGTCGTCGGCGTCGCCGAAATGGGCGATCTGCGCTCGCTCGGACGCGTCGGCTGGAAGACGCTGGCCTATACCGTGGTCGTCTCTTCGATCGCGGTGGTGATCGGCATCCTGCTGGTGAACCTGTTCCGGCCGGGCGCCGGCATCGATCCGGACATCGCCGCGCGCCTGCTCGGCGACGCATCGGAACGCGCCAGCGCGATCGTCGGCAGCGTGTCGTCGCAGCGCGAAGGGCTGGATCTCGTCCTGCGCATCGTGCCGGACAACATCGTGCGCGTCGCGGCCGACAACGACCTGCTCGCGGTGATGTTCTTCGCACTGATGATCGGCATCGGCATCGTGATGACGCGCACGCCCGCGGCGGACCGCCTCAAGCAGACCTTCGAGGGCCTGTTCGAGGTCGCCATGCGCCTGATCCACCTCGTGATCCGCCTCGCGCCCTATGCGGTGGCCTGCCTCGTGTTCAATCTCGCCGCGCTGTTCGGCTGGGAGCTCATCGTCAAGTTGGCCGGTTATGTCGGCGTCGCGCTGCTGGCGATGGCGATCCACATGTTCGTCGTCTACTCGCTGGCGGTGCGCTGGTTCGCCGGCATGTCGCCGGTTGCGTTCTTCCGCGGCGCGCAGGAAGCGATCGTCGTCGCGTTCTCGACGGCATCGAGCAATGCGACGCTGCCGACCGCGCTGTCGGTGGCGGAGGAAAAGCTCAAGCTGCCGAGGCAGGTGTCGCGTTTCGTGCTGACCGTCGGCGCAACGGCGAACCAGAACGGAACCGCGCTGTTCGAAGGCGTCACGGTGCTTTTCCTGGCGCAGTTCTTCGGCGTGGACCTCACTCTCACGCAGCAGTTCGTGGTGATGTTCGTGTGCATTCTCGGCGGCGTCGGAACCGCCGGCGTGCCGGCGGGTTCGCTGCCGGTGATCGCGATGATCTGCGGCATGGTCGGCGTTCCGCCCGAAGGCATCGGCCTGATCCTCGGCGTGGATCGTTTCCTCGACATGTGCCGCACAACGCTCAACGTGACCGGCGATCTGGCGGCGGCCACCGTCGTGGCCGGTCGCCGCGCATCCGACGCGCCGGACTCGGAGCATGTCTCGACGTGACGCACCCGGAGTCGCGGTCCTGCTCGCGCCGCCCGGCGCGGCTGCCGCGATGCCACCGTGGGCGATCCGGGAATCACCGGCTCGCATCCAGTGGCGGCTGCACGGCGCGCGTGCCGATCGCGCACGCTTCGCGCCTGCGCGTGGGCCTCGTCCATGCCGACAGCGGAACCGCCAATCCGTGCACCGGCAATGCGCAGCGGCTGCTCTGGTTCCAGATCCAGCATCACCGGATGCCGCACGGAACGCCGGTCGCACCGTTCGCGGGGGCAGGATGTGCCGGGGTGGCGCGCGTTTCTCGCGCACGCCGGCAACGATCCATGCAACGGCCTGCTGGCGCAGGAAACGGGCAGCCACGTCCTTGTGCCGGGGACTTTTTGGAACGTCGCGACGCGCCGCGCGGCCGGTTGGCTGCGCGGCCTGCGATTGCGGCTGCCGCGCGCTTCGCGGCCGAGGCAGTCGAAACCTGCGGTGGTACGCACGCCGTGCGGTACGAAAGGCGCGGCACGGGGCGCATCGCTGGCGTCTCGGCACGCAGCCGCTCGCTGGCCGATCCGCCATCGGCGGCCCTTCCTGAAGGCGACGAGCGCGCCCAGGTCGACGGTCGGCCGTCGCCGCTCTGGCATGACACCGGCGTCGAGGTTTGCTTCGATGGCGGCCTCCATTTCGATCACGGCGCATGGACCTCGCCGCTGGCCGGTGCGTCGCGCGTGCGCGACGGCGCGATGCTGGAAGCCGCGGCGTGGCGGTTGCTGCCGACCGACCCGCTCGACCACGTGCGATCGCTGCGACTCGTGCGGGAAGTCGGGTTGGCCGCGGGATTGCCGGTGCCGGCCTGCGTGCGCGGCGGCCGCGCGCGCCGCGCTCCGGGCCCGATGTCCGATGCCGACGCGGGGCTTGCGTGCGAAGATCGCGCGATGGACGTTCGCACGATCGATCGACCGATGTACTCGTCGACGCCGGGTGACGGCGCGAAGGCCCGTGCGATGGCGGACATGATGCCGCGCGACGGCATGCATCCCGATCGGGGCGCCGCGGCATGTGGCCGCTCGGTGCGTGCAGCGGCGCCGGTCGGGCCTTTGCGAAGGAACGTCGTGCCATGACGGACACGAAGCCGCCTGTCCGCGTGCGTCACCTGTTCGAGCTGGTGTGCGACCTGCCGCCCGCGTTGCGTCGCGCGCGCCTCGCCGAGGAGGGCGCGGGAGACGCGGAAGTCGCCGAAATCGAGGCGCTGCTGGCCGGGCAGGGGACGCTGGATCTCGGCGCGCGCGAGGCGTTTGCGCGCTGTCCGTCCGAAGGTCAGGAAACCGAACTCGACGCGGGCGATCGCGTTGGAGCCTGGCGGCTCCTGCGCAAGTTCGCGACAGGCGGCATGGGTGCCGTGTACCTTGCCGAGCGGGCCGATGGCCATTTCGAGCAGCTTGCGGCCGTCAAGCTGATCCGCGGCATGGCCGACGAGGATGCATTCGCCCGTTTCGCGCGCGAGCGCCAGATCCTGGCCACCCTGCAGCATTCGCGCATCGCGCGGCTGCTCGACGGCGGCGCCACGCCGGGCGGACAGCCGTATCTCGTGATGGAGTACATCGAAGGCGAGCCGATCGATGCGTACTGCGAGCGCAACGGCCTGCCGCTCGCGGCTCGACTGGAGCTGTTCTGCGCGGTGTGCGATGCGGTCGAGTTCGCGCACCGCCGGCTCGTCGTGCACTGCGACCTCAAGCCGACCAATGTGCTCGTGGGCAGCACCGGTGACCCGGTGCTCCTCGACTTCGGCATCGCACGCGCGCTGGACACAGGACGTCGCGATGCCGATTCCGGCCGCTTCTACACGCCGGGATATGCGAGTCCGGAACAGATTCGCGGCGAGCCGCTCACCACGGCCGTGGACGTGTACGCGCTGGGATTGATTCTGTTCGAGCTCGTGACCGGCCGGAAGGCGAGGCTCGACACGGTCGATGTCACCGTCGCGCAGCTGGAGCGTGCAGAGGTGCGTCCGATCGATCTTGCCGCGAATGTCGGCTGGCGCATCGGCGCCGATCTCGATGCCATCGTGCTGCGCGCGACCGCCGAGCGGCCGGAGTCCCGATATGCTTCCGCGCAGGCGCTCGCTGCGGACGTTCGGCGCTTCCTGCAGCATCGCCCGGTCGAGGCGAGGTCGCCGACGCTGCGTTATCGCTTCGCGCGTGCGGTGCGGCGGCGATGGCCGGTCGCGCTGGCAGCAGCGGCGATCGTGCTGCTCAGCGCCGGATTCACGTGGCGCCTCGTGGCGGAAAACGCACGGGCGCGTGCTGCGGAAGAGGAGGCTCGGCAGCAGGCGGCCACTGCCGAGCGCGTCGGCGACTTCCTGGTGTCGGTGTTCAACGTTTCCAATCCCAAGCTCAACGCGGGCGGGCGGGACGTCACGGCGCGGGAGATTCTCGATCAGGGCGCCGCCCGCATCGACGAGGAACTTGCCGAAACGCCACGGGTGCGGGCGCGCCTGCTGGACGTGCTGGCGACTGCCTATCGCCATCTCGGCCTGCCGCGCCCGGCGGCGGACCTGTTCCGTCGCGCGATCGATGCGTACCTCGATCCGCGTGTCGACCAGCCGCTTCCTGCGGCAGCCGCGTTGAGCCAGCTGGCCGTGGTGTACGCGAACGCGGGCCTTTCTCCGGACGATGCGCGCGCCGCCGCCGAGCAGTCGCTCGACCTGCGCAGGCGCTTCGCGCCGGACGATGCGGTGTCATCGGCCGATTCGTGGAACACGCTCGGGGTCGTGCTCGAGTATCAGGCCGAATACGAGGCGGCACGGGAGGCGCTGGAGAAGGCACTGTCGCTGCGGCAGGCCGGCAACGACCGGCTTTCGCTGGCGGCGACGCTGCACAACCTCGGCCTGGTCGCGGGCCGCAGCGGGGATTCGGAAGCGGCATTTCGCTGGTTCGGGCAGGCGCTGGAGCTGAAGCGCGAGCTGGTCGGCGAGCACAGCGTCGAATACCAGACCAGCCTTGCGGGATTGGCACAGGCCTACGCGGCCGCACAGCAGCCGAACCGTGCGCTGCCGTTGCTGGAGCGGAATCTGGCACTTTCTCGCGAGTTGTATGGCGACGCGAGCGCCAACGTGGCGGACGCGTTGAACGAGCTTGGCTCGGCATTGCATGATCTCGGACGCTTTGCCGAAGCGGCAACCCGCTATCGTGATGCGATGCGGGTGCATGCGGCCACATCGGGCGAGGATGGTCCGGCTTATGCGATGCCGCTGAACAACCTTGCGTCCGCCTACGAGGACATGGGGGATTTCGCGCAGTCGATACCCTTGTTCGAGCAGTCGCTCGCGCTGCGCCGGAAAACGCTCCCGGACCAAGCGCTCGCGGTGCTGCGCGCGCGCAGCAATCTCGGTCGGGCGCTGACGCTGGATGGGCGGCTGGCCGAGGCGCGACCGCAGATCGACGCGGCACTGGCAGTATATCGGGATCGGTTCGGAGAGGACGATGCCGGCACCGTGAAGGTGATGTTCACGCTGGCCGACTGGCAGCTCCGGTCGGGCGATGCGACCGCGGCGGGCGCGACGCTGCAGCGGCTGTGGGCATCACGTGCAAGGTTCACTTCACTGATGCGCGCACGACGCGATCAGCTCGCCGCGCGGGTCGCCGCCGTGGAGGGCAGGTCCGACATGGCGTTGGAGCACCTGCGCCTCGCGTGGGAAAGCGTGCGCGACGGGTTGGGTGCCACGCATCCGTACACGGCAGGCTTCGCGATGGAGTATGCGCTTGCACTCGTTCGCTCCGGGCAGGCGCAGACGGCACGCGAGCTGGTCCGGCCGATCGAGGCGATGATCGAAGCCACGTTCGTGCAAGGCTCGCCGCAGCGGACGATGCTGGCGTCCTGGCAGCAGGAACAGGCTGGCTCGGCCGCAGGCGGCTGAGCAGGGGCATGGGCCGATGCAGACCCGAAAAGCCGACCCGCGGGTGCAGGTCGGCTCGTCGAAATGGCATCCTTGCCCTGTGGCTCCCGTAGGAGTTCGTTTGCGTCGTGGCCGGCGTCAGAAGCGCACTTCGCCGCTGATCGAAATCACGCGCGGATCGAGTTCGAGGCCGGCCTTCTCGGTGCGGTAGACGTCGTAGTCGAGTCCGACGCTGAAGCCGCTGCCGAAGTCGTAGCCGAATCCCGCGCCCGCGTACCAGTCGTTGCTGTGGTCGTTGACGTATACCGGGACGCTACCGTCGAGGTAGTCGCCTTTCACCTTCGCGCGGAACAGGCCGCCGCGGGCGCTGACGTACCAGTTGTCGGTGATGTTGAAGTGACCGTTCACGCCGGCCGTCCAGCCGTTCACCTCGGCCTTGGTCGTGGTACCGCTGCCTGATGTCGGGGCGACTTCACCGAGATGGGTGTAGCCGCCTTCGATGCCGATCAGCGCGTTCGGCGAAACCGCCCAGCGGTAGCCGAGATTGGCGCCGAAGGCCGTGTCGTCATCGTCGTAATAGCCCTTGTCGACGCTCGATTGGCCGACGTTGCCGTTGACGAAGAATCCGTCATGGTTGTTGGCGGCATGCGCGACAGGGAGCGCGACGAGGCCGGCGGAGAGGGCGAGGGCGAGCAAACTCGTTTTCATGGAAGGACTCCAGCTTGTGATGGGAGGCATGGATGCCGGGGCGCATCGAGATGCCGGGATTTCGACTGGCGGGGATCAAGCCGTGTTCCACCCCGTGCAGTGCGCCACAAGCTGCGGTTCACCCGCTTAAATTCAATGCCGCTCGGTACAGTAATGTTCAGGCAGCGCTCCGGGCGCGCTGGCGCTCGTCGACTCGTCTGTGGAGGGCGCGATTCGCGTACCGGTGCGCTTCCAGCTCGAATCGTCCGGGACGCTCGAGCCAGTGCCGGTCGATCCGCGGGAGTTGACGGTTCGCTGCATTGGCTCCATCCAATCGGCCCTGTGCCCGCGATGCACGGGGCCGTTACAATCCGCGGCCTTTCCTTCCTCCCTTTCCGAAAGGAGCCGCAGATGGCAGTCAAGATCGCGATCAACGGGTATGGCCGCATCGGCCGCAACGTGCTGCGCGCGCTGTACGAGTCCAATCGCACGGGCGACATCCAGGTGGTCGCGGTCAACGATCTCGGCGACGCGGAAACCAATGCGCACCTGACCCAGTACGACACCGCGCACGGCAAGTTTCCGGGCGTCGTCTCGGTCGACGGTGGCGACCTGATCGTCAACGGCGATCGCATCAAGGTGTGCGCCGAGCGCGAACCGTCGAAGCTGCCGTGGAAGGATCTCGGTGTCGATGTCGTGCTCGAATGCACCGGATTCTTCACCAGCAAGGCCAAGGCCTCGGCGCACATCGCGGCCGGCGCGAAGAAGGTCATCATCTCCGCTCCCGGCGGCAGCGACGTGGACGGCACCTTCGTCTATGGCGTCAACCACGACCAGCTCACCGCGAAGCACGAGGTGATCTCCAATGCCTCGTGCACGACCAATTGCCTCGCGCCGCTGGCCAAGGTGCTGCACGCGAAGATCGGCATCGTGCACGGCCTGATGACCACGATCCACGCCTACACCAACGACCAGGTGCTGACCGACGTGTACCACTCGGACCTGCGTCGCGCGCGGTCGGCCACGCATTCGCAGATTCCGACCAAGACCGGCGCCGCCGCGGCGGTCGGTTTGGTGCTGCCGGAGCTCAACGGCAAGCTCGACGGTTTCGCGATGCGCGTTCCGACGATCAACGTGTCGGTGGTGGATCTCTCCTTCGTCGCGGCACGCCCGACCACGAAGGAGGAGATCGATGCCGCCGTGAACGAGGCCGCCGAAGGCGCACTCAAGGGCATTCTCGGCGTGAACGTGAAGCCGCTGGTATCGATCGACTTCAACCACAACCCGCTCTCGTCGATCTACGACGCGACGCAGACGCGCGTGATGGGCGGCACGCTGGTCAAGGTGCTGTCGTGGTACGACAACGAATGGGGCTTTTCCAACCGCATGCTCGACATGACGCTCGCGTTGACGAGCGCCAGGTGAGCGCATCTTGCTGCGCTGCGCCACGATGAATCTTGGCTGCATCGCAGCACATGCTGCGACGTTTTGTTGATTGCATCTTCGCGTGCATGCCCCAATCATCGCGGCGTTCACGTCCGAAACCCTTCCTTCGAGGAGATTGCACATGTCCAAGTGGTATCTGGCTCCGTTGCTCGCGCTTTGTGCCGGTCCGGTCTTCGCCGCCGATTGCGCGGTTACCGTCGAGGCGAACGACGCGATGCAGTACAACACCAAGTCGATCGATGTGCCTGCGTCCTGCACCGACTTCTCCGTGACGCTCAAGCACGTCGGCAAGCTGCCGAAGGCGTCGATGGGACACAACTGGGTGCTCAGCCTCCCGGCCGACGAGCCGGCCATCACGGCGGAAGCCATCAAGGCCGGTGCGGCCAACGATTACCTCAAGGCCGACGACCCGCGCATCATCGCCCATACCAAGATGCTGGGCGGCGGCGAGTCGGATACGGTGACCTTCCCGGTGTCCAAGCTGAAGGCCGGCGAAGGCTACATGTTCTTCTGCTCGTTCCCGGGCCATGCGGCGCTCATGAAGGGCACGCTGACCGTCAAGTGATCCAAGTAGCCTGCCGGCCCTCGGCATCGTGCGCGATGATCGGATGGTCGGTCGGCGAGAGTCTCGGGACGCGCGAGGCGGTGGACCACCGTCTCGCGCTGTCTTTTCGCTCCATCCCGGCGATCGTCAGGACTGCCGACCCGGCGGAACCCGCGACGCTCGGCGAGCCGCTGCGGTGCGGCATTCTCCTTGTCGATGCGCGCTGGTCCGTTCCCCGGGAGCGGCGTCCCCATGGACGTGCTCAATGCGCGACGAACAACGGCAGGTCCGCGTTCTGGAACAGATGGCGCGTCGCGCCGCCGAGCACGAGTTCGGTGATGCGCGAATGACCCCACGCACCCGTGACGAGCAGGTTGGCGTCGCGCCTATGCGCGATGTCCAGCAGCGCGGCGCCATGCTCGCGCGATGCGGTGAACGGTTCGTGCGTGGCGCGCACGCCATGGCGCAGCAGCCAGGCGCCAAGGTCGATGCGGGGCAGCCAGCGCAGGCCGAGCGCGTTCTCGCCGGGATCGCCCTCGAGCACGGTCACCGCTTCTGCACGCCGCAGCAGCGGAATCGCACCGCGGATCGCCAGCATCGCCTCGCGACTGTGGTTCCATGCGACCACGATGCGGGTGGCGATTTCCTCGCAGCGCAGCGTCTCCGGCACCACCACCACCGGCGCCGCTGCGCCGAAAACGGTGCGCGAGACGACGCCCCAGCCGGTCGGGGCATCGGGGTTCAACTGTGGCCGCTCGACCACGACCATCCCGCACCATCGCGAGGCATGGCAGAGTGCTTCCACGGTATCGCCCTGCGCGACGCTCCACTCGCCGCGTACGCCATGGCGCGCGAGTTCGCCCTCCCAGAAGCCGCCGCTCTCGAGCGCCGCGCGGTACACGGCATCGGATTCGTGCACGCACATCGCGACCGCTTCCGGCGAGGCGAACGCGGCGGCGGCGATCGGCACCACGTGCAGGCCCGTCGCCCACGCGCCCAGTCGCCCGGCGATGGCGAGGCCGACGGTCCCCGCGGGCGTTGCGGCATCGGTCCTTCGCAAATGGATCAGAACGTCTTCGGAAAGGGCAGGCACGTCCATGGAGTCCTCCGGTTCGCGTGACGGCGCGAGTATCGCGCAGATCGAACGCGGAGGCAGTGCGTGACAGCGCGGCGTGCCGACGCATCAGGCACGCTTCATGCGGATGCGCGAAAATCGGCAGCGGATTCCCCCTGACGGAGCTTGGCATGCGACGATTCGCGATCGCGGCGGCCCTGGTCGCCGCAGCAACCCTGGCACCCGCGCCGGCGCGGGCCGACAAGGAAATCGAGTGCACGATGCGCTTCTCGCTTTCCGGCTGGTCCGCGTTCTACAAGACCGCCTCCGGCGATGGCACCGTGACGTGCAGCAACGGCCAGAAGATGAACGTGCGGATCGAGACGAAGGGCGGCGGCATCACCTTCGGGAAGTCGGAGATTCGCGATGGCGTGGGCACGTTCTCCGACATCTATGACATCGAGAACGTGCTCGGCTCGTACGTGACCGCGGGTGCGCACGCAGGCGCGGTCAATTCCGCTGCCGCGCAGGTGCTGACCAAGGGGCCGGTGTCGCTCGCGCTGTCCGGCAAGGGCAAGGGCTGGGATCTCGGCGTCGCGTTCGGCAAGTTCACGATCAATCGCCGCTGAACACCGCGCAAGCGCCGTTTGGCAACCGCCGGCGCTTGGAGTACGGTAGCGAATGTTGCGCTGCGCAAGCCGCGTGGAGTCCGCGATGCCGGTGTCCGGAGTACCCGTTCCGCACTACAGCGGGCGCGAGGAAATCGCGTCGAGCCTGATTCACGGCCTCGGCATCGTGCTCAGCATTGCCGGCCTCGCCGCGCTGGTCGCGATCGCGGCGAAGGTCGGCGAGGCGCGTCACGTCGCCAGCGTCGCGGTGTACGGAACGACGCTGATTCTTCTCTATACCGCGTCCACGCTCTACCACGCGGTTCCGCATCCGCGTGCCAAGCCGGTGCTGCGCGTGCTCGACCACGCGGCGATCTTCCTGCTGATTGCCGGAACCTACACGCCGTTCACGCTCATCAGCCTGCACGGCCCATGGGGCTGGACGCTGTTCGCGCTGGTCTGGGTGCTCGCGTTCGCCGGCATCGCGCTGGAAATGCGCAAGGTGCGCAACCGCGTTCTGATGGCGGCGCTGTACGTGACGCTCGGCTGGATCGGCCTCGTCGCGATCGGGCCGCTGGTGCGATCGATCGAACCGGGCGGCCTCTGGTTGCTGTTCGGCGGCGGCGTTGCCTACACGCTCGGGGTGCCGTTCTATCTGTGGCGCACGCTGCCGTACAACCACGCGCTGTGGCATGCGTTCGTGCTGCTCGGCAGCGTGCTGCAGTTCTTCGCGGTACTGTTCTACGTGCTGCCGGCGCACGCGTAGCGCGTCACACGAGCCACGCGACCACGAACACGCCGAGCATCGCGAACACGATGCCGACCTTGGCCACAGCGCCGATCAGGAAACCGATCCACGCGCCGATGCCGACGCCGGTCGCCTTGCGCAGCGTGCCGCCGGCCAGCAGTTCCCCGATCAATGCGCCGAGGAACGGGCCGAGCAGCACGCCGACGAAGCCGAAGAACAGGCCGATCAGCGTGCCGATCGCCGCGCCGGCCAAGGCCAGCCGGCTCGCGCCCACGCGCTTGGCGCCCAGCAATCCGGCGACGAAGTCGATGATCAGCGAAAGGACCGTGAGGAATCCGAGCACGAACAGCGTGGGGGCGCCGACATGCGCGAAATCGCCCGTCCATGCCGCAAGCAGCATGCCGATGAATACCAGCGGCACGCCGGGGATCGCCGGCAGGATCGTGCCGGCGACACCAACGATCACCAGCACGGCCGCGAGCAGGTACCAAAGCGATGTCGGGTCCATCACGGGCTCCACGATAAAGCGCGCACTGTAGCGGCATCCGCATGGCCGGTGCATGACGGCTGCCGCGCGCTTCGGTTTCAGCCGCGATCCAGTCGGAACTCGATCGGCACCAGACCCCATGCCGGGATCGCGACGCCGTTCTCCAGCACCGGACGGAAGCGCGCGTTGCGCACGGCGTCGCGCGCGGCGCGGTCCAGATCCTGCTGGCCCGAACTCCGCGCGATCTCGATCGTTCGCACGGCGCCGTCGCGATCGACGAGGACGCGCAGCAACACCGTGCCATGCGCGCTGCGGCGAATCGCCGAAAGCGGATAGCGCAGGCGGATCGCGCCGTCGTAGGCGAGCACGCGCGTTTCGCCGACTGCCGTTCCTTCCGCAGTCGGCGTCGTCGCCGATGCAACCGGCGCACCCGGCATGCGCGGCTCGGCGGGCGGAATCGGTTCGCGCGGTACCGTGGCGTCCGCGATCGATGCCGGCGCCGATGCCGGCGTCGCCCGGACGCGCGGGCGCGGCTTCGGCGTCGCTACGGGCTCGGGCGGCAGCGGCAGCGCCGGCGGCGGTGGCATTTCGAGCACGCGAGCCTCGACCGTCGGCGCGGGCATTTCCATCGGCGCCAGCGTCGCCGCGACCGGAACCGCGACCAGCAGCGCGGCCACTGCATGGAGCAGGAACGTGGTGCCGAATGCGCCGACGCGGCGCCAGTCGAGTCGAGCGGGACGGATCGTTGCGGCGTGCATGAGACGGGCCTCCGGTCGCGGGTGACGAAGGCCTGCAACGCGCGTCGTCGCGCGGCGGGGTTCGCGTGGTGCTACACGCGCCCGGTGACCGGCAACAGCGCGCCGGTGATCGCGTCGGCGCGGTCGGACAGAAGGAACGCGATCACGTCGGCCAGTTGCGCGGGCTGCACCCAGGCCGCGAAGTCGGCGTCCGGCATGTCCGCGCGGTTCTGCGGCGTGTCGAGGATGCTCGGCAGCACCGCGTTCACCGTGATCGCATCGGCCTTGAGTTCGTCGGCGAGCGCTTCGGTCAGACGCGCGACCCCGGACTTCGAGGCCGTGTACGCACCCATGCCGCTGCCCGCCTTCGCCGCGGCAGCGGCGCCGATGTTGACGATCCGTCCGCTGCGATTCGCGCGCAGGTGCGGGATCGCCGCCATGCTCGCGGCGACTGCGGTCGCGAGGTTCATGCGGAACATCGATTCCCATGTCGCCAGCGAGCCATCCGCGATGGTTTCCCAGCGGAAGCCGCCCGCGATGTTGACCAGTCCGTCCAGGCCGCCCAGCGCCGTCGCCGCGGCGTCGATCGCGTCCCTGGCCGCCGCCTCGTCGGCGAGTTCGACGCCGCCGCGCGCGAATGCGACGCGGGGTTCATCGCGCGCCTCGGCGCGATCCAGCGCGGCGATGCGCGCACCGGCATCGGCGAGCCTGCTGGCGACCGCGCCACCGAGCGCGCCGAATGCGCCGGTCACGATCACGCGCTTGCCTTCGAGTTCCATGTCGTGCTCCTTCGCGGAAAACGGCCATCATAGACGACCGCGCCGACGCGACCGCTCAGCGCGACCGCCGCGTGCGCGCGATCGCGCCGCGCACGAGCCGCGCGAGCGCCCGTTCACGCAGCGAGGCGGGACGATCGAGACCGAGCCGTCGCAGCAGCGGTTGGTGACCCTTCGGTGAGCCGGGTGCGAGCCATGCGCCCGCGAGTGCGAGCCAGCGGCGTGGTTCGCCCACCGCCGATTTCAGCCATCCCAGCGCGGGCAGCAGTTCGCGCTGGGTTTCGTCGAAGTCGCTGCCGAACGGAAACGACGGAAACCGCTTCCCGGCGCGGGCGCGTGCCAGGCGTGCGGCCAACCCCTCCGGCGTGTTGGCGCGCCAGGCATCGGGGATGCGGAAGTCGCGCGGCAGCTTGCCGGCGCGCTTCGCGTCATCGGCGAGTCGGTCGACGAAGCGCGCGTCGCTGATCGCGAGCATCGCCCGGATGCACGCCTCGTCCGAGCGCCCGCGAAGGTCCGCGACGCCGTACTCGGTGACGAAGATGTCGCGCAGGTGGCGCGGGATCGTCGTGTGGCCGTAGCTCCAGCGGATGTTCGATTCCAGCCGCCGGCCGCTCCTTCGCGTCGCACGCAGCAGCAGCACCGAGCGACCGTCGGCGAGCGCATGCGCCATCGCGACGAAGTTGTACTGGCCGCCGACGCCACTGACCACGCGGCCGTCCTCCAGCGCATCCGATGTCGCGGCGCCGAGCAAGGTGGCCATCATGCAGGTGTTGAAGAAGCGTCCGTCGCGGCGTTGCAGGGCGGCCAGCGAATCCGGTCCGTTGCGGATCTGGTTCACGTCCGTCACGCCGCACATCGCGATTCCGTCCGGATCCTCGTCGGCGATGTCGCGAAGCCACTCGTAGAACGGCGCCGAGCCGAGGCAGAAAGCGCCCTTGAGCCAGTGTCCCGCCGGAGCGCCGCGGCCCTCGCTTGCCGCGTCGCGCTCGATCGCGGGATCGTCGCTGGCGCGTCGGGTCAGGATGCCGGCGCGATGCAGGTGCATGAACCCGTCCATCACCATCTCGCTGGCTCCGTACAGGCCGCTCGCGAACGGTGGGCCATTTCACACGATAGGTGGTGCACTTCAGAGTTGAATCCACCGAACTCCATTTTCTGCTCGTAGGCAACTGGCTTGCAACGAACCGCGTAGGTGTGCTCCTGCATGCCGCGTTCCTTCGGTTATGCAGCCTCAAGTTCGACGTGAACCTGTCTTCCCAGCGAGGCCGCGATGTTCACCAGCGCATCGAGCGAAAAGCGCGAGATGCGGCCACGCAGCAGGTCGTTGATGCGCGGCTGGGTGATGCCGCAATGTTCTGCGGCCGTGGCTTGCGTCCAGCCGCTCTCCTGGATCAGCGATGCGATCTTCCGCATCAGTTCGGCGCGCACCTTGAGGTTGGCAGCTTCCTCGGCGGTGTCGGCGAGCGCATCCCAGACGCTGGCGAATCGTTCGGTCTTGGTCTTGCTCATGGTCACTTCCTGCTCAGCAGGGCGAAGCGTTGCTTCGCCAGTTCGATGTCCCGTTTCGATGTGGTCTGGGTCTTCTTCTGGAAGGCGTGGAGCACATAGACCGCATCGGCTAATCGGGCGGTATAGATGACGCGGTAGGCGCCGGTGTCGTCCCGTACCCGGATCTCTTCAACGCCCTTGCCGATCGTTGGCATGGGCTTGAAGTCTTCGGGCTGCAATCCGTGCTGCACACGATCCAGTTGGTACCCGGCGTCTCGCTTCGCGTCATCTGGGAATTCCCGCAGGTTACGCAGGGAATCTCCCAGGAACTCGATTGGCTTGACGGGCATGATTATATCCGTACTGATATAAATGGCAAGTGAGTCAGGTGGAGGCCTTTACGGGGCGCTCCTCGACTTGTTCCGGCCGCAGGTGGGTGTACCGCTTCAAGGTCGTCCAGGACTCGTGCAGGGTGAACTGGGCGACCTCCGGGATGTCGTAGCCGCGCTCGAACAGGCGAGAGGTGGCCTCGTGGCGGAGGTCATGGAAGTGCAGGTCGTGCAGCCCGCGGAGCCGGCAGGCACGGGTGAAGTTGGCGCCGATCGACTTGGGGTTGTAGGGGAA
>Ga0207868_1000368_pt1 | contig 52215 bp, 40 predicted proteins | sample Passage237B_FD_187370 | JGI IMG/M metagenome (GOLD analysis project Ga0207868, IMG submission 187370) | Cellulose adapted compost microbial communities from Newby Island Compost Facility, Milpitas, CA, USA - Passage2 37B (SPAdes) (version 3) ... | reverse complement strand
CAAGGGGCTAAATATATTTATTAATTATTTCAAAACAAAGCAAGTGAATACGTTAAGTTACAAAACTGTCTCTGCCAACAAAAGCACCGTCAACAAGGAATGGATTGTTGTTGACGCTGAGGGCGAGATCTTGGGGCGCTTGTCATCTCAGATTGCGAAGGTAATCCGGGGGAAACACAAGCCTTCGTACACCCCACACGTAGACTGCGGCGATAACGTGATCGTGATCAATGCAGACAAAGTTAAGTTGACTGGCAACAAACTGGAAGAAAAGGTGTACCAACGGTATACCGGTTATCCCGGTGGCCAGCGTTTCGAGTCTCCAAAACAGTTGTTGGCCAAACATCCAACACGCATCGTGGAAAAAGCGGTACGCGGCATGCTGCCCAAAAACCGCTTGGGACGTGCATTATTCAAGAACCTGTATGTTTATGCGGGCAACGAACATCCGCATACAGCACAGAATCCAAAAACTGTTAAATTCTAAGGAGCAAAGAAATGTCAACAACTAACACTTCAGGAAGAAGGAAAACCGCAGTTGCCCGCATCTATTTATCTGCTGGCAGCGGCAACATTACCGTAAACGGTAAGGATTATAAAGAGTATTTCCCTACATTGCCATTGCAATACATCGTAACCCAAAGTACAGAAGTAGCCGGTGCTACCGGAAACTACGATGTGAAAGTTAACGTAGCTGGAGGAGGTATCAAAGGACAAGCAGAAGCGGTTCGCCTGGCGATAGCTAAAGCACTGATTGAGCTTGATCCAGCGGTTAAACCTGCCCTCAGGTCCAAAGGACTGGTAACACGCGACGACCGTATGGTAGAACGCAAGAAACCCGGACGCCGCAAAGCGCGCAGGAGATTCCAATTCAGTAAACGTTAATTTTCATTTGAATAATTATTTTTAATGGCAATGAAGCTATCACGATTTTGATCAACCCACAGTGAATTCGGTAAAATCGTGATGGTTTTTAAGGAGAACAGAAAAATGGCAAGAACAACATATCAAGAATTGCTGGATGCAGGTGTACACTTCGGCCACCTTACCCGTAAATGGGATCCGAAAATGGCCAAGTACATTTTCATGGAACGCAATGGCATCCACATCATCGATTTAAATAAGACACTCACTAAACTTGAAGAAGCAGCATCTGCGATCAAGCAAGTGGTTAAATCGGGAAGAAAAGTATTGTTTGTAGCAACTAAGAAACAGGCGAAGGATATTGTTGCGGCCCAAGCTAAAGCCGTAAACATGCCTTATGTAACTGAACGTTGGTTGGGCGGCATGCTCACCAATTTTGCTACGGTGCGTAAGTCCATCAAAAAGATGGCTAACATCGACAAGATGACTAAAGATGGCACTTATTCAGTTTTGTCGAAAAAGGAGAAATTGATGATACAGCGCGAACGGGTTAAGTTGGAAAATCTGCTGGGCGGTATTGCCGACCTAAACCGGTTACCGGCGGCGTTGTTTATCATTGACGTTAAAAAGGAGCACATAGCGGTAAGCGAGGCGCTGAAATTGAATATTCCAACTTTTGCAATGGTGGATACCAACTCAGATCCCACTAATATCGATTTTCCGATTCCGTCCAACGACGATGCAACTAAATCCATCAGTCTCATCACGGAAATTATCGGGAAAGCGATCCAAGAGGGACTTGAAGAGCGCAAGCGCGATAAAGAAGAAGAAGCTGAACGGGAGGCTGCTGCTGCCAAAGCAAAAATAGACAGTGGTGAAGAGCCGGAGGCTGTAGCAGAAGAAAGCAAGGCCGATGCAGATACCTCAGGAAAACGCCCGCGTAAAGCTAAAACAGAGGCTGAGGTAACGGCCGAAGCAGACGACACGCAAGACGGAGAGTAATTACGTTACAGAAACCGGATGCGTCTCCCGATACCATCCGGTTTTTTATTACCAAATCGCGTGTTTTCATAGTAGACATATTCGTAAAAAATACAAAACAGGAAATAAAATGTCCACAGTACAAATTTCAGCATCAGATGTGAACAAATTGCGCCAGCAAACAGGTGCAGGCATGATGGATTGTAAAAAAGCACTAATTGAAGCTAACGGTAATTTCGAAGCTGCCATTGATTATTTGCGTAAAAAAGGTGCAAAAGTGGCTGCAAGCCGTCAAGATAGGGATTCAAACGAAGGTGTTGTAATCGCGAAGACGACTCCTGATGGCAAAAAGGGTGTGATTATTGAACTGAATTGCGAGACCGATTTCGTAGCTAAGAATGCTGATTTTATTGCTTTTGGTGAAAGCATAGCAGATGTAGCAGTTTCCCAAGCCCCGACTTCACTTGATGCGCTAAAACAATTGGAAATAAATGGAGTAAAAATTGCTGATCTACTCCTCGATCAAACCGGAAAAATTGGAGAAAAAATAGACGTCTCCAAATATGAAACCATCGAAGCAGAAAAGGTAGTAGCATACATCCATGGCAATTACCGACTTGGCGTATTAGTAGGGCTCAACCAAGCAGTAGACGGTGTTGATGAAGCAGGTAAAGATGTAGCGATGCAAATTGCTGCGATGAATCCTGTGGCTATAGATAAGGCGGATGTAGATGTGCGTACGATTGAGCGCGAACTGGAAATTGCGAAAGAACAAATCCGTGCAGAAGGTAAGCCGGAAGAAATGGTTGAGAAAATTGCTCAGGGCAAACTCAACAAATTTTATAAAGAATCTACATTGTTAAACCAAGAGTTTGTAAAAGATTCGTCCAAAAACATCACACAATTTTTAGACGGAGTTTCTAAAGGACTGACTGTCAAGGTATTCAAAAGAGTACAATTGGGCGCTTAATAAACAACTGATTCATTACCTCTTCTACCGCACAGTATTTGAAGTAATCCCAAACCTCCTTAAACCCCATCGCAAGGAGGTTTGGTTTTTATCCTTCCGGCAAAGTTCTACCCATAAAATAGCCAGATTGTTTTAAAACGATTTTATCGTAGAATATAAATATAATTGGAACCATTAATCTATTAGATTAAATAGTTGAATTATTGTTGCTTTTTTAACGATAAAGTTTAGTAACTTGGAGTTCTTGGAAATGCGGCATCCAACATTTATATCAAATGGTGAGACTAACTACACTGGTGCTTTTAATTCCGCTTACTAAAATGATGTATTTCCCAAGATTAAATTAGCTTGGATATGGAAAAGAAAATCTCGGTTTTATACGTGGATGATGAAGAAAATAATCTAATTTCTTTCAAAGCCACATTTCGTTTGAAATACACGGTTTACACCGCATTAAATGGTGCCCAAGCCCTTCAACTGATAAAAGAAAAGCCAATAGATATCGTCATTACCGACCAGCGGATGCCACAGATGACCGGAGTAGAGTTGCTGGAAGAAATCATTAAAATCAATCCAGATCCGATGCGGATTTTACTTACCGGCTATGCCGATATGAGTGCGGTTATAGACGCAGTGAATAAAGGGAAAATATTTCACTATTTAAGTAAACCTTGGAGCGAAGAAGAACTTAGCAACACGATTCAAAGAGCCTATGAAATTTATGCGGAGCAAAAAAAAATAAAAGAATCGTTTTCCCAACTTGAAATCACCAATGAACAATTGGAATTTCTACTTCGGCAAAAATTACTTTCCTGAGCACGTTACACTTTACTTGTTTGGGATCGTTACCGTGAACACCGTCCCCTCTCCCTCAACAGAATTAACCGCTATTTCACCTCCCAATTTAACCAATGCATTTTTGACGTTGTAGAGGCCGAAACCGGTTCCCTCTGCCTGGTCACTTCCCCGGAAAAATAGCTTAAAAATATCATCAATATCCTCCGCTGCGATTCCGATTCCCGTATCACTGACCTTTATCAGTGCCTTACCGTTTTCCACGACTACAGATAGTTCTACCAATTTACTGGTATTATCCATCTTTTGATATTTAAAAGCATTGGATAATAAATTATGCAATATGAGTTTCAACGCCGTTTCATCGCTCTTAAATTCCTCCTTTTGATTGCTGTTGATTCTAAATTCTACGCTGTTGCTTTGCGTATAGATGCTATAAAAATCCTTAAAATACTTAAATAACCCTTCGAAATCAATTTCAGAGAAAGTGAGCTCACCTCGTTTTAACAGATAATAATCATGAAGACTATTGATATAGGAATTAAGTTTCAACACCGAGCTTTCCATAAGTGCCAAAATTTCATGGATACGCTCAGCCGAGTCGTATTCCAATGCCAATTTAATGGCAGACAATACACCGGTCAATGGATCACGGAGATCATGGCTTACACTATAGGCAAATTTATCAAGTTCGTCATAGGCTCTTTGAAGCTCTTCATTGCGGATATCCAACATGGAATTTGCAATGTAAAACTTATTAGCCTCTTCAATGGATGAAATGATTTCCTCCTCTACCCAAGGTTTTCGAACAAATCGGAATATATGGCCTTTGTTGACCGCATCTACAATCGTCTCCATGTCAGCATATGCAGTCAACAGAATACGTACTGGTCGCGGAAAATGACGCTTTATATCATTCAAAAAATCAATACCTGTCTCTCCCGGCATTCGCTGGTCACAAAAGATGACTTGGATATTGGGATTTGATTGCAATATCTGCCGCGCCTCATCTGTGTTGATTGCGGTGTATATTGGATAACGATACCTAAACGTAGCTTTAAAGCTAATCAGGTTGTTGGCCTCATCATCAATGTAAAGTATCTCCGGAGACTTGTGCATAAAAATAAAGCGTGTTTATACGGCCAATGTAACTCCAAAACAAAATTAAACATAAAATAATTCCCATGAACGGTGTTTACACAATTTGTTGCGTAATGGGTAAAACCAAGGTGAATTTCGTCCCTTCGTTCACCCGTGATTCCACTTTAATCTCACCCCTATGTTTTTTTATTGTGTTATATACAATAGACATGCCTAATCCGGTTCCCTCCCCGACTTCTTTGGTCGTAAAAAAGGGCTCAAAAATCTTTTCTTTTATATCCTCGGACATTCCTGTACCATTATCTTGGATGGATATCAAAACATTATCCCCGTCAACAGTTGTACGGAGCTCCAAAATCCCTCCTATATCTCCATTAAATTTCTTGTTAATCGCATGAATCGCATTTGTAATGATATTAAGGAATACTTGGTTCAGTTTACCGGGATAACATTCCACCAACGGTAATTCACCAAATTGTTTGTTCACTTGTATTCCCTCTCTTATCACACTGTTAAGGATTACCAAGGTCGATTCCAGTCCTTCGTTGATGTCTGCAAATTTCAGTGAATCTTCGTCAACCCGCGAGAAGATACGTAAACTTTTCACAATTTCCGCCGTTCTTGTAGCACCCTCGTGCATTCCTTTCAACAGAAAATCAATTTCTGTTTTAAGATATTCGATGTCTTCTTCTTCTTTAAAAGTATTTATCCGTTGTATCTTTTCAGCAATGGGCAGTTCGGAGAGGGCTACCTGTTGAATAACATCCATGGCATTCCAGACTATCTGGATATCCCGCTTCAACGGAGCTACATTGGAAGTGACAAAATTAATCGGATTATTGATTTCATGGGCAACACCCGCCGTAAGTTGCCCCAATGACGCCATTTTTTCCGCCTCTACGAGTTGTGCCTGAGTTTCTTTCAAATGATCCAATGTCATCTGCAGTGATTCGTTCGTCTCTTTCAATGCATGTGTCCGCTCTTCTACCCGCTGCTCAAGCACAATATTTTGTTCCCGAATTAGTTTCTCATTTTCTTTGGAAATCAAGAGCGCCTGTGTCTGGGATTCTTCCTTTTCCTTCTTATATGTATTTATTTTATCTGCAAGTGCAAAAGACAATAATGCGGCTTCCAAACCAGAACCGATTAAGATGGAATTATTCGTAAATATATTGAAAGATAAGATTCCTACATCTTTTAATATATAAATCATGACACCACTTAAAAAAAAGAACCAAGAAACAATTAAAAATACCGCGGGCCTGTATCCCTGGCTAAAAACATAGCCCCCGCATACCAAAATCGTAACAGATACCAAAGAAGCGTTAATTTGCAACACCTGCTGCGCAACGATATAATTTCCACTGATACTAATGAAAATACCGACTACATAGACAATAACCAGCGAGAATAACACGTATAAAAACTTAGGTGCATTCCGTCGTATATCCAGGAAGTTTACAACAAAAGGTATCGCAAATATACCCGACATTGCAATCGATAAATTTACGGACTGTCGAATCAACCACTCATTATTAGGCCACAGAAAAAGGGTAGAATACCCTTTTAAACAGGCTTGGGCAAGCCCAACCATCAAGATATAGATTACATAGTACAGGTAATTCTTATCTTTAACAGAAAAATAAAGAAAAGAATTATATAGGAACATTACTAAGATTATACCCGCATATATGCCGAAATACAAAAAATCAAAACCGATTGATTTCATGATGCGATTTTTGTCATTTAAGTAAAATGGCAAATCAAGTACATTGTGACTCCGCACCTGTAGATATACTACGCTATCTTTAGCTGAAACCGGCAAGTCAAATATTGGGAATTGTGTTGTATAAGACGAAGTTGCATCGATTTCCTCATTATTGAACCGCTGCAACTCATATTCACTGCCCCTTTTTATGTATAAATTTGCTTCCGAAAGTGTTCCGTTAAATATCTTCAACGCTTCGGAAGGCGAAGCTGATTTATATAGCTCCATTTTAATCCAATACACCGCGCTGCTTAAGCCGAAATTTAATCTCGCACCTGAAACAGGCTCAAATTCACGACCAGCAACTTGATCTATGGTAAATTGACCATCTGGATCAACCAAGTAAGATAACTTAAACGTAGGTTCGTTAGACAAACTTTGGCCGACGGTTTGCAGTGAAGAAAGAATGATAGCCAGTAGTAGAGAAACCTTCATTTCAGGATATATTTAACCGACAGCCTACCTTTGGGACCCATAATCTCTGTGGTCTGTTGGGGCACTTCACGAACATCAAAAATATGATCCCTATCTACTTCTGTGGCATTGGGCAGATTTTCCAAATCATCTATTTTCATAGCCGTTGCCACAAGCCCCAATTTCGGATAGTTGAAAAAACCGTCCTTACCTAAGTTCCGTTCAATCTCAAATCCAGCATTCTCACACATCTCTACGGTTACCGGTGCAGCTAATGCATATAACACATCAACCTGTAACCGATAGGCTAACGCTATGGCAGCTCTTAACAAAAAAAAACTAACGCCCATTCCCGCTATTTCGCGAGAATTCCATAAGCCGCAGGCTTCAGCTATCCGGCCATGTTGATTATTTACAATATCTACAATGCGGGCATCCACCTTTCCCACCGCATCTACAATCGGTAAATTAAAGTCAGCATCCGCTATTTGTAACCGAACACCTCCTAAAACGGCTCCATCATCTGGAGATTCCGCAACTATCACATAGGTGTTTGGATGTTCACTCCATTTTGCATTGTTGGATGTGATCATGGTTATACCATACACCTCCAACACTTTGCGGTGCCCCTCGATGAACTTCTTGCATGTTTCCGGCTCTTCAATAGCTTGTAGCGACCTAAAAGACAAAGAATTCATCAACTAGTTGTTATTTTGATGAATAAAGAATTGATCCGCATCCAGTCTAAGCGACTTGACCTGTGGATCATTTCCGTAAAATAACCGAAAGAGAAAAACTGACTCTTCTGTGCTTCCGTTATCAAAAATACTATCAAATTCGCCTTTCAGTTCTCCAAATCGATTTTGAATCCAACCCGGCATACCGGTCCCGTCTTTTCCGTGCATTAATCTTGCAAAATGTAAAACAGACGCCAAAACCGGTTGCATCGAAACTTTATTTCTTGTTGCACTTAACCAAATTCGTTCAACAGCCTTCCCCGCCTCAATAAGCGCGGTCCTGTCAAATGTTGGGATAACAACAAGTCCAATTGCCGATGCTGTTTTCATTAAATCAGCCGTCATGTTTTCCAAAGCACGGCCCAACCCCCATTCTGCAACTAATTTCACAGCCATCGGATCTCTGGCTACCCGAAAACCAATTGCATCTTTAGGACTTAATTCCAAGGTTTGGATATCCAGTCCGTCTTTGGTTTCTAGCGCCTCACGCTCCGTCCATCTAAGCTCTTTTTCAAACAATTCATAATGCCCTTGCGGAATAAAAAGCCGTAACTTTTCGGCCTCACCCGCAATAGAAGCAAGTCTTTGTACCTGCTTATCCTCCACCACGATTTTTAATTTTAAACGATCAAAGTCACGTACAGCATCCCGGAAGTCATCCAGGATGTTACCGGTTAGTCTGTTACCATTCCCTTTTCTTCTATTGGTACATCTAATGGTAAGAAAATGAGAAAGCTCGTCTTTTTCGATATCTGCGTATACAAACGAAAATGCACCGATTAGCATCGGCTCATCTTCCAGCGGAAACAAATTCTCGATAACTTTGATCCCCAAATCTTTGGCCTTCAAATTCAAATTCTCAATTGCTGTTCCGAATGTCATGTAAGATGCCATATTTTGGAAATCACCAAATGACTCTGAACGCTGGATATCATGAAAAAGATAGAACCTCGTTCCGTCATAATACCATTTCCAAGGCTGATTATTTCCGGGAGAAGGAGCCGCTGCCACTGCCGATATCAGTTCCCTTACTTCACTTTCAGTGATGGTATCAACATGCTCAGCTACCGGAGGCACACGCGACGCTGCCGCTGCCATTTCATCCGGAGAAAGTGATCTCTTGGTGTATTCAAAAGTCACATCTGTTTTTACCTGATCTCCGATTAACTCTTCCAAATCAATAAAATACCTTCCTGATTGGTTGAATTGCCCCAATAGCACACGACGGCTTACATCTGCCGCCATTCCGCCACCAAACGCGACCGCACTGGCGAGCTGTGGCCAAGTAGAAATTGTTTGGCCGATTTCAATAGCAGAAGCTTTTAACCTGGTAGACATGGTTTCAATTCCCACAATAGGTAATATATAAGGAAGCTTTTCTTCCATCGTCTTTGCAAGACGCACATTCGACAAATCCAGATGTTCTACAAACCCATGCAATATAGGGCGATCTGGTTCCAAATCAAAACGCTCAATGTCGACAGTCCCCCGGTCACTCGCCTCCATCAACACAGGGATTCCATGCTTCTTAGCAGCTAATCTACAGTTAATTTTGACGTCAACCCCATCGCACTCGTCTATTAGCAAATCCAACTTTCCGTCATGTAATAAGAAATCTTCCAGATTCGCGTCCGTTACGCCTTCGTGATAACAGGTAACTTTTAGGAAGGGGTCGATTTCGGCAATCTCTCTCGCCACTATCACTGTCTTTTTCAACCCCATGTTATGTAATCCGCTCCTTAACCTGTTTAAGTTCGTTATTTCCAATTCATCAAAATCTGCAATCCGGAGCTCCCCTACCCCCCTTTCCATACAGAGCGTTAGCGAAACCGATTGTCCCACAGACAATCCGATAACTCCAATCCGCTTTGTCATTAACCGCATCTGTTCGTCTTGCGTAATTTTATATCGATTACGGCTTGTCCTCATCGTTATAAATTCGTCTTCATCTAAAATATGAACCAATGTTTCGTTCCATGGGTAGTAGACCCAAACACCATAGTCAATTTTAGATATTCCGGCAAGATGTTCGGCCACTAACGAACGGATTTCATCACCACTTAATGTAAGTTTAGGATGGAAAGACTTTATCAGTTCCGTCAATTGTTGATCGATGGAATCGAAAATCCGGATGTAAGGCTTTTTCTCCAACAGATTGCTGAGGCCTTGACGATCACTGATATTTCCCAGTCTGAAGAATAAAGGTTTCACAACATCGCCACCAGATGGCCGCTCAGCCAATAGTTGAGCCAAAACATCAGGCTCTGAATAATTTTTTGTCATACTCGATCTTAAATTACGAAACGGCAATTGAATTGTAAAAACTCACTTTCTATTTTCTTCAATAGCAAGTGATTCTAATTTATTTAGTGCATAAAGTTAAAGAAATAACCTTTTAGTTCAAATCTTTCACAACAAATTTAGATAGACTTTGGATTGATGACTCACACACCACAATTATCGCTCATAATGAACCATTTACAGTTAACACAGTGTCCATACAAATTGCGCATCTTCCTAAAAAAAAACCTGCCCAACTTACTGGACAGGTCCTTTTCGGTAGCGGGGAGCAGGATCGAACTGCCGACCTTAGGGTTATGAATCCTACGCTCTAACCATCTGAGCTACCCCGCCAAAAATTTAGTTTGCAAATATAGTTTATTTTACCTTTCTTTAGAAAAAAAGTTAACAATCTATATAAAACGCAGATTATACGCATATTATCACGATTAGCATGGCAGAAAAAATCAAATTCCATTTGGAATACGAAATTAAGTCTTCACCAAAAATCTTATTTTCCTTCCTGCAAGAGCCCAACGCATTAGCCCAGTGGTTTGCCGACGACGTGGCTTATAAGGATGGCATTTATGAATTTAGCTGGGACGACGAACAGCATAAAGCCAAGCTGATCAGTAGCAAGGAAAACAAATTAGTGAAATATAAATGGCTTGATGACGAGCCTTATTATTTTGAAATGGAAATCATCCAGGATGAGCTCACCAACGATGTAGCATTGGCTATTACTGATTTTGCTTGGGAAGAAAACCTCGATGACCGCAAATTAATCTGGAATAACCAAATAGAGTATCTTCAAAGTGTAATCGGTGCCTAAAAAACCTTATCTTTGTAGTAAGGTTGTTTGTGGTGATTACTGATGAAAAAAATCCATCTTCTTATCCTCAAGTCATTCATCAGACCATTCATCGTCACGTTTCTTATCGTGATGTTTGTATTGCTGATGTTATTTCTATTCAAATACATCGATGATTTGATTGGAAAAGGTTTCGAGTGGTATGTTATCCTAAAATTATTGGCTTATCAGTCAGCTGTGCAGATATCCATGGCTATGCCACTCTCTATGTTGCTCTCTTCTATCATGACATTTGGCAATTTGGGGGAGAGCTATGAACTGGTGGCAATTAAGGCAGCGGGAATCTCCCTTCGAAAAGCCATGACTCCATTGTTTGTCCTCGTCGGATTATTCAGCGGCGGTGCCTTTCTCTTCAGTGACTACATTCTGCCTGTTGTCAACCTTAAGATGGGTGCATTGCTCTACGATGTACGAATCAAACAAACTGATTTTCTGGTGAAGCCAGGTGTGTTTAACAATACAATTCCCGGTTATTCCATTCGCGCAAAAGGAAAAAGTAAAGATGGAAAAATTTTGTACGACTTGATGATTTACGATCACAAGTCGAGCAGCACAGCCAGCAATGTACTATTGGCAAAAGAAGGATATATCTACAATTCACCAGACAACAATACCATGATCCTTAAACTCAAGGATGGAGTTCGGTATGAAGATAGTAGAGCAAGAAACGCGAAAGTGTACAACCCCCGTCAGCAATTTACGCGCTTTTATTTTGATGAAACTGAACAGAAATTTGACATGTCTGCTTTTGAATGGAAGCGAACGGACGAAAACCTGTTTAAGAGTCACCATATGATGCTCAATCTAAAGCAGCTCAAGTATTACACCGATTCAAACGCCGTGCAGATGGATAGTCTCCGGAATACCGTGTTTCGCGAAATAAAATCTTATTATTATTATTTTAATGATTATTATAAACCGAAAGATAGTATTCAATCTGTTCCTCTATCACCGGTGAACTACAAAGAGAGTTTTGCAGAAGTTATTCCCTTGGACAAACGTAATATGGCCATTAGTAACGCCACAAATCAAATGAGATATATTAAGGATGTACTTAATATAAAGGCCAATGAGGATACGTTTTACCGTGATAAGGACATTCGCTATAATATCGAGTTTCAGCGCAAGTTCACCTTAGCTGTATCCTGTCTCTTGCTGTTCTGCATCGGAGCGCCGTTAGGTGCGATCATTCGAAAAGGTGGCCTAGGGCTTCCAGTTGTCATGGCAATTATTTTTTTTCTTATTTACCACATTATTTCTACAGTAAGCGAGAAATCAGCAAAGGAGGGAAATATAGACACATTCTGGGGGATGTGGATGGCCATCTTTCTATTGTCGCCATTGGCCATTTTTCTTGCCTATAAAGCTGCGACAGATTCCGCGCTATTTGATATCGAACAATATCGGCTGAAAGCTGAAAAAGTATGGTCGTGGTTTAAGACCAAACTTGGCAGCCGCAATCGGCAAACTGAGCAGCCGAAATCCCATAAATCTTTACAAGACGATTATACATTATCCCCATAAGATAATGTAATTTTGCCTGTGGTTTAAAGTATAGTCAATGGATATTACCTTGAATACGATTGAGGAAGCAATCGAAGATATAAAACTTGGAAAAGTGGTTATCGTCGTAGACGACGAGGACCGAGAGAATGAGGGTGATTTCATCACAGCTGCACGGAATGCCACCCCCGAAATCATCAACTTCATGGCTGCTCACGGCCGTGGATTGGTCTGTGTACCGCTCACTGAAGAGCGCTGCAAAGCACTTGATCTCAATTTAATGGTTGGAAATAATACAGCTGTGTATGAAACCAATTTTACCGTTTCGGTGGATTTGCAGGGATATGGATGCACCACAGGAATTTCTGCTTCCGATCGATCAAAGACGATCAAGGCATTGATAAATCCAGACATAAAACCGGAAGAATTTGGACGGCCAGGACATATCTTCCCATTGATTGCAAAGGATGGCGGTGTACTGCGGCGCGCAGGACACACGGAGGCAGCAGTAGACCTCGCTCGACTTGCTGGCTTTGAACCGGCTGGTGTACTGGTTGAAATTCTTAAAGAAGATGGTGAAATGGCCCGCCTCCCCGATCTCGTGCAGGTTGCAAATCATTTTGACTTAAAAATTATCTCCATCAAAGATTTAATCGAATACCGGCTTGCCAAAGATTCACTGATTACACGCGAAGTTTCCGTCAACCTGCCAACTCAATGGGGGCAATTCAATTTAATGGCCTATACCCAGAAAATCACGGGCGAACAACATATCGCCCTTTACAAAGGAGAATGGGCTCCCGATGAGCCGATCTTGGTACGTGTACATAGTTCCTGCATTACAGGAGATATATTTGGGTCCTGCCGCTGCGATTGCGGTCCGCAGTTGCACCGCGCGATGCAAATGATTGAAGAGGAAGGTAAGGGAATTGTAGTATATATGAATCAGGAAGGCCGCGGAATCGGTCTGATAAACAAACTGCATGCTTATAATCTTCAGGAAAATGGATTGGATACGGTCGACGCAAACCTAAAATTAGGATTTAAGCCTGACCATCGCGACTACGGTATCGGAGCACAAATATTGCGGGACTTGGGTGTAACCAAAATGCGTTTAATGAGTAACAACCCAACAAAACGTGCCGGACTTATCGGATACGGATTGGAGATTGTCGAAAATGTACCCATAGAGATTGCATCCAATCCGTATAACGAACAATATTTGCGGACCAAACGGGACCGGATGGGACATACCATTATGAAGGATCCGCTTCCATGATCCGGCGGTAAATACGCCGGATTGTCAAAACCAGACAAGTCAGGAAGGCCCCCAATACCATGCCAGCTGCAATGGCAAGCCCCTTTCCGATTTTGTCGTCCTCTAATGGCAGTATCGGCTTATCTAAAATTTGGATGACGGGCTTTTCATTCCGCAATGTGATTTTTGCAAGTTCCTGATTTTTCACCAATTCCGTTAATATTGCGGTATTTGCCTGTACATCCACGGTTCTCCTTTGTGACCCTACCCGAAGACTTTGAAGCGCACGATTGGGATTAGGATTAGCGTCCGTTGCAGCAGCCACTCCGCCGATAGCTGCATCAAGCTCTTTACGTACTGAATCTACCTGTCGCGTCAGTACGGTTAAATTCTCCTCCGCTTTCTGGGTTCTGGTGCGGATATAGAAGTCTGATGCATTCTTAATTAATGTCTCGACAAACGCCTTGGAAAACGATTCATCTAACGTTTCCATTTCCACTGCGATGATATTGCTTTTCTTGTCGGGTTTTCCGATAACAAGATTACGTTTTAAGATCGACTTATAAAATACAGCCATCAAACTGTCTTGACGGTATATGCCTATCGTATCCTTAAATTGAATATCTTTTAAATGCACCTTATTCGCCCATTTTTTCCGCAATCCGTTACACGCAATATATCGATTAACCAATAGCTCCTTTTCCTCTCCAAACTTCACCTCGGAGAGCAATGTTTTATCAATCATGGATCGTGACTTCAAAAATTCAATGATATTGTCTCCCTGGAAGAATCCTCCCGTACTACCTAATCCACCTAGATTGAACCCAAATTGAGCAGCGATGCTTGCAGCTGCTCCCAAGCCGCCTCCCGAACTGCTGCTTTGCTCATCTAAAACAAAACTCAACTTGGCGGTATAGTGTGTTTTCTTGGTTAGTGAATAAACCAATGCCAACGCACCACAAAGGGCTGCTACTATAAAGATAAGCACCCATTTACTCCTCAAATAGCTGATTAAGCCATTGATCTTTACAATCAGCTCCCTCAGATTGATATCGTCGCGTTGCCCTTGTGAAGCACCAGATTGTTTGTTGTCAGTCATTATCAATTACACCAAATTGATTAACGGAATAACGTCACTATGATTGCCGCCAGTGATGCGATACCGGTACCGAATCCCAGCCATTGCTGCACACCGATTGAGGGCTTTATCTCCTTCTGAGGCACAAAAATTTCAGCTCCCGGTTTGATGGGAGGATAATTATTAAAAAACAGAAAGCGGTTCGTGCTTTTCACCGATCCATTTGCATATAGTACATAAACGCTTTTACGCAATGCACGTGAAGAAAAACCACCTGCTTGGGAAATATACTGTCTGAAATCTTTTGAAGGTGAGTACACAGCTGTAGACGGAGCTAATACTTCGCCGGAAATCTTCACAGTCTGTAATTCTTTCGGTACATGAATAACATCTCCATCTTCCAGGATAAGATCACCCCGATAGCCTGGCCTTTTCAGAATGTACTCCAAATTAATACCCACGAGATCGTTGTCAATATTTTTGTCGATATTAAGCTCGTTAAAAACCGAGGCATCGCTTTGTAGTTGTTGCAGCGCGAGCAGTCGGCTGTATTCCGCTTGTTTCTTCCGCTCTCTTTCAGCCACTTCCGCTCCCGTTTCATTCACTGTCGGTCCTTTACCGATCCATCCGCCACGCTTCAGCGATGCGCCATCCACATAAGCAAAAGGAGTGAGTCCGCCTGCTCGGTTAATAAGATCCGAAATACGCTCGTCTTTACGATTGATCGTATATAAACCTGGATATAACACTTCTCCCACTATGCGCACCGTCTTCTGTGTTTCATAACCGGTTGACGTACGGACCACCACCCGGTCAAAAGGCATCAACACGAAATCCTGATCTTCCTTACTCAATCCCTTATCGGCGTTCACCTGAAAGACCTCGGCGATGTGGGCTGATTGGGATAAAATGTCGGCATTTGTTACGCGCCTGGATATCTCGATCCGGCTACCGGATGCACTCTCACGGAAGCCTCCTGCCTGTATAATCAGGTCCTGTAGCGTAATCCCTTCCGCATAAGGGAACCTACCGGGCGACCTGACTTCACCATCAATGTCTATCGTATAAGCTTCGCGCAGGTCAAAGATGGAGGATATCGTAACAACGTCTTCCCGCTTCAATTCGATATCTGGTTCTGTGCCTGCAACAATGCCAGCCACATCGAATGATAGCTGTTCGTGTTGCGAATCGTCTTTCAAGCGCAGAATATTTCCCCGGTTTAAGAAAGCGTCTTCCTTCAGTCCCTCTGCCTTTTTGATTAACATAGATACAGTCAACCCCGGGCTCAGTTCATAGTCTCCCGGGCGAAATACAGCCCCCGCTATGCGCACCCGGTTCTCAAACCGGGTTAAAATGCGGTCCACCATATAAATATCCCCTGCCTGCGGTCTATAATGCGCATATTGGCTGCTGAGCAAATCCTCAATACGCTGTTCTGTTGCAGTTCTCTTTGTAATCTTAATCCTTGCCCGGTAAGCATTTTCGGTGAATCCGCCGGCATATGCCAACAGATCTTCAAATGTTTCACCTTCCTTTAGTTCAAATATTGCTGGACGCTTTACTTCACCCCGTACCTCCACTTTACTTTCGTAAGGCGGAACCATCAGCACATCCTGATCTTCTAAACGGACATTCTCTTTGAAGTTGCCTGAAATCAGAAAATCATAAATATCCAACCTGGCAATTTCCTTGCCCCCTCTGATCAGCCGGACATTTCTGAATGAACCGTTTTTTGATGGCCCTCCGGAATAATAAAGTGCATTGAATACCGTGGCTACTGAAGGAAGGGTATATGTACCTGGTTTAACAATTTCTCCGGTTAGAATTACCTTAATACTTCGGATATTACCCAATGCAACCGTCACTTTTGTCCCACCTGTTCGAATTGCACTGTATATGGTGGCCATTTCGCTTCGAATACGTGCTGTGGCCTGTTCAATGGTCATTCCGGCGACCTGTACTATACCTACATATGGAATATTAATCGTCCCTTCGGGAGTAATATTTAATGAATGATTTTCTTCGGATTTACCATAGATATCAATCAATATCTGATCACCTGGTCCAAGTACATAATCTTGCGGCGTAGCAAGTCGAAGGTTGGGTTCAAACAATGCCGGAGCTCCTTGAAATAAAGAAGCCCCAAAAACTGGTAATGTATCCTTAACCGTAGTATCGGGGGGAGTTGGTTTGGCAACTACCGTATCTATCATTTGGCGTTCCGGACGGTTTTGTACGGGACTGACTATTTGTGGACGGGTATTTGACGAGGCTTTCAGCGTTGCAATTCTAGTGCGCAATTTTTCAATCTCGGAAGCGGGCATCCCGCGCTGCAGTGCCGCCTGCGTCATTTCTTCTTCCGACAATCCCATAGACTCCGCCTGCCTTAGGTATGCCAAGATCTGTTCGTCCGATAAATCATCTACACGTACCTGAGAAAGGTTATCGGCACTGATAGTTTGGCCCAAAACTTGATAACTATTACAAATGATGGAGAAAAACAACAACAATATACTGCCAAAATGGTGGTAACGTCTCAATTTCATTTATAAATCATTACATGATAATCTTTCATTTTTGCCCATTAACAACGTAGCAAGTTAGAAGATTTAACACAAAGAAACTACTTCTTTTTGTTTTGTTGCAAGAATAAATTGAAAATTGCAAAATATGGCCTTCAAACAGATCAAATGTGAAAACACTTTCTGTACGGGTCGCTTAAGAAAAATAACCTACTTTTGTCGGTATACGATGAATAATTATACAAAATCCATTTTATCGTTTCTACCCTTGGTTTCGGTGTGTCTGTGCGCATACAGCCAAACATTACCGGTAGGAATAATGGCAATTGAAGATTGGTACAGAAAATCACAGTTATTGGGGGAAGTAGATTCCAATATTTCCTTTACGATCAGACCCCTAACGGCCCAGGCCCTAAAAAGGAGTAATTTCTATAATCCGATGGATACAGGTGTCTCATCAGAAGATGTATTCTTTCAATGGATGCCTGCGACAGTCGGTATACAGTATAACAGTACATTCCCCACTGGCCGCAACGATGGCCCCATTGTACCAACAGTTGGGCCACAGACTTATTTAAGTGCAGGAATTACTGCGTCTTATAAATTTCTCAGTATTCAGCTCAAGCCAGAATTTGTTTGGGCAGCGAATAACGATTTTCAGGGGTTCAATAGTGAAAGCCGCTTCCATTGGCAGGAATGGTATCGGCTTCGCGGCAACACGATTGATCTCCCTGAGCGCTTCGGTAGGGGGCAATACGCAAAAATTTTGCCGGGGCAAAGCAGCATCCGCCTAAATTTCCATCCCCTGTCTGTCGGTCTCTCTACAGAAAATCTGTGGTGGGGGCCCGGCATCCACAATTCATTAATAATGAGCAACAATGCGCCCGGATTTGCGCATCTTACGCTCAATACCACGCGTCCCATTCGGACCTATATTGGCGACTTCGAAGGCCAGATTATCGGTGGAAGATTGGAAGCCTCGGGCTATTTACCAAGTTATAACACCACCAAGCAAGCTTTTCACGATGTTTTCTATCGCCCCAAATTGGATGATTGGCGATATTTATCTGCAGCTATCCTCACCTACCAACCTAAATGGACTCCGGGACTGTCACTGGGCGCAACTCGTGCATTCACCATGTATCGAAGCGGCATGCGCTCAGGATTGTCCGATTGGTTGGCGATATTCAATTCAGGGTCAGCGGCCAAAGATGAGTATGTAGACATAGACCGGGAAAACAGGCGTGCAAGAGATCAATTGGTATCTGTTTTTGCAAGATGGGTCATTCCCCAGGCACATGCTGAAGCGTATGTGGAATATGGACGGAATGACCACTCCTGGGATTCACGCGATTTCTTTGTACAACTGGAACACTCGCGGGCATACATCATCGGTTTCAGGAAGTTGGTCGAGCTTCCGCAACCCGATGAATGGATAAACGTGGGCATTGAGGTAACCCAAATGGAAGATGGTAAACCGGGTATCCCCCGTCCGGCAGGTTCCTGGTACCGACATAGCGGCGTCAGGCATGGTTACACGCACATGGGACAGCTTTTGGGGTCAGGTATTAACCTGGGGGGCAATTTACAATTACTGCAGGTGAGCTGGTTCAGAGGTCTGAAACAGCTAGGTTTTCAATTTGAAAGGGAAGTCAACAACAACGATCTCTTTTATGAAATGAGAACAGGCGATATGCGACGCAATTGGGTTAATCTTTCGGGCATCGCCTTCGCGGAATGGGATTACAAAAACTTTGTCTTTGGTGGGCGGATGCAGCTCACCCGCGCCCTTAACTATCAGTATGAACTAGAAGAAAATCAATACGATCCTAATAATTTTTGGGGGTTCAGACCTCAGGATCGGCATAACTTTCTGATGAATGTCAGCGCGATGTATCGCTTTTGATTTTGAACAGCCATGGTGCCCTACATTTTAAAGTAATAACGCATTAAGATGATCAAACATGTCATTCCTTACTTAGCATCGCTGATTCTCTTCCTGATTGTCACGGGAATCGGCATCGGCCTTGCCCAAAGCTTGCCGGTAGGTACAACCGCATTGGAAGACAATTACCGACGTGATCAGCTATTGGGAAAATTAGACTCTTCTATTTCCTTCTCCGTTAGACCGCTTAACAACAAAGCGCTGTCAAAATCCAACATCTACGCCAGCGATAGCACATTTTCATCCAACAACCGTGACACGGGTAACGATTTACATCTGGAACTTCTTCCCATCAACTGGCAGCATCAGGTAACTTCCGGATATCCCTATGGTTGGAACGACGGATCAATGATTCCCAATGTAGGTTATCAAACCCAGCTGAGCGTAGGGATCTACGCCGAATATAAATTTCTGAGCATTCAATTACGTCCGGAATTTGTCTATGCGCAAAACCAGTATTATCTCGGCTTCGATGGCAAAACCAAACCTTCGTGGGATGTTTGGTATTCATATTACAACAACATAGATATGCCCGAACATTTTGGAGACGGGCCGTATACTAAATTGTTCCCTGGCCAAAGCAGTATCCGTGTTAATTACGGCGCCCTTTCCGCAGGTTTATCAACTGAAAATATCTGGTGGGGACCTGGTATCCGCAATTCACTACTCATGAGCAACACCGCACCCGGATTTTTGCATGCTACTCTTAATACCACACGTCCTATTCGCACAAATATCGGATCCTTTGAAGGCCAGTTTATCGCAGGAAAATTAAATGGTTCAGGGTTAGCGCCAACCAAGCAGGGAATTGTCAATCATTATGACGAATATTACGTACCGAAACCTGACACCTGGCGCTATATATCCGGACTTACCATGGCTTGGCAACCCAAATGGCTACCTGGATTATCCGTAGGCTTCGCCCAAAGCTTCATCGTCAACCGTAGTGACCAAGGGAGCGGTATAGCTGACTACCTTTCGCTGCCATTCATCGGATATACGTCACACTATAACGAAGAAGATCGGGAAGATACGGGTACAGACGAACAATTGAGAAAAAGAGATGCTTATGTGTCTTTTTTCGGGCGATGGGTGATGCCAAAGGGCAACGCCGAAATATATGTTGAGTATGGCCGTAATGACCTTCCTTGGGACAATCGAGATTTTGTAGTGGAAATGGAAAATTCTCGTGCTTACACGGTAGGATTCAGAAAACTTCTACCCTTTAATAGGGCCCGTCAGGAGTTTTGGCAAATCGGTTTAGAAGCAACCCAAACAGAGAAATCCCGCACATTGCAGGTTCGGGAAGGAAATACATGGTATATCCATCCGGTGGTACGGCACGGTTATACCCATCGCGGTCAGCTTCTCGGCGCCGGTATTGGCCCGGGCAGCAACGTACAAGCGGTTTATGTGAGCTGGCTGCGAGGCGTTAAGCAAATCGGTATACAAGCCGAACGATTGGTACATCTTAATGATTTCTACTACAGTGCTAGTCAGGACATCCGCGGAAATTGGGTTGACCTCGGGTTTTCCGCATTAACTGAATGGGATTATAAACATTTTGTTTTCAATGCAAAAGTCCACTATGCACATTCGTATAACTATCAATATGAGGTGATTCCTCATCCGGACCAAGCTCAGGACCCAGACAAATATTGGTGGAGTTTTACACCTGCGGATAAAAACCAGTTCCAGCTTTCCATAGGTGCTATGTATCGGTTTTAAATATGTATTGGTTTGCATCATCGGTCAATGCCGATTGCTGCTGTCCAACTGGAAGCAGAAGCCATCCTTGACGGCTTTCAACAGTATCTTGCGGTTTTCTTTTCCGTACAGCAAGAGTTTACGCAGGTTCGCCAAAGACGTAATTCCTAATGCCAGCAATTTATAAAACCCATGGAAATTTTTCCGGATAAAGAGCAAGCGATTGCGGTTGAAATAATAAGCAAAGAAAGGTGAATCGACACCTCCTGTTGAGGCACTTTCTTTATGAAAAACGATTAATTCAGGCATCAAATATACCTTATATCCCCTCTTCGTAGCGCGGTATACAAAATCCGTATCGTCAAAATAAACGAAGTAAACCGGATCCATCATTCCTATCTCCTCGAAAAGCACATTATCTATCAACATAAAGCAGGTAGGTGCATAATTGAAATATCCGGCTACTTGATATTCTGGACCATCATTCTCCAAACCGCCAACATGTGCGGTAGATCCGCGCCATTTATCCAATCGGCCACCAGCCATCCATATTTTATCAGTACCATAAAAAAGAATTTTGGGAACAACTAGTTTATCTCCGCTATCAAGGGCCCGTTGGTAGATATCTTGTAACAGATGCATTTGACGGAAAACAATATCATTATTTAACAACAATGTATGCGAACATCCCGCATCTATAGCCAATTGTATGCCTTGGTTGTTACCTTCTGCAACTCCCCTATTGCCCAAATTGCCCACATACGTATAATTGATCATCGGATAGCGATCATGTAGTTCATCAATTAACCGCTGGCTATGGGGATTGGTCGAATTATCGATGATATATAGATGATAGTCTTGGAACGATTGTATCGCTAAACTCTGAAAAAAATCCGGAAGCACTTCATCGCTTTGATAAAGCACAGTTACCAACCCAATCTTTGGAGGCTTACTCATTGTTTTAACAGTCCTCGGTCAGCCATTTCGGTAAGGCTACTTTCATAATTATTTTCCGTTATATTTTGCCCCTTTACCCAATCTACAAATCGGCCCACTCCCTCCGAAAACATCACGCTGGGTTTATATCCTAATGCCGCTCCAATACGTGTTATATCCGCGAAGTTATGACGAATGTCCCCCAAGCGATAGTTGCCGGATATGTGTAACTTTACCTCCCTGTCATAGTGATGCATCAACGCCTTTGCCACTTCCAATACCGTTGTCGGTATACCTGCTCCCACATTGAAAATGCCTCCAATTGCTTCATCGCATGTTATTGCTCGAATCGTGGCTTCTACTACATCATCAATGTACACAAAATCCCTGCTTTCTAACCCATCTTCAAAGATATTGATAGTCTTGCCCTGTCTGATCAGTGAAGAAAAAATAGATAATATACCGGTATAAGGATTCTGAAGCGACTGGCCCGGGCCATAAACATTTTGGTAACGCATTACCACAGGCATCACTCCAATGGTGGGGCACACGGTTGTCACCAATTGTTCCTGAAAAAGTTTGGTTAGGCCATACACCGATGTGGGATGCACCTTCGAAAGCTCGTCCGTTGCCACCGGTTTCAATTTTTGATCCGGCTCTTCTCCCTGGATTTCAAAACGTCCACAATCCAGATCCTCCTTTTTCCTAGCATTGGGATATACAACCCTGCCCTCTTCGGTTTCATATTTCCCCTCACCATAAACGGCGCGCGACGAGGCGATCAGAACTTTCCTTATCGAATGGCCTCTCTTGTTTGTCAGGATATCCAGCAATTCCGCTGTTCCCAACATATTAACGGATGTATAGTGCGTAATCTTGTACATGGACTGCCCTGTTCCCGTCTCCGCCGCAAGATGTACTACCACTTGCTGTCCTTCCAGACATTTCTCCCAATCTTCACGTTTTGTAACATCGCCGTAAATAAAAGAAACTTTATTCCGGATCCGTTGGTACAGATAAGAATGCTCATCTGCTTTCGGACCATGTACCTGAGCCGATAAGTTATCAAGCACTGTCACCTGGTGCCCTAATTCCACTAAGCGCAATGCCAAGTTACTTCCTATAAAACCCGCACCTCCTGAAATTAATACATTCATTCACTTGTCATCTATGTTTATTGATTTCCCTCTAATTTCGGCAAAAAATAATGTTTTCTCATCCCATGCCACATATAATTCACAAAATAATAGAGGGAAGGGAACATGCGAATGTGTTCCACACGACGGTAAATATACCACTGTCTTTTTGCCATTTCCAATTTATTCCGAGAGTTTCCCCGGTCATGTTTCCGATAGTCCATCAATACCTCTTGGATTCCATAAAACTTTGCTTTAGGAAAGGATCGGCTGATCTTTAACCACAACGCGTAGTCTTCCCGTGCCGGGGGAGCCTCTACGTCGAAATATTGTTTGCCGATTTGGCTAACGTCATACACTACTGTGGAGCAGCCGATTGAACACGTCTTCAGCAAGTCGCGGTAATTCACTCTTTCGGGTACAATATGTATCCCATGTTCAATTTCGGGTGAACTGAACACACGGTAGGAAGTGAATGATAAAGCTGCTTGATGCCGTTTCATTGCATCGATTTGTATGGTTAATTTAGATGGTCTCCATAAATCATCGCTATCCAAAAACGCAATATATTGCCCCTTTGCCTCTGAAATCCCCCGATTGCGCGCCGATATCGCTCCTTGGTTCTCAGATTGACGCAAGAGCTGTATTCTTTTATCTTCCAGAAAGGTAGAGGCAACTTTCACGGTGTCATCTGTCGAACAGTCGTCAATGATAAGTAGTTCCCAATACGGATACGTCTGCGATAGAATGGATTTTATCGTTGCGGGTAGATATGCCGCAGCATTGTATGCGGGTGTGACTATAGTTACCAAATCCATACTTATGCTTTTAAAACAGACATTTTTAAACAAGCTGCATATAACTCAAGCAATCTTTTTGCATAGGGTTCAAACAACACATACGACTTAAGTTTGTCAATCACCTGCACCAGTCCAAGTTTCCATTCTTCATATTGAGCAACTGCCATCTCCATTTTTGACACCAAATCTGCCTCGTCCTCGCTGGCAAATTGCAGGCCACAATTTAACCATTCTACCATTTCCTTCATGCCTCCGTGTGCCGAAACCACAGGCATTACACCACAGATAACAGATTCTAAAACGACCATCGACGCACTTTCATAACACTTGGACGGCAGGATTGCAAATTTGGACTGATGCAATAATTCCTGCAGCACAGGGGTTTCCAAAAAACCCGTGATCTCTACACTATCCTGCAAATCAAGCTGTTTGACCAAATTGCCAAGTGCGTCCCGCATAGGGCCCTCGCCGGCGATAACCAACCTGCAAGTACCACCACGCATCCGATACCGAGAAAATGCACGGATAAGCATCGGGATATTTTTCTCTTCGGATAAACGTCCGAAAAACACCATCTGATCCCTCCTATGCGTCGGTAAGGACTTTGAATGTACATTGGCAATCGGATTGTATACAACAGATATTTTTGTCGAATCCACATCCGGGCGCAACGACATGGCTGATTTAAGAAAATAGGAAGGAGTAATCCATTGATCAATCAGCCCCCTTCCACTCAGGAGGGCAGTCAAAATAGACGTAATACCCTTACCGAAGGAATGTTTCCAACCCAACCGGCTGCAGCCTCGCGCAAAAATCTTCCATTTATACCGGTTTTGTGCACAATCCATGCAACGCTTATCTTTTTTGTAATCGTATGCCGCTGAATGCGAACAGATATATTCAAACGTATGCACCGAAAATAACACCTTTACCGCGGGGTATTTGCGTTTATATAGGGCAATCGCATGAAATACACTTGGCGAAAGATTTCCATAGTGGTGTAGATGAACAATGTCGGGACGCAGCTTATTTAGCCCTCGCTTTAATGTCAGAAAGTTACGTATGGAATATAATTGGGACAGCAGAGTGTCCCCTCCCGCAAAGATCACATCCGGCTCGAAAGGTAGTCCGCGAGTAGCCTTGCATGCTACGAAATGTTCCATATGATGAGTATGGGTTTGCAAAGCTAATATCGTGTTTCGGAAAACCGATTCCGCGCCTCCCAGCGAACCTCTTTCACCAATATGTAATACCTTAATCAATACCTAAACCGTGCGTTTTAAGAAAACCTTGCAATATGCCAAAGATAGCCAAAATAACATCACTTGTGTAATCATCAGGAAACCTACGACCTCTCCTTTATAATGTAAAACTAAGGTATACACCAATAGCAGCAACCAAAATAAAAGATCATTGTAGGAGCCGATTTTACCACGTGCAATCAGTTCCGATAGACTGACGCGGATTGGGCGATTGAAAAACAATAAATGGTAGGCAAATAGGATCATTGTTCCAAATATGCCATAGAACAATATATTGCGCATGTAGCCAGCATCCGTATACCGATAGTAAGAGCCATCCGGATTGATGTACCTGCCGTCACCGAGAACAAACGTCTGCCAGTCAACTGTAAAATACATATCACTCAACATTTCGGTAGAAACAGTCGTTAGTGTCCCTTCTTCAAAATAGCTATAGAGGAACTCAAAAGCAAAGGGAAGCAATGTGTCGGTAACTAATGTTCGGATTTCGAAAGGCAGTACCCAGTAAATAGATAGCCCGCCAAGCCCAATTAAAAGTAATAGGGTAAGAAACCGTAAAACCTTACGATACATCGGCTGCCCCATCACAACAAAATAGTAAATCACTGCGATCAGCAGTCCAATAAATCCTGTGCGACCCGCAAAAAAAGTTCCGATGACCAGCAGGGTAAACAAAACTATCTGTGCAATGGATATCTTACCAGCATGCACTGTCACCAACCGATAAAAAAAAAGAAGATAACAAAACCCGAAACCCGCAGCCAGGTCGAAAAATGGGTTTCCAGACAACGCCAAGGCGCGATAGCCAACACCGATTTCTGCAACTTCCTCTTTCTGGAACAAATGTACTACATCCGCAATAGGGGGGACAACGAACCCCGCTATTTCAATGATAGATTGTACAGCAAAGCAACCAATGATAACATCCAATATCCTTGGAAACTGACCTTCACCAGCACTTTCCATCAATATGGGGTAGGCAATTAGGCCCCCCAAGAAAAGAGAAAACTGCAGAATGAAACCTCTCACGATGTAAAAATCTCCAGTCCCGTGAATTACTCCCGGCAAGCAAGACATGAACGTTACGACCATAAGGCCAAGGAGAATATACCCCACTATCCGTTGCTTTATCAAATAAAACAACGTGACAAAAAGCTCCGGAAATAAAAGGTAATACACAAGGGAACAAAGGATGGCTAAAACGTTCGAATTGTAGACAATCGGTATCGGAAAATTAAACAAAATGCAAAAAGCCAGAAAACACCGAAACCAAAACATAGTATCTACAGTTTCACCCGTCGCAAAATCAACGTAATTGCGCCCCGATAAAAGTACGAAGATTTTAAAACTTCAAAAAAATCCTGAAAACGCTTGGTAAACCGTCCATATCGCAGATAAGCCAAGAGCCTTAGACCCAAATAACCTTTTACCGTACCCGCAAGAGGTGCGTTTACTTTTTTTACACCCTGTTCGATATATCCGTATACACGAAGCAGTTCTGATATGGAGGAAGACGTAATGAAAGGAATCCAATCCTTAACCGTCGATGCAGTATATAAACGTTGCCAATGATGAGGCAAACTAATTCCGTACACAGAAAGTATACGGGTGTGTATATCCGAGAATATAGCAAAACGCCGAGCGGCATCCTGCTCCCCCAATTTTGTTTCACTAGTAGCCAATAGCCGATAGTGCAGCAAAACCCTGGGAATATTATATCCCTTGCCATGTTCCAATAATCGGACCCAAAAGTCGTAATCCTCTGCCCGGTAAGCGTCCTCCCGATAATACAGATCGGGTAAGCCATTACGGAACATGATAGTGGGGTGGAAAAAAGGCGACGCGATGAACAAATAAGACCGGATTCTTAGGTCATCAATGGGTGCAATCCATTTTCCACGCAACTGTTCTGCTTGTATGACCCGCATGAAACTACCCACAACGACGATTTGCGGATTGCACTCCAAGACATCAACCTGCACCGCGATGCGGTTGGGCATAGCAATGTCATCGGCATCCATCCGGGCGATGTATCGCCCCCGAGCCAATGCCAAGCCTTCGTTTAATGTAAAAACAAGTCGCTTATTCTCGTCATGTATAACCAACCGGATCCGCTGATCCTCTGCAGCTAAACGCTGTAAAATGAGAACAGTACCATCTACAGAGCCGTCGTCAATTGCAATAATTTCAAGTGCCGTGTACGTCTGTTGCATGATGGAACGGATAGACTGTTCCACATACCGTTCCGCATTGTAACAAGGGATAATTACCGAAACCAACGGGCGGTCCATCATTTCTTTTCGCTCGGGATGCCTATTAAATCCCTGAATGTGTGAATAAATTTCTCTTTATCAAAACGCGACGCTGCCTCCAATGTTGCTTGCCTCATCGTTTCCAGCACGCCCGACTCTTCCGATAACCTTTGCAAAGCACATACATAGTCATTTAAGCCATTACAAAGAAAACTATCCCGCGTCGTACAATAATCGTCAATGGAGCCTATCCGGGAAACCACCTGAACCAATCCGACCGCCATGGAAGAAGTTATTGCATTGCTACCGACAGTATCTTCCAACACGGATAGATTGACATCGCATCGCTGCATCAGCGTTAATAGATCCGCTTCATCTAAACGTTTGTACACGTGTACGTGAGGGTAAGCTGCTGCCAAACCGGGCATCGTATCCCCCACGCACAGGTGAAATTCAATGTTTCTGCACCGCTCCACAATTTCAGAAAGCAACCTCCAGTTCCTTTTGATACCTCCTATGCATAAGACATGCAAATGGCGTTGGCCGATAACATAAGGATTCGGGGCTGGCCGATAATAGGCACGTTCGGCATAATGATGAGCGAATGTTATAGGCACAGGCGTAAGCTGGTGGATATCGCGCTTCAATTGATTACCGAACACCAGTATATGGTCCGTCAGAGCAATCTTCTTTGAAATGGCTTCCACTGAACCATAAAGGGTCTGTAAAAAAGAAAGTGGCAAGTGGATGATCCCGAGAACGAAATTCCGCCTTTTCCATTTACGGAGCAGCGACACAATGACATCCTGGCGTGCGAAATGTCCCGACATATATTCCATGAGACATACTTTATCTCCCGGACGCAGCACTATATATAAATAAAGGGCGATGAAGACGGCATAAATCCATCCGACGTACCGCCCCCCGGTATATCCCTGACGTATATGGCGTACTAACCGGACGTCCGGTATGGCCGCTTTTAACTCTTGGGATAAGTAAGCCATACCGGCATGGTTCCCCGAGGTATGTTTAAAGTCGTAATAAAGTAAATAGATTGTCCCCATACCGGTACGACAAAAATACAATAAGAAACCGAGATGTAAATAATATTGACACACATCGCAATCATTATTTATATCGAGCTCTCATCGGCCGATAAAAGAAAAAAACCAAAATCGGATATTTCTAACCCAAACGGAAAATATTCATAGTTTTGTGCGCATGAGAAAACAGCTAATAGTCATCGTGTCAAACATCGTGTTGTTAGTTTGCGTCCAACCCACGATCGGCCAGTCGCTATACCAACCCTATTCTCATGCCTTTTACCAAAAACTAAGTCCGGTTTTATACAGTCCCGATACACGTTTGCACACTGCATTCAAACCGATGATCGTGGATTCGACACTAGCAACCGATTTCAACAACATCGTGAACCTCCACGGCGACCATCGAACCAGCTGGGGAGGACGCAAACTTTGGCAGGAACACCTCATTGAGCTGGATTATGGTAAAAACACATTTTACGCAGATCTATTGCCCGATTTCCAGATGGGTCGCTCCACACGGGAAGACAAATCCATCTGGATATTTTCAAAGGGTATTCAAATTGGCGGAAAAATTGGTGGAAAATTGGCCTTCCAAGCCAACTATTTCCACAATCAGGCTCAATTTGCGGATTATATAAACGATTACGTTGAGCAACACGGAGTTGTCCCCGGAGAAGCCGGCACCGTTCATAACAACGGTTCCCAACGCCGCTGGTCAAATGCCACAGCCAACCTGTCATTTACTCCAATCCACTACCTCAACATTTCCCTGGCCTATGACAAAAACTTCATCGGAGATGGATACCGTTCTTTATTGCTTTCCGACGTTTCCGCCAATTATCTTTCACTTAAGTTGACAGGCACCCTGGGGAATGTTCAATATGTTAGCTTGTTGTCTTATATGCGCGACCCCTTTGCAACAACTTTTGAAAATACAGTTAGCCTAAGCGAAGTGCCCAACAATGGCGCCGGGGCCAACCGATTCAAATGGGGCGCTTTTCAGTACCTGGATTGGAATATTACCAACCGCTTTTCAGCCGGCTTCTTTCAATCTGTGATTTGGGCTCCAAAAAATTCGGCTGGAAGACGTGGATTCGATTTTAACTATATCAGCCCATTGATTTTTTTGCGGTCAGTTGAATTGACCAATACCTCGTCTCCCGATAAAATGCACCTTGGGATTAACACTAAGTATAAAGTACTGGATAACATGGCGGTATACGGCCAGTTTTTATTGGGAGAACTCACCATCAGGCAGCTTTTCGCCGGGAACGGCTATCTCCACAACAAATTCGGCATTCAATTAGGCGCACGGGGCCACGATTTATTCGGCATCAAAAAACTCAATTACCTCGGTGAATTCAATACCGTGAGGCCCTATACTTACCAACATTTCACGCCCATCACTGCATACACCAATTACAGCCAACCGTTGGCTCATCCTTTGGGAGCCAATTTCAGGGAAGGAATAGCGCTCTTGAATTACAGTTTCCGGAGTTTCGACTTTCAGGCTCAGGGGGTCTGGGCTATGTATGGATCAGATCCAGACGCAAATACAAATTACGGCGGTGATATTTTTAAATACTATACGCAATACCCGTCCGAATTCGGGAACACCATCGGACAGGGAGTAAATACGCATTTGGTATACCTTGGATTTAAGGCGGCATACCTCCTCAATCCCAAATACAATTTACGGATCGAACTTGCCGCAACCAACCGCCGGGCCTGGGACATCGGTTCTACCAACAACACGTCCCTGTTCAGTATCGGCTTACGGTCGTCATTCAGAAATCAATATCATGATTTTTAATTTTTCTTCCTATTCCCAGCTTGGGTAGTACCAATTGTTTCAATTCGCTGACGAGCGGGTTTCTCCATATAAAATACTGGATAAAAAAATAACTGATTCCAGCTAACCCAAACATCACCGACGTTTCGACCCATATGGGCATCGCCATATGTTTCAGTAACAACTCCCAACCAAACATTGGCAAAGCAGCACCGACTGCCTGAAACATTCCCTTCCAATCCGGGCGGAATGGAAATCTCCGCAATGCGAAAAACGACAGCAATAAACAAACCGAAACCTCGGCCAACAGATTTGCGACAGCCGCACCTGTGGCACGGAATAAAGGAATAAGCAGGAAATTGGCACTTAAACTGATGACCATGCCGACCAGCGCTGCCCGGAGAAACAATCGCTCATTGTTTGTCGTGTTTAAGACCTGCATCCCAAAGATGTTGTTCAATCCAATCAATAACAACGTCGGAGCCAAAAGCTGCAAGGCAGGTGCCGCAGGCCCATATTCACTACCCGCAAAAATAAAAATAACATTCGGTGCGATAATTCCCAAACCGATCGAAAGGGGCACACCCATAAACACCGTAAGAGCAAATGACTTACGCAGCAAGGAAAAAGCCTCCTCCCGCTGCCCATTGTGAAAAGCGAAGGAAAGTGAAGCAACCATTACCGTGGAAATCGCAACGAGCAGGGTCGTTACCAACTTCACCACCCGCATGGCCGTACTGTAATAACCCACTTCGGCTTTGTCCGCAATGAATCCCAGGATGACCGTGTCCAACAAAGTATATACACTGGTAACAATGGCAAATGAAAATATATAAAACAACGGCTTAAAGTGCTTTCCAAAGTGCAATCCCTTACCTCTGAATCGAACGAATTTCCGGGCATACCAACCATTCAGGAGCACATTCATAAGCATTCCAAAAAATGTTAATGAATAATAGATTGTACTATCCTCCGGTCCGCGTACTGCTAAAAATATAGCTAGTGTACTTAATATCCTTACAGCAACTGTACGTATCGTGATGTAGGAAAATGCCCCTAACCCTTGAAAAAGCCATTCCATCACCAACGATTGCAAAAACAGAATACCTGTGCCTATCCAAAAAAGATGACGGAACGGTGCCATGCTACTGACGGTGTTGAATGATAAAATAAAAAAAACAGATACCGATACGGTTGCAATCAGATGAAGTATCAGCAATTCGCTAAATACAACAGATCGCCTCTCGAAATCATTCTTAACTTTAGCGATTTCCCGCACTCCGTACACCGATATCCCCAAAGCCGCGACAAGTACGCACCACTGAGTGATACTATCAACAAAAGCAATTTCGCCTATTTGTTCTGGCCCCAGCACCCGGGAGACGTAAGGAAAAACCAATAACGGAAACAACACTTGACTCAGTGACAAGGTTACGTTATATACAACATTTCGCTGGATGCTACCCATGCATTGAATTATTTGCTTCGACTGAGTCCTTTTATAATATCGTAGGAACTGTGCCAAAAATACAATATTTGCAAAAAATGCGTTTATAATTATAGGTCATACAGATAAGTAATTCAAACTATTGCTTTTTCCCACTGTTTATATCATATGACAACAATCCCAATTCCCGCCCTCGCTTACGTTAACGGCAAATTTCTAAAAGGCCGGAAAACCTTTGACGTACTTAATCCCGCGACGGGCAAGGCCATCGCTTCCGTGCCGGATTTCGGTGTATCGGATTGCCGGAAGGCCATTCAACACGCGTATACCGCGTGGCCAGCTTGGCGGGATACCCCCACTGCCGCTCGGAGTCATACTGTGCGGAAGTGGTACGACCTCATCATGGCGCATAAACAGGAAATTGCACGTATCATGACCCAGGAGAGCGGAAAACCTTTGGCAGAAAGTCTCACCGAAGTGGATTATGGTGCCTCTTTTGTTGAATGGTTTGCGGAGGAAGCTAAACGGGCATATGGTGAAACGATCCCGGCCCCAAAAAAAGGGCAACGGCTCGTCACCATCCGGCAACCCATCGGTGTGGTTGCCGCCATTACTCCCTGGAATTTCCCCCTTGCCATGATTACCCGTAAAGTAGCACCCGCGTTAGCCAGCGGCTGCACGGTGATCTTAAGGCCGGCCTCACAGACTCCCCTTACAGCGCTTGCTGTCGCAAAACTGGCCCATGAAGCAGGATTTCCCACCGGTGTCTTTAACGTGATCACGGGAAAGGACAGTAAAGGCATGGGTGAGGAATTTGCCACGAATGAGTTGATACGTAAGATATCGTTTACCGGTTCCACGGAAGTAGGCCGATCACTTATGGCCCATGCGGCAGGCACCATCAAAAAAGTGTCACTCGAGCTGGGTGGGAACGCTCCATTTCTTGTATTCGATGATGCTGATTTGGATGCAGCCGTAAAAGGAGCCATCGCAGGTAAATTTCGCAACTCCGGACAAACATGCGTATCCATTAACCGATTTTATGTGCAGGATGCCGTATTTGATAGCTTTGCTGAGAAACTGACCGCAGCCGTAAAGAAACTCAAGGTAGGAAATGGCCTTGATGAAGGAGTGGAGGTAGGTCCGATCATTAACAACGAGGGATTGGAAAAGGTAATGGCCCATGTAAAAGATGCGACTAATAAAGGAGCAACTCTACTTACCGGGGGTAAAATCAAAAAAGACCGCTTCTATCAGCCAACGGTTCTAACAGACGTCTCTCCTTCGGCGTTGATCGCCCAAGAAGAGACGTTCGGTCCTGTCTGCGCGTTGTTTCGGTTCAAAACCGAAGACGAAGGCATTGCAATGGCAAACGATACCGAATTTGGTTTGGCTGCCTATTTTTACAGCACCGATATCCATCGATGTTGGCGGGTTTCTGAACAATTGGAAGCAGGGATGGTCGGTATCAATACGGGTTTGCTATCCAATGCGGTAGCACCGTTCGGAGGTATTAAACAATCCGGAATCGGGCGGGAAGGTTCCAAACATGGTCTTGATGAGTATATGGAATTAAAATACCTTTGTTTTGGTGATTAACGCTCTCTGATTTTCTTGTACCACCTAACCGCAAGCATCAACATAACGGATAGCAGCAACAACCCCAGTACGCCATATATCCAATTGATTGCACTCTTAAGCACTACCGCGAAAACAATTGCAAAAAGTAGGACCGTAGCCAATTCATTCCACAACCTAAGCCGAATGGAAGTCCAACGGCTCGTTTCGTCCCGAAGCCTAAGCATGATCCGTTGGCAGACAAAGTGATAGGTAACCAATCCAAGGACAAAAACGAGTTTCACATGCATCCATCCTGTTTCCAATAGACCCGGTACGATGTAAAGCAGGCTCAGTCCAGCCAACACGGCCAAGTACATGGAAGGCGTTGTGATAATCCACCACAATTTGTTTTCCATTATCACAAATTGTCGATGCAAAACAGCATATTCATCTTCAGGCTTTTGCTTGGCTTCAGTATGATAAATGAATAACCTCACCATGTAAAATAAGCCCGCCATCCAGGTGATGACGAAAATGATATGAACAGCCTTGATGTAGAGGTACAACATCGGATTGAATACTGAGTATAGCATATCGAGTATTGCGTATTGTGATTGGTGAGTATCTCCTTACGCAGTACACTATACGCAAATCTAATAACTAAACTCCCTTACTACTTCGATTGCATATTTCACGTTATCAAACGGAATATCAGGCATGATTCCATGTCCAAGGTTAAAGATAAAACCGTCCTGTCCGCGCATCCGTTCGAATAAATGCAGAATTTTCTCTTTGATCACTTTTTTGTCGGCATACAACACGAACGGATCCAGGTTACCCTGCACGGCCACACCGCTCGGCAAATTATCTTTTACCTGTCGTAGATCCGCATTCCAATCGACTGAAACTACGTCGGGTCCAGCAGCCGCCATAAGCGGCGCAAACACCGAGCTTCCCTTGCAAAAAGAAATCACCGGCACACCGTTGCGTTGCAATTTCGAAAAAATGTAGGCATTATAACGATGTGAAAAGACCTGGTAGTCATCCCAAGCCAATGCCAATGCCCAACTGTCGAACAACTGCAAAGCATTCACCCCCGCCGCTAGCTGCATATTCAAATAGTCAACGGTCACATCTGCAATTTTCTGCAAAATGATATGAGCAAGTTCCGGTTCATTGTGCAGCAACAGTTTGGTACGTTTAAAATCCCTGGATGAGCCCCCCTCGACAAGGTAACTGAGCACCGTAAAAGGTGCACCGGCAAAGCCGATCAGGGGAATTGAGCCCTGTAAACGTTGTTGAATGACCTTGATCGCATCTGCAACATATTGCAATTTATCCAAAACATTGGTTTGTAATGCTTCGGCATCGGCATAACTGCGAACGGGATTGGCAAACCGAGGTCCCACCCCCTGTTCAAAACTAAGCTGCCCACCCATAGCCTCCCCGGTTACCAGGATATCCGAAAATAAGATAGCTGCATCTACCCCCAATAAATCAACGGGCAGCATCGTTACGTCGGCTGCTATCTCAGGGGTCTTACACATTTCCAGAAACGAATATCTGTTTTTTATATCCCAGTATTCTTTCATAAAGCGACCCGCTTGGCGCATCATCCAAACGGGAGGTCGTTCGGTTGGCTGCGAAAAAGCCGCACGAATCAGTAAGTTGTTCTTCAAATTATTAGTCACGATTGATCTTTAGGTATCTCGTTTTCGATTTTATTAATAATGTGTGCTACCCGCGAGGTCACCTCCAATTTACGAGCCACTTCGACGTAGGCTTTCACACGCTCGTAATTTTTTCGCCGAAGGTTAATGTTGGCAAGATTTACCAAAATAATGGCCTTATCATTGGGCCGCCGAAATGGCAAACGAGAAGCTAACTGAAAATGTCGTTCCGCCTCGTCATAATCCTCCGCTTTGAGCGCAAGGTTTCCCATCATAAATTCGTAATAATTACGCCTTCCTTTACGAAGCGATTCAGGTTTCTTGATATCTGCAAGCAGGTATCTTGCTCGTTCAAAATCCTGCTTCTGAAAAGCCTGCGTAGCAATAAACACGGTTCCCTCACGGTAATGGCTCCATGTAAGGTACGCCATAAACCCGATGATCATCCCCGATAATTGGTAGGCACGGGCGTATACCGTCCAAGCCAAAAAAAGAAAGGATATCACCAACACCAATGCACGCACCCTTGAGGTCATCATTAGCTCTGCGGATTGTCGGTAAATTTATAGCCTACGCCGCGGATAGAATGGAAATATACCGGGTGTTTCTGATCCGGCTCAAAATATTTCCTGAATGTAAGAATAAAATTATCGATGGTACGGGTGGACGGATACACATCGTAATTCCAAACCGTTTCCAATATCTGTTCGCGCGAGACCGCCTCATTGCGTCGTTCAATCAATAACTTAAGCAACATAGTCTCCTTTTTGGTGAGTGATGTCACTGTTCCATCAGCGTGATGCAGCTCAAACGAGTTGAAGTAAATGGTTTTATCACCGATGGTGTATGAATTCAATTCTTTTAATTCATCCCCTTTCATGCCCCGGCGCACAAGAATTCCCACACGGAGAATCAACTCCTCCAGATTAAAAGGCTTTACCAGATAGTCATCTGCCCCTTTCTTCAGTCCCGTAATACGGTCTTCGCTGCTGTTTTTAGCCGTCAGGAACATAATGGGTACTTCCGTGTTTTGCAAACGTATGGTCTCGGCTACCTGAAATCCATCGATCTCGGGAATCATTACGTCCAGAATAACCAGGTTAAACCGTTCTTCTTTAAATATTTTCAATGCCTTTTTTCCATCGGTGGCTGTGGACACCCGGTATCCCTCCAACTCTAGGTTAAGTTTAATGGCATCCAGCAAATGTTCCTCATCTTCTACCAGCAAAATGCGCTGTTTAGTTTGTTGCATAATGGTTATTAAATATGACTTCAAAAATGCTTCCGGAGGGCGTATTATCCTTCACACTTATCTGTGCGCGGTGTCTTTCCAAGACTGTTTTCACAATGTATAACCCCAATCCGGTACCTTTGGTTTTACGGGTATCTTCATTTCCTACCCGATAAAACTTGTTAAAGATAAGTTTCTTTTCATTGTCCGCAATACCGATACCATGGTCGGCCACACTGAACAATACATTATCGTCCTGGGCTGCAAGCTTAACCACTACATGCGCACAAGGTGGGGAATACTTGACCGCATTTTCAATCAAATTATTCACCACATTGGTAATAGCGAACCGATCGCCTTCGATTTGGATATTGGGTTGCAATTCAGTTTTGATCACCTGTGATGTACAGGAGTGGATTTGCAATCTACCTGCCACGCTCTTCACAAGTTCCGTCAGGTCGATTTGTTCTTTGGGGAAATTATAACGCAGATTCTCCAGCTTAGTAGCAATCAGCACATTACCAACCAAGTCATCTAAACGCTCAATATCCTTCAGCGAGTTAGACAAAAATTGATCACGCTGCTCCTTACTGAGGTCCCGTTTTAGAATGGTTTGAATGGCTAACTTGATGGATGCAAGGGGAGATTTCAGTTCATGGGTAACCGCCAACAGGAAATTTTGCTGCTGTTGCTGTATTTTATGCTCACGCACAAACGCTTTTTTCAATTTCAACGCGCCCACCACGAATATGAGCATGAAAAAAATCCCCTCCCCGATAATCATAATTTTCCGGTCGGGCTGGTTTTCAATAAGTAACACCCCCCACCACGCCAATTGCGCAGTAGCATAAAATACCAAGAAATAAAATAGCACCAACGGCTTTCGCATACCAAAACTCCTGAAAAGCAACCACAAAAGTATCGATTTACATCGGTTAGTTACAAACTGCGGTCTACATTATGACAATAATACGAAACTCTTATATAAACACAGGTAATCGGATTCAGCGGATTTACACGGATCAGCGACAATAAGCATCAGCAACCATCCACATATCAATATCGTCTGCATTCCGAACTTCGTATCCCAACTTCGTAATTTGTACCTACAACTTCGCACTCAGATATAGATCCTCGCACCCGAAAAGTTTCCACGGAATTCCCGTGGGGTACAATTTTTCTTCTGCTTGAATATTCTGTTGAAATTTGAAATATTGTTAAATCCACAGCCATATGCGATTTCCGCAATCGTTTGGTTCGTATCAATCAATAATCGCGTAGCATGGCCAAGCCGGATTTCATTCAGGCTATCGATAAACGTTTTTCCTGTACTTTTTTTGACAAACCTGCTGAATGAAGCTTCGTGCATATTGACAGAAGCAGCCATATCCGCCAGCGTTACCGGCTCGCTGTAATGTTCATTCAAGTATTCAAAAACCTTTACGATACGCCGGCTGTTCGATCGTGCATGGTCGCCATCAAACCCCGCACTGCTCAGTATCCGAATACCTTCGGACTGCGAGAGCCGGTGGAGAATCGCCATCAATTCCAACACCGAATCGAAGCCGGTCTTGGCTTTAAGCCCAATCAACCGATCCCTAAGCGAAAGAGTGGTTTCACGGCTAAACAGAATACCCTGTTGCGATTTATCAAACATCTTGCGGATAAAGTTCAACTGATTTTTGTGAAGAAAGTCCTCACTGAACAGATTACGATGGAATTGGATGGTCACCTCCGTTATTTCCCGGCTTTCGCAAGCATCATCAAACCAGCCGTGATAGAGATTTGACCCAACCAATACCAGTTCCACGTCGTCGATAGGGGATACATGGTCGCCCACGATACGTCGTGCACCCTTTGCATTGAGGATGAGGTTGAGCTCATATTCGTCGTGAAAATGTAATGGAAAATCAAAATGTTCCTTCACCCGCCAAAACAGTGTAAAACAGTCACTTTCCGTAAGCGGCGTTACTTCCCTGGTGATTTTTTGGGCCATGATATTCTGCATATAATTGGTGTCACAAAAATAAATAAAAAGGTGTTATGTAAAAATGCCATCCGCTGGCACAAAACTATCAGATCTTAGCCCTTTGCTATACCACACTAACCGATTGCAAGAACTTTATTATAAAACGCTAAAAAAGTATTATTTTCGAGCTCCATACATCCCGTATGTTTGCTTTTGTAATAACCAATTATTGACCTGCTATGCACATAATTAAACAAGCTGGTTTTTCACTTGTCACCTTTTACCTCGCAATGGGTTCCGCCATCGCACATTTATCACCCGAAACAGCGGCTTTATTGGGCACCCTGAAGTCAATAAGTGGCAGATACTTGCTATTGGGGCATCAAGACGCTGTAGCTTACGGCGTTAACTGGTCAGCCGAACCGGGTAAATCCGATGTAAGAAGCACAACCGGTGCATATCCGGCCGTGTACGGCTGGGACGTGGGACACCTGGAAATCGGCAAGCCGGCCAATTTAGACAATGTATCGTTCGACCTGATGCGTACCCGTATTATAGAAGCCTACAAACGTGGTGGCATCAATACCATCAGTTGGCATACCACCAATCCGGTAAACGGACAAAGTGCATGGGATACCACCCGCCACAGTGTGAAAGAAATCCTGCCAGATGGAATACACCATAATACCTATAATGAGTACCTCAACCAGTTGGTTGCTTTTTTCAAAAGCCTGAAAACGGAAGAAGGGATTGAAGTACCCGTTATTTTCCGTCCGTTCCACGAACATACGGGAAGCTGGTTTTGGTGGGGCGAAGCATTCTGCACACCGGAAGAATATGTGGCATTATGGCAATACACCATAGACTATCTCCGAAACAAAAATGGATTAGCGAATCTACTTATCGCCTATTCCAGCAGCACAATAACGTCCGAAGCAGATTACCTAGCGCGTTATCCCGGCAACAACTATGTAGACATTGTTGGATTTGACGATTATTGCATGGGTGACGAAGCAGCATATATTGAGCGGATGTCAACGAGTTTAGGTATCCTCACGAAGGTTGCCAAAGAGCTGGATAAAGTTCCCGCCATTACCGAAACCGGATACGAACAGATTCCCAATCCGAACTGGTTTACGCAGGTACTTTACCCCACTATTAAGGACTACCCTATTGCATGGGTACTATTGTGGCGCAATGCCATCAATCGGCCCAATCATTACTATGTGCCTTACCCATCACATCCCGCCGCCGCCGATTTCCGGAAATTCTACCGGATGCCCAAGGTACGGTTTGAAGACGGACTCGGCTCCCTTCATATTTATCAACCATCCACCCACTGATCGCATATGCTGCTCCAACCCATCGATATTATCATCATCCTGCTCTATTTGGCTGCCATGATTATACTGGGCGTCGTGCTAAAAAAGCGTGCACAGCGTGATAAAGAATCCTATTTATTAGGCGGTAAAAAACTACCGTGGTACATGTTAGGCATGTCCAATGCGTCGGATATGTTTGATATATCCGGAACGATGTGGATGGTCACACTGGCATTTGTATATGGCCTGAAAAGTATTTGGATACCGTGGCTGTGGCCGGTATTCAACCAGATTTTCCTGATGATGTACTTATCGGTATGGTTACGCCGCAGCAACGTTACGACGGGTGCTGAATGGTTGGGGACACGCTTTGGAACCAAAGGGCAGGGCATGCTGGCATCACATACGATCGTGGTCATATTCGCACTGATCAGTTGCTTCGGTTTCCTCGCCTACGGTTTCATTGGATTAGGTAAGTTTGTTGAAATCTTCATTCCGTGGAGTAGCATCAGACCGTACCTCCCTTTCACCATCGGGCCGGCGTATGTTCCGCATTTTTATGGCGTGGTTTTCTGCCTATTCACAATGTTTTATTCCATTCTCGGTGGTATGACCAGTATCGTGATTGGAGATGCTGTCAAATACACAATCATGTCTGCCGCTGCTATTGTCATCGCTGTGATTGCCGCGCATCACTTGGCCCTCAAACCGCTGCTTGTCCCCGAAGGATGGCTTTCGCCATTTTTTGGATGGACGCTGGACGACTTAAATTGGGCAGGCATTATTGATGAAGTGAACAGCAAAATCCGAAGCGATGGATTCGATCTGTTTACCATCTTTTTCATGATGATGCTCTTCAAAGGGGTTTTTGCAAGCCTTGCCGGTCCGGCACCTAATTATGACATGCAAAAAATCCTGTCTACGAAATCTCCAAAAGACGCCGCAAAGATGAGCGGTTTAGTCTCGGTGGTATTACTGCCCATCCGTTACGCCATGGTCATCGGGTTTGCGGTGCTGGGTCTTCTGTATTACGATCAGCTTAATTTACAATCGGCCACTGGTGTCGATTTCGAACGGATTTTACCTTCGGCTATCCTCCAGTTTGTACCCGTAGGATTAATGGGACTGTTACTTGCCGGCCTGATGGCGGCTTTCATGGGAACTTTTGCAGGCACATTGAATGCTGCACAAGCCTATTTCACGAACGATATCTATCTGAAATACATAAAGCCCAACGCATCAAACACGGCCATCCGTAATACCAATTACATCGCTGGCATTGCCATCGCTGTTATCGGCATTTCCCTCGGCTTTTTTGCGGAAGACGTAAACAGCATACTGCAATGGATTGTATCCGCATTGTATGGCGGATACATCGCAGCTAATATGCTGAAATGGTATTGGTGGCGGTTCAATGCATCGGGCTTCTTTTGGGGAATGCTAGCGGGCATCGTGCCGGCATTGGTGTTTCCCTTGTTATTTGATTTCTTGGATCTATATTATTTCCCCTTACTTTTTGTATTGTCGCTGGCTGGGTCCATCGTAGGGTCGCTATGCACCAAACCTACCGACACCGAAGTGCTTAAGGAATTTTACCGTACGGTAAAACCCTGGGGGGTTTGGAAGCCCATCCGGCTTATGGTTGCTGCCGATGACCCAACCTTCATTCCCAACCAAAATTTTGGCAGGGACATGTTTAACGTCGTGCTCGGAATCATCGGGCAATTGTGCCTCACCATTTTGCCGATGTATTTGGTACTGATGATGAAAGCAGAGCTCCTAGTCACCATCGTTCTGTTAGCTACGGTGGCCATAACCCTAAAGAAAACATGGTGGAATAAACTGGAAAATTAACTAGTTCAAAATAACAATTGTGTCTTTGTCTGTAACTGATTTCGAAGCAAAAAAGGCAGCCCTCATCAAGATGCATGGGGAACTGATTAATAGGAAAAACGAGGCTATATGGCCAGACAATGGGGTATTTACGCGGTTTCGTTATCCGGTCCTTACCGCTGCGCATGCGCCGTTGGAATGGCAGTATGATTTTGATCGGTTTGCCAATCCTTTCCTGATGCAACGCATTGGCATCAATGCCACATTCAATGCTGGAGCCATCAAATGGCAGGATAAATACCTGCTGATGGTCCGCGTAGAAGCAACCGACCGGAAATCCTTCTTTGCCATTGCAGAAAGTCCCGATGGTATTGATCATTTCCGGTTCCGCAAGTATCCGGTAAGTATCCCTCAACTCGAAGACCCGGATACCAATGTGTATGATATCCGACTTACTCAACATGAGGATGGATGGGTTTACGGCCTTTTCTGCACCGAACGCCGCGATACCAGTGCACCTGAATCTGACCAATCTGCTGCCATTGCGCAATGCGGAATCATCCGCACCCGCGATATGGAACATTGGGAACGTCTCCCCGATCTAAAAACGAACTCGCCGCAACAACGTAATGTAGTGCTGCATCCCGAATTTGTCGATGGAAAATATGCACTGTACACCCGACCGCAGGACGGCTTCATCGAAGCTGGCAAAGGAGGCGGGATTGCGTTCGCACTGACCGGGAGCATGAAAAATGCGGTCGTGTGTCATGAACACATCATAGATGCGAAGAAATACCATACCGTATACGAAGCCAAGAACGGTCAGGGGCCTTCCCCGTTGAAAACCCCGGAAGGCTGGCTACATTTGGCGCACGGTGTACGCCATACGGCTGCCGGACTACGGTATGTACTGTATCTATTTATGACTGCCCTCGACGACGTCTCCAAAATCATCCATAAGCCCGCAGGATATTTCCTGGCACCGGAGGGCGATGAGCGCATTGGCGATGTTTCCAATGTTGTTTTCTGCAACGGTTGGGTCGCAGATGACGATGGCAAAGTTTTTATATATTACGCGTCATCAGATACACGCCTGCACGTGGCAAAAAGTTCAATAGAACAGTTGATTGACTATGCGAAAAACACACCTGAAGATCGGTTTTTTTCCGCACTATCGGTAGAAAACATTCAAAAACTTACCCAGAAAAATGAACGTATTGAGCAACGCAACGCTGCACAATTTAAAAAGTATTGAATTTGAATCGGAGCTCAAACGCATATTGGACTATTGGAGCGATGTAGTCTTTGACGATACCAGCCTCCGCTTTTATCCGAAGGTTGATCATACCGATAAACCACATCCCAACAGCACGGCTGGCTCCGTCATGTATGCACGCATTTTATGGGCCTTTTCGGCAGGATACCATCACACCCGCACCCATCGGTACCTTGAGATGGCAAACATCGCTTATCAATATATCCGGCAGCATTTTATCGACCCGGAATATGGTGGTGTATATTGGTCGGTATATCCGGATGGAGGTGCGGCTGACAATCGCAAACAAATCTACGCTCTCGCATTTACCATTTACGGTTTGGCTGAATATTATAAAATACAGGACGATGATGGCATATTGGAAATTGCCAAAAAGCTTTATGATGTCATCGAACAGCATAGTTGGGATACCGATCGGGAAGGATATATCGAAGCATTCGGTAGAGACTGGACTCCAACCACACAATTAAAATTGAGTGAGAAAGACGACAATGAAAAGAAAACACTTAACACACATCTCCATCTATTGGAAGCTTATACGAACCTATACACTATATGGCCAAACAACACGTTAAAACAACGAATCGAGACGCTACTCGAACTTTTCGAAAAACATTTCGTCAATCAGCAAGGTCACCTGATCCTGTTTTTTAATGAGCATTGGCAAGCGAAATCCTCCCCCCTCCGGTCTTTTGGACATGAGATTGAAACATCATGGCTGCTGTGCGAAGCATCCCACGCGATTAACGGCACACGGATAGCCGACACGATTCGTACTCTGTCGTTGCGGCTAGCTGCGGCCAGCTTGAAGTGGGTAGACACATCAGGAGCATTGCACTATGAATTTAACCCAGCTACAAACAAGCTCGTTGCCGAGAAGCACTGGTGGGTACAGGCCGAAGCGGTAGTAGGCTTCTACCGTATCGGCATCCTGTCTGGCAACCGCCGATACCTGACAACCGCTTCACAGGCTTGGCAGTACATCAAGGGGTACCTCATTGACCAGCAAAGAGGTGAATGGTATTGGGGCAGAGATGAAAACGGACGCATCATGGATCGGGAAGACAAAGCTGGGTTTTGGAAATGCCCCTATCATAACAGTCGGTGCTGTTTGCAGATGATCCACCTACTCGGCCAATGATACAATACGTATCTTAATGGTCACAGGATAAAGCTATCAGGTGTCTTTTTTATAATAATATGCAAAAATAGTATTAATACTTCAATAGAAATTAAGTTACATTTGAGACTGTTTAACAACCAATTTTTAACCTTATGATTCCACATTTATTAAAAAAAGCGGAACTACTTTTTTTGGCGTTGGCCATTATTCAGTTGGCAGTTGGGCAAGCCAACACCCAACGGCAGGTAAGCGGAAGGGTAATGGATGAATCGGGAGCGGTGCTTTCGGGTGTCTCGGTCACCGTGAAGGGCCTCCCCCAGTCTACCTCAACGGCAAACGATGGAAGTTACCGGATATCGGTATCCGCAGACGATGCTGTCCTCGTCTTTTCTTATCTGGGCATGCAAACGTTGGAGACAACCGTGGGTAACCGGAGTGTCGTCGATGTTTACCTGCAAACCGCCACCTCTGCATTAGACGAGGTCGTGATCATCGGATATGGTACCAGCAAACGAGGTAACCTAACCAGTGCACAAACGACGATTTCTGCAGAAGACATTGGCAAGACAGTCAACACAACGATTGAGCAAGCAATCCAAGGTAGGTCCGCCGGCGTGTATATCACACAAAATTCAGGTCAACCGGGTGGTGGAATATCGGTAAATATCCGAGGTATCAATTCAATCAATGGTACGAATGAACCCCTCTACGTAATTGACGGCGTGCAGATGGCCGGTCAAGCGGTATCCTTCGGCGAACAGAGCTCATCCAACCCCTTAGCCGGACTCAATCCAGCCGATATCGAAGACATCCAAGTTCTCCAAGGGCCTTCCGCTACAGCGATTTACGGATCCCGGGCCACGAATGGAGTCCTGCTCATCACCACCAAGCGGGGCCAGGCCGGACAGACTAAAATCGACTATAGTGGCCAATACACCATTCAGACCGGTCCAAAACGGATGGAGGTCATGGACCTCAGACAATATGCTCAAATGGTCAACGAATACCACGAGATTGCAGGTGGTGAAACTCCCCAGCAATTCCTGGATCCTTCGTTGTTAGGGAAAGGTACCGATTGGCAGAAAGAGCTCTTCCGCAGTGCCCCCATGCATAAGCATCAGCTGAGTCTGGGCGGGGGGAACGACCGGATCACTTATTACCTGTCTGGCGAGTATATGGATCAGGAAGGTATAGCGCCTGGCTCAGGTTTCGAACGATATGGCAGCCGATTGAATATCGACGCCAAGCCCAGAAAGTGGTTGTCTTTGGGGGCCAACCTAAGTTTCAGCCAAACAGACGAGAGCCTCACCACCAGCCAGGAGAATATCATCTCAAACGGCCTTCAGCTTACGCCGCAGATTCCCGTCAAAAACCAAGACGGATCATGGGGAGGTGGCGATGACAACAACGGAGCGAACCAATTTGCGCCCGTAAACCCATTGGCTATTGCCAGCCTGACCACCAACGATCTTACCCGCAGGCAGTTTCTCGGTGGCATCAATGTGGGCATCAAAATCATTGAAGGCCTCGAATTCCGTTCTTCGTTCAATACCAACTTCGGCTTTGCCAATTCGGATTACTACATCCCCGTATACAAAATTGGATGGGCTGAAAATGCCACGGCATCGCTCCAGAGCCGGGGAAACCTAAACACCTATTGGAATTGGAATCAATTATTGGAGTACAACAAACAGCTTGGCAAGCACCACATTAACCTGATGGCCACACACGAGGCCCAAGCTTCCAACTGGAAGAACCTGGGCGGTCGCCGGACCGGATTTCTTACAAATGACATTCTAGACTTAGAGGCGGGCGACCCGCTCACTGCATCGGCGACAGGTGGCTCTGGCGACTGGGCCATGGAGTCTTATCTCGGCCGGATCAACTACAATTACGACGACCGTTACATCGTGTCGGGAACCATCCGTACCGACGGATCGGTGAACTTCGGCGAAGAGAATAAATGGGGAGTATTCCCATCAATATCCGCCGCGTGGCGGATCACACAGGAAGATTTTTTTAACGTTCCCGCCATCAGCGAACTGAAGTTGAGATTCGAAACAGGTACCACTGGAAATCAGGGAGGCAGCGGATACATCTATTCGCCCATGAGACCCGGAGCAACACCTTCTGGAACGGGATTCTTACCCAGCCGCTATAACAATCCTGGCCTGCAATGGGAAGAGACACTCACCTACAACTTCGGTATAAATTTCGGCCTGCTCAAAAACCGCATCGAATTGGAGGCCGACTATTACATCAAACAGACAGACAACCTGTTGATGGAAAATCCCTTACCGTGGTACATGGGTACCAACGGCGTGGGAGCCGTGGCTGCACCTCAGGTCAACATCGGCGCTTTGGAAAACAAGGGATGGGGAATCACACTAAACACGGTCAACATCCGGAACGAACAGTTCACCTGGCAGACAAACTTCAACATTTCCGGATTTAAAACAACCATCAAGAAGTTCTACTCCGATGCGGCACAGATCAACCGGACATCCTGGTGGCTTCAGGACTGGACACAGCAGTCTGTGGTAGGCATGGCCCCCTGGCAGTTCGTGGGTTATATCGAAGAGGGATTGTTCCAATCGATTGAAGAAATCAACAACAGTCCCGTACCAGTTGACAATAACGGAGACCGTATGCCTACCAACGAAAGCAACATATGGGTGGGCGACGTAAAATATAAAGACATCAGTGGCCCTAACGGTTCACCTGATGGCATCATCGACGTCAATGACCTTACCTTCATCGGAAATCCCTATCCGAAGTTCTTCCTCGGTTTCACAAATTCTTTTTCATATAAGGGGTTTGATCTCAGCATCTTGCTAACGGGAGCTTACGGCAACGATGTGTACAATTACATGGCAAAGGTTAATTCCAATCCCAACAACATCAACCTGAGCCGCAACCTGATGATCCGTGCCATGGATTATGCACGTCCGATCGTAGGCGAGAACGGCGAGGTACGACTGGAAAACCCAGGTACCGATGTTGCGCGCATCTCGCATGGTCCCAATGGAAACTACGACCGCCACACCAACAAGTGGGTAGAAGATGGTTCCTACCTGCGCATCAAAAACATTGCGCTGGGGTATAATCTTCCTTCGTCCCTGCTTGCACGACTGAAAGTCTTGCAAAGCGCGCGGGTGGCCTTCAGTGCACAAAATGTGGCAACATTCACGAAATATACCGGATTTGATCCCGAAGTAGGGGCTTATATCGGTCGTGACGCCAGCAATCAAAACCAAGCCATCGGCCTCGACTTCGGTCGTTATCCGTTGACACCAATTTATACATTCAGTTTGGGTATGAGTTTTTAATCGATGACAACCATGACACAGACAAGATATACTTTTGCAAAGGCACTCCTATTGACTTCCTTTGTAACTCTTCTAAGCTGCAATAAAAGCTTCCTGGAAAAGCCGCCGACGGATTCCATCGTTGACGCCAGCTTTTATAAAACCGACGATCAAGTATTGGCCGCTACCGCGCTACTGTACAGCCAAGTCTGGTTTGATTACAACGATAAGGCTTCGTATAACTTGGGTGATTTCCGTGCAGGAACAGCCTATTCCGCCTATAACGATCGGGGCAATGTACTCTTCAATACTACCGGGGATACGCCGGAAAACGGCACCGCCTGGCGCTCGTTCTTCATTGTCGTGGGGCAGGCCAATCTGGCCATACAGAACATCCAGAAATATGCAGGAGACGGTGTCTCCCCCGATATCAAGCGGATGGCAATTGCGGAAGCACGATTTATGCGGGCGCTGGCCTACCGCTTTCTCGTCATGAATTGGGGTGCTGTGCCAATCATCGAAAACAACCTCACGCTTCTGGCAGACACCACCATCCAACGCAACACGCCGGAAAGCGTGTGGCGGTACATCACCAATGAAATGCGCGCCGCTGCCGAAGACCTGCCTGAAACCCCTCTCCGTCCGGGACGACTTTCCAAATGGTCGGCAGAAGGTATGCTGGCACGCTTTTATCTCACGCGGGCAGGGGTGGTATCCGGCGGCTCCGGTAGCCGGGATCAGACATTCCTCGATAGCGCAAAATACTATGCTGACCGGGTAATCCGGATGAGCGGAGCATCCTTGCTTACCAACTATGCCGAACTGTTTCTTTATCCCTACGATAACAACGCCGAATCACTATTCTCCCTGCAGTGGACGTTTGCCCCCGGCGCTTGGGGAGTACAGAATTCGACTCCCGCTTACCTGGCCTATAGCGGCGATATCGCAAACGGCGATGGATGGGGTGGCGATAAAGGAGCGACCTGGTGGATGATATCGCTGTATGACGGCATTGTACCTACGGAAACAGGTTTGGCAGGGAGGACACTCGATCAGCGGTTGAAAGCGACATTCATGCTTCCCGGCGCACATTATTCGGAAATCACGCAATCCATTCCGGGTGGCAAGCAAGAGCTGGTTTTCCCCTTCAGTGGTACGGATGTGAATTTTCTCTCCATCAAAAAATACGTTACCGGAAAAGCCGAAGACGTAGGTGGGCAAGCCGCATCGCAGAACTATGGCCACGATACGTATATGCAACGGCTGGCTGAAATTTACCTGATCTACGCCGAAGCGGTATTAGGCAATGGCACCTCTACAACCGATGAAACGGCGATGGAGTACTTCAATAAAGTACATACCCGGGCAGGATTGCCACCGCGTGAAGAGCCGCTGACCCTGGATGCCATCTTGAAAGAACGCTTTATCGAATTTTCCATGGAGGGCATGGCCTGGTATGATCTCGTCAGCCTGCATTACCACAACCCGCAAAAGGCCTACGATATCCTGAATGCACAGGACCGTGAACGATTCTTTACGGAGCCCGACCAGTTTCCTAACCCAACGTCATGGAAATTTATAAAAACGCCTTGGGTAGATCCCGGTACAAGGAATATAAACGCGAACAGCGGTAACTTCCTGCTACCGATTCCGACAGCAGAGTTGAATCAAGCCCCCAACTTGCGTAAACCTCCGGTTGATTATTTCAATAAATAGTCCACTTAGTACAAAAATGAGATGAAACCATTGTATAAATCGATAATATACCTAGCCGTAGCCCTGTTAACCGCAGGCAGTTATAGCTCATGTTCGAAAGAAAGTACCGGCGGTGAGCCGCAGATCCGTTACATCCGTGTTACCGATCCCGACTCCGCCGACTCGCTCTTGGTAGGCGGCTATCAAAGTAACCTCATCGCTATCGTGGGGGAAAACTTAGGAGGTGCCCGGGAGGTCTGGTTCAACGACCAGCAGGCGGTACTCACCGCCACCTATGTGACCAACAACACCATCTTGGTGACTATTCCGAGTCAGGTACCCTCGGAAATCACCAATAAACTGCGGATCATCTTTGCAAACGGACATATCCTTGAGCATGATTTTGAAGTACAAATCAGTGAACCGCTGATTCTTTCCATGGATAATGAGTACACGCTGGCGGGGGAAGTAGCCACCATCCGGGGTAATTACTTTTACGAGCCCCTTACCGTTACCTTCACAGGTGGTGACACCGGGGAGGTGATAGCTGTGGAAGATGACATTATCCGCGTCAGGATTCCCGCAGATGCACAATCGGGACCGATAACCATCAAAAGCAATTTTGGCGAAACCCCTTCCGATTTCTGGTACCGGGATAACCGGAACATCATCCTTAGCAGCGATCCGTTTACGGGATGGTGGAACGCTTCGTTCGTAGTCAGTAACCCAGGGGCAGGTGATCCCCCGGCCATCAACGGCAATTACATCCGTGTAACCCGCTCCATAGGCGCTTGGGCCTGGACGGAGGTAGCCGGAGGAGCAGCCGATGCCATGGGCGATATCAGCAAGAAGCTGCCCGATGAGGCTATCCTCAAACCGGAAAAATACGACCTTAAATTCGAGGTTAACACGCTGAAACCCTACAATAATAACATGATCAAATTCAACTTCGGTCTCCAAAGCGAAGTGAACGATGCCTATCAGTGGGCGCCACCTTTCGATACCGGCGGACAATGGCAGACGGTCGTTATTCCATTTGAGACCATTATCCAAAGTTACAAAGAGTTGGGTGTCACGCCGGTCGTCAATCCCAACGGATACTGGACCAGGGTGCTTATACATGGTCCAGGAGATTGGGATTGTGATATCGCCTTCGATAACTTTAGGGTGGTCCCGAAAATAGACGAAAGCAAAACTGAATGATGCCTAAAACACAACGACAATGAAACTTAACATACATATCAGGCAGGTATCCGCTTTGTTGGTGGGTATTGTCTTGCTAACAACATTATCATGCGAGAAAAAAGAACCGCTTTCCACTGCGGTGGAATTGCTCAGTTTCGGACCGTCAGGTGTCTCCCATGGCGAACAGATCCGATTCATCGGCAATAACCTCGACAAGGTAACGGCCATTGATCTCGTTGGGGCGAGCATACCGAGCAATGCTTTCATCGAGCATACATCCGAGCAGATCATCATCACCGTTCCCATCGAAGCCGAACATGGCCCGGTTACGCTTAAGACCCCAGCGGGCGATATTGTTTCAAAATCACCCCTAAATCTCAATGTTCCGGTCGAAATTACATCGATGACCGAAACTGTCAAGCCCGGTGAAACCGTTTCCATCCAAGGTGAATACCTCAATTGGATATCAGCGGTGGCATTTGAAGGCGGTGCGGTTGTAACAACATTCGAAAGCCAATCCCGCACAGAATTGGTCGTCCGCGTACCGCTGGAGGCACAAACCGGCCTCCTGATCTTCTCCTGTGGGGGTACCGAACCTATTGAACTGGAAAGCGAGACTGAACTAGCCGTCACACTTCCCGCATTGACGGGGTTGTCGCCAAACCCTATTGAACGGGGCAAAACGCTGACCATAAACGGTACGGATCTCGACTTAGTTAACCAAGTATGGCTCAAGGGCGTAGCTGAACCTATCACGGACTTTAGCAACCAATCCGAACAGCAATTGACACTCACCGTACCTGAAGAAGCGACACGCGGTACGGTGGACATTGTGACGTTCTCAGGTATTACCATTTCCATTACAGACATCCTTTCGTTCGTCGGCGACCCTGCGCCCTTAGATCCGCTGGCATTTCCATTGTTTGTCGACAAGCTGGAAAACAACGCGCAGAACTGGGGTTGGGGAAGTATAGTAGATCTAAACAATACAGAAAACGTAAGGGACGGAGATGCAGCCATCAAAGTGAGTTACCAGGGCTCTTGGGGTGCCCTCAAGTTTGCCAATTTCAGCGTGAATGCCGCCGGGTACACGGAATTATCGTTTGCAATCTACGCGACTCCGGAAACCGACGGCCAAAAAATCAATGTCAGCGTCAACGGCGGTACCACCAATGTCATTACCCTCGAAGCCGGTAAATGGGTTGAGTATAAGCTATCCATGTCCGAGTTAGGCGATCCCGCAACGATTACCGAAATCACCATGCAGGAGACAGGTTGGTCCGGCTCAGTTTTCATCGATCATGTAGGACTGCGCTAACGGATTTTGTGCATATGAAGAAGTTAGCTCCGTGGTTGACAGTTCTCGCATTCACAGTGTGGGTTGCTTGTGGAAAGCCGAGCAAGGCGGATGATTCAGAGCCTGATCCGGAGGTCGTAACCCCTACCTTGACAGAAATCCGGGAACAGTTGGTCGATAAAAATGCGACCGATGAGACTGCCGCGCTATTCTACAACCTCAGAACAATGGCCGAAGAACACATCCTCTTCGGCCATCAAGACGCCACCAAGCGTGGCTTGGATAATCCCAACACCGAATGGGCCAACGAAGCGCATCTACCAACCGTATCCACTGAAAAATCGGATATACAGACCGTTACAGGTGCGTATCCCGCGGTATATGGTCATGATTTCAATCACATCTCCGGTTTCTTTGATCCCGGAAACAGTTGGTTTGCCTATGAAAAGCAGATCGCACGCCAGCTTACGATCGAAGCTTACGACCGCGGCGGTGTCAATACCTACTGTTGGCACTACGCCAACCCGGTGTCAAAAGAAAGCTTCTATTGGAGTGAATCACCGGTAAAGGCAGTCAGCCGGATCCTGCCAGGAGGAGACCACCATGAAGTTTATAAAACCTCACTCGAAACCATTGCGGAATACGCCCGGTCACTGGTCGGTGCCGACGGCAAACCGGTACCCGTAATCTTCAGGCCTTTCCATGAGTTTGATGGCGATTGGTTCTGGTGGGGCCGGGCCCATTGCACAGCGGAAGAATATAAGGCACTTTACCGCTTTACCGTGGAATACCTGCGCGACGAACTCGATGTACGGAATTTTTTATACGCCTGGTCGCCCGACAGAAATTTCAACACTGAATCACAATACGTTGAGCGTTATCCCGGTGATGACTATGTAGATCTGGTAGGTATGGACAACTACGGTGATCTGCAATCGGCGGCTACCCTTGCAGCAGCAGCCCAAAAAATGAAAATTGTTTCAGACTTTGCCGAACAACATCGTAAAGTGGCTGCACTCACCGAAACGGGGCTATCAAATCTTACCCAAGCCGATTGGTACACAACGGTGTTGCTCAAAGCACTTCGACTGCGACCTGTAAAACTTGCCTATGCACTTGCGTGGGCCAACCGGAAAGACGCCTTTTGGACGCCTTATCAAAACCATCCGGCGGCCGCAGATTTCAGGGCATTCAAGGCAGACTCATATGTCCTGTTCGGTGATGAAACACCCGCTATGTATAAATTGCCATGAAAAAAATAATTATCGCGTTTTACACCCT
>Ga0207868_1000367_pt1 | contig 52371 bp, 53 predicted proteins | sample Passage237B_FD_187370 | JGI IMG/M metagenome (GOLD analysis project Ga0207868, IMG submission 187370) | Cellulose adapted compost microbial communities from Newby Island Compost Facility, Milpitas, CA, USA - Passage2 37B (SPAdes) (version 3) ... | reverse complement strand
CCGAGCCGGTGCGGCTGATGTCCGCCATGGTCCAGAGCGAGGAGACGGCAAGCAGCGACGACTCGACCTGGAGCCGCACCTCGCTGATCGGAAAGATTTTCGTCGCCTTCGGCGGCCTGTTGATGCTCGCCTCGGCGGCGCGGCTCTATATCGGCTGACAGATCGCCCGCGATCGCGCCGAAGCCGCCGTCGCGCTGCGCCGTCCGCCCTTGCGGGGGCGGCGGCAAGCGGGCACATTGCGCCGGCCGCGCAGCCCGCGCGGCGGAATTTCGACGTGCGCGACAGGGTGACCATGGCAACTTACGAATTCATCATCGTCGAACGGCAGGACGCCGTCGGCATCGTGCGGCTCAACCGCCCCAAAATGCTCAACGCGCTGTCGTTCGGCGTCTTCCGCGAGATCGCCGCGGCGATCGACGATCTCGAAGCCGACGACGCGATCGGCTGCATCGTCCTGACCGGCAACGAGAAGGCATTCGCCGCCGGCGCCGACATCAAGGAGATGCAGCCGAAGGGCTTCATCGACATGTTCAACAGCGACTTCACCGCCATCGGCGGCGACCGCGTCGCACGCTGCACCAAGCCGACCGTCGCCGCGGTGAGCGGCTACGCGCTCGGCGGCGGCTGCGAGCTGGCGATGATGTGCGACTTCATCATTGCTTCCGACACCGCGAAGTTCGGCCAGCCCGAGATTACGCTCGGCACCATTCCGGGCATCGGCGGCACGCAGCGGCTGACGCGCGCCGTGGGCAAGGCCAAGGCGATGGACCTGTGCCTGACCGGCCGGATGATGGATGCCGCCGAGGCCGAACGCTCCGGCCTCGTCAGCCGCATCGTGCCGGCCGACAAGCTGATGGAGGAGGCGCTTGCCGCCGCCGCCAAGATCGCCTCGATGTCGCGGCCGGCCACGGCGATGGCCAAGAATGCCGTCAACCGCGCGCTGGAGACGCCGCTGGCCGAGGGCATGAGCGTGGAGCGCGACCTGTTCCGCTCGACGTTCGCGCTGGAAGATCGCTCCGAGGGCATGGCGGCGTTCGTCGAGAAGCGCAAGCCGGCCTTCAAGCATCGCTGAGGCGTTGCCTCCCGACGACGCCAAGCAAGAATACTCCAGGCGCCTGTGTCCCGGATGCGGCGCGGCATAACATGCCGCGCTGCTGATCCGGGACCGTTTTGCCCCCCGCGCCCGCAATGGTTCCGGTTCTGCGGAGCGGCGTTGCACGCCGCGCCGCGCCCGGGACACGGCGGCGTGGCCGGGCACGACGTTCAGTGATTCCGGCAAAAGCAACAACAACGCGCTAATGAAAGTCGCGCGAGCGCGGCAGGATGCGTACGTCGCGCGGATGGCGGATGACGTGAGGCGTTTGCGGCGCGTCCGTATCGGGCGCGCCGCGCGCGTTATCGGGCGCCGCCTCGTCCGGCAGGAACGGCGCGCGCTCGCGCAAGTCGTGCGACAGGCGATACAAATCCGCCGAGCGATCGACGAGCCGCTCCGCCACCAGATGCACGACGCCCTCCGGGCTTTTCTGGATACGCCCCATTACCAGCACCACGCGCGCGCCCATCACCTCCTTGCGGAAGCGCGCCATGACATGACGCCACACCACGACATTGACGATGCCGGTCTCGTCTTCCAGCGTCATGAAGACGACGCCCTTGGCACTGCCCGGCTGCTGCCGCACCAGCACTACGCCGGCTGAGCGCATCGCCGCGCCATCCGCCGCGCGGCCGACAGTGGCACAGTCCACCACGCCTTCGGCCAAAAACATCGCGCGCAAAAACTGCATCGGGTGGCCCTTCAGCGACAGCCGGATGCTCTGATAGTCGGCGACGACATGCTCGGCGAGCGGCATTTTCGGCAGCGCGGCGGCGTTCTCCTCGCGCTGCTCGCGCGCCGCAGCCGCCGCGAACAGCGGCAGCGGCACGTCGTCCGGCAGCCGCCGCACCGCCCAGAGCGCGGCGCGGCGGTCGAGCCCGAGCGAGCGGAACGCATCGGCATCGGCGAGCAGCACCAGCGCCCGCTTCGGCAACGCGGTCGCGCGGGCAAACTCATCCAGCGACGCAAACGGGCCTCCCGCGCGCGCCGCGACGATACGCGCGTCCCAGTCGTCGGCCGCCTCCAGGCATTTGAAGCCGTCGATCTGGCGAAAGCCGAGGCGCAGCGCGAAGCGGCCGCCACCCGCTGGCTCCAGCGTGTTGTCGCCGTGGCTGAAGCTCACGTCGATCGCGCGCACCTCGACGCCATTGGCGCGCGCATCGCGCACGATCTGCGCCGGGGCGTAAAACCCCATCGGCTGCGAATTGAGCAGCCCGCAGGCAAACGCCTCGGGATGAAAATGCTTGATCCACGACGAGGCATAGACAAGCTGCGCAAAGCTCGCGGCATGGCTTTCCGGGAAACCATAAGTGCCAAATCCCTCGATCTGCTTGAAGCAGCGCTCGGCAAAGTCGCGCGGATAGCCGCGCGCCACCATGTTGCCGACCATGCGGTCGCGAAACTTGCCGACGTCGCCCCTGTTGCGGAAGGTCGCCATCGAACGGCGCAACTGGTTGGCCTCGCTCGGCGTGAATTTCGCCGCGACGATGGCGAGCTGCATCGCCTGCTCCTGAAACAATGGCACGCCGAGGGTGCGGCCGAGCACCGATTTCAATTCGTCGGGCGGACCGTGCCGCGGCGACGGCGAGGGATACTGAACCTTCTCGCCGTTGCGACGGCGCAGATAGGGATGCACCATGTCGCCCTGGATCGGACCGGGGCGCACGATCGCCACCTCGATGACCAGATCGTAAAAGGTCTTCGGCTTGAGGCGCGGCAGCATGTTCATCTGCGCCCGGCTCTCGACCTGGAACACGCCGAGCGACTCGCCGCGCGACAGCATGTCGTAAACCGGCTTCTGCTCGCGCGGGATGGTGGCAAGTTCGAAGCGCTCGCCCTTGTGCACCTCGACCAGGTCGAGACACTTGCGGATGCAGGTCAGCATGCCGAGCGCCAGCACGTCGACCTTCATCATGCGCACGACATCAATGTCGTCCTTGTCCCACTCGATGAAAGTGCGCTCCGCCATCGCCGCGTTGCCGATCGGCACATACTCATCGAGCCGCGCTTGCGTCAGCACGAAGCCGCCGACATGCTGCGACAGATGGCGGGGAAAGCCGATCAGGTCGCCGGCCAGCGCCACGGCGCGACCGATCATCGGATTGTGCGGATCAAGCCCCGCCTGCCGCACCTGCGCGGCGTCGATCTCGCTGCCCCAACTGCCCCACACCGTGTCCGCGAGCCGGGCGGTGACGTCCTCGGTCAGTCCGAGCGCCTTGCCGACGTCGCGAATGGCGCTGCGCGGACGGTAATGGATAACGGTGGCGACGATGGCGGCGCGGGCGCGGCCGTAGCGGGCGAACACATACTGCATCACCTCCTCGCGCCGCTCGTGCTCGAAATCGACGTCGATATCGGGCGGCTCGCGACGCTCCTTGGAGATGAAACGCTCGAACAGCACCTCGCTTTCGGCCGGATTGACCGCGGTAATGCCGAGCACATAGCAAACCGCGGAGTTGGCTGCCGATCCCCTGCCCTGACACAGAATTTTCTTGCTGCGAGCGAACGCCACCACGTCGTGCACGGTGAGGAAGTAATGCGCGTAATCGAGCTTGCGGATCAGCCGCAGCTCCTTGCGCAGCAACTTCTTGACGTCCGGCGGGATGCGGCGGGGATAGCGGCGATGCGCGCCGGCCCAGGTCAGGTCTTCGAGATGACGCTGCGCCGTCTTGCCGGGCGGCACCGGTTCGTCGGGGTACTGGTATTTGAGATCGTCCAGCGAAAAAACAATCCGCTCCGCAAAGCGCAGCGTCTCGGCCAGCGCTTCCGGGTAGTTGCGGTAAAGCCGCGCCATCTCCCGCGGCGATTTGAGATGACGCTCGGCATTGGCTTCGAGCCTGCGGCCGGCCGTCTCGATGGTGGTCTTGTCGCGAATGCAGGTCAGCACGTCCTGCAACGGGCGACGCGCCGCGTCGTGATAGAGCACGTCGTTGGTGGCGATCAGCGGCACGCCGGCCGCCGTCGCGAGCGCCCGGAGCCGCGCCGCGCGCCGCGCATCGCTGCCGCGATAAAGGAAGCTCAGCGCCAGCCACATACCGGCAGCGGACGAGCGCCGCAACGCGACGAGAGTCTGCTCGATATCTTCAGCCGCGAACCGAAACGGCGGCACCAGCACCAGCAGCAGCCCTTCGGCCACCTCCAAAAGGTCCGGCAGGCGCAGATGACAGTCGCCCTTTTCCGCCGCGAGCTTGCCGCGGGTCAGCAGCCGGCACAGCCGGCCGTAGGCGGCGCGGTCCTGCGGATAGGCAAGGACGTCCGGCGCGCCGTCGCAGAACACGAGACGCGCGCCGATCAAGAGTTTCGGCTTGTCACCGAGGTCGGGATTGTCGAGTTCGCCATAGGCGCGCACCACGCCGGCGAGCGTATTGCGGTCGGCGATGCCGATGGCGGCAAGCCCGAGCTGGCTTGCCTGATGCACATACTCCTGCGGGTGCGAGGCGCCGTGCAGGAACGAAAAATTCGTCGTCACGCCGATCTCGGCGTAAGTGGCGGTACCGCGCCGCATCACGCGAACATCCCGTGCATGAACCACTTCGGCTCCGCCGTCTCTCGCACATAGAGGCCGTCGCGATAGAGCCAGAAGCGCAAGCCTGTCTCGTCCTCGACACGGAAGTAATCGCGCGTCGGCTGACATGCTTCATGCCGCCACCAGTCCATGGCGATGCGCTCCGGGCCTTCGGCGCGGGCCACGCGATGGCTGACGCGCCGCCAGGTGAAGCGCACGGGCGGGCCGTCCGGCACCTCGGCCATCACCTCGACCGGCTCCGGCCGCATCAACAGCCGCAACGGCCGCAGCGGCGGCTCCGCGGCGACGCGCGCCGGCCAGTGCGCCCGCGCCGCGGCCGTGAGCCCGGCTTGCGCCGGCATCTCGATCACGGCGTGCTCAGGCGTGTGGGTGTCGTGCGGCAGATGGACGACGACGCGGCGGCCACCGAGCCGCGCCGCGATGCGATCGACCAGCGCCGCCACCTCGTCGTCGTCATGGATATGGCTGTCGAGGTCGTGCTGCTCCTGCGCGATCCGTTCGGTGACGAGCGCCGACAGCCGCATCAGGTCGAAGCCGAAGCCGGGGTCGAGCGGGTCGACCAGCGCATCGAGCCGTTCGCGGAACAGCCGCAGCAGCGCGCGCGGCTCCGTTGCCGGCCGCGCCATGTCAACCGTCAGCACGCGCACCACGCCGTCGGTGCGAAAGAAGCGCGCCTCGACGCGCCGCGCACCCTTGCCCTGCTCAGCCATCGTCGCCGTCAACCGCTCGGCCAGCGATGCCAATGCCGTCATGATGGCCGTGTCGGTCGCAACCGGCTCGGCAAAGCGTTTCTCCACCATGGTGTCCGGCGGCGGCCGGCGCGGCGAGATCGGCGCATCCTGCAAGCCCAGCGCTTCGTGCAGCGCGGCGGTGAAGCCGGCGCCGAAGCGTTCGGTGATCTCGGTGGAGGCGCGCGCGGCGACATCGCCGATGGTCTTCAATCCGGCGCGGCGCAGCGCGCGCGTAATGGCATCGTCGCAGCCGAGCGCGAACACCGGCAGCGTGCCGACCGCGGCCGCCTCATTGCCGGGCGGTACGATGACGCCGTGATGCACCCGGCGCAGCGCGCGGGCGCAGCCGGCGGTGGAAGCGATCGCGGCGCTGACGCCAAACCCCTGCCGCGCCAGGCCATCGCAGAGGTCGCGCAGCAACGCCGCCTCGCCGCCGAACAGATGCGCGCAGCCGCTGACGTCGAGCAGCAACCCGTGCGGCGCGTCATGCGCCACCAGCGGCGTAAAACGGTCGCACCAGTCGGCGATGGCTTCGAGCAGCCGGGCGTCGGCCGCGGGATCGTCGTCATGCACGGCGAGATCGGGACAGATGGCCCGCGCGCTCGCCAGCGGCAATTCCGGCGTCAGCCCGGCGCGGGCGGCGGCGGCATCGACGGCGACGAGCAGCAGCGCATTGTGCTGCCGCGCCACCGTCACGCACGGCCGCGCAGGATCATCAGCCGGCGCGCACGAGCGCTTGAGGCGGTCGGTCGGCAGGCGCGGCAGCCACAGGCTGAGAATGCGCCGGCGGTTCACGGAAACAGCACGCATCACAATTCCATTCCATGATCCATTGCCCGGTCGGGCCATGACGGTTGCGCAAAAGTTTTGCCTCGAACCGCGGCGTGCCCCATGCCGCTTCCGCCGCCAGTGGCGGCGAGCGCGCCGCATGCACGCTCCAGCGCGTCTCGACGGCACTGACGGCGGGCACGGCCGCCAGCCGCAGCAAAAGCGCGGTGACGCCGGAGCGCCGCGCGGCCAGCGCCAGTCGACGCTGCGCGACGCAATCGAGCGCACGCACCGCGCCCCAGGTCTCCAGCACCACCGCGCCGAGCGCGCTGCACGACAGCGCATCGGCCGCGACCCGCAGCGCCGCCGCGGCAGCCGGCGCGCGCACCATAATGACAGCGCGCGGATCGAGCCCGAGGTCGCCCACCCCGGGCATCGCAAGCTCTCCGCAGTCGAGCGCGGCAAACTCCTGCCGCACCCACAACAGCGGCCGCCGCCGCATCACGCAAGCCGCCAGGCCAGCCACGAAGCCGGTCGCGGCCGCCGCCTGCGCGGAGGCTTCCGCAAACACCTCGTGGACCGCGCCGCGCGCCAGCCCGCCGCCGAGCGCGGCATCGGCCCCGGCATGCCCGAGCGCCGCCCGCTCCGCCACATCCGCCTCGATGCGCGCAATCGAGCGGCGCAGCGCGGCGAGGCGCGCGTCCGTCTCGCCGCGGCGAGACAACACCTGATGGCTCTCGGCACGCATCGATTTCGTCCAATCCCTCCGAACGCAAAGACAGCGGTGGAGGGAGCGCCCGTGCGCGGCCCTTCGCTGCTTTCGCCCACTATGGCCGAAAGCTCCGCTGTTTGTTCATGATATGTTCTAGTAAAGCGCCACTCCCGGTCCGAGTCAACCGGCCTTGTCGCGGCGTCATTTATGGTTTGCCACCAGACCTTTATCTGCCCCTTGCCGGCTCAGGAACGAAAGCTTCCTGCCGCGCATTGATCCGGGCACGCTCCCTCAACTACCGGAGCACTACACCGTGCCCGATCCGACCGGCCATCCGTCAGACCTTGCCGGGTTCAGCCTTGCCGACCTGCGCCAAGAAGCGATGCACTGCCGGGCCTGCCCGCTGTGGCGCAACGCCACCCAGACCGTGTTCGGCGAAGGTCCGCCGGACGCGCCGATCATGCTGATCGGCGAGCAGCCCGGCGACAAGGAAGATCTCGCCGGGCGGCCGTTCGTCGGCCCGGCCGGCAAAATCCTCGACCGTGCCCTGCACGAAGCCGGCATCGACCGCGACAAGACCTATGTCACCAACGCGGTCAAACATTTCAAATTCGTACCGCGCGGCAAAATCCGCCTGCACCAGAAACCGACCACGCCGGAGATCAAGGCGTGCCGGCCATGGTACGAGCGTGAGCGTGCCGCGCTCGACCCGGTGCTGGTGGTGGCGATGGGCGCGACCGCGGCGCAAAGCGTGTTCGGCAAGATCTCGCCGGGCGGCCGTTCGTCGGCCCGGCCGGCAAAATCCTCGACCGCGCCCTGCACGAAGCCGGCATCGACCGCGACAAGACCTATGTCACCAACGCGGTCAAACATTTCAAATTCGTGCCGCGCGGCAAAATCCGCCTGCACCAGAAACCGACCACGCCGGAGATCAAGGCGTGCCGGCCATGGTACGAGCGTAAGCGTGCCGCGCTCGACCCGGTGCTGGTGGTGGCGATGGGCGCGACCGCGGCGCAAAGCGTGTTCGGCAAGATCACGCCGATCGGCCGTTCGCGCGGCCGCCTCATCGACCTCGACGAGCGCGCCAAGGCGCTGGTGACGGTGCATCCGTCCTATCTGCTGCGGCTGCCCGACGCGGAGGCGAAAGCCCGCGAATACGCCCGCTTCGTTGCCGACCTGCGGCTCGCCGTGCCGCTCCTGAAAAAGCCGTCGCGCGCGGCGTGAATTATGCCGCCAGCGTCGTCTCCGCGAGCCGGATCCAGTAGGACGTGCCGTACAGGATCGCCTCGTCGTTGAAATTATAGGCCGGGTGATGCAGCCCCGCGCTGTCGCCGTTGCCGACGAAGATGAACGCGCCCGGCCGCGCTTCGAGCATGTAGGAAAAATCCTCCGCGCCCATGATCGGCGGAATTTCCACCAACACGTTGTCCTGCCCGGCGACTTCGCCCGCGACACGGATCGCGAGGTCAGTCTGCTCGGGGTGGTTGACGGTGACGGGATAGCCGCGCTCGTAGTCGAGCGCGATGGTGGCGCCGGTCGCCTGCGCCACGCCGGCGACGATCTCGCGCATGCGCTTCTCGACGAAAGTGCGCATCTCGGCCTTCAGCGTGCGCACGGTGCCGGCAAGCTCGGCGGTCTGCGGGATGACGTTGAAGGCATTGCCGGCGTGAAACTGGCAGATCGACACCACCACCGATTCCACCGGATCGACGCTGCGCGACACGATCGACTGCAACGCGGTGACAAGCTGCGCGCCGACCACGATCGGGTCGATGCCCTTGTGCGGGGCCGCCGCATGGCCGCCGACGCCCTCGATGCGGATTACGACATGATCGGTCGAAGCCATGATCGGGCCGGGCCGGATGCCGAACGCACCGACCGGCATGCCGGGGCCGTTGTGCATGCCGAACACCTGCTCGATGCCGAAGCGCTCCATCAGGCCGTCTCTGATCATCGCGTCGGCGCCGGCGCCACCCTCCTCGGCCGGCTGGAAGATGACGACGACATCGCCTGCGAAGTTGCGCGTCTCGGCGAGGTAGCGCGCCGCGCCCAGCAGCATCGCGGTGTGGCCGTCATGGCCGCAGGCGTGCATCTTGCCGGGCGTCTTCGACTTGTACGGCAGGTCGTTGGCTTCCTCGATCGGCAGCGCATCCATGTCGGCGCGCAGGCCGATCGTCTTGAGGCCGCCATCGGCCGCCTTGCGCCCCTTGATGACGCCGACGACACCGGTGCGCCCCAGCCCCGTCACCACCTCGTCGCAGCCGAACTCGCGCAGACGGTCGGCGACGAAGCCGGCGGTGCGATGCACATCGTACATCAGTTCGGGGTGGGCATGCAGATCGTGGCGCCAGGCAACGATTTCGGAGTGCAGGTCGGCGACACGATTGACGATGGGCACAGAGATTCTCCACGAACGAGGTCCGGCAGCGGCGGCTCTCACCCGGATAATATCCGGGCACGAGCAAGCGAGAAGCTATAGCACATCGATGTCGCTCCCGCGACCGTGCGCGGCGCGACCTTGTGTGGCATTTGCAGGCCCTGCCACATGGCGATGCAGCAAAATGCGCAGTTGCCTGCGCACGCCGCTTCCTTATTGTTGTGCATCATATGCCAGCGCAGGAGGCCGCGATGCTGACCCGCCGTTCGTTTCTCGCTACCGCCGCCGCGACCTCGCTGGCCCTGGCCGGCACCTTGCGCGCGGGAGCCGAGGTGGTGGCGCGCGCGGGCAAGTCACTTGCGGTCCTGAGCGACGGGACCATCAAGCTGCCGCTGACGATGATCGCACGCGACGTGCCCGAACAGACGCTCGCGACGCTGACCGGCGCGAGCGGCGAGATCACCTCGCACCTCAACATCACCTGCCTGAAGCAGGGCGAACGCACCATCCTGTTCGATTGCGGCGCGGGGCCGAACTTTTTGCCGGGCAGCGGCCAGCTCGCGGCCAGCCTCGAGGACGCCGGCGTTGCCGCCGACAGCGTGACCCATGTGCTGTTCACGCATCTTCACCCCGACCACTTCTGGGGTGCGATCGACGATTTCGACAGCCCCGCCTTCCCCAACGCGCAATGGCTCGTCAACGACGCCGAATTGGCCTTCTGGTCCGACGCAAAAGTATACGAGAAGCTGCCCGAGGAGCAGCACATGTTTGCCGCGGGCGCGCAGCCCATCATCAAGGGGCTTGGCGACAAGCTCGAACGCCGCCGCGCCGGCGAGGAATGGCTGCCGGGCATCGCCGCCTTCGATACCGCCGGCCATACGCCGGGCCACGTCTCCTTCGAGATGACGCACGAGGGCGAAACGCTGTTCATCCTCGGCGATGCGTTGACGCATCCAAAGGTGTCGTTCGCGCATCCCGACTGGAAGCCGGCCGCCGATCACGATGCCGAACGGGCGATCAAGAGCCGCAAGGCCGTGTTGGCGCGCGCGGTGGCGGAGAAGGCGCGCATTCTCGGCTATCACCTGCCGGGCGCGCTCGGCCGCGTCGAACAGGCCGAGGGCGCCTACCGCTTCGTGCCGGGATAAGTGTCTTCGCATTGCTGTCAATGCTTTTTAACTCGTCATTGCCGGGCTTGACCCGGCAATCCCGACCATGAAGGCACTGCGTTCCTAAGTGGGATGGCCGGGATAAACCCGGCCATGACGGTTAGTGCGCGCGGCGTCGGAACAGATGCACGATCGAGCCTTCCATCAGGAAGGCGATGCCGATGCGCGCGCCGATCATGAAGCCGGCAATCGCCAGCGGCCACGACAGCGCCATCATCGAGCCGGCCGAGATGCCCTGCCCGATGGTGCAGCCGCCGGCCAGGATGCCGCCGAACCCCATCAGCACCGCGCCGGTGAGATGGCGGCGCATTTCATAAGGGTCGTCGAAGGCTTCCCAGCGAAACTCGCCATCGTAGAGCGCGGACGCAAACGAGCCGAGGATGACGCCAAAAATGCTGGCGACGCCGAAATCGGCAAGCCCCACCGGCGTCGTCAGCACCGCATAGAGCGCCCGCCCCACCGGCGAGACGAAGGTGAGGCTCTGCGCCTTGGGCGCGATCTCGAACGCATCGACCGCAACCCCGGTCGCCCACCAGCCAAGCACAACGCCGAGCCCGAGCACGATGCCGGCGGTGATCAGCCGCGGCGCGCGGCGCAGCCGCCGGTCGGCAAAGACGACGGCGATCAGTACGAGGCCGGCGCCCAGCGTCAGCGGCACCCGCCCGTCGTGGCCGCCGAGCCATTGCAGCACGGAGGGCAGATCGCCCTGTACCGCGCCGGGCACATCGACCGCCAGCCGCTCAAGCACGTCGATGCGGAACGTTGCCAGCATGCCGCGCAGCGTCGCATAGGCCACCGCGCCGAACACGATCATCACGATCAGGCTGCGCAGATCACCCGCGCCGAGCCGCACCAGCGAGCCGAAGCTGCAGGTGCCGACCAGCGCCATGCCGACGCCGAACAGCGTGCTGCCGAGCGCGATCGAGAACCACGGCAGCGCCGGCGGCACGTAGGTCGACAATTCCGGCGACAACAGCCCGAGCACGACGAGAAGCTGCGTGCCGATCAGCGCCACGCCGAGCGCCAGCCCGAAGATGCGCAGGCGCCGCGTATCGCCGCCCATCCACGCATCCTCGACGGCGCCGAACGAGCACAGCCGTGCGCGGCGTACCGTGAAGCCGCAGGCAAACCCCACCACAACCCCGACCGCGGCCACCGCCAACGACGAGAGCGGCATCATGACGGTCAGGTATCGCGAGGCGCGGCCATCCCGATCATCGCTCGTCCGACTCCTGCGGAGGCCGGCAGAAGATATCGTAGATGACGCTGATGATGCTGCGGACGTCGTCGGTGGCGAGGCTGTAGTAGATCGCCTTGCCTTCGCGCCGCGTGGTGACGAGCTGGTCGAGCCGCAGCCGCGCCAACTGCTGCGACACCATCGGCTGGCGCAGCGACAGGATGTTTTCCAGTTCCGTCACGGTGCGCTCGCGCTCGGCCAGGAGGCACAGCAGCAACAGCCGGTTCTCGTGCGACAGCGCCTTGAGAAAATCGCTCGCCTTGCGCGCCTTGCGCATGAGCTGGTCGAGCTCGGGAGAAAACTCCGCGCCGTCGCGCAGTTCGTGCTCAAGCGACTTGGATACGATCGCCTTGGCTACAACCGCCTTGGAAGCACCTGCCATATTCGTCATTCCGTCGTGGTCGCGGTGGAGGTGGAGAGCATGTCCGCACGGCGATCCGCAAGCATCTTGCCGAGCAGGCCCCAGAACGCATCGTCGCCGATATAGCCGGTAATGCGGCCGACTTCACGCCCGCGATCGATCAGCACGAAGGTCGGCGTGTAGCGCACCGGCGCCGCCAGCCCCGGCTCATCGATCCGGCCCGCGCCGACATCGACGCGCCGCAGCGGCGCCATCCGCCCTTCCGGCGTCCGCGCGTAGACCGTGCCGACGTCGCGGTCCCAGCGCGCGCACCAGACGCAGCCGGCACGCTCGAACATCACCAGTTCGGCCGCCGATGCCGGCAGCGCCGCCGAAAACAGCCACGCGGCAACAATGCCGACCCCGGTTGCGAATTTGCCGATTGCATTCATGTCATAAACATAGTCGTATTCATATGTTTACACCAGAACAACTTTTGACGGACGGCGGAGCTACAGGTGTTCGACATCTCCATCGCGGGCGCGTTCGCCGCCGGCCTGTTGTCCTTCCTGAGCCCGTGCGTGCTGCCGCTGGTGCCGCCCTACCTGTGCTTCCTGGCCGGCGTCGGCATCAACGAACTGACCGGGGCGGACGGCCGCCTGACGCCGCGCCGCAACGCGCGCATCGTCGCCATGGCGGCCGCCTTCGTGCTCGGCTTCACCACCGTGTTCGTGGCGCTGGGCGCCACCGCCTCCACGTTGGGCCACTGGATCACCACCTATTTCGATACCCTTGCGGTCGTCGCCGGTGCCCTCATCCTGCTGATGGGCCTGCATTTTCTCGGCTGGCTCAAAATCCCGCTGCTGTATCGCGAAGCCCGTCTTCAGGCCACCCGGCGACCGGCGGGATTCGTCGGCGCCTATCTCGTCGGGCTCGCCTTCGCGTTCGGCTGGACTCCGTGCGTCGGGCCGGTGCTGGCAACCGTGCTGATGGTCGCCGGCGCGGAGGCGACCGCCGCGCGCGGCGCCCTTTTGCTCACCGCCTACGCGCTCGGCATCGGCCTGCCGTTCCTGCTGGCGGCGCTGTTCGCCGGGCCATTCCTCGACCTGCTGGCGCGCTTCCGCCGCCATATGGGTGCCATCGAAAAGACCATGGGCGCCGGGCTGGTGCTCACCGGCATCCTGTTCATGACCGGCGCGATGCCCGTGCTCGCCGGCTGGCTGCTTGAGACTTTTCCCGTCCTCGGGACGATCGGCTAGAGCATGATCCCGAAAAAGCCTGCCCTCGGGCTTGACCCGAGGGTGGGAACCGGTTTTCGGACAAGATCATGCTCAACTAAAAGGAATAACCGACGAGTCTGATGCAACGTGGTTGAAACAGACTCTAAAAGGAGTGACCTCATGCTCACCCGTCGTTCAGCACTCGCGCTTGCCCTTGCCGCCATCGCCGCCCCGGCGCGCGCCGCCACCGCCCCGACGCTCGGCGAGGACGGCCTCTATCACTTCGACTGGTATCTGGAGAGTTTTCTCGATCTCAAGGACGACATCGACACCGCGACCAAGAACGGCAAGCGGCTGGCGATCATGTGGGGGCTGAAGGGCTGCCCGATGTGTCGCCGCATGCACGAGGTGCATCTCGTCGATCCCGCGATCCAGGATTACGTCAGAACCAATTTTGACATCGTTCATCTCAACGTCATCGGCGCGCGCGAGGTCACCGATTTCGACGGAGCCAGGCTCGGTGAAAAAGCCTTCAGCCAGCGTTACGGCATCCGCTTCACGCCGACCATCCAGTTCATGCCGGAGTCGGCCGAAGGGCTGGCGGCGAAACCGCCGTTCGAGCGCGAGGTGGCGCGCATGGCCGGGCTGCTCGAGCCGCCGGAATTTCTCGCGATGTTCCGCTACGTCAAGGAAAAGGGTTATGAGAAGGAGCTTTTCCCCGACTGGCTGAAGCGGCGGAGTTCGTGAACGGGATTGTAGCGGCGGGTTTTGCGGCGGTTGTCCCCTCACTCCAACTCTCTCCTCCAAGCGGAGAGGAAGTCCCGCCGCATCCGAAGCAACTCAACACCCATCGTCATGCCCGCGCTTGTCGCGGGCATCCACGTCTTGACGGCGACTCACGCTTTGACAGAGACGTTTGATGAGATGTCATTGCCGGGCTTGACCCGCCTGCGGGGCCGAAGCCCCTTCGGCGCGGCGAAGGCCCGGCAATCCATCCAAGAAGATGGATGCCCGGATCAAGTCCGGGCATGACGGTGTTAATCTCGTCAAAGGCAGAAGAATCCACGACCATTCATCAAAGAAAAGACGTGGATGGCCGGGACGAGCCCGGCCATGACGAAGAGGAGCGTCTACTTGTTCACCGGCGATTCGGGGTCGAACAGATAGGCCAGCACGTCCTTGATCTGCTGCTCGGTCAGCACCTTGTTGGTGCCGAAGCGCGGCATGTTGGAGCACGCCACGACGGCTTGCGAGTTGTAGATCTTGGTGTAGGCGTCCTTGATCGACGCAGCGTCGTATTTGCGCTCCTTGCCGTAAGCGGCCAGACTCGGCCCCAGCGTACCGAAGCTTAGCTCCTTGGGATCGAGCTGGTGGCAGGCAAAACAGTTGCCGCCCGCGACGGTGCCCGGCTTGTCGGAGAACTGGCCGCCGCGGCCGTTGTTGGCGACCTTGTAGCCGGCCTTCCAGTCACCGAGGAATTTTCCGTCGGAGGGATAGACCACCCGCGCCAGTTCGCGCTTGTTGATCTCCTCGGCGATCTTCGATGGCACATCGTTGCGGTGGGCATTGCAGGCGGCCAGCGTCTCGTCGGGCTTGATACGGTCCTGCCACTCCTGCGGCGCCTTGCCGAAGGTGGAGTTGACGTAACCCTCGACCACGGCCAGCGACGGCTTGGCGGGCTTGTCGGCGGCGACGGCAGCCGCAACCATGCTCACGGAGGCCAGCGCAAGCGCGAGCGTGACGGGTTTGCTCATTTTGCTCATGGGCGTCATCCTTTCAGCTCAGCGCTTGATCGACGGCACGTTGATGTCGCCGCCGGCCGCCTGCTTGACGAGAAACAGACTGAGCGCGGTGATGCCGTCGGAGGCGTATTCCGGCACCGGCCAGCGCTGCTGGCGATAGCAGTCCCACAAGCGGTGCTGCATGGTGCGCAGCGCGCTCTGCGACACGCGGTAAGTCGGCCATCCACCCATCGTCTGCCTGGCCTGCTCGCCCGGCACCGACAGGTTCGGCAGCCCCTGCAGGCGGATGCGCTTGCCCTCCTCGGCGTGGCAGGTGGCGCACGAGAAATCCATCACGCCGCCGCGACGGAAGAACATCTCCTCGCCGACCGCGGCCATCTCCTGCTCCTTGGGATGGCTGAGCTGCGGCGCGTATTTCATTCCGTTCGACTTGTTGGCGATGAAGGCGACGAGGTCCTGCATGTCCGAATCGCGCGGCGAGAAGCGCTTGGCGACGATGTCCTTGGTGTCGAGCTCCTGGATCTTCTCCATGCACCACAGCAGGCGCTGCTCCAGGTCCATGACCCGATCGGTGTCCTTGAAGTAGCGCGGCAGTTTGGCGAACGCGCCTTCCAGCTTGCCCGGCCCCTCGCCGAGGTCGCAGGTCTCCAGGCTGACGTTCTTGGCACCGCGCGCCGTGGACCACAGCGCCTCGCCGCGATCGACCGCCAGATAGCCCGGATTCGAGAACGGATCCGACAGCATCTGCCGGTAGCGCTCGATTTCCTTCTCGCTGTCGTCCTGCGCGGACTGCGCAAGGAGATGCCCTGTCGCCAGCGTCATGGCCGCTGCAAAAGCCATGGTCCCGACCATGGCTCCGATCAGTTTAAGCCGCATTCTCAGCCCTTTCGTTTCCTCTCCGGGCGCCACCGTTTGCCGGTGCGCTTGTCGCAAAAGACGATTATGATCGACTATTCACATGACCAACCCTTTACATTCACAAAAAACAATATCATGATGCGTCGAAATGATGAGCGACAGATGCTCACGTCGTCAAGTGCGAATTAGAATGAAATAAGGAGATCGCGGGATGAAACCTCATGGCTCGGGCCTGTCGCGGCGGACGGCGCTGAAGGCCGGCGCATTGGCTGCGCTGGCAAGCGTGCTGGCCGGCCGGATGGCGTTCGCGGATGCCAACGCGGTCGCGGCGGAGCTGAAAAAGCTCTATGGCGACGAGCCGATGGCCGAGGGCAAGATCAAGCTCGACGTGCCCGAGATCGCCGAGAACGGCATGGTGGTGCCGATCAACGTCGAAGTCGAAAGCCCGATGACCGAGGCCGACTACGTCAAGAGCGTGCACATCTACGCCGCGGGCAACCCGCTGCCGGGCGTCGTCAGCTACACCTTCACTCCGGCGTGCGGCAAGGCGGCAGCCTCGACGCGCATGCGGCTCGCGCAGACGCAGGACGTGATCTGCGTCGCCGAGATGTCGGACGGCAAGCTGTACACGGCCAAGGCCAACGTCAAGGTCACGATCGGCGGCTGCGGCGGCTGACGCCCGCAACGAGCAACCTCCGATCACCGTTGAAGGCAGGATCATCCCATGGCGAACAAACCCACCCCGCGCGTCCGCGTCCCGGCCAAGGCCGCCGCCGGCGAAATGATCGAGATCAAGACGCTGATTTCGCACGAAATGGAATCCGGGCAGCGCAAGGATTCCAAGGGCGAGGTGATCCCTCGCAAGATTCTCAACAAGTTCACCGCGAGTTTCAACGGCAAGCCGGTGTTCGCGGCCGACTGGCACCCGGCGATTTCGGCCAACCCCTATCAGGCGTTCTTCTTCAAGGCGACGGAATCGGGCGAGTTCACCTTCACCTGGAAGGATGACGACGGCTCCGAATACGTCGCGAAGAACAAGCTGACGGTCGGCTGAGCAACGGCCGCCCGGTTGGCGGCCGCCCCTTTCGACAGAGCGAACGATGCGGACGGCAACGTCCGCGACAGGGCAGGCGTGTGCGCCTTGCCCGAGGGATGACGCATGATTTCACGGCGCGAGTTTCTTCAGGCAACGGCCGCCGCGGCAGCGATCACCGCGGGTTCGGGTCTCGGCCCGCTCGGGCGTGTCGCCGCGCAGCAAAAGCTCTCGCAGGCCGACATTCTGCGCTTCGATCCGCTCGGCACCGTGACCATCCTGCACATCGCCGACATCCATGCCCAGTTGATGCCGGTCTATTTTCGCGAGCCATCGATCAACCTCGGCGTCGGCGATGCCAGGGGCCAGCCGCCGCACCTCGTCGATGACGCCTTCCGCGCCCACTTCAAGATCGCCGCGGGCTCGGCCGATGCCTATGCGCTGACGTCGGACGATTTCGTTTCGTTGGCGCGCCATTACGGCCGCATGGGCGGCATCGACCGCATCGCCACGCTCATCAACGCGGTGCGAACCGAGCGCGGCGACGACAAGGTGCTGCTGCTCGACGGCGGCGACACCTGGCAGGGAAGCTGGAGCGCGCTGCAAAGCAAGGCGCAGGACATGATCGACGTGATGTCCGCGCTCAAGCTCGACGCCATGACCGCGCATTGGGAGTTCACCCTCGGCGCCGAGCGCGTCAAGCAGGTGGTGGACAGTGCCCCGTTTGCATTTCTGGCGCAGAACGTCCGCGACAAGGAATGGAGCGAGCCGGTGTTCGCGCCGCGCGAGATGTTCGCGAAGGGCGGCGTCAAGGTCGCGGTGATCGGTCAGGCGCTGCCGCGCACCGCGGTCGCCAATCCGCGCTGGATGTTTCCCGACTGGGAGTTCGGCATCCGCGAGGAAGACATCCAGAAGCAGGTCGATGAGGCGCGCGCGGACGGCGCCAGCGTCGTCGTGCTGTTGTCGCACGACGGTTTCGACGTCGACAAAAAACTGGCCTCGCGCGTCAAGGGCATCGACGTCATCCTGACGGGCCATACCCACGACGCCATGCCGGGCCTCACCCGCGTCGGCGATACCGTGCTGGTCGCCACCGGCTCGCACGGAAAATTCCTCTCGCGCCTCGATATCGCCGCCGCCAGCGGGAAGGTCACCGATATCCGCTTCAAGCTGATGCCGGTGTTCTCCGACGCCATCGCCCCCGACAAGGATATGGCCGCGCTGGTCGAGAAGGTGCGCGCGCCCTATGCTGCCGAACTCGCAAAGGAGATCGGCCACACCGAGTCGCTTCTGTTCCGGCGCGGCAACTTCAACGGCACCTTCGACGACCTGATCTGCGAGGCGATGCTGGCCGAGCGCGACGCCGAGATCGCGCTGTCGCCCGGCTTCCGCTGGGGCGAAACGCTGTTGCCGGAGACGCCGATCACCTGGGAGGCGATCACCAACGCCACCGCCATCACCTATCCGGCCTGCTATCGCATGGAGATGACCGGCGAACAGCTCAAGGTCATCCTCGAGGACGTCGCCGACAACATCTTCCACCCCGACCCGTACTTCCAGGGCGGCGGCGACATGGTGCGCGTCGGCGGCATGGGCTATACCATCGACGTCGGCAAGCCGATGGGCAGCCGCATCTCCAATCTCACGCATCTGAAATCCGGCCAGCCGATCGACGCCGCGCGCAAATACGTGGTGTCGGGCTGGGCCAGCGTCAACGAGGGCACGCAAGGACCGCCGATCTGGGACGTGGTCCGCGATCATGTCGCGCGCCGCAAGACGATCACCGTCACCCCCAACGACGCCGTGAAGGTGCTGGGGGCGTGAGCCCCTTCCCTCACCGCCGCCATCGAAGGGAGCAGACCCGATGACTTCCAGCATCATCCGCAATCCCCTCAGCCGGCGCGGTTTTCTCGGCGCCGCCGCGGCCGCCGGCGCGGGCATCGGCCTTGGCGCCGCACGCGCGGAAGGGCAAGCGCCCGACCCGCTGATCACCGAGGTGCAAGACTGGAACCGCTATCTCGGCGACGGCGTCGACAAGCGCCCCTACGGCACGCCCTCGCCGTTCGAGAAGCATGTGGTGCGCCGCCACGTGGCATGGCTCACCGCCTCGCCGGAATCGTCGGTGAATTTCACGCCGCTGCACGAACTCGACGGCATCATCACGCCGTCGGGGCTGTGCTTCGAGCGTCACCACGGCGGCATTGCCGAGATCGATCCGGCCAACCACCGGCTGATGATCCACGGCCTGGTCGAACAACCGCTGGTCTTCACCATGGAAGACTTGAAGCGCATGCCACGCGAGAACCGCATCTACTTCCTGGAATGTGCCGCCAATTCCGGCATGGAGTGGCGCGGCGCCCAGCTCAACGGCTGCCAGTTCACGCACGGCATGGTGCACAACGTGATGTACACCGGCGTCACGCTGAAGACGCTGCTCGACGAGGCCGGCCTCAAGCCCAACGCCAAGTGGCTGATGCTGGAGGGCGCCGATGCCGCCGGCATGAACCGCTCGCTGCCGGTCGAAAAGGCGCTCGACGATGTGTTGATCGCCTTCGGCATGAACGGCGAGGCGCTGCGCCCCGAACAGGGCTATCCGCTGCGCGCCGTCATTCCCGGCTGGGAAGGCAACATGTGGGTCAAATGGCTGCGCCGCATCGAGGTCGGCGACCAGCCATGGCAGGCGCGCGAGGAAACGTCGAAATACACCGATCTGTTGGCCGATGGCCGCTCGCGCCGCTTCACTTTCTACATGGACGCAAAATCCGTGGTCACCAATCCCTCGCCGCAGGCGCCGCTCAAGCACAAGGGCCGCAACGTGCTGACCGGCATCGCCTGGTCGGGGCGCGGCCACATCACGCGCGTCGATGTCTCCCTCGACGGCGGCCGCAACTGGCGCACTGCCCGCATCGACGGCCCGGTGCTGGAGAAGTCACTGACCCGCTTCTACGTCGATTTCGACTGGCAGGGCGAGGCGCTGTTGATCCAGTCGCGCGCCATGGATTCGACCGGCTACGTGCAGCCGAGCAAGGACGACCTGCGCAAGGTGCGCGGCGTCAACTCGATCTATCACAACAACGGTATCCAGACCTGGCACGTCCGCCCGGACGGGGAGACGGAAAATGTCGAGATTGGCTAGGACCGCGCTGCTTGCCAGTGCCGCGGCGCTGATCGTGCTCGGCGTCGGCCCCTTGTTCGCCGGGGCGCAGAAACCCGCGAAACCGGAGGCACAGAAGACGGAAGCCGCGGCGCCGGCCGCGACCCGCGTCGCCAAACTCCATCTTGGCCGCGTCGCGCTGCCGGAAGAAATCGCCGCGTGGGATACCGACGTGCGGCCGGACGGTCACGGCCTGCCGCCCGGCAAAGGCACGGTGAAGGAAGGCGATGAGATTTTCCAGGCGCAATGCGCCGCCTGCCACGGCGAGTTCGGCGAGGGCGCCGGGCGCTGGCCGGTGCTGGCCGGCGGCCAGGGCTCGCTCACCGCCGACCGGCCGGAAAAAACCATCGGCTCGTTCTGGTCCGATCTCTCAACCGTGTTCGATTATATCCGCCGCGCCATGCCCTATGGCAACGCGCACTCGCTGTCGGCCGACGAGGCTTATGCGCTCACCGCCTATCTTCTTTACCTGAACGATCTGGTGAAGGACGAGGATTTTGAGCTGTCGGAGAAGAACTTTACTTCGATCAAGCTGCCGAACGCCAAAAACTTCTACGACGACGACCGCGAGACCGCCGAGAAGGCATTCTGGAACAAAACGCCGTGCATGACAAACTGCAAGGGCGAGGTCAAAATCACCGGACGCGCCGCAGTGCTCGACGTCACGCCCGACGACGACAAGACGGCACCGAAAGTCGATTGATGCGGAAGCAGCTTGCCATCGTCATGCGCACCTCGTCGCGCGCCGCCCTCGTTGGCGCTGCGATGGCGGCGCTCACCGCGGCCTCGTCCGCGAAAGCCGGCGGCGACCGCGCGCTCGGCGAATATCTGTCCGCCGAATGCACGACCTGCCACCAGATCAGCGGGCGCCAGGACGGCCGTATTCCGCCGATCGTCGGCTGGCCGGAAGACCAGTTCGTCGCCGTCATCGAATCCTATCGCGACAAGCATCGCGACAATCCGATCATGCAGACCATTGCCGGGCGCCTGACCAATGAGGAGGTGGCGGCGCTTGCCAGCTATTTTGGCAGCCTCAAGCCGGCCAAATAATGCCGTCCACCCAGGGCGGCGCGACAGTTAGCGCTTTGCAGGCCGCCGGTTTTGGCGCCATCAATGACAAACGGGCCACATCAACGCCATCGCCTGGAGCGATATCAAGGTAAGGGAGGACAAGATGTCTATCAATCGGCGCTCTTTCATGGTCTCGAGCCTTGCGCTGACCGGCGCGACGGTGCTCGGCGCGCCGGCCGTGCTGGGCCAGGCCAAGCCGCGCGTGGTGGTGATCGGCGGCGGCGCGGGCGGGGCGACCGCGGCAAAATACATCGCCAAGGACAGCCAGGGCGCCATCGCGGTGACGCTGGTCGAGGAAAACGACAGCTATCAGACCTGCTTCCACTCCAACCTCTATATCGGCGGCTTCAAGCCCTACGAGGCGATCGTTCACAAATACGACGCGCTGGCCAAGAACCACGGCATCACGCTGGCGCATACCCGCGCCACCGCGATCGACCGCGACAAGAAGGACGTGGTGCTCGCCAGCGGCCAGCGCCTGCCCTACGACCGCCTCGTGGTGTCGCCCGGCATCGACCTCAAATACGATTCCGTGCCGGGATGGTCGAAGGAGGCCGAGGAAGCGATGCCGCACGGCTGGAAGCCGGGCAAGCAGACAAAACTCGTCAAGGAAAAGCTCGACAAGGTGCCGAACGGCGGTGTCATCGTCATGGTCGCTCCGCCCAACCCCTATCGCTGCCCGCCCGGCCCCTACGAGCGCGCCTCGATGTTTGCCCATGTGCTGAAAACCACCGGCCGCAAGGACGCCCGCATCATCATTCTCGATCCGAAGGAGAAGTTCTCCAAGCAGGGCGTGTTCCAGCCGGACTGGGAGAAGCGCTACGGCACCATGATCGAGTGGATCGGTCCGGGCGTGCATGACGGCATCAAGTCGGTCGATCCCAAGACCAACACCGTGGTGACGGGTTTCGAGACCTACAAGAACTGCGCCTTCGTCAACGTCATCCCGGCGCAGATGGCGGGCGCCATCGCCCGGCAGGCCGGGCTCGCGCCGGCCGGCGGCTTCTGCGCCATCGATGCCGCCTCGATGAAATCGACGGTCGATCCCAACATCTTCGTGCTGGGCGATGCGTCGATCGCCGGCGCCATGCCGAAGTCGGCGTTCTCGGCCAACAGCCAGGCCAAGGTGGCGGCGATGGTGATCCGTGGCGAACTGACCGGCGCGCGCACCTTCCCGGCGCGCTACACCAACACCTGCTGGAGCCTGGTCGATACCGACGACGCCATCAAGGTCGGCGGCCGCTACGAGCCGAAGGACGGCAAGATCGCCGAGGTCGAGGGGTTCGTCTCAAAGCCCGACGAAAGCGACGAGGTGCGGAAAGCGACCCAGGAGGAAAACATGAGCTGGTATGCCGGCATCACCGCCGACATGTTCAGCTAGACCCGGCAATCCATCCCCGGTGTCCCGGATGCGGCGCGGCATAAAAATGCCGCGCTGCTGATCCGGGACCGTTTTGAACTCCGGCATCGGCGACGACCGCCGGCATTCCACGACGGTCCCGGTTCTGCGGCACACGCTATCGCGCTGCGCCGCGCCCGGGACACGAGGCCACGTCCCGCACGAAAGTTGCGCTGGATCAACAACCAGCTTCCGGGTTGGAGGCAAACTTGGCTGCATCGAAAGCCGGAGGCAGCCATGACCGTCTCGGAACTATGGAAAAAATGGCGCTCGCGCCAGATTTCAGTGCGTGAATTCAATGCGCTCGATCCGGCGCAGCGCGACGAGCTTGCGCGCGACACCGGGGTCGACCGGGCAACGCTCGAAATCCTTTCGGCGCAAGACGATTACCGGGAGGACGAACTGCAGCAGTTGATGGGTACGCTCGCGCTCGATATCGAGCGGGTCAAGCGCACCTATCCGGCGGTCTTTCGCGACATGAGCGTGGTCTGCTCGGAATGTATCGCGCGCAGCCTCTGCCGCCACCATCTCGACGAGGGCACCGCCCGCCAGGCTTACAAGGACTATTGTCCGAACACCCTGACGCTCAACGCCCTCAGGCGCGAGCAGCCCGTCGCACGGCTGGTCGGCTAGCGCCCAGAGCTTTTCCGCTTCTGACGACATCAGAAGCGGAGCTCTAGATTATTATCTTGACGCGTTTTCTTAACGCGAACCGGTTTCCACCCTCGGGTCAAGCCCGAGGGCATGCTTCGCTTGAAAACGCAATAGGACGACTTGCCATTGCGTCGTTTCACCGGCCACCATGGCCGTTGCCACTTCATGCCTGCGCCGCAAGGGGCGGGCGTCCCCGCATAGTGACTGGAGAAAGCCATGTACAAGCATATCCTGATCGCCACGGACGGCTCCGAACTCGCCAACAAGGGCGTCGAGCACGGGCTGGCGCTCGCCAAGCCGCTCGGTGCCAAGGTCACCGTCCTGACCGTGACCGAACCGCTGTCCACCACCGCGTTGCAGGCCGCCGTGCAGGGCGGAATGGACAACCCGCTCGGCCTGTACGAGCACCAGATGGACGAAGAGGTGAAAAAACTCTCCGACCCGATCATGAAGAAGGCGGCCGAGCTTGGCGTCACCGTCGAGGTCGAGCGCGAGACCGACGAATTTCCCGCGGAGGCGATCATCCGCGCGGCGAAGCGCAAGGGCTGCGACCTCATCGTGATGTCGTCGCACGGCCGCCGCGGCGTCAGCAAGTTCTTGCTCGGCAGCCAGACCTCGGAGGTGCTGGTTCACACCACCATCCCGGTCCATGTCATCCGGTAAGGTCGGCCGGTAAAACCATACAGGTCGAAACGACAACGCCCGGCAGCCATCGCTGCCGGGCTTTTTTTCATTCTACGGTTTCAGCAGCCTATTTCTTCAGGAGCGGACAGGCGCTCTTGTCGAGTGGCGTAAAGGCCTGATCGGCGGGAATGGTGGCGACCAGCTTGTAATAGTCCCACGGTCCCTTGGATTCCTCGGGTTTCTTCACCTCGAACAGGTAAGCCGGATGAATCTTTCGGCCGTTCGGCTGGATCTCGCCCTTGCCGAACAGGATATCGTCGGTCGGCGTCGCCTTCATCTTCTCGACGATCTTCAGGCCATCGTGCGAATTGCCGCCCATCGCCTCCAGCACCTTGAAGTAATGCAGGAGAGAAGCGTACACGCCGGCATGCACGGTCGTCGGCATGCTCTTGTTCTTGGCGCGCTCCTGGAACCGCTTGGAGAAGGCGCGGGTGTTGTCGTTGAGGTCCCAGTAGAACGGCTCGGTGAAGTTCAGGCCGTTGGCGACCTTGAGCCCGAGCGCGTGGATATCGGTGATGAACATCAACAGACCGGCGATCTTCTGCCCGCCCGACACGATGCCGAACTCCGAGGCCTGCTTGATGGCATTGATGGTGTCGCCGCCGGCATTGGCAAGGCCGATGACCTTGGCCTTGGAGGCCTGCGCCTGCAGCAGGAACGAGGAGAAGTCGGCCGTGTTGAGCGGATGGCGGACGCCGCCCAACACCTTGCCGCCGAGCTTGGTGAGCGCCTCGGTGGTGTCGCGCTCCAGCGCCGTGCCGAAGGCATAGTCGGCAGTCAGGAAGAACCAGGTGTCGCCGCCGCTCCTGACCAGCGCGCTGCCGGTGCCGTTGGCGAGCAGATAGGTGTCGTAGGCCCAGTGGATGGTATTCGGCGAGCACGCCTTGTTGGTCAGGTCGGACGAACCCGTTCCCGAATTGAGGTAGACGCCGTTCTTCTCTTTCACGACGTTGTTGACGGCCAGTCCCACCGAGGAGGTGGGCACATCGACGATGACATCGACCTTGTCGCGATCGAACCACTGCCGCGCGATGTTGACGCCGACGTCGGGCTTGTGCAGGTGATCGCCGACGACGATGTCGATCTTCCAGCCCTTGGCGGTCAGCCCCGAATCCTCCACGGCCATCTGCGCCGCGAGCACCGAATTGGGGCCGGTCACGTCGGCGTAAAGACCGGACTGATCGTTGAGCACGCCAATCTTGACTGTCTTGTCCTGGGCCATTGCGCCACTGGCAGCGGACAATACCATTGTCGCCCCCAGCAACAGGGCTGACACCTTGGCACGCATACGTTCCTCCTCTTTTGAATATGATTATCGGCCATCATTGACCGATTTGCTGGCGGGCGCAATCCTCCGGTCCAGGCTGCCGTCCGGCGGCCGCTCGCCGCCGGACGGGCGCATCGCTTACTTCTTCACCAGCGGACAGGTGCTTTTGTCGAGCGGCGTGAAAGCCTGGTTGGCGGGAATGGTGGCGACCAGCTTGTAATAGTCCCACGGCCCCTTGGATTCCTCGGGCTTCTTCACCTCGAACAGGTACGCCGGATGAATCTTGCGGCCGTTCGGCTGGATCTCGCCCTTGCCGAACAGGATGTCGTCGGTCGGCATCGACTTCATCTTCTCGACCACCTTCACGCCGTCATGCGGATTGCTGCCGAGCGCATCGAGCGCCTTGAAGTAGTGCAGCAGCGCGGCATAGACGCCGGCATGCACCATCGTCGGCATGCTCTTGTTCGACGAGCGCTCGTTGAACCGCTTGGAGAAAGCGCGCGTGTTGTCGTTGAGGCCCCAGTAAAAGCTTTCGGTCAGGTTGAGGCCGTTGGCAACCTTGAGCCCGAGCGCGTGGATATCGGTGATGAACATCAACAGACCGGCGAGCTTCTGCCCACCCGCCACGATGCCGAACTCGGACGCCTGCTTGATGGCGTTGATGGTATCGCCGCCGGCATTGGCGAGGCCGATGACCTTGGCCTTGCTGGCCTGCGCCTGCAACAGGAACGAGGAGAAGTCGGCGGTGTTGATCGGGTGCTTGACGCCGCCCACCACCTTGCCGCCGATCGCCTTCACCGCCTCGGAGGTGTCGCGCTCCAGCGCCGCGCCGAACGCATAGTCGGCGGTCAGGAAGAACCAGGTGTCGCCGCCGCTCTTGGTCAGCGCCGTGCCGGTGCCGTGCGCCAGCATGTAGGTGTCGTAGGTCCAGTGAACCGTGTTGGGCGAACAGGCCTTGTTGGTCAGGTCGGAGGTGCCGGCGCCGGAGTTGAGAAGGACCTTGTTCTTCTCCTTCACGAGGTTGTTGATGGCGAGCGCGACCGAGGAGGTCGGGTTGTCGACAATCACATCGACCTTGTCGACGTCGAACCACTGCCGCGCGATGTTGACGCCGACGTCCGGCTTGTTCTGGTGGTCGCCGACGACGATGTCGATCTTCCAGCCCTTGGCGGCCATACCGGAATCCTCGACCGCCATCTGCGCGGCGAGCGTCGATCCGGGGCCCGACAGGTCGGCATAGAGGCTCGACTGGTCGTTGAGCACGCCGATCTTGACCGTCTTGTCCTGAGCGAGCGCGCCGCCTGCGGCCATCAATGCCACAGTAGCCCCCAGCAGCAGGGCTGACACCTTGGTACGCATACGTTCCTCCTGAATGGAATTATGTTATCGGCCATCATTTGCCGATTTGGGCGGTCGGCGCAATTACGGTAAAGGTCGTACACGGCTGCCCGAGGCAGCGTGCGGACCAACTAAAAAACAGGAGTTATTGCGCCGCGGCAGGCTGGCCGTGCGCGACGCCGCCGGTCGCGGTGGCCTCAGCGGCGGCAGGAGCAGCCTCGCCGAGACGCGCCGTGCTCGCCGCCGGCGCGCCCCCCCCACCGCTGACGGCGAGGCGGTCCTGCACCGGCTTCGGCGCGGCGCGGTTGGTCGCGGCGATGGCGCCGCCGTCACGCGTCACCAGACGGGCGGCGATAAGTTCATCCGGCGACAGTTCGTGCAGCGGCTCCCACGGCGGCACGCTGAGCGCGATCGACAACAGCGCACCGGAACCGCCCATCTCGAAGGTGTACTGGGCCAGCCGTCCGACGTCGCGCTGCACGATGGTCATGTCCTGCGCGCTGTAGTTCGCTTCCCGCGCATCGCCGACGCGGTCGCCGAGCCAGATCTGGTGGACGCGCACGCGGGCGCCCGGCGGCACATAGCGGTTCGTGCCGGCAAGCAGCAGAAACGCACACATCGATTCGCAGGCCGCGTCGGGCCGGATGCCGACGGCCGCACCGCTGCCGCCATCCGTCCTGGCCGCGGTACCGACGGTGGTGGCCATGCCGAGTTCGCGCCAGCGGCGGCCGAGCGTCAGCGTATCGAGCACCGAGCCGCCGACCGAATTGAGCACCATCGTCGCGCCGCGCAGATCGTGGGCGCGCGCGAGCCGCTCGAACGCCGCCGGCGTGTCGCCGGTCACCGAGCCGACGGCGAAGACGAGGCCGGGCGTCCCCTCGCCCCGCGTGTGCCAGGAAAACTGCATCGGCTGCTTGCGGGCATCGGCCGGGGCCACGGACGCAGCCGGCATCACCGGGTCGACGTGGCCGACACCGGGCACAGCGATCAGCACCGCAGCCGCACCGGCGCCCGTCAGGACGCGACGCCATGCGCGGCGAAACACCCGCAAGCCAGCAACGCGCAAAACTCTTCCCCTCTGCGCACCCCAACGGCCAGCCGTCGGCGCGATCGCTCTTCGCCCCGGAGCTTCCAGTGAAAATAACGGCCGCACACCTTACCGTCCAGTTATCCTGCGTTGCATTGCGGCTGCGGCGCAGCGATATTTCGAAAGTGTGACCTTTCCTGCGGGTTCCATCAGGGAACCGCGGGGCCGGCCCCGTGGAATCCACCGATGACCTCCTCGATCTGCCCGCATTGCCGCAGCACGTTGCAGCATCTGCCGCGCAACGGCGGCCGCGCGCTGATCTGGGTCTACCGCCATACGCTATCGCCACTCGTCGGCTACAATTGCCGGCACCTGCCGACCTGCTCGCAGTACGGCGACGAGGCGCTCGCCCGCCACGGCCTGTGGGCCGGCGGCTGGATGACGCTGGCGCGGCTGTTGCGCTGCCAGCCCTGGGGCACCTCCGGCATCGACAACGTGCCGCGGCAGGTGCGCGCCGACGCGCGCTGGTATCTGCCGTGGCGCTACGGCCGCTGGCGCGGCGTCAACGACGGCGACGAGTAGATCCTCAGCCGGCCTTCCGCGTCGCCGCCACCAGCGCTAGCGCCACGACGAGCACGCCGCAGGCGGCCAGGCCGATGGCGCCATAAAGCTCGCGCACATAGAGCAGGCCGCCGATGGCCGAGCCCCAGCCCTGCCCGATATAGAGAACCGAGGTGTTGAGCGACACCGAGGCTCCGGTCGCCTCCGGCGCGGCGGCCGAGAGCCGCACCTGCTGCATCGAGTTCGACGCCGCGAAGCCGAGCCCCCACAGCGCCGTCGCCAACGCCAACGCCAGATAGCTGCCCGCGCCCAGCGTCCAGCCGGCGAGCCCGGCCAGCACCAGGGCGGTGAACAACAGCGAGGTGCGGTAGGCGCCGACGGAATCGACGATGCGGCTGGCAACGAGGTTGCCGACGAAGCCGGTGACGCCGTAGATGAAGAAAATCACAGCGATGTCCTGCGGCCCGGCGGCGATGAACAAGGCCAGCAGTGGCCCGATGAAGGTCAGGACGATGAACTGGCCGCCCATCTGCAGCGTGGTGATGAGCAGCAGCACCATCACCAGCGGGTTGCGCGCCAGCGCCACCCAGGTGCCGAGATCGACCGGCACGCCCTTCAGCCCGCGCGGCAGCCGCCACCACAGCAGCAGGGCGCTCGCCAGCCCCAGCGCGCCGATGAAGCCGTAGGCGACGCGCCAGCCGACATAGCCGGCCATCGTCGCAACCGCCGGCAGCCCGGCGGCCATCGCCAGCGACCAGCCGAGAAAGACGTAGGACATCGTACTGCCGCGCCTCGAAGGCGGCACCAGCAGCGCCGCCGCGCCGGCCGCCTGCGGCGTGAACAGCGCCGCCACCGCCAGCATCACCAGGCGGATCGCCATCAGGCTGGCATAGCCCGGCGCCAGCGCCGAAGCGAAGTTGGTGACGGCAATGACCAGCGCGGTCGCGGTCAACAGCACGCGGCGGTCGAGGCCGCCGGTCAGCCACGCCGAGGCCGGCGAGCCGATGCACAGCGCGATGGCGCCGAACGTGATCAACAGCCCCGCCTCGGGGATGCCGATCGCGAGCCCCTGCGCCAGTTCCGGCAGCATGGCGGCGGGGCCGACGATGCACACGCCGGTGGCGAAATTGCCCAGCATCAGGGCGGTGGGCGCAAACGGTCTGGTCATGGGCCGCCCTGATAACAGGGTTTTCATGCATTCGCATGCAAAAACGCCGCAGCCCTCCCATGCCGGCGGCAACGGCCGCTCGACCGCCTGCGAGCGGTGACCCCTTCACGCCCTTGGCCAAGGTCGAGGTTGCGGCAGGCGATTTGGCTGCTATATCGCTGTGTTGACGCTTACCCGCGCCCGTTCGCGGGAGTGAGCCTTGAGGAGAGACCAATGGCGGACGACAATCGTGCGGGTGGATTCGTTTTTCAGCTCGCCAACCTGAAGGCGACCGAGACGGCCACTATCACCCTCACCTTTCCCGACGGCGCCCGCCGCGAGTTTCCCAAAAACATCACCGGACTGGCGATAGCGCAAGGCATCTCGCCCTCGCTCGCCAAGCGCACCGTGGCGATGGCGCTCGACGGCGAGCTCGCCGACCTCAACGATCCGATCGCGCAGGATGCCAGAATCGAGTTCGTCAACCGCGACGATCCGCGCGCGCTCGAACTGATCCGCCACGACTGCGCGCATGTGCTGGCCGAAGCGGTGCAGACGCTGTGGCCGGGCACGCAGGTGACGATCGGCCCGGTGATCGAGAACGGCTTCTACTACGACTTCTTCCGCAACGAGCCGTTCACGCCGGAGGACTTTGCCGCGATCGAAAAGAAGATGCGCGAGATCATCGCGCGCGATGCACCGTTCACCAAGGAAATCTGGACGCGCGACGAGGCGAAGCAGGTTTTCAAGGACAAGGGCGAGGCGTTCAAGGTCGAGCTGGTCGATGCCATTCCGGAAGACCAGACCATCCGCATCTACAAGCAGGGCGAATGGTTCGACCTGTGCCGCGGCCCGCACATGACCTCGACGGGCAAGGTCGGCAGCGCCTTCAAGCTGATGAAGGTGGCCGGCGCCTATTGGCGCGGCGACAGCAGCAACCCGATGCTGACACGCATCTACGGCACGGCGTTCGCCAAGCAGGCCGACCTCGACGCCTACCTGCACCAGCTTGAGGAGGCCGAGAAGCGCGACCACCGCAAGCTCGGCCGCGAGCTCGACCTGTTCCACTTCCAGGAGGAAGGGCCGGGCGTGGTGTTCTGGCACCCGAAAGGCTGGACCCTGTTCCAGACGCTGGTGGCCTATATGCGCCGGCGCCTCGCCGCCGACTACGACGAGGTCAACGCGCCGCAGATTCTCGACAAGTCGCTGTGGGAGACCTCCGGCCACTGGGACTGGTACCGCGAGAACATGTTCGCGGCGCAGTCGGCCGGCGACGAGGCCGAGGACAAGCGCTGGTTCGCCATCAAGCCGATGAACTGCCCCGGCCATGTGCTGATCTTCAAGCACGGGCTGAAAAGCTATCGCGACCTGCCGCTGCGGCTGGCCGAGTTCGGCGTGGTGCACCGCTACGAGCCGTCCGGCGCGATGCACGGCTTGATGCGCGTGCGCGCGTTCACGCAGGACGACGCGCATGTGTTCTGCACCGAGGAGCAGTTGGCCGACGAGTGCCTCAAGATCAACGACCTGATCCTGTCCACTTACGCCGACTTCGGCTTCACGGGCGACCTCACGGTCAAGCTCTCGACACGGCCGGAGAAGCGCGTGGGCTCGGATGAAAGCTGGGATCACGCCGAGCGCGTGATGGCGACGGTGCTCGCCGAGATCGAGGCGCAATCGGGCGGCCGCATCAAGACCGCGATCAACCCCGGCGAGGGCGCGTTCTACGGGCCGAAGTTTGAGTACATTCTGCGCGACGCCATCGGCCGCGACTGGCAGTGCGGCACGACGCAGGTCGACCTCAACCTGCCCGGCCTGTTCGGTGCTTTCTACATCGACGCCGACGGCGCCAAGAAGACGCCGATCATGGTGCATCGCGCGATCTGCGGCTCGATGGAGCGCTTCATCGGCATTCTGATCGAGCACTATGCCGGCCACTTCCCGCTGTGGCTCGCGCCGGTGCAGGCGGTCGTTACCACGATCACGTCGGAAGGGGACGCGTACGCCAAGCGGGTGGCGGAAGCCGCGCGGCACGCCGGCCTGCGCGTCGAGATCGATCTGCGCAACGAAAAGATCAACTACAAGGTGCGCGAACACTCGCTGGCCAAAATCCCGGCGCTGCTCGTCGTCGGCAAGAAGGAAGCCGAGACCCACACTGTCTCGATCCGCCGGCTCGGGCGCGAGGGCCAGACGGTGCTGCCGCTCACCGAGGCGCTCGCCGCCCTCGTGGACGAAGCGACGCCGCCCGACCTCAAGCGCGCACGCCAGCGCGAGGCGGCGGAATAGCGACGCCCTCTCTCCCGCGCGCGCGCCCCGCGGAAAGATTAAAGGGAGGAAGCCATCAGGACTTGGATGCCCGCCGGTTACGCGCGGGCATGACGTGGCCATATGACTGGATGGATGATGATGAACAACGCGGTGCTCGACTTTCTCAAAACCCGCCGCTCGGTGAAGCCGCGCGACATGACCGGCCCCGGCCCGAGCGCGGCCGAACTGGAGACCATTTTGACCATCGGCGCGCGCGTGCCCGATCACGGCAAGATCGCGCCGTGGCGCTTCATCGTGTTCGAGGGCGAGGCGCGTAAAAAGGCCGGCGAGATCATCGCGCAGGTCTATGCGCGGAAAAATCCCGACGCCACCGAACGCGACCTCGACAAGGCGCGCGAAAGCCTGACCGAGGCGCCGCTGGTCATCGCGGTGGTGTCGTCCTTGAAGTCGCACCCGAAGGTGCCGCCGTGGGAGCAGCAGCTCTCCGCCGGCGCCAGCGCCATGAGCATCGTCATGGCGGCGAACGCGCTCGGCTACGGCACCAACTGGCTGACCGGCTGGTTCGCCTTCGACCGCGACGTGCTCAACGGCCTCGGCCTTGCGCCGGAGGAACACATCGCCGGTTTCGTGCATATTGGCCGTGCCGCCGAGAAGCCGGAGGACCGCCCGCGCCCGGCCCTTGCCGATATCGTCACGCGGTTCTGATAGAATATCGGCTCGAAGAGCCATTTTCGTCATGGCCGGGCTTGTCCCGGTCATCCCGATCATGGCGGCACTGCTCACTTAAGCGGGATGCGCGGGCCGAGCCCGCGCATGACGACAGGAACAATTGAGCGCGTTCGACCCAAGCCGCTTGGCGCATGATTCAGAAAGCGCTACCGCGCCAGCACCTCGACGTCGCCGTCGACGCCGTTGACGACGTTGAACGTGCGCTCGTAGACGCGGCCCTCGTTGCGCGCGATGGCGCGATACTCGCCCTCCGACAGCACGACGTTCGGGAAAGCGCCGATCGATTCCTTGACGACGTCGCCGCCCGGCGTCAGCACCGACCAGGCGGTATTAGCCATCGCCTCGCCGCCCTTCTCGCTGACGAGCTTGAGGGTGATGACCGCGGCGCGGTGCGTCACCGTCACGTCGGTCAGCTTACCGACCTGCACGCGGATGTCGGAGCGCACCACCGAGTTGCCGTCGCCGTAGTTGGAGATGATGTGATAGGTGCCCTCCGGTAGCATCACCACCTCGCCGACGCCGACGTTCGAGACCAGCGGCTCGCGCTCGCCGACGTCGAACTGGCTGCCCTTGTAGATGCCGAACGAAATCTGGTTCGGCGGAATCTTCGTCGAGCCGACGCGGCCCTCGATGCGCAGGCCCCCGGCCGGCAGATCGAACAGTTCGCGCATCGTGTCCTGATGCAGGCCGACGGTGCGCACGGCGCTGGCAAGTCCGAGATCGACGTGGATGATGTAGTTGCCGGGCGGCAGCGGCACCTGCGGCATGGCGCTGCGCTCCTCGCGGATCAGCTTGAACGCGCCGGTCGCGGGGTCGGGCTTGTCGGCATAGATACGCCAGATCAGGCCGCCGTTGATCAGCGGCTGGTCCTTGCCGAAACGGGCGGCGAGCACCAGCATGCCCTGATGCGGCGCGGCGGCGGGCGGCAGCGCCTGCGTGGGCGCCGCGAGCGGCAGCGCCGATGCCGGCGGGCGGGTCAGTTGCGCCGGCAGGTCGGCCGGTGACAGGGTGCCGGAGGGCGGTGCGAGGCTCGTCGCGTCGCCCGGGCCGGGCACCGCAGCGGGCGGCACCGGCGGCGGCTGCTCGGTGAACATCTGCGCGCCGGCCGTCTGCGGCACCAGCAGCAGCGCCAGCAACGCGCTACAGCGCGCGAAAGCCGCCCCCCGCGCCCGCATCGCGCCGCCGTGTTGCCCTGCCGTCATGGTCCGCTTGTTCACCGAAAACGATGGCGAATTCAAGCCTGCAAACCACATCCATGGCCTGCCGGCTGGGACTGGCGGCATGGCCAAAACAGTCATCGGCGGCGTCCCGGTGCGGTCACAATGGCCCCGTAGAGACGTGCCGCCGCCTACCAAGCGGCCTGGCCCGCGACCGGGCCGGACAGGGGTCATCCAGCTTGCAAATGCAGCGCCAAAGCGCCATTGCGTGGGATGACCGCGCACGAGGAGGCACCTGGTGCTGGAATTGCTGAGAGGACGGGAGCGCAAGCCGGCCGCCGGCAGCGACGAAGGGCCCGGCGCGCCGCGCCGGCCGCTGATCGGGCTCGCGCTCGGCGGCGGAGCGGCGCGCGGCTTTGCCCATATCGGGATCCTGCGCACGCTCTTGAAGTACGACATCGTGCCCGACGTGGTGGTCGGCACGTCGATCGGCGCGGTGGTCGGCGGCTGCTACGCCGCCGGCAAGCTCGACGAACTGGAAGCGTGGGCGCTGGCGCTGCAACGGCGCAATATCCTCGGCTACCTCGACTTCCGCCTCAACGGCGCGGGCCTGATCGGCGGCGAAAAACTTGCCGCCCAGCTCGACGCCTCGCTCGGCGAATTCCGCATCGAGGAGCTGCCGCTGAAATTCGCGAGCGTCGCCACCGAGATCAACACCGGCCACGAGATCTGGCTGACCCATGGCCGGCTGGTCGAAGCGCTGCGCGCCTCCTATGCGCTGCCGGGCATCTTCGCCTCGGTGCGCGTCGGCGAGCGCTGGCTGGTGGACGGCGCGCTGGTCAATCCGGTGCCGGTGTCGGTGGCGCGCGCGCTGGGCGCCGAGATCGTGATCGCCGCCAACGTCTCCGCCGACATCGGCGGACACGGCGCGACCATCGCCGGCTACGGCACGCCGCCGGACACGCCGGAGCCTCTGCCAGGACCTGAGCCGGGGGTGGCGCCGCGGCGCGGGCTGGGGCGGCTGTTCTCGCCCGAGCGCGCCGTCAAGCGCGAGTTCTTCGGCAGCGCCGGCCGGCCCGGCATATCGACCGTGATGGTCGATGCCTTCAACATCATGCAGGACCGCATCACGCGGGCGCGCCTCGCCGGCGATCCGCCCGACGTGCTGATTTCGCCGCGGGTCGGCAGCACCGGCTGGTTCGACTTCCATCGCGCCGCGGAAACCATCGCGCACGGCGTGCGCGCCACCGAGCGCGCCATTGAGGCGATCGAGGAGGCTATCCAGATCATGGCGCCGACCGCCAACGAGGCGCCCGGCACCAGCCAGCGCGACACGCCTTAGCCACCTCCCCCGTCATGCCCTCGCTTGTCGCGGGCATCCACGCCTTAATAGCCTTATAGCCTTTCACTAGAAAGGACAGGGATGGCCGGAACAAGTCCGGCCATGACGGAGGATAGATATACCAGCGTGATCCAACATCGTCGGATCATGCTCCAAGAAGAACGGCTTAAGCGGTCTTGATGTACTCGCGCAACGCCTCCTGCTCGGCCTCGTACTCGCCGACGCGCCACTTCACCACGTCTCCGATCGAGATCAGCCCGATCAGCTCGCCGTCCTCGACCACCGGCAGATGACGGAATTTCTGCTCGGTCATCACTTCCATGATCGCGGCCACGGTGTCAGTACGCCGGCATGTCACCACCTTGCGCGTCATCACCGACTTGACCGGCGTATCGAGCGCGGCCGCCCCGCGTGAACCCAGCGCATGCACCACGTCGCGCTCGGACAGGATACCCTCGATCCCGCCGTCCGACATTACCAGCACGGAGCCGATACGGCGTTCCGTGAGCACCCGGATCACTTCCGACAGCGCAACGTCCGGATGAACGGTAACGACGTGATGCCCCTTGAGGTCGAGAATAGCCCTGACCGTCATTGTCGCTTCTCCCTGCCCGACCGACCGCCTCGCGTGACGGATTCATGGCCGATGCTGGATTAACGGCGATGCCGCGATTTGGTTCGGCGGGACCGCGTCATTTTTCCGTGGCCGCCGCCAGACCACCGTGTCCCGGGCGCGGCGCAGCGCGAAGCGGTGCGGCGCAGACCCGGGACCACCGCGGATGAGGGAGCTAAAACGGTCCCGGATCAGCAGCGCGGCATGTTATGCCGCGCAGCATCCGGGACGCGGGCGCCTGGCGGAGCGGCGGTATTCAGTGCGGGTCAGACGGATCGGCGACGTGGCGCACGCTGCGGCCCGCGCGGGGGATCGGATCGAACAGCGAGAACAGCAGCAGCCCGGCGAGGAAGCCGCCGATATGCGCCTCCCAGGCGACGCCTTCCACGCCGAGGCCGGCGCTGACCGAGCCGACGCCGAACACGATATTGATGCCGAACCAGATCCCGAGGAAGATTAAGACGCGCGGATTGCGCAAGGCTTGCGTCAGCGACACCGCCGGCACCAGCGCGGCGTCGGCCTCGGCGCGGTGAGCGAACGACAGAAAGCTGCCGCGCTGGAAGGCGAAGCGGATCGCCGCCGCCATCGCCCCCGACACCGAGGCGGACGCGCCGATCATCGGCTCAAGCTCATGTGCATGCGTGATCAGATGCGCGGCCGCTCCCGCGATCGCCGCCACTGCCATCAGCGCGTAGAAGCGCGCCGCCCCGAACCGGCGCGCCACCGCGGCTCCGAACGGCAACAGCCACAGCACGTTGACGGCCAAATGGGTGACGTTGGCGTGCAGCAGCGAATAGGTGAAAAATGTCCAGACCTTGGCGGCATCGCCGCCACGCAGCGGCTGCCACAGCAGCGTCATGTCGTAGCGTCTCGGGATGAAGGCGAAGAGTTCGATCACCCAGAGGTCGAGATTGGACGACAGCAGCATCCGCACGCCGTGAATGGCGGCGAGCAGGACGATATAGGCCGTCAAGGCCGCCGGCAGGTTCAGGATCGGTTCGCGCGGACCATTCAAAGGAAAAAACCTGCCGACTCGCAAAACGAATGACGTCAGTTAATGACCTTGACGTCGCCGCGCAAGCAGCCATGCCGGCATGGCCTTGCCTTCCGGCACCTCCCCGACAGCGGGAGGGCAAGAAAAAAGGGAGGGCGGCGCCCTCCCTTTTCGCGTCTCGGCCCCCTGGCGAAGCGGCACAGGAGGCGCTCCCACCCCTCCCCGCGCCTTGCACCGCGATGGCTCTGTTCTTTGCCCCCTGCCGGCCCTGCGGTGGAGAACGCGGGGCCTCGCAACATTGGAGAGCTAGAGACTACCCCACCGTAAGCAGAAACCCCAAGGTCATCGTTAATTTAACGTTAACGGCAATTCCCGCGGCGATCCGCGCCGCCCGCCCGGCCCGGCCATGGACGGGCCGCCGCTGCTGCGGCACAACGTCAGGTGCTGCGCGGGCGGCGTGGGGCGGGTCGAACCGCTGCCGTCGTCCGACCGGTCAGGACGTGCCATGAAACATCCGGCAAGCCGCGCCTTCCATGCCCGCTGGCAAGCCATGCGCCAGCGGACCGGGGAGCCGGCCAACGCGGCGCGCGACGTAGCGCCGCAGCTCGTGAGTCACCGTTTCGCCGTCGCCGACGCGGCCGGCGACCATGCGCTGCGCGAGGTTGGCCCCGGGCTGCGCGCCCTGATCGGCCCCGATGCCGAGGGGCGACCGTTCCCCGCGCTGTTCGCAACCCGGAGCCGCTCCGGAATTGCCGACATGCTCGCCATCGTCGCCGAGGAGGCGCTGCCCACCGTGGCCGGGATTGCCGCGCGGGCCGGCCGGCGCCGGGTCGCGCTGGAACTGACGCTGCTGCCGCCGACCGGACCGCAGGCGCCGGCGGGCGGCTTAAGCGGGCTGATGGTGCCGCTGACGGCGCAACGCAACGCGCTGGCGCTGACCGCCCTCACCCTGATCTCATGGCGCCACCTTCATCCGCCGCCCGGGCCGCTGCCGCCGCGCGCCCTGCGCAAGATCAGCATCGCCTCCGGCGTAGTGCTCTACGAGGGCCTGACCTGATCTCCCACCATGCTCCCCACCATGGAACTTTTTTCGCGGACGCGTCTTGGTTAGCGCGCAACGCGCACCACAACCCGGGAGATCGTTATGGAAAACGCAGGCGTGGGCTGGATCGCGGCCATCATCATCGGCGGCATCGCCGGCTGGCTCGCCAAACAGTTCATGAACACCGACACCGGCCTTGTCATGAACATCGTGCTCGGCATCGTCGGCGCGGCGGTGGCCAGCGCCCTGATGGGCCTGATCGGCATCTCGTTTGCCGGCTGGATCGGCTATCTGATCGCGGGCTTCATCGGCGCCTGCATCCTCATCGCCATCGGCCGCATGGTCACCGGGCGATAGCGCCGGGCGCCTTCACACCAGCGCGGCCGCCCCTGCCGTTTCGGGGGGCGCCGCCACGGGCGCGACGGCGGGGCGATTTACGCCGCGTTAACCCTGACCCCTCTAGGTTTGCATGTACCGAAGCTCGCGACCCGTGAGATCATGGCTGCGTTGGCACAACAGCAACCCGCTCTGCCGGCGGCGGAGGAACGACGGCGCTTTCAGCGGGTGAAGGTTCACCTGCTGGGCCGTTACATGTTGCCCGACCGTCGCGAGTATCCGTGCCAGATCGTCAACATGTCCCCCGGCGGGCTGGCGCTGCTCGGCCAGGGCATCGGCCGCATCGGCGACCGCGTCATTGCCTATATCGATCACATCGGCCGCGTCGAAGGCAAGATCACCCGCCTGATCGACAACGGCTTCGCCATGACGGTGGGCGCGACGCCGCGCAAGCGCGACAAGCTCGCCGCCCAGCTCACCTGGCTCGCCAACCGCGACATCCTCAATCTGCCGGAAGACCGCCGCCACGAGCGCTTCGTGCCGCGCAACCCGCAAGCGTGGCTCAAGTTCGACGGCGGCCCCGAGCTGCCCTGCCGCATCATCGACGTATCGCAGTCGGGCGCGGCGATCGCCGCCAACTATCGTCCGGCGGTCGGCACCCCGGTCACGCTCGGCGTCGTGCCGGCGCGCGTGGTGCGCCATCTCGACGAAGGATTTGCACTCGAATTCCTTCACGTCCAGTTGGCCGACGCACTCGAGAACAACGTCACCGCCAGGTAAACGCCGCAGGCGTTTTCGCCGGCCTCGGCGTCGTCTCGCTCAACCTTCCGCTTTCGATCCTCCGCATCGTGCGCGGTTAACGCGTGAACCATCCGCACGAGGGAAAGGCGCAGCGTACAACGCGTCAAACCTTAACGGCGCAAACGGCGTGCCGAGCGGCGGCTCTTACCGCGTCACCGCATGGTTGCGCGTTCGTTACACCGTCCCATCACATTTGAATCGACTTCGCTTCAATTGCCGCGCGCGGACTTAGCGGCGGTGCAAAGCGTTTGTGCAAATGATGGCCCCAACAAGAAAAACGGGGGCCACAATGTTCGGATATCAGGGACGGGGGTTCGGACCAGCAATTGCGGCCATGCTGATCGGCATGGCGGGGACGGCGGGCGCCGCGGAGCGCGCGCTTTATGCCAGCATCGGCGACGCGAGCCGCGCGCCGATCGGTTACGTCGAGTTCTGCGCCGATCATCCGGCCGACTGCGCGGCAGCGCCGAGCGAGCCGCGCGACATCGTGCTGACGACATCGGCGTGGGACGACCTCGTGCGCGTCAACGCCTGGGTCAACGATCACGTCAAGCCGATGACCGATCTCGAACACTGGGGCGTGGTCGAAAAGTGGTCGTATCCGACCGACGGCTACGGCGACTGCGAGGACTACGTTCTGCTCAAGCGCAAGATGCTGATCGATGCCGGCTGGCCGCGCCAGGCGCTGTTGATCACCGTGGTGCGCGACAAGCAGGGCGACGGCCACGCCGTGCTCACGGTGAAAACCAACAAGGGCGAGTTCGTGCTCGATAACCAGAACGAGCAGATCCTGCCGTGGACGCAGACCGGCTATCGCTTCGTCAAGCGCCAGTCGCAGTCCGACGCCAATGCCTGGGTCTCGCTCGGCGTCAACCACCCGGCGGTCGCCACCGCCACCGCCAACGGGCATTAGGTGCAAACATCGAACCTCGAGGACTACGCGGCCGGTCGCTCCCACCCCTCCCCGTCCCTGACCGGCCTGCGCGCGGCCAGCTCTTTCCCCGAGAGCTGGCCGCATCTTTTCCGGCAGGACGAGTTTCCGACAGGCGAGGCGCGCTCAGCCGATCTGCTTCAGCCCGGCGCGGAAGCGGCGCCCGTTCTGGACATAGTGCGCGGCGCCGGCGAACAGCATGGCGGACGCCTCGGGGTCGAGCGTGCGCACCACGCGCGCCGGCGCGCCGAGCACCAGCGAATAGTCGGGAAAGGTCTTGCCCTCGGTGACGATGGCGCCGGCGCCGATCACGCAGTTCTTGCCGATGCGCGCCCCGTTCATCACGGTCGCGCCCATGCCGATCAGCGCGCGGTCCTCGATGGTGCAGCCGTGCAGGATCACGTTGTGGCCGACGGTGCAGTTCTTGCCGACGGTCAGCGGAAAGCCTTCGTCGGTGTGCAGCGTGCAATTGTCCTGCACGTTGGAGCCCTCGCCGATCTCGATCAGCTCGGTATCGCCGCGCAGCACCGCGTTGAACCAGATGCTGACGGCGCGATGGAGCCGCACCTTGCCGATCACCCGCGCGCTGTCGGCAATGAAACAGTCGCCGTCGGCCGGCAGTTCGGGCGCAAGCCCGTCGAGTGAATAGATCGCCATCAAGAATCTCCTTGTCGCCGCCGCACTGTCGCACGACTTGCCCCGCGATGGCGAGCGGCGCTTTACGCGATGAAGCCCACAGCCTCAAGCACGGCGATCACCGCGGTGCCCGACATCATGCTCCAGAACCCGACGATGACGGTGGTGAGCATGACGAACTGCACCCGGCGCGGGCCGTGCCCGTCGTCGCGGACGATGTTGCGCATGATGATGAAGGGCGCGGCGAACACCAGGAACGGCACCGCCGCCAGCGCCCGCGCCATCCGCCGTTCCTCGAGCAGATTGAAGCCGGCCGGGCGGTCGGCCAGCGCCTGATAGCCGGACACCAGCATGCCGGCGAGCGCAAAGCCGAGCGCCAGCGACAGGAACGAATGCAGGGCGGACGCGGACATCGGGTGGTTCCGGCAAACCTGACGGGAGCCCTACACTCGCAAACGCGGCCGCCGGCCGCCACGCCATCGTTAATGAATGGTTAACGGTCGCTCCGTAAAGCTCGTGACATACTAACAACCGATTCGACGCAACATCGGCGGAGAGCCTGGGAGAGACGGTCGAACCCTCGCTTGCGCGGCGCGATGCCGTGCCTGTCCGCCCGAAAGATCGCCGCCCGCATGCGAGTGTTCCGCCCGTCATGACCGCGTTGTCCGCCACCTTGAACCGCCGCCGCAGCGCCCGGCGGCGCGCCGCCCGCAAGCGACCCGCGGCCCCGCTCGTGCCGCTCGCCCTCGCGCTGTGCATCGCCGTCGCCGCGGTGGCGCTGGTGACGTATCTCTTGTGGCCGACCTGGACCGCGCCGCGCGCCGGCGACCCCGGCGATCCGGGCGAACTGCCGGTCAGCGTCGGCGCGACGCTGTTCAACGTCCCGACCTACGCGCTGCGCCGCAATGTGCAAAAGCATTCCGGCCGGCAGGAGCGCATCGACCTCGACTTCGCCTATCCCTCGCTCGGCCCGCCACCCGCGCCGCAGCGCGCCGACGTGGCCGGCGCCGACGCCGCGGTGCCGGCCATCGACGTGCTGTTCCTGTCGATCGCGGTCGGCGACGATACGGTGTCGCCGGACCAGCGGTTGCGGACCATCTACCCGCGCTATCTCGACGCCGCCGCCCCGGCGCGGCCCGATGAACTGAGCGTCACCCCGTTCCGTGACGGCACGCCCTATGCGGGCGAAGACCTCGCCGTCGCCACGACCCCGGCGCTGGTCGCGCGCTGCACGCGCGATGCCGCAACGCCCGGCATGTGCATGAGCGAGCGCCGCATCGGCGGCGCCGACCTCACCTTCCGCTTTCCCCGGCAATGGCTCGCGCACTGGCAGGATGTCGCCGACGCGATGGAGCGGCTCGTCGCGCGCCTGCACCGCACGCCGGGCTGACGCGAGATGAGACGCCAGCGGACCACCGTGTCCCTGGCGCGGTACGGCGTAAAGCGCCGCGCCGCAGAACCGGGACCGTCACGGGTGGCGGGACCGGGGGAGCTTTGCAAGGCGCCGTGGCCGGAACGATCCCGGATCAGCGACGCAGCACTCTTGGGCTGCATCGCGTCCGGGATACGAACGTGGGGAGAGGAGTGAATCTGCGGCGGGCTCGGCAGACGCCAGCACGCCTCAGCCGTTGTCGGCGAGGTCCTCTTCGAGGATGGCCATCTGGAACTGGTAGGAGCGGTCGTCATCCTCGTCATCGACGAACAGCACGCCGATGAACTCCTCGCCGACATAGACCTCGGCCGAATCGTCCTTCTTCGGGCGCGGCACCACGCGGATCTTCGGATTGCCGAACACGCGCTTGAGATATGCGTCGAGCTTCCTGACTTCCTGAACGTCCACCGCCGTCTCTCCTGCTGCCTGTTCGCGCTTACGTTTGTCAGGCCCGGACCTGACGCGGGCATCCCGCTGATGGACGCACTGTCTTCATGATCAGGATTGCCGGGTCAAGAGGGCGTTCGCGCCGCTACTCGTCCGAATCGGCGAGTGCGCTCAGCATCTGGTTCATGGTGCGCGACGGCTCGGCGCAGCCGGCGGTGCCGACCACGCGCGCCGGCACGCCGGCCACGGTGACGTTATTGGGCACCGGCTTCACCACCACGGAGCCGGCGGCGATCCGCGCGCAGTGGCCGACCTCGATGTTGCCGAGGATCTTTGCGCCGGCGCCGATCAGCACACCGTAGCGGATTTTCGGATGGCGGTCCTCGTTCTCCTTGCCGGTGCCGCCGAGCGTGACGCCGTGCAGGATCGACACGTCATCCTCGATCACCGCGGTCTCGCCGACCACGAAGCCGGTGGCGTGGTCGAGGAAAATGCCGCGGCCGATGCGTGCCGCCGGGTGGATGTCGCATTGCAGCGCCGACGAGGCGCGGCTTTGCAGGCAGTAGGCAAAATCCTTGCGCCCGCGCGTCCACAGCCAGTGTGCCAGCCGGTGGGTCTGGATGGCGTGAAAGCCCTTGAAGTACAACAGCGGGTCGATGAAGCGCGCGGTCGCCGGATCGCGGTCGAACACCGCGACCAGATCGGAGCGGAACGCGTTGCCGATATCCGGGTCCTCGCGCAGCGCCTCGTAATAGGTCTGGCGGATCAGGTCGCCGGACAGCGAGGGATGGTCGAGGCGGTCGGCGATGCGGTGCACCACCGCGGCTTCCAGACGGTCGTGGTGCAGCACCGTGGAATAGATGAAACTCGCCAGTTCCGGCTCGCGCCGCACGATGTCCTCGGCTTCGCGGCGCACATGCTGCCACACCGGGTCCACGGTGGAGAGCCGGGCGGGCTTGGACGAGGCGTGCGTTTTGGTCATGCGGTATCCGGTGACAAGGGGCGGCAATCGATCCGCCGGTCTTATAGCATAGTCATTCCGCCCCTGTCGCGCCGCCCCCCGAAGGAAAAATTTCTCTTGGAGCGCGCGACGCCCACATTGCGGACGGCCAGCGAGTTGCGCATAGTGCCGCCCCGGGGGCAACGGGGACCACGTCCATTCACACCGAAGTCGTGCGAGGCCGCGCGCTGGCTGCGCCGGCCGCTCTCGCCGTGGCGGTGGCCGTGCCGCTGATGCTGCTCGCGCCGGCCCTATGGAACGGCTACGCGCTGTTGCAGTACGACACCGGCGGCTATCTCGCGCGCTGGTACGAGGGCTACCTGGTTCCGAGCCGCTCCACCGTCTACGGCCTCTATCTGCATCTCGGCGAGGACACGCATTTCTGGGGCACGCTGCTGGCGCAGGCGCTGGCGGTGTTATGGCTGACGCAGGCCGTGCTGCGCGCGCTGAAACTCGGCCGCCCGGCACAGGTTGCCGCGATCCTGGCGGTGCTCGCGGCGACCACCGCGCTGCCGGTGCTGACCAGCCTGCTGCTGACCGACATTTTTGCCGGGCTTGCGGTGCTCGCAACTTATCTTCTCGTTGTCCACCGCGCGCGGTTCGGCACCGTCGAGACGGCCGCGCTGGTCGTCTTCATCGCGTTTTCGGCGGCGAGCCACAACGCTACCCTCGGCGTCGTTGCCGGCCTGTGCGCGGTGGGCTTCGCAGCGCGGCCGTGGCTCCGCGACCGGCTGTCGCTCGGCGGGCTCGCGCTCGGCACGCTGGCGACCGTGCTTGGCGCCGCGATGCTGCTTGCGGCAAATGTCGCGCTGTCGGGCCGGCTCGCCTGGACACCGGGCGGCTCGGCCATCGTCTTCGGCCGCATGCTGCAGGACGGGCTGGTCGCGCGCTACCTCAACGACCACTGTACGCAGGAACGGCTAAAACTCTGCCCCTATCGCAACGCGCTGCCGCCGACCGCCGACGACTTCCTGTGGGGCAACAGCATGTTCAACCGGCTTGGCCGCTTCGACGGACTGGGCGACGAGATGGCGTATATCGCCCGCCGCGCGCTGATCGCCTATCCGGGGGCGCAGGCGGCAACCGCGTTACGCGCCACCGCGCAGCAACTGGTCATGGTCGCGACCGGCGAAGGCTCGCACAACTGGATCGCCCACACCTGGGGCATTTTTGAGCGCTACCTGCCGCAGGAGCTGCCGGCGATGCGCGCCGCGCGCCAGCAGCACGGCGCATTCGACTTCACGCTTCTCAACAGGATCCACGTCCCGGTGGCGCTCGCCTCGATGCTGGCGCTGGTCGGCATCCTGGCGCATGCGGCGTGGCGGCGGCGGATCGACGACGCGACGCTGCTGGCGGCGACCGCTGCGCTTGCGATCCTCGGCAACGCCTTTCTGTGCGGCGCGCTGTCCGGCCCGCACGATCGCTACGGCGCGCGCATGGCGTGGCTTGCGACCTTCGCGGTGCTGAGCGTGCTGGCGCTGGCGATCGAGCGCGGCAAAGCCTCACGGACGCCGTGACAGGTAGTCCAGCACGCCCTCCTTGTAGACCTTGTCGCCGACCGCGCGCATGTGGTCGCGCCGCGGAATGTCCAGCACCTCCGAGCCGGGGATGACCTCGGCCAGCGCCTCGGCCGAGCCGGCGATATCGTCGGTGGTGCCGACCGCGATCAACACCGGCACGCGGATGGCGGCGGCTTCCTCGCGCGTCATCAGCCGGCGCGAGCCGCGCAGGCAGGCCGCGAGCGCGCGGCGGTCGGAGCGCGTCTGCTCGGCGAAGGCGCGGAACATGCGCCCGACGCGATCCTTGACGTCGGTGAGCGAGGGCGCCTCCAGCGCCCTGGCCACGTCCTCGCCCGGCCCGCCGCCCTCGACGAGCCCGATGCCGAGCCCGCCGAAAATCGCCGAGCGGATGTATTGCGGATGGGCATGGGCGATATAGGCGGTGATCCGCGAGCCGAGCGAATAGCCCATCATGTCGACGTGCGTCAGCCCGAGATGATCGAGCAGCGCGCGCACGTCGGAGGCCATGGTGCCGATGTGATAGTCTTCCGGGTCGTAGAGTTTTTGCGATTGCCCGTGGCCGCGGTTGTCGAGCGCGATCACCCGCCGTCCGGCCTGGCGCAACGACGACACCCAGGTCGGATAGACCCAGTTGACGTCCTTGCTCGACGCAAAGCCATGCACCAGCACGATCGGCTCGCCGGCACCTTCGTCCAGATAGGCAATCTCAACGGAGCCGTTGCGAAAACTCGCCATCTCGTCATCCATCGTCTTTTGGGGGAGATTCGAATGAGGCCGTGTCAGCGTGATAGCCGCCTCACGCCGATGCGACTAGTCGCGGCTGTGCAAGACGCTGTCGCGCGCGCACACGCCGGCGCCGGTCGCACCACGCCTGCGTCAGCCGCTCGGCCATCGCCTTCAGCGACACCAGCGCACCGAGCAGCGCCCACGCCAGCCAGAACAGCCACAGCGCAAGCTGAAAGGCGCCGCTCGCCAGCACCAGCGCGCCGCGGCCGAACAGTTTTACGATCGCCCGCATCTGGCCACCCCTGGCCTCGGCAAGGCGCGCGGCGCGCGCGACCTCCTTAGGGCCGTGCGCCACCTTGAGCACGTCGGCGGCGCCGCGCCCGCCGGTCTTGCCGGCGATGCGCCCGACATCCTTGCCGAAGCGCACCAGCGCGCCGGCCTTCTCGGCCCGGAACGCGGCCTTGACCGCGCGCACCGACTGCGCCGGACGCACGGCCGACACCGATGCCACCGCCTGCCGCAGTGCCGGCATATCCACCATCTCGCGCCCGGTGCGCAGGCCCCATGTCGCCAGCGGCTCGCTCAGGCGGCCGGCCCGGCGCGCGCCCTTCACCACCGTCAGGCCGGCGCGCAGCGGCGCCGCCGCCCCGGCCGTGGCATAGGTCGCCGCCGTCACCATGAGGCCGGTGGCGGCAAGCCCGAGGATCAGGGTGTCGGCATCGCCGCCGGTGGCGAGCCGTCCGCCTTCGCGCAGCGCGTCGCGAATGTCGCCGAATACGAACAGGTCGCCGGTCACGACACCGGCAAGGCCGACGAGGTCGTCGGCTTCGCCGGTGACCAGACCGCCGGCAAAATGTCCGACCCGCCGCACCGGCGAGGTTTCCTCGGCCACCGCCTCAGTCACCCGCGCCGCCAGCGCGTCGGGCAGGTCGACGCCTTGCGCCTGCGCCAATGCGACGAAACTCGCGGCAAGGTCGGCATCGCCCGCGGCCAGCGCCGCCTCGATCTCATCGTGAATGGCTGCATTGCGGTTTTGCATGACGGCGAGCCGCGCGTCCGACAGGGCCGCCGGGTCGTCCTGCGCCAGCAACAGCCGCGCCGCGTCATGCGCCCGCGGCCACGACCATGCCGCCAGGGCCACGCACACGGCAAGCCCGGCCACCGCTGCCGCGGTTCGGATCATTCGACCCCGCATCGACATCCGTCCATCATCTTGCCCCAAAGGTGGTGTGCCTATTGCGAGCCGCAACCGCTGCGACCAAAGAAGGGCTTTTCCTCAACACCGACATTGTGTCGAATTTGTACGGTGATCGGACCTCATCGGTCCTGGCGTTAAGTGCTGGCGCTGTCAGCCTTCGCGCTATCGAGCCTGGCGCCGCAAAGCTGTTGCGGGCGCCGTGACGGACGTTGCGGTCGCAGCAAAAATGGTGCACCACCTCCGGCGCTGCCGCCGGCTGGCGGATCGGGCGCGGGATGTGCTCGCGCGCCCGATGCGGTGAAATACGAGGTGGAATTCAATGTCCGGTCACGTCGTCCCTCATTTCCACAATGACGCAGGCGTTGCCGTCATCGAGATTGGCGCGCATGAATTCATGTGCGTGGGCGCCAAGCCGCCGTTCGACCACCCGCATGTGTTTCTCGACCTCGGCGGCGACAGCGAAATCATCTGCCCGTACTGCTCGACGCTGTACCGCTACGCTCCCGACCTCGCGCCCGGCGCGGCGCGCCCGCCGGAGTGCGCGCTGACCGACAACGTCGCCTGACGCGTTCGCGCACGCCATGGCCGCGCCCCGCACGGTCGCCGTCGCCGGGGCGGGAGTAGCCGGGCTGACCGCGGCGCTGGCGCTGGCCGCGACGGGCTTTCGCGTCATCGTGCTGGAAAAGGCCGACCGCCTCGAGGAGGTCGGCGCCGGCCTGCAACTGTCGCCCAACGCCACCCGCATCCTGATCGACCTCGGCTTGCGCGCGGCCCTTGCCGCACGCGCGGTGGCGCCGGACGCCATCAGCGTGCGCGCGGCGGGCCATGGTGGCGAGATCGTGCGCATCCCGCTCGGCCGGGCGGCGGAACACGACGGCGCCCCCTACTGGGTGATCCATCGGGCCGATCTGCAAATGGCGCTGCATGACGCGGCGGAGCGCGTGCCGTCGATCGAATTGCGGCTCGGCACGCCGTGCATCGACTTTGCGACGGACAATGGCGGCGTGCGCGTGACGGCCGGCGGCGAGGCGATTGCGGCTGTGGCGTTGATCGGCGCCGATGGCGTGCGCTCGGCGGTGCGCGGCCGCCTGTTCCCCGACGTCCGCCCGCAGGACACCGGCAGCATCGCCTGGCGCGGCACCGCGCTTCTCGAGCGCATCGACGGCGCGGTTTCCCCGCGCGAGACCCGGCTGTGGCTCGGCGGCGGCCTGCACATGGTGGCCTATCCGATTTCGGCGGGGCGCGCTGTCAACATCGTCGCCTTCACGCCGGGGACATGGCGCGATGACGGCTGGAGCGCGCCGGGCGAGGCCACTGAGCTGACCGGCATTCTCGATACGCACGGCTGGGGCCGCGATCCCCGCCGCTTCGTCGCGGCGGCCGACGGCTGGACGCGCTGGGCGCTCGCCACCATCGACAGCCGCCGCATCGCGGCCCGCGGCCCGGTGGCGCTGATCGGCGATGCCGCCCACGCCATGCTGCCGTTCGCCGCGCAAGGCGCCGGCATGGCGATCGAGGACGCAATGGTGCTGGCGCGCTGCCTTGCCGAGACGCCTGACGATGCGGCCGGGGCTTGCGCGCGCTATACGGCGGCGCGTGCCGCGCGCGTCGCCCGCGTGCAGCGGACGGCGGAACGCAACGGGCGCATCTATCACCTCAAGGGGCCGGCGGCGCTGGCACGCAATCTCGTCATGCGCGGCCTCGGCGGGGCGCGGCTTCTCAACCGGCAGGACTGGATCTATCGCTGGCGCGTGGGCGACTGAGGTACGGCCGGCGCGGCCGTGCCGTCGCAGCGGTTCTTCTGCCACATGCGATCGATCAGCCGCCTTTGCCCTTGCAGCCTGAGGTTGGTGTTGCCGTAGGCGAGTTCGGCGACCGTATCGCCGGCAACCCCGGTGCGCGCCTTGTCGATCAGCCGTTGATTGTCGGCGAGTTGCTCCTCGACCTTGGTGCGCTCGGCGGCGAGCTGATTGCAGTCGTAAAGATCGTAGATCGATGGATCGACGAACGCCTCCGACATCGCGCCCGTGGTGCCGGTGCAGCCGCCGAGCGTCGCGGCCAGTGCAACGACCAACGCCAGCCCCGGCGCAATCCGCCACACCGCTGCTCGCCCATGGTTCATGTGCCGCCCCTCTCGCAAAGCTGCCGTCATCGTCGCCTGCTTCGATCATGCCGCCGTGGCGGGATCAAGGACGCCGCCTGGTGCGGTCGGCGGGGGTCGAACCCGCATTCCCCTTACGGAGAGAGGGGTTTTAAGCCCCTTGCGTCTACCAGTTTCGCCACGACCGCGCGGTGTCATTTCAATGAGTTAACCGGAAATGGCAAGCGCCGTTTTGCAAGGCGCGTCCCTTGTCTTGCAAAAAATCCGCCATCAGCCACCGCGCTCTTGGCGCTCCAGCGCGGCGAGGATCAGCGGCAGCCGGTCGTTGCCGAAATACATGTCGGTGCCGTTGACGAAGATCGTCGGCGAACCGAACCCGCCGCGCCGCATCACCTCGTCGGTGTTGGCCTTGAGCCGGTCCTTGACGCTTTGATCGCCGATGCCTTGCATCAGCGCGCCCGCATCGACGCCGGCGCGCTCGCAAACCTCGGCCAGCACCGCGTCCTGCGAAATATCCTTGTCCTCGCCCCAATAGGCTTCGAACGCCGCACGCGCGAACGGCACCATCGCCGCGTTGCCATGTGCCTCGCCGAGATAGACGCAGCCGCGCATTGCCTTGACGCTGTTGACCGGGAACACGCTCGGCGTCCACGTGATCGCGAGCCCGGCCAGGCGCGCCCAGTCGGCGAGGTCCTTCGCCAGATAGCGCGCCTTTTCCGGCACCGGCTTGTCGCGCGAGGCGTACACCGTGGGATTGATGGTGTTGAAGATGCCGCCGACCAGAATGGGACGCCAGCTTATCGCCGCACCGACCTCTTTTGCCAAAGGCTGGATGTTGTGGAAAGCGAGATAGGTCCACGGGCTCGAGCAGTCGAAGAAGAATTCGATCATCGGCGCGTCCTGTTCATGGCTTCTGCGTGTGCGGCGGCGCGGTGACGCCGAACATGATCCGGCGCGCCTGCGCATCCGTCGGCACCATCGGGCCGCCGTCCTTGCCGAGCGCCAGGCCCTTTTGCAGCAACGGCCGCGCCCGCAGCGTTGCATACCAGCGCTTGATGGCGGGAAACTCGTCGAGCGTCAGCCCTTGCGCCTTGTGGGTCATGATCCACGGAAAACAGGCCATGTCGGCAATCGAGTAGTCACCGGCGATGCAGTCGCCGGTCGCTTCGAGCCGCGCATCAAGCACGCCGTAAAGCCGCTTGGCCTCGCGGCCATAGCGCTCGATGGCGTAGGGCACTTTCTCCGGCGCGTAGAGAAGGAAATGGCCGTTCTGCCCGAGCATCGGGCCGAGCCCGCCCATCTGCCACATCAGCCACTGGATCACCTCGTAACGTCCGCGCAGATCGCGTGGCATGAAGCGCCCGGTTTTCTCGGCAAGATAAAGCAGGATCGCGCCGCTTTCGAAGATGGAGACCGGCGCGCCGCCGCCCATCGGGGCGCGATCGACGATCGCCGGCATGCGGCCGTTGGGGCTGAGCTTCAGGAACTCCGGCTGGTGCTGGTCGCCGCGCCCGAGCTGCATGCGGTGCAGCGTGTACGGCAGCCCGCACTCCTCCAGCATGATGGAGATTTTCCAGCCGTTCGGCGTCGGCGCGTAGTAAAGATCGATCATCAAAAAATCCTGCACTCGACCTTCATCATGCCTGCACGTGATCCGGGCATCTACCCCCACCCTACCCTCCCCCGCAAGCGAGGGATAAGAGAGGGGGCACGCCAAGCTCTTATCCATCCGCAGCATATACGGCGCGCGGCCGTCATGGCACACCATGCGGGAGGCGCAAACGACAGGGGGGACATCATGCTGTTTCCGACCACCACAGCCGGCTCGCTGCCGAAACCGGAATGGCTCGCGGAGCCGAACCGCCTGTGGGCGCCGTGGAAGGCCGAGGGCGAGGCGCTGGCACGCGCCAAGCGCGACGCCACCGTGCTGGCGCTGAAGTTGCAGGAAGACGCCGGCATCGATATCGTCACCGAGGGCGAGCAGGCGCGCCAGCATTTCGTCCACGGCTTTCTCGAAAACGTCGGCGGCATCGACTTCGCCAACAAGGTTGAGATGGGCATCCGCGACGACCGCTACAAGGCGATGGTGCCGCAGGCGGTGGCGCCGCTGCGGCTGAACGGCCGGGTTCATGCCTTCGAGGCGCGCATCGCCCGCGCCCACACCACGCATCCGTTGAAGTTCACCCTGCCCGGCCCGATGACGCTGGTCGATACCATCGCCGACAGCCATTACGGCGACCGCGTCAAGCTGGCGTTCGCCTTCGCCGACCTGCTCAACGCCGAGGCGCGCGCGCTGGAGGCGGACGGCATCGACGTCATCCAGTTCGACGAGCCGGCGTTCAACGTCTACATGGATGCGGTCAACGACTGGGGCATCGCGGCGCTGACGCGCGCGGCCGAGGGGCTGACCTGCACCACCGCCGTCCACATCTGTTACGGCTACGGCATCAAGCCGAACATCGAGTGGAAGGGCGCGCTCGGCGCGGAGTGGCGGCAGTACGAGCGGATTTTCCCGGCCATCGCCAAAAGCCCGATCCGGCAGGTCTCGGTCGAGTGCGTCAACTCGCGGGTGCCGCTCGACCTGTTGAAGCTGCTGGAGGGCAAGACCGTGCAGGCCGGCGTCATCGACGTCGCCACCGATCGGGTCGAGACACCCGACGAGATCGTGCGCACCATCGAGAGCCTGATGGCCGTGGTGCCGAAGGAGAACATCATTGCCAGCACCAATTGCGGCATGGCGCCGATGCGCCGCGATATCGCCGAGGCCAAGCTGAAGGCGCTCGGCGCCGGCGCGCGGCTCGCGCGCGAGCGGCTGGGGTAAAGCGTTCCATCGACCCCCACCCTACCCTCCCCCCTTTAGGGGCAGGGACAAAGGGAGGGGACGTCAAGACGTAGATGCCCGCGACATAGGCGTTCGACAGAACGCCGTTCTTTGAACGGCTATGCGCGGGCATGACGACACGGGGTGGACAGGCCCTACGCCCCGCCCTCGCGCAGCGGCGGCTGGAACGTGAGCCCGGTGTCCCACGGAAAGAAAATCCAGGTGTCCTGCGACACCTCGGTGATGAAGGTGTCGACCATCGGCTTGCCGACCGGCTTGGCGTAGACGGCGGCGAAATGCGCCTCCGGCAGCATGTCGCGCACCAGCTTCGCCGTCTTGCCGGTATCGACCAGATCGTCGACGATCAACAGGCCGCGGCCGACGCCCTCGCCGAGGGCGGCGACCGTATCGGACACCCCTTTCAGCACCTTGAGGTCCTTCTGCGTGGTGTGGTCGTAGCTCGCGATATTCACGGCGTCGATGACGCGGATGCCGAGTTCGCGCGCCACGATCGCCGCCGGCACCAGCCCGCCGCGGGTGACGGCGATCAGCGCGCGGAACGGCCCGAGCCCGTCGAGCCGCCAGGCCAGCGCGCGGCAATCGCGGTGAAACTGGTCCCATGAAACCGGAAAGGCTTTTCCGGGACGCGGCGAAGCGGTGGGCTCGGTCATTGCGTCTCACACCGCCGGCTTGTGAAAATCGGCCAGCATCGCCTCGACCTCGGCCAACGCCGCATGCAGCTTTTCGGGATCGCGCGAGCGCACCACCAAGCTGGTGTTGGGCTGGCCGTTCTCGTCGAGGAACGGGTAGCTGCCGATGATGGTGTCGGGATGGCGCGCCTGAATGGCGCGCAGCGGCGTGCCGACGTCGCCCTCGCGGGCATTGGCGCGCACCTGCTCGGACAGCATGCGCGGGCCGGAGTTGAGTTGCGGCGCGACGATATCGAGCATCGCCTGCATGATCGAGGGCACGCCGGCCATGACGATGACGTTGCCGATGACAAAACCCGGCGCGAGGATGGTCGCGCTCTGGATCAGGCTGGCGCCGTCCGGGATGCGCGCCATGCGCAGCCGCGCCTCGTTGAGGTCGCCGGGCGCGTAGCGCTCGCGGAAGCGCGCCACCACCTCGGGATGATAGTCGATGCCGACGCCGAACGCCTTTGCAATGCTGTCGGCGGTGATGTCGTCGTGGGTCGGGCCGATGCCGCCGGTGGTGAATACATATGTGTAGCGGGT
>Ga0207868_1000365_pt1 | contig 52468 bp, 45 predicted proteins | sample Passage237B_FD_187370 | JGI IMG/M metagenome (GOLD analysis project Ga0207868, IMG submission 187370) | Cellulose adapted compost microbial communities from Newby Island Compost Facility, Milpitas, CA, USA - Passage2 37B (SPAdes) (version 3) ... | reverse complement strand
CCAGCAGGCGCTGGTAGCGCGCCAGGTCGGCCGCCGAGAAGCAGCAGAACAGCACTTCCCGCACCACCCGCGCCGGGAACCCCGCCACCGTGGCCAGCGCCAGCGGCGCCGACCACATGCGGATCGTGAAATAAAGCGCAGCCGCGTCCGTCACCGCCGCGCTGCCGCCCATCAGCGGAAACACCACCAGCCGCAGCGGCACCTGCATCGCCACCAGCGCCAACCCGATCACGGCGGCAATCAACAGCCCGCGCGCCAGCATCGCGCGCACTTCCAGCGGGTCCGATGCGCCGACCGCCTGCGCGGTGAACGCTACCGTTCCCATCCGCAGAAAACCGAACAGCCAGAACACGCAGTCGAAGATCACCGAGGCCATCGCCACGCCGCCGAGCAGCGCGGCCTCGCCGAGCCGGCCGATCGCGGTGGTGGCGACGATGCCGAGCAGCGGCGTCGTCAGGTTCGCGAGCATCGCCGGGACGGCGATGGCGAATACGCGCGCCGTGGTGACGCGGAAGGCAGCCTCCGGCACGTCGGACCGCCGGCGTCAGCGCCCGCGGGGGGTGTTCACGAGGCGCGAGATCAGCCAGATCGGGACCACGATCACCGCGCCGAGCAGGAAATAGCGCCACAGCGTGTCGATGGCGTCGAAGCCGAGATCCCAGATGGTCCAGAACAGCCGGCGGATGCTGAAGATGATGTTCCAGGGGTCGAGACCGATCACGGCCAGCACGACGCCGACCAGGATCGACAACAGCACCAGCCGCAGCGCCACCCCGAGCGGCGAACCGCCGAGAAAGCGCGACAGGCCGCTTTCGCGGGGCGGCAGTTGCGGCGGCGCCTCGAGCGGCCTGTTGTCCATCGGCATCGGAACCCTTTCCCGGCGCGACAGCCGCGCGCGTAGCGTTTAATGCTAGCGCGATTTGCCGCGAAGCAGAAACGCGCCTCACATGGTGCAGTGCATCGTCGGCGTCAAGCCGGCCGTTGGCCCCGCCACCAGCGGAAAACACCACCGGCGCGCCCGGCTGGCAGGCGTTTTGCTTGGCAAAGCAATTGCCAATTCGCTATAGGCAACCTGTCGGACAACGGCCGGCGCACCACCGCAGGCGGCCGCCGCAGGACGCCGTGGGCCGGCGTATAAGTTATTCATTTCCTTGAGGCTATCGCCCTTCCCCGCACAACGGAAGGAGCGCACCGGCCTCGCAAGGCGAGGATCTTTTCACTATGCGGAGCGCGCTGGGCAGCCCCCGCGTCCTGTTGAGACGGCTCCGCGAGGTGATGGCGGAGCAGGTCAGCGCGCAGGAGCGCCTCGACAAGATCGTGGTGCTGATCGCCGCCAACATGGTGGCCGAGGTGTGCTCGACCTACGTCCTGCGGGTCGATAACACGCTGGAGCTCTACGCCACCGAGGGCCTCAACCCGGAGGCCGTCCACAATACGGTGCTGCGGCTCGACGAGGGCCTGGTCGGCCTCGTCGCCAGCGAGGCGACCCCCCTCAACCTGTCCGACGCCCACAGCCACCCGGCGTTCTCGTTCCGCCCGGAGACGGGCGAGGAAATCTACAACTCCTTCCTCGGCGTGCCGATCCTGCGCGCCGGCAACACGCTCGGCGTGCTGGTGGTGCAGAACCGCGCCCACCGCACCTATGTCGAGGAGGAGGTCGAGGCGCTGCAGACTACGGCGATGGTGCTCGCCGAGATGATCGCCTCGGGCGAACTCTCGGCCCTCGCCGGACCCGGCGCGGAACCCGCGGCGCGACACGCGCTGCACAAGGTCGGCGCGGTCCTGTCCGACGGCATCGCGCTCGGCCACGTGGTGCTGCACGAGCCGCGCGTCGTCATCACCAACTACATCGCCGAGGACCTGCCGGCCGAGGTCAAGCGGCTCGATGCTGCCCTTGCCCAGTTGCGCGCCGACCTCGACCGCATGCTGGAGCGCGGCGATGTCGCCGAAGGCGGCGAGCATCGCGAGGTGCTCGAAGCCTACCGCATGTTCGCCAACGACCACGGCTGGTCGCACCGCTTGCGCGAAGCGGTGGCGACGGGTCTCACCGCCGAGGCCGCCGTCGAGCGCGTGCAGTCCGACACCCGCGCCCGCATGCTGCGCTCCACCGACCCTTATCTGCGCGAGCGCCTGCACGACCTCGAAGACCTGGGCCACCGCCTGATGCGGCAACTGGTCGGCAAGGACCACGCGCCCGCGCGCGAGCAACTGCCCGACAACGCCATCCTGGTGGCGCGCTCGATGGGGCCGGCGGCGCTGCTCGATTACGACCGCAAGCGGCTGCGCGGCCTGGTGCTGGAAGAAGGCACCGCCAATTCCCATGTCGCCATCGTCGCCCGCGCGCTCGGCATCGCGGCCGTCGGCGAGATTCCCAATGCCGCAGGGCTCGCCGACCAGGGCGACGCCATGATCGTCGATGGCACCTCCGGCTCGGTCTACATCCGGCCTTCGGCGGAGATCGAGGCCGCCTATGCCGAACGGGTGCGCTTCCGTGCCCGGCGGCAGGCGCAGTATCTGGCGCTGCGCCACCGCCCGAGCGTCACCCGCGACGGGCGCAAGACCGAACTGATGATCAATGCCGGCCTCATCGTCGATCTGCCGCACATCGAGGACACCGGCAGCGCCGGCATTGGCCTGTTCCGCACCGAACTGCAGTTCATGGTCGGCCAGAGCCTGCCGCGCGCCGGCGACCAGCTCGCGCTCTACCGCGCCGTGCTCGACGCCGCCGGCGGCAAGCCGGTGACCTTCCGCACGCTCGATATCGGCGGCGACAAGGCGCTGCCCTACATGGAGGCGCCGGCCGAGGAAAACCCGGCGCTGGGCTGGCGCGCTATCCGGCTCGGGCTCGATCGCCCCGGCCTGTTGCGCAGCCAGATCCGCGCGCTGCTGCGCGCCGGCGGCGGCCGCGCGCTGCGCGTCATGTTCCCAATGATTTCCGACGTTGCCGAATTCGATCAGGCCAAGGCGCTGGTCGAGCGCGAGCTGACCTATCTGCGCCGCCACGGCCACCCGCTGCCCGAGCGCATCGACATCGGCTCGATGATCGAGGTGCCGGCGCTGCTCTACCAGCTCGACGAGTTGTTCGAGCGGGTCGATTTCGTCTCGGTCGGCTCCAACGACCTGTTCCAGTTCCTGTTCGCGGTCGATCGCGGCAACAGCCGGGTCGCCGAGCGGTTCGACACGCTGTCGGCGCCGATCCTGCGGGCGCTGCGCGACATCGTGCGCAAGGCCGATCAGTACGGCAAGCCCGCCTCGCTGTGCGGCGAGATGGCCTCGCAGCCGCTCGGCGCGCTGGCGCTGATCGGGCTCGGCTATCGCTCGCTGTCGCTGTCGCCGACCGCGCACGGTCCGGTCAAGGCGATGCTGCTCGACCTCGACGCCGGCAAGGCCGAGGCGCTGATGGCGCGGCTATTGGATGCGCCCTGCGGCGGCGTGGCGATCCGCGAGGAGCTGAAGGCGTTCGCCGACGCCGAAGGGCTCGCGATCTAGCTCAAGAAGCCCGCGCGGGAGCCGTTCACATCGGCTGCACGGCGATGGCCGCCTCGCCGATATCGAGCATCACAATATCGCCTGCGGTTATCGACGCGGGCGGATCGCGATAGCGGACGCGGCAGGGCCGCCCATCGATCAACACCATGGCGACGCCATTCTCGTCCGGCCCGCTGACGTGATGGCCGCAGAGTCTGGCTCCGTCCCCGGTCGCGGCAGGCAGCACGACGCTGGCGGGATCGCCGTCGGCGACGATCCGGCCATTCTCCAGCCGGATCGCCCTGTCCGCCAGACGAAGAATTTCCGTGATGTCGTGGCTCACCATGAACGTGGTGGTGCCGAACTCACGATGCAGACGTTTGACTTCGTCCTGAAGCTGCCGCCGCATCGCGGGATCGAGCGCCGACAGGGGTTCGTCGAGCATCAGAACGTCCGGCCGCCGCGCCAGTGCGCGGATGAGAGCAAGGCGCTGCTTCTGTCCGCCGGAGAGACGCGCCGGGTAGGCCTCCGCCAGGCCCCGCAACTCGACCATATCGAGCAGGCGAAAGACCTCGCCGGGATCGAAGCCGCGGCCGATCGCGTATTCCAGGTTGCCGCGAACGGTCATGTTCGGAAAGAGAGCATAGTCCTGAAATACGAAACCGATCGAGCGGCGCCTGACCGGCAGCATCTGCCGCGCAGCGGTGTCGCACCAGACCGACGCTCCGACCCGGACCCGCCCCTCGCCGAGCTTCATCAGGCCGGCGAGGACGCGCAGCAACGTCGTCTTGCCTGCGCCCGAAGGACCGACAAGCGCCACGAAGGCTCCTTGCGCGACGGCGAGCCCGACGTCCAGATCGAAAGGGCCGGTCGGGCCGTCCAGCGCGACCCTGACCGTGAGTTCGACCCAAGATTGGAGGGATGGCTCGACGGATGGTTCGCGATGCGGCAAGGCGTCGCCGCGGGCTTCGCCATGCGCCATTTTGTCGGAGGTCGAGCCGGATGTTTCGCTATATTCATTCATGCATAGCCATGCTATAGCCCGGCGACACCATTGGGAAGTCAGATCGCCATGCTCCGTCACACCGGTCTCGCCATTGTCATCGCCGTGGGTTCGCTTGTCGCAACGCCGGCTCAACAATCCCATGCCGACGAAGCGACGCTTGCAGCCGGTGCCGGCTTCCGCCGTCCCATCGCCGAACTCGCCACGGCCTATAAAGCCCAGAGCGGACACACCATCCTGCAGATCTATGGGCATATGGGACAGGTCACGGCTCAGGCGCGGGACAGCAGTCAGATCACCCTGGTATGCGGCGACCGCGCCGTGCTTCAGAATGCCAAGGGGATCGACTTCGACCGCATGGCGCGCCTCGGCATGGGCAAACTGGTGATCGCCTATCGCAAGGGCCTGTCGCTGGCAAAGCCTGAGGACGTGACGCGCGACGACATCAAGCGGATCGGCATCCCGGATCAGGCCAACGCGATCTACGGCAAGGCCGGCCGGCAGTTTCTGGAGCGCTCAAAGCTTGCTGCGACGGTCGACGCGAAGTTGATCCCCGTCGCAACGGTGCCGCAGGTGACCAGCTACGTCGTCAGCGGCGAGGTCGATGCCGGCTTCGTCAACGCAACCGACGCAATCGGAGCCGGCAGCAATATCGGCGGCTTCGTCGAAGTCGATGCCAAGCTCTATGAACCCGTGGAAGTCGTCTGCGGCGTTCGCGGCGCAGAGAAGACGTCGCCGGCAACCGACGGCTTCGTGAATTTTCTCGCGACCGACCAGGCCCGCAAGATCCTCGAACGTTACGGTCTTTGATCCATGCTCGAGGCCGCATGGTCGGCGCTTGCCGATCCGGCACTTGCCTATCCGGCGCTGCTGACGGCCAAGGTCGCCGCGATCACCCTCGTCTTCCACTTGATCCTCGGCCTCGGGCTGGGCTGGGCTGGGCGCTGGCGCAGCCGAAATGGCCCGGACGAACCGTGCTCGACATCGCCGTGACCCTTCCGCTGGTGTTTCCGCCGCTCGCGCTGGGTTTCTTCCTGCTCCTGCTGCTGGGCCGCCGCAGCCTGCTTGGCGGCTGGCTCGATCAGCACTTCGGCCTGTCGCTCATCTTCACCGTTGAAGGCGTGATCCTCGCATCGGTCATTGCGGGACTGCCGTTGGTGGTGAAGCCGATCGAAGCCGCGATCGCCGGCGTCTCGCGCAGTTTCGGCGAGGCGTCGCGCACGCTCGGCCGCTCCGAGTGGTCCACATTCACCCATGTCATCGTGCCCAACATCCGCGGCGCCATCGTCGCGGGTCTGGTGCTCGGCACGGCGCGCTCGCTGGGCGAGGTCGGGATCACCTTGATGCTCGGCGGCAACATCATGGGAAAGACCAACACGATGTCGCTGGAAATCTACAACGCCGTTTTCAACAGCGAGTATCCGCGTGCAATCGCCCTGTCGGGCCTGCTCGGGCTTGCCTCGATTGCGGTCTTCGTCATCTTCCGGCGAAGCTCACGGCCGGTCATTTCTTAATCGCCCGACGACGGACGTCATAGCGTCCGCCGCAGCGCGCGACGGCGCGAGGGGCCCGGGCAACGTCCCGGCCGACCTCGCCTTGGCCAAAATCACTTGCTTCCGTCCATATCTCGGGTTTTATCCACCCCCGACGCGACACCATTCGTAGTGACCGTTCGCACACGAGAACCGCCCCGATGCTGCCCGACGCCAAACTCGATATCCTGCTCGCCCGCCATGCCGAGCTGGAGAAGGAACTGCTCGGGCAGGTCTCGGCGGAGACCTATGTGCGCGCCTCGCGCGAGTTGGCCGAACTCGGCCCCGTGGTCGAGGCCGTGAAAGCCTATCGCGCCACATTGTCGGAGATTGCCGGCACCGAGACGCTGCTCGCCGATCCGGCGACCGATGCCGAGATGCGGGCGATGGCCGAGCAGGAGCATGAAGCGCTCACGCAACGCCGCGAGGACCTGGAGCAGAACATCCGCATCGCGCTGTTGCCGAAGGACGCGATGGACGAACGCAACGTCGTGCTGGAAATCCGCGCCGGCACTGGCGGCGACGAGGCCTCGCTGTTCGCCGGCGACCTGTTCCACATGTATGAGCGCTTCGCCGCGCTGCAGGGCTGGACAATCGAGGTAGTCTCGGCGAGCGAGGGCACCGTCGGCGGCTTCAAGGAGATCATCGCCGAGGTGCAGGGACGCGGCGCCTACGCCAAGCTCAAATTCGAATCCGGCACCCATCGCGTGCAGCGGGTGCCGGACACCGAGACGCAAGGGCGCATCCATACGTCGGCGGCGACGGTGGCGGTGCTGCCGCAAGCCGAGGATGTCGATGTCGAGATCAAGGACAGCGATCTGCGCATCGAGACCATGCGGGCGCAAGGCGCCGGCGGCCAGCACGTCAACAAGACGGAATCGGCGATCCGCATCACCCACATCCCGACCGGCATCGTGGTGATGATGCAGGACAGCCGCTCGCAGCATAAGAACCGCGCGGTGGCGATGAACGTGCTGCGCTCGCGCATCTACGACGCCGAAAAGCAGCGCCGCGACAGCGAGCGCTCGGCCGAGCGGCGCGACCAGGTCGGCTCCGGCGACCGCTCCGAACGCATCCGCACCTACAACTTTCCGCAAGGCCGCGTCACCGACCATCGCATCAACCTGACGCTCTACAAGCTGCCGCAGATCGTCTCCGGCGAGGCGCTGGGCGAGATCATCGACGCGCTGACCACCGAGCATCAGGCCGCGCAGCTCGCCGCCCAGGGCGCAGCCGCTTGAGCGGCCCGCCTGCCGGCACGAGCCTGATTGCCGCCCGCCGCGCCATTGCGGCCCGGCTCGCTGCCGCCGGGATCGAGACGCCCGACCTCGACGCGCGGTTGCTGGTCGGGCTGGTCACCGGCCTCGACCTCACCGGACTGACCCTCGCCGCCGAACGCCCGCTCACTGCTGCTGAAAGCGCGCGGCTCGCCGATCTCGTGCAACGCCGCCTCGACGGCTGGCCGGTGGCGCGACTGACTGGTGCTAAGGAATTCTGGGGGCTGTCGTTCGATCTCAACGCCGCCACGCTGGTGCCGCGCCCGGATACCGAAACGGTGGTCGAGGCCGCGCTCCACCTGCTGCATGGCAGGCGCAACGAACCGCTGCGCATCGCCGACCTCGGCACCGGCACCGGCGCGCTGTTGCTGGCGCTGCTCTCGGAACTGCCACGGGCTTACGGGATCGGCACCGACATCAGCAGGGCGGCACTCGCGACCGCGCGTGCCAATGCCACGTGGCTGGCGGTTGCCGGGCGCGCCGGCTTCGTCGCCTGCGACTATGCCGCCGCGCTGGGCGAGAGCTTCGACCTCATCGTGTCCAACCCGCCCTATATCGCGACGGCGGAGATCGCGACGCTGCCGCGCGAGGTGCGCGAGCACGACCCGCATCTGGCGCTCGACGGCGGCCCCGACGGCCTTGCCGCCTACCGCCGGCTGCTGCCGCAGGCGGCCGGGCGGCTCCAACGCGGCGGCGCCCTCGTGGTCGAGGTCGGGGCCGGCCAGGCCGACGCAGTGGCCGACCTGATGCGGGCGGCCGGGCTTTCGCAGGTCGGCACCCGCGCCGACCTCGGCGGCGTTTTGCGCGTCGTCGAGGGGCGAAAAGATCGGTAAAAGCGGGAACCTCACCTAAAAAACCTCTTGGAATATGTGACCGGAGCGACTAGGTTGACCGCAACGGCATCGGGTCGGGCCGTCAGGATTGGAAGACTGACGCGGCGCGGGCCAACGGGTTCAGGCGATATCTCGCAGCAGCGATATCGGCGGCGAAAAGCCGGTTTTAAGGGCTGAGAGCCTGCCCCGGAATAAAAGTTCCAAATGCTGGCCGGATGACGCGCAGGCTTGACGGCTGCGCCGGGCATGGCCGCAGACCGAGCGAAAGCCTGATTTTGCACATCGAATCGACGCGGCACGAGGTGAGCTTGCTCGAATGGCAGGGCAACGTCGCGCGCCTGCACTCACGGCAACCGTAGCCGCAACAGGGACCAGCGCGTCTCCGATCGATCCACGATCCTGCATCGGGCGATCGGACCGGGCGGTGGAACCGTCGCGAGGCCAACGTTGCGCCATCGAGCGCGATGAGCGTCGGAAACAAGGTTCAGCCGCGGCACGGTGAAAAGCCGGAGACTGGGCAAGGCGCGCAAACGCCGGGGGCAACCGTATCGCGCGCCGCATGGTGATACCCCCGAAGTGAAACGAAGGCTGGCAAGAAGGCACGACATGAGGAACGGTCAGAACAACAAGCGGATGCGGGGCCGGAACAACAACAACGGCAACCGGCGGGGACAGAATCCGCTGACCCGCGTCTACGAATCCAACGGGCCGGACATCAAGATCCGCGGCACCGCGTCCCATATCGCCGAAAAATACCTCCAGCTTGCCCGCGATGCCCGCAGCTCCGGCGACCCGGTGGCGGCGGAAAACTACTATCAGCACGCCGAGCACTATTTCCGCCTGATCGCCACGGCGCAGGAGCAGTTCCGCCAGAATCAGCCACAGCCGATGCGCCTCGACAGCGACATGCGCGAGGAAGCCGACGACGGCGATGGCGACGGCTTTGCCAGCTTCGGCGCCGAGCCGGGGTTTGCGCCACAGCCGCAGCGCGAGCAGCGGCCGCAGCCATCCTACCAACCGCAGCCCCAGCCGGCCGGACAGCCGCAGCCCACGCTGGGCAGCGACGACGTCGAGCGGTTGCCCTCGTTCATCACCGGCAGCCAACCGGCGCAAGGCAGCAGCGGCGGCGAGACTTCAGGCCGCCCCGACCGCTATCCGCCGCGCCGCCGCCGGCGCCCTGCCGCGCCCCGCGCCGCAAGCGCCCAGCCGTCCGTGCCGGCCGGCGAGGATTTTACCCCGGGCGAGTAATCCCTGCCGTCGCGAGCCGCCGCTGCGCGGTCACCGCCGGGACTGGCCATCGGCCAGACGGCGCTCGTCCTCGCGGAGTGCGCCGCGGTGGCGCACCGACGACGGCACCAGCACCGGATCGAGCGCCGGGATGAGCCGCGTGCGCTCGCGGGTGATCGGAATGCCGCGATAGACCTGCTTGGTGGCCTCCACGATATGAACGCCGGCGAACGGCAGTGAGATCGCCGAGCCGACGCGCTCCCAGGCCATCGCCGAGCGCAGGAACCAGCCGGCGCTGACGGGGGGCACGAACAGCGCCTCGCCCCATTCGGTCGGCGTGAACCAGGTCTCGCGCAGGAGCTGGGTGATCTGCGCCCGTGAATAGGGCCGCCCCTGACCGAACGGGGTCCGGTCGGTGCGGGTCCACACCCCGCGCCTGTTGGGCACCACGATCAGCATCCGCCCGGACGGCGCCAGCACCCGCCACACCTCGCGCAACAGCCGCACCGGATCGTCGGACATCTCCAGCGCATGCACGAGCAGGATGCGGTCCACGCTTGAATCGGGCACCGGCAGCGCGAACTCATCGACCAGCGCTGACAGCGCCGGCCGCGCCGTCGGCCACTTCAGCACGCCCTGCGCCGCCGGCATGAAGGCGACGCAACGCTCGGCATCCTCGCGGAACAGGCCGAGATAGGGCGTCGTGTAGCCGAGGCCGACGATGCGCATGCCTTGCGCTTCCCGCCAGCGCGCGCGAACGCCGCGATTGATCAGCCGTCGCGCCACAACGCCGAGACGTCGCGAGTAGAAGTCCCGCAGATCGATCACATCGAGTGCCATCGACGGTTTGTATCACGCCCCGCTCAACAGATGGAGTCCGGCCGGGCCCGGTTTCGCCGCCGCCGTCGCCTGTGATATGGCTTCGCACCAGATCCATGCCGCGCGCGCTGCTGCGCGATCTTCGACAGGAGATGTCATGACGGCCGAGATTCGCCTGTTTCCATGCCTTGCCGATAACTTCGGCGCGCTCGTTCACGATCCCGCCACACAAGCGACCGCGGCCATCGACGTGCCGGAGGCTGCGCCGGTCATTGCGGCGCTGGAGCGCGAAGGCTGGACGCTCAGCGATATCCTCGTCACCCACCACCATGCCGACCACACGCAAGGGATCGCCGAACTGAAGGCGAAATACGGCTGCCGCGTCACCGCGCCGCACGATAAGCTGACGCCCATCGCCGATGTCGATGTGCGCGTCCGGGAAGGCGACACCGTCAAGATCGGCAATCTCGTCGCGCGCGTGCTGGAGACGCCGGGGCACACGCTCGAACACATCAGCTACATGTTCGACAAGGAGCACGCGCTGTTCTGCGCCGATACGCTGTTCTCCATCGGCTGCGGCCGGGTGATCGAAGGCACGCCGTCGCAGATGTGGGCCTCGCTCCTGAAGCTGCGCGCGCTGCCCGACGACACCCGCGTCTATTGCGGTCACGAATACACGCTGGCCAACATCAAGTTCGCGCTGACCATCGAACCGGACAACGCCGCGCTGAAAGCGCGTGCCATTGAGGCCGCGCGCCAGCGCGCCGAAGGCAAGCCGACCGTGCCGACGCTGCTCGGCGAGGAGAAGAAGGCCAATGTGTTCCTGCGCGCCGACGTGCCGGAGGTCGCCGCCGCCGTCGGTCTCGCCGGCAAAAGCGCGGCCGAGGTGTTCGCCGAGGTACGCGAGCGCAAGAACAGGTTTTGAGGCGCACGCTAACCGCGCTTCGTCAGCATATCCTTGGCAGCGACGAGACCGCCGCCGGCGATCAGCAGCGCGGCCACCGCGAGCGACAGGCTCGGCGCGGCAAAGCCGGCGATCACCAAGAGCGCCGTGGACAGCATCGGCGTTGCGTAGGCGGCAGCGCCGAGCACGCGGATGTCGCCATGCTTCATGCCGACATCCCAGGCATAGAACGCAAGCCCGACCGGGCCGGCACCGAGCGCCAGCACCGCGAGCCACTGCCCGGCGCCTGCCGGCCACACCGTCTCCTCGGCGGCAAGATGCGCGAGCACGGCAAGAAGCGCGGTGACGAGGCAGAAGCCTGCGACCGCACCGGTCGGCACGGCTTTCAGGCGCCGCGACAGCACCGAGTAGCCGGCCCACACGAACGCCGCCGCAAGCGCCGCAGCGAAGCCCGGCAGATAAGCCACAGAGAAGTTCGCTCCGCCCTGCCCGGCGAACAGCACCACGGTGCCGACGAGACCGAGCGCGACGCCGACGAGATGGTGGGTTTTCAGCCGCTCGCCCGGCAGCAGCGCCGAGAACAGCACAATGAGCAGCGGCCAGAAATAGTTGAGCAGCCCCGCCTCCGCCGGCGGCGAGAACCGCAGCGCTATGAAGTAAAGCGCGTGATAGCCGAACAGTCCACCGACGCCGACGAGCCATGCCGCGAGCGGCACGCGCGGCAGCCTCGGCCAGCGTCCGGTTCGTGCCCGTACCGAGAGCGGGCCGATGCAGGCGCCAACGGCAAAGGTCATCGCTGCCAGTTGGAACGCCGGAATCCTGCCGGTCGCAACCGCGAGCACCGAGAGCCACGACCACATCGCAATCGCAGCCGCCCCGATCAGCGTTGCGCCACGCGCCGGCGGCTCGGCGCTCATGCTGCCATCCGCGGAGCGAGGATCACTCGGGACGCGAGCGCGCAATCAGGGCCGCCGCTCCCTTGTCGAGCAACTCAAGCGCCACGGCCCGCCCGAGCTCGCGCGGATGCGTCGCCGGCCCCTGCCGCCTCGCCTCGACACATGCGCCGCCGGCCTCGTCGAGCACCGAGGCCGCCAGCGTCATGTCGCCGCCCGCGATCACCGCATGACCGGCAATCGGCGAGTTGCAGTGGCCGTTGAGCAGCCACAGCACCTCGCGCTCGGCTTCGGCGCAGGCCCGCGAGCAACAATCGTCGATCCGGGCAAGGCGCGCCCGCGTCTCCCAATCGTCGGCGACGCATTCGACCGCGATGATGCCCTGTCCTACGGCCGGCAGCATTTCCTCCGCCGTGAAGCGATAGGCGATCCGCGCGGCCTGCCCGACCCGTTCCAGCCCTGCGCATGCCATTACCAGCGCATCCGCCGGGCCGACCTCGCCGCCGGTGGCGAGGCGCTGCTTGTCGCCGCGGTCGAGCTTGGCAATGCGGGTATCGGCGGCGCCGCGGAAATGGATGATGTCGGCGCGCGGGTAGAGCCGGCGCAGACAGGCGGCGCGGCGCACCGCATTGGTGCCGATCTTGAAGCCCGCGCCGCCATTGCGGCTGAGGTCGTCGAGCGTGACGCCCGGCCGCAGCACCAGCGCGTCCTGTGCGGAATCGCGCTTCAGCGTCGCGCCGATCACGAGGCGCGGCGTCTCCTCGTTGCCGGGCATGTCCTTCAGCGAATGCATCGCCGCCTCAAGCCGGCCGTCCAGCATCGCGGCGCGGATTTCGGCCACGAAGGCGCCGCCCTTGCCGCCGTGCCGCAAGAGCTTGCTGGCCTGATCGCGGTCGCCGCGGGTGTCGAAGGTGTCCATCGCCACCTCCAGACCGGGCCAGGCGGCGCTGAGCTGGCGCATGATTTCCTCGGTCTGGGCCAACGCCATGGTGCTTTTGCGCGTGCCGATGCGGATCGCTTTCAACGTCGCTCGTCTCCGTGGATGGACATGCGGCAGCGCCGGCCGCGCGGCCCCCTACATAGGCCGGCGCGCGGCGGTCTTGCAAACGGCCGCAGCCGCAGAATCGGACCGGTCCAGTGATCGGACACCGGGTGCAGGCCGGTGAAAATATCGCTCCCCCCGCATCGGTTATGATTCCATCGGAGCCGAAAAGGCTCTAAAGGCTGGCAACGGGCACAACAGGGGCTGACATCACTGATGAGCGCGGCGGTTTCCATCGGCGACAGCGGAGCGGCGCGGCTACAGCCACACCCCTTGCGCACGGCCGTGCTCGGCGAGGTCCACGCCCGGCCGGTGACGGCGATCGCCGCGCCGGCGCGCATCCTGCATTTCGCCTTCGACACCACCGGCGAGCGGGCCGCCGCCGACCGCGCCCAGCTTGCCGCGTTCTGCGCCGCGCGCGGGCTTGGCCCACCCAAACCCACGGAAAAGCAGCTCCGCGTCGCACTCGGCACCACGATCCTGCGCTGGGAGCAGCATTCGGAATTCACCACCTACACCTGGGAAACGCCGTCGCAAGGCGATACCCCGGCGTTCCATCCCCCTGCCGAGAGCCTTGCTTCCCCGATGCGGCAGGTCAACCAGCCGGGGCCGCTCCTGGTCGCCATCGACCTGCATCTGCTGCCGGAACAAGCGGCGCGCATCCCGCCGGAGCAACTGTTCGATCGCGCCAGCCTCGCCGCCGCCGAGACCGGCGACGGACTTGCCACCTACGCCACCGACTTCCAGCTCGACGCCGGTGGCTTCGTCCGCATTCTCGTCACCGATCGCGGCATGAGCGGCGAGCGGGCCGGCACGCTGATCCAGCACATCATCGACATCGAGACCTACCGCAGTTTCGCGCTGCTCGGCCTGCCCGAGGCGCACCGGCTGATGCCCTCGATTGCCGCCGCCGAAAGGCGGCTGACCGAAGTGACCGAGACGATGCGCAGCGCCCGCGACCTGTCCGACAACCACCATCTGCTCGACGGGCTGATGGCGCTGGCCGCCGAGGTGGAAGCCGGCGGTGCCGCCAGTTCGTTCCGCTTCGGCGCCAGCCGCGCCTACAACGAGATCGTCACCGAGCGGCTGCACGGTATCGGCGAGCGCGCCCTCGGCAGCCTGCCGACGTGGTCGTCTTTCCTAGCCCGCCGCATGGCGCCGGCGATCCGCACCTGCACGGCGACCGAGGCGCGGCAGGCGGCGCTGTCGGAGAAACTGACGCGCGCCGCCAACCTGCTGCGCACCCGCGTCGATGTCGAGCGCCAGCAGCAGAACCAGGAGCTTCTGAAATCGATGAACGCCCGGACGCGGCTGCAACTGCGGTTGCAGACCACGGTGGAAGGGCTGTCGGTCGCCGCCATCACCTATTACGTCGTCGGCCTGTTCGGCTACCTCGCCAAGGCTGCGCACGAGGCCGGGCTGGTGCGGATCGAGCCGACCTATCTCAGCGCGGCATTCGTGCCGGTGGCGGCAGCGGCGATCTGGTGGGTGGTGCGCAGCATCCGCCGCAAGCACATCAGCGAGCGGCATTGAGGCGGTTATCGTTCCGAATCGTGCACCACCGCGCGCAAGCCTTCGAGGGCGCGTGCGATCAGGCCGTCGTCGCCGCGCGCCGAGCACACCGCATAGATCGGGTAGGAAAAGCTCGGCGCCCCGGGCACCAGGCGCAGCCGCCCCTCGGTGAGATGCGAGGCGACCGCGCGGCGGCGGAAGTAGCCGGAGCCGCCGGCCTCCAGAATGTAGCTCAAGGCCAAGGGTCCAAGCCCGACGAACAGGCCGGAATCGATCGCCTCGGGAAAGTTCAAGCCGTGGTGCAGGGCAAAGTCCGGCCCCCAGTCGACGAACACATAGTCGCCCGATCCGGCTTCGTGCGGCGCCTCGTGGGTGGTGACGAGCACGAGTTGCTCCTCCAGCAGCAGTTCGATGCGCGCGCCGGGCCGCTGCTGCGGCGCGTACATCACCGCGATGTCGAGCACGCCTTCGGCCACCTGCCGGGCCAAGCTGTCGGGCACATCGACCTGGACGCGCAGCGCGACATCGGCGGCCCGGCGCCGCATCCAGTGCAGCCAGTCGAGCAGCCAGGGGTGCCACAGGCTCAGTTCACCGCCGATCGCCAGCACGGCGCGGCGGCCGCGCGGCACCGCGACCTGGTGGCGGGCCCGCTCCCAGAGCTGCACGAACATCGGCGCGTAGCGCAAAAACTGCTCGCCCGCCGGGGTCAGCGTCGCCCCGCTCTTGCTGCGCAGAAACAGCGGACGACCGAGGTGGTTCTCCAGCGTGCGGACGCGTGCCGAGACAGCCGTCTGGCTCAGGTTGAGCCGTTCGGCGGCGCGGACGAAGCTGCGGGAACGGACAATTTCCAGAAAGGTGCGGGCCAGCTCGATATCCACGGCAGCGCCTCCCAGCCCTTAACAGCATAAAAATTGCTACGATCCGCTAATATATTTCATTTGTATGCAGTTTAGAGAAAGGGGACAATAGCGCGAAGCAAAGGCTGCGCAATGCGGCCGGCGGACGGTCGGACTCGATCCGGCGGCAGCCGCGCGGCCGGTACGACGGCGACAAAGCCATGACGGCGATAAAACTATGACCAAGGATACGCCACGCACGGCCCCGGATCCCCTGGCCCTCGCCCTGGACCTCAAGGCGCGCAGGGAGCCGTTCGCTATCGCCACCGTGATCGAGACGCGCGGTTCGACGTCGGCGAGGCTGTCGGCCAAGGCCATCTTCGACCGTGAAGGCGGTGTCGTCTCCGGCTGGGTCGGCGGCGGCTGCGCCGAATCCACCTTGGCGCACGCCGCCATCGAGTGCATCGAGAGCGGCGAGCCGCAGATCATCGATATCGACCTCGACGACGAGGTGCTGGGCGCCGGCATGCCCTGCGGCGGCGCGATGCGCGTCTATGTCGAGCCGGTGCTGCCGCAGCCGGTGCTGTGGGTGCTGGGCCACGGCCGGGTCGCCGAAACCTTGAGCCAGCTCGGCGCCCTGATGGGGTTCGAGGTGGTGGTGGACGACCCAATGGCGGATGCCACACGCTTTCCCGATGCCGCCCGCATCCTGACCGAGGATCCCGACTATGCGGCGCTGACGCCTGCGCAGGACGACTTCGTCGTGGTCGCGACCCAGCACAGGGGCGACCACCAGTCGATGCAGCGGGTGCTCAAATCGAAGGTGCGCTATGTCGCGCTGATCGCCAGCCGCAAACGCACCGGGCTGGTGCTCGACTACCTGCGCGCGGAAGGGTTCGACCGCGAGGCGCTCGCCTGCGTGCGGGCACCGGCCGGCCTCGATCTCAACGCCCGCACTCCGGAGGAAATCGCCCTCTCCGTCATCAGCGAGATCGTCATGGAGCGACGCGGCGGCAGCGGCATGGCCGCGTCGCACAAGCGCGCGCCCGCCGTCCAGCCGCCGACGATGAAGGTGGTGCGGTCATGACCGGCATGGAGCACGAAGCCGACGGATCGTGGCTGGTGCCTCTCCTGCTGCTCGCGGCGATCTGCTGGCAGCTTTGGCTGTCGCTGCGCTACACCAAGCCGAGCGATGGCGACGCCGAGGCCGACAACAAGTCGGCCACCGCCTGGCCGTTCCCTGTCGATTTCGCCGGGCTTTCTCGCGACCGGCGGCTGGCCGCGCCGACCCCGCACGGCGAAGCGCCGCCGCGCGACGCGCCGTTTTCGAGCGCCGTGCGCGATATCCGCGCCCACGATCACGATTTCGACCTCGAGCGCTTTCTCGATGGGTCGCAGACCGCCTATGAGGCCATCGTGACCGCGTTCATCGAGGGTGACAGCGATGCGCTCAAGCCGTTGCTGACGCCCGAGGTCCACAGGGCCTATGCGGCGGCGATCGCCATGCGTGCCGACGACGACAAGTGTACGAGGACAGCGCTGGTGCGGCTCGCCAGGCCGCAGCTTCTCGATGTCGCCGTCCGCGATGGCTACGCCGATATCCGCGTCCGTTTCGGCGCGACCTGGCTGAGCGTGCGTGCCGATCAGGCCGCCGCATCCGACGGCGTCGCCGTCGCCAACGCCGCGCGCGACACGGTGGACGAATGGACGTTCACGCGTCCGCTCGCCTCGCCCGATCCGAACTGGCGGCTCGCGGCGTCGAACTAAGCTGCGTCAGATTCTTTTTCCGCCAGCAGGAAGGCGATGTCGGCCCCGACGATCATATCGTCCTCGGCGCCAAAACTATGCTTGCGCAGCCGCCCCTGCCGGTCGATCAGGACCAGCGTCGGCGTGCCGCGCATGCCATAGGCCGCCATGGTGCGCGGGATCGGCCCGTCGTCGCCCGGCCGATCGACGGCAATGGGAAACGTCAGCCGGTATTCATGGATGAACGCCTTCAGCGCCACCGGCGTCATCGCCTCGTGATGCTCGAACACGGTGTGAACGCCGATGACGGCGACATCGTCCGGCGAAAACAGTTTTGACACCTTCTGCGCCTGCGGCAGGCCGCCCTGCACGCAGCCGGGGCACAGCATCTGGAAGGCATGAAGCACGACGATCTTGCCGCGCAGGCCCGCGAGGCTGAGCGGCGCCGACGCATTGAACCATTCCGTGACGTCGAGTTCGGGCGCAAGCCGCGACGATGCGCCAGCGGATGGGTCGGTCATGAAAGGGCCTTTCGAGAGGAGGCCGTCTTCGCGAGCGACCTTGGCACGAGCATTATCATTCAACCGGGCACGGTCTTAGGTCCAGCTGCCGACAGTTCGGCGAGCCGCCGCCGCAGCGTGCGCAATTCCTGGAAGCGGTCCGTGACGTCGCGCAGGATCGCGGCGATGCCCGACACCTTGCCGCCGTCGCCGTGCAGCAGCACGATGGTGAACTCGACCGAGATGCGGCGGCCGTCCTTCGTCAGCGCCGGCACCGCGAGAATGTCGCCGGAGCCGTAGCGGGTCTCGCCGGTCCGCATGGTCTGCGCGTAACCGTCGTTATGGCGCGCGCGCAGGTTCTCGGGGATGATGATGTCGAGCGAGCGGCCGACCGCCTCCTCGGTGGAAAAGCCGAAGATACGCGCAGCGCCGGGATTCCAGAACCGAATGATGCCGTCGGGATCGGCGAGCAGGATGGCGTCGGCGGCCGTGGTGAGAATGGCATCGGCCAGCGTCTGGTCCATCGTGCTCTCCTTATGGGCTACACCCTGCCGCGGCGAGCCCCCGTTCGACACCGGCCAGCAGATCGGCTTCGGCTTCGAGACCGACCGACAGCCTGAGCAGGCCATCGTGGATGCCGGCGGCATGCCGGGCTTCGGCATCCATCGAAGCATGAGTCATCGTCGAGGGATGCGCAACGAGACTTTCGACGCCCCCGAGCGACTCGGCGAGAATGAAAATTCCGGTCGCCCCGACGAAGCGCCGCGCCGCCTCGATCCCGCCGCGCAGTTCGAAGCTCAGCATGGCGCCGAACCCGGTCTGCTGCGCCTTGGCAACAGCGTGGCCAGGATGGTCCGGTAGACCGGGATAATGCACGGCGGTGACGCCCGCGTGTCCCTTAAGGCGCGTGGCGATCGCCGCGGCGCTCGCCTGCTGGCGCTCGATGCGCGGAAACAGCGTGCGGATGCCGCGCAGCGTCAGGTAGGCATCGAACGGCGCGCCCGAGGTGCCGACGATGTTGGCCCAGGCGGCCAGCGCCTCGACATCGGCCTTGGCGGCGGCAATCACCGCGCCGCCGACGACATCGGAATGGCCGTTGAGATATTTTGTGGTGGAATGGACCACGAAATCGGCCCCGAGCGGGATCGGCCGCTGCAACGCCGGCGACAGGAACGTGTTGTCCACGATCACCTTGGCGCCGGCGGCATGCGCCCTGGCCGCGACCGCGCGGACATCGACGATGCGCATCAGGGGATTGCTCGGGGTCTCAATCAACACCAGCGCCGGCTTGTCGGCCAGCGCTGCCGCGAGTGCGCCGGCATCGCCGAAATCGACCAGCGCGACGCGGAACTGCCCCTTGTCGCGCCGGGCCAGCAGGAGCCGGTAGGTGCCGCCGTAGCAATCGTGCGGCGCCACTACGAGATCGTCGGAGGCAAGCTGCGCCAGCACCAGATCGACCGCCGCCATGCCGGAGGCGGTGACGACGGCTCCGGCGCCGCCCTCGAGCTGCGCCAGCGTATCGGCCAGCAGGTCGCGGCCGGGGTTGCTGGTGCGGGTGTATTCATGGGCGCGCGGCTCTTCCAGCCCGTTAAAGGCAAAGTTGCTGGAGAGATAGATCGGCGGCGTGACCGCGCCAAAACTGGTGTCGGTCGCAATCCCGTTCACCGCCGCAACCGTCTGCGGCGCTCTCGGTGTGGCCATCAAGGGCTCCTCGCGTTGCGGCGCCCATATGACCCGGCCACGGCGTTTACGCAAGCCTGTGGCGGCAGGGCGGGCGGACCGGCAAGCGTTGCCAGCCCGGAGCTTTCCTCCTAATCAGGGGACCGGCGCGGCACCCGGCAGGACGGTCCGCCGGACGGCGCCGACCGCCAGAGAGCAACCGCCGATGTCCAACGAGAACGAGTTTTTTGCCGCGCTGCGCAGCGTCGCCACCGCCACCATCACCACCGTGCTCCTGAAGAAGGGCCTGCGCAACGTCTGGATGCGCGGGACCAAGCCGCTGCGCGAGGGCGAGCCGCGCCGCGTCGGACGCGCCTTCACGCTGCGCTTCGTACCGGCGCGCGAGGACCTCGCCACGCCGGAATCGTGGTCGTCGCCGATCTCGACCCGCGGGGCGATCGAGGCCATGCCGGAGGGCTGCATTGCCGTGGTCGATGCCATGGGCATCACCAATGCCGGCATCTTCGGCGATATCCTGTGCGCCCGCATGCACAAGCGCGGCGTCGCCGCGCTGGTCACCGATGGCGTTGTCCGCGACATCGCCGGCGTCGAGGCGACCAGCCTGCCGGTGTGGTGCAGCGGCGCGGCGGCGCCGCCTTCGGTCGCGGGGCTGACCTTCGTCAACTGGCAGGAGCCGATCGGCTGCGGCGGCGTCGCGGTGTTTCCGAACGACGTCATCGTCGCCGACCGCGACGGCGCGGTGGTGATCCCGCAGGCACTCCTGGAGGACGTGACGGCCGCCTGCATCGAGCAGGAGCGGCTCGAACAGTGGATCATGGAGGAAGTCGAGCGCGGCGTGCCGCTGCCCGGCCTCTACCCGCCGAACGCTGAGGCCAAAGCACGCTACGAGAAGAGCAGAGGCTGACCCCGCGACGCCGGTGCGGCCGTCTATTCGATGACGATGCGCGGCGCCGGCCGCACCACGCCGCCGGACGTCAGCGCCGCCCACACCTGCCCAGCAATGCCAATGAAGGCTTGCGCGTGATGGCTGTCGGGCGCAGTGGCGACGAGCGGCGCGCCGCTGTCGGACGTCTCGCGGATGCGCATGTCGAGCGGCACCTCGCCAAGGAACGGCACCCCGAGCTGCTCCGCCTCGGCGCGCGCGCCGCCGTGGCCAAAAATCATCGAGACGTGGTTGCAGGTCGGGCAGCAGAAGCTCGACATGTTCTCAATGATGCCGAGCAGCGGCACGTTGACCTTCTCCAGCATGGCGATGCCGCGCCGGGCGTCGATCAGCGCGATATCCTGCGGCGTCGAAACGACGACCGCGCCCGACAGCGGCGTCTGCTGCGCCATGCTGAGCTGGATGTCGCCGGTGCCGGGCGGAAAATCGACCACCAGCACGTCGAGATGGCCCCACGCCACGTTGCGCAGCATCTGGGTGATGGCCGAGATCACCATCGGCCCACGCCAGATCATCGCCAGGTCTTCCTCGACCAGAAAGCCGATCGACATCACCTTGATGCCGAAGGCTTCCATCGGCTCCATCGTCTGCGCATCGATCTGCCGCGGCTTGCCGCTGAGGCCGAACAGTTTTGGCTGCGACGGTCCATAGATGTCGGCGTCGAGCATGCCGACCTTGAGCCCCTGCGCGGCAAAGCCCAGCGCCAGGTTGCACGACACCGTGGACTTGCCGACGCCGCCTTTGCCGGAGGACACGGCAACAATGTGCTTCACCCCTGTCAGCGCCATCGGCGCGGTGGTCGCGCGGCCCTTGACGGCGGCGCGCGGCGCGGCCTGCGCCGCGCCGGACCGCGGTGCGCCGGGCGTAATGTTCGGCTTGAGGCCGACCAGGGCACGGTCCACGCCGGGCAGCCGCGCGATGGCGGCTTCGGCGGCGACGCGCGCCGGCTCGAGCGCGCGGCTCTCGTTGGCATCGACCGCGACGATGCAGATCACCCGGCCGTCGTTGATGGTGATCTTGCTGACGCGGCCCGATGCCGCCAGCGACTGGCCGTCCGGCAGTGTGACGCCGTCGAGCGCACTCCGGACATCGGCTTCGGTGACCGCCACGCCTGTTCTCCGCTTGGTCAGGGATTGCACGAGTTGTGGAACACCTGCCGATCCGAATCAAGGACAGGATCGGCAGGACGGCTCCGTCTTTCGTTGCCCATCCGCCCATAGTGGAGACAATGCGACGGACGGCCGATTGACGCAGCCCCTCGCGTTGGCCACAGTGGCCCCGTCCTGCCGATGAGGGCCGCGATGCCACAAACCGATACCGCTCCGTCATCGGCCACGCCCTGGCCGATCGAAATCCGTCTGGTCAAGGACCGGCGCTCGCTGCACATCGCTTTCGACGACGGCAACGTCTACGAACTGTCGGCGGAATTGTTGCGCGTGACCAGCCCTTCGGCGGAGTTGCAGGGTCATTCGGAGGCCGAGCGCAAGACCATCGGGGGAAAACGCAACGTGGCGATTTCCTCGGTCGACGCGGTTGGCAACTATGCAATCCGCATCGGCTTCGACGACATGCACGCCACCGGCATCTATACCTGGGACTATCTCCACGACCTCGGCGTCAACCGCGAGACGCGCTTCCAGTCCTATCTCGACGACCTCGCCGCCAAAGGGCTCGACCGCGATACGGCGGGATTGCGTTAGAGCATGATCCCGAAAAAGCCTGCCCTCGGGCTTGACCCGAGGGTGGGGACCGGTTTTCGGAAAGATCATGCTCAAACAAGAGATAATCGATAGAGTCTGATTCAACGCAGTTGAATCAGACTCTATCGCGCCGCCGCGCGCAGGTCGAACGCGGCGTCGCCCGCCTGCTCCGGCGTGATGGTACCGCCGGCGCCGAGAATTTTGCGGCCGGCGACGTGGTCGCCGGCGCGATTGACGGATTCGACGGCAATGAGCCGGTCGCCCTTGTAGCAGAACACCGAGAACGCCCCCTGCTCCGGTGCGCCGCGCACGACCGTGCGGTCGAACCCGTTGAACAGTCCGACGATCTGCAACTTGTCAGAACCCTGATCGCTCCAGAACCATGGCAGCGCGTCGTAGGCATGCGGCTTGCCGGTGAGGCGCGCGGCCACGCAGCGTGCCTGATCGGTGGCGTTCTGCACCGATTCAAGCCGTGCGAAAGCGCCGATCTGCCGGCACGGAAACAGCGCGACATCGCCGATCGCGGAAATGTCAGGGTCCGAGGTCAAAAGCTGCTCGTCAACGACGATGCCCGACTGCACCTCGAGCCCGGCTTCCGCGGCGAGCGCGGTGTTCGGCAGAATGCCGATCCCTGCAACGATACAATCGGCGGAAATGCGCGTGCCGTTGTCGAGCGTCACGCCGCCGATACGGCCGCCGCCAGGCACGGCGCCGGCGATCTGCGCGCCGAGATGGAAGCGCACGCCGGCCGCTTCGTGGCGCGCCTGGAAGAAGGCGGCCAGTTCCGGCGACACCGCGCGCGCCATCAGCCGCGGCCCGAGCTCGACGACATCGACCTCGAGGCCCTTGGCGCGGGCGGTGGCTGCGAATTCCAGCCCGATGAAACCGGCGCCGACCACGACGACGTGGCGCGCGCGTAAAAGCCTGAGTCGCAACTCCTCGGTCTCGACAAAGGAGCGGATATAGGCGACCGGAACGCGCGGGTCCGGCAACGGCAGCGGCCGGTTGGCGGCGCCCATGGCGAACACGAGGTGATCGTAGGCAAGGCTTGTGCCCGAGGCGAGGCGGACGCTGTGCGCCGCGCGGTTGACGGCGACGGCGCGGTCGCCGACGAGGTCGATGCGCTGCTCGACGAAAAACTTCTCCGGGCGAAACGTGAGGGCGGCAACCCCGCCCTCGCCCTTGAGATAGGTCTTCGACAACGGCGGGCGCTGATACGGCAGCTCGGCCTCGCCGTTGATCAAACGGATGGTGCCGTCGTAGCCGCTCTGGCGCAGCGAGACGGCAAGCTGGAAGCCGGCGTGGCCGGCGCCGACGATGACCGTGGTGTGCGATGGCATGATGCGGTTACGACAGGCTCGGCGAAAAAGAAAAGGGCGGCCGGGTGGTAGCCCAACCCGGCCGCCCTCGCAATCCGGTGACGGAGCGCGGCGGCTACTCCTTCAGCAACCGGAATTTTCCGCCCTCGACCTTGATCAGGAAGGCCGAGCGCTCGTCGTAGCCGTTGTGATTGGTCGGGGTCATGTTGGACAGACCGTTGTTGAGATAGATTTCCTTGCCGTTTTCCAGCGCAGCGCGCAGCGCGGCGCGAAACTCCGCCGTGCCCGGTTTGGCGGTCTTCAACGCGACCGGTACGGCGTTCTCGACCAGCACCACGGAGTCGAACAGGTGCGCGCCGAACGCGGCCGGCTCCTCCTTGTGCAGCGCCTTGTAGGCGGCGATGTAGCGCTCCGGCGCGGCGCGGAACGGGCTGTCCTTGGGCAGGTCGTTCACCACGGTGAACGCCTCGCCGGTGTAGATCGCGCCCTCGACGTCCTTGCCGCCGAGCCGGATGAACTCGTTGGTGGCAACGCCGTGGGTCTGGAAGATCGGCCCCTTGTAGCCGCGCTCGCGCAGCGCCTTCTGCGGCAGCACCGCGGGCGTGCCGGCGGAGGCGATGAACACCGCGTCCGGCTTGCTGGCGATCACCTTCAGCACCTGCCCGGTGACGCTGGCATCGTTGCGGGCATAGACCTCGTGCGTGGTCAGTTCGATGCCGACCTTGGGCGCCTCGACCTTGAGCACGTTGTAGTAGCCCTCGCCGTAGCCGTCGGAGAAGCCGATATAGCCGAGCCGCTTCACGCCGGTCTTGGCGATGTATTTGAGAATGGCGGCGGCCATGATGTCGTCGTTGGGCACCACCTTGAACACCCACTTCTTCTTGTCGTCCATCGGCGTCACCAGCACGGCTGCGGCGGCGAGCGTCAACAGCGGGGTCTTGGCTTCGGCGGCAATGTCGATCAGCGGCAGCGACACCGGCGTCAGCGACGAGCCGATCAGCACGTCGACCTTCTCGTCGAGGATCAGCTTGCGCGCGTTCTGCGCCGCCTTGGTGGCGTCGGATTCGTCGTCAAGCGCGATATAGGTCACCTTCTCGCCGGCGATCTCCTTGGGCAGCGTGGCGACGCTTTTCATCTGCGGCTGGCCAAGTGCTGCGCCGGGGCCGGAGGCGCTCATGGTGATGCCGATCTTGATCTCGGCCTGCGCTGCGGAAATGCTCAGGCCGATGGCGGCCACTGTCGCGGCAGCGAATCCCAGATATGTCCTCATGGTCCTCATGCGTCTGCTCCCGTTTGTGGTTGGTTATCCGAACCCGTCAGTATTCGTTCCTGCCGAAGCCGAGATAGCTTTCGATCAGCCGCTGGTCCGTGGCGATCTCGTCCGGGCGCCCCTGCGCCGTGATCTCGCCAAGCTCCATCACATAGGCATAATCGGCGATTTGCAAGGCAGCGCGCGCGTTCTGCTCGACGAGCAGAATGGAGACGCCGGCCGTGCGCAGTTCGGTGAGGATGTGGAACACGTCGCGCACGATCAGCGGCGCAAGCCCGAGGCTCGGCTCGTCCAGCATCAACAGTTTTGGACGCGCCATCAGCGCCCGGCCCATCGCCAGCATCTGCCGCTCGCCGCCCGACAGCGTGCCGGCCAACTGGGCGCGGCGCTCGTGAAGACGCGGAAAGCGCGCGAAGATATCGTCGAGGCTCTCGCCGCGCTCGCGCGCCGGGCGGCGAAAACCGCCGAGCAACAGGTTATCCTCCACCGACATGTCGGCGAACAGTTCGCGCCGCTCCGGCACCAGGCTCAGGCCGGCGCGCACCCGCGACTCCAGGGGCCTGGCGGTCATGGCCTCGCCGGCCAGCTCCACCGTGCCGCTCGCCGGCAGCAGGCCGACGATAGCGTTAAGCAGCGTGGTCTTGCCGGCACCGTTGGCGCCGATCACGGTGATCAGCGCCCCTTGCGTCATCTCCAGCGACACGCCGTGCACGACCTCGACGCGTCCGTAGGCAACGTGCAGATCGCGCACCTTGAGGATGGTGCCGCTCATGCCACGCCCCCGAGATAGGCTTCGATCACCTTCGGGTCGTTCTTGACCTCGCCCGCCCCGCCCTCGGCTATTTTCGTGCCGAAATCGAGCACCACGAGGTGGTCGGCAAGGTTCATCACGAAGTCCATGTCGTGCTCGACAAGCAAAATGCTGATGCCCTCGGCGCGCAGTTCGCGAAGCAGCCGGGCGAGCGCCTTCTTCTCGCCGACGCGCAGACCCGCGGCCGGCTCATCGAGCAACACCAGGATCGGATCGAGCGCGAGCGCGCGCGCCACCTCGACGAGGCGCAACTGGCCGAGCGCCAGCGAGCCGGCCGGGACGGTCGCGACGTCGGACAGTCCGACCCGCGCCAGTTGCTGCCGCGCGATGTCGAGCAGCACCATTTCCTCGACCCGATCGAGCCCGGCCATCGCCTGCATCATGCCGGCATGCCCGCGCAGGTGCGCGCCGAGCGCGACGTTCTCGATCACGCTCATGTCGGGCACGATCTCGGCGTGCTGGAAGGTGCGGCCGAGGCCGAGCGCCGCCATCTGCTGCGGGCGATGATGCGACAACGGCCGCCCCTCGAAGGAGATGCGGCCGGCCGTCAGCGGCAGCACACCGGTGACGAGGTTGAACGTCGTGCTCTTGCCGGCGCCGTTGGGGCCGATCAGGCCGACGATACGGCCGGCCGGCACGGCGAACGATACGTCGTTGACGGCGACGAGCCCGCCGAACTCCTTGCGTACCGCATCGGCCTCGACCAGCACGGCATCCGCCGCCGGCCGCGGACGCGGGGGCGGCGCCGCATCGGGCGGCGGGGTCACGATCCGGGGCGCGGCCTGCGGGCCGAACAGGATCGGCCAGATGCCGTCGGAGGCCAGGCGCAGGATCAGCACCAGGATGGCGCCGAACACGATGATCTCATAGTTGCCGGCGCTGCCGACGATCAGCGGCAGCACGCTCTGCAACTGGTCGCGCAGCACGATGATCGCGGTTGCGCCGAGGATCGCGCCGTAGACGCGGCCGGCACCGCCGAGCACCGCCATCAGGAGATATTCGGTACCCGGAATGATGCCGAACGGTCCCGGCGACACCGAGCGCTGGAAATGGGCATAGAGCCAGCCGGCAACGCCCGCCAGCATCGCGGCGTAGACGAACACCTTGAGCTTGGTGGAGGGCGTGTAGACGCCGAATGCCTCGGCGGCATGCACGCCCTGGCGCAGCGCCCGCACTGCGCGCCCCATGCGGCCGCGCAACAGGTTCTGCGTCGCGACGACGGCTATCACCACCACGACCCAGACGACGACGAAGAACTCTTCGGGCGCGATCAGCGCGTGGCTGCCGATATGGAGCGGCGGGATGCCGGACATTCCGTCATGGGCGCCAAGCCAACTGATGTTGCCGAACAGGTAGTAGAACGAAATGCCCCACGCGATGGTGCCGAGCGGCAGGTAGTGCCCCGACAGCCGCACGGTGATGGCGCCGATCAACAGCGCGGCGATGCCGGTGACGGCCACCGAGACCGGCAGCGACAGCCACGGCGACAGGCCGGTATCGATGGTGACGACGGCCGTGGCATAGGCGCCGAAGCCGACAAACGCCGCCTGCCCGAACGAGGTCATGCCGCCGACGCCGGTCAGCAGCACGAGGCCGATGGCGACGAGGCTTGCGATGCCGATATAGTCGAACAGCGCGACCCAGTAGTCCGACAACAGGCCCGTGAACGGCAGCACCAGGATGACGAGCGCGAACAGGGGAGCGATGGCACGCCGCATCAGTCGTGCCCTTCCGGCGAGGTGAAGGAGCGCCACAACAGCACCGGCACGATCAGCGCGAACACCAGCACTTCCTTGAAGGCGCTGGCCCAGAACGAGAACAGCGCTTCGGCGAAGCCGACCGCGAGCGAGGCGACAACCGCCAGCGGATAGCTCAACAGGCCGCCGAGGATCGCGGCAACGAACGCCTTCAGCCCGATCAGAAAGCCGGAGTCGTAGTAGACCGTCATCAGGGGACCGACCAGCACGCCGGAAATCGCCCCCATGAAGGCGGCAATGCCGAACGACACCTGGCCCGCGATGGATGTCGGGATGCCGACGAGGCGCGCGCCGATGCGGTTGGAGGAGCAGGCGCGCAGCGCCTTGCCGAGCAGCGAGCGGCCGAAGAACAGTGCAAACAGCGCAAGAAAGATCGCCGTTGTCGCCACCACGGCGACGCTCTGCCCGGTAATGACCAGCGCGCCGAGCGAGAACGACTGCGACGACAGCGGGGCGGTACCGATCCCCTCGGGGCCGAAGAACACCAGCCCGAGGCCGGTCAGCGAGAAATGCACGCCGAACGCCACCATCAGCAGCACCAGCACGCTGGAATGGGCGATCGGCTCGAAGGCGATGCGATAGATCATCGGCCCCATGGGAATGACGAGGACGACCGCGAGCAGGATGTAGACGGCCTCGCCGAGTTTCATCGGCGCCACCACGGTCGCGATGGCGATGAAGACGAGCGGCAGCACGATGTCGAAGGCAGCGATGCGCGCGAGCCGCTTCAGCGTCATCTCGGCGCGGTACTGCGCGATCTCCGACAGCGCGGCGAGAACGCCGAGCGCCAGCAACAGCCACACCGTCGGCGGCAGCTTGCCGTTCTCAAGCGCCGCGATGGTCAGCGCGGTGAAGGCGACGAACTCGCCCTGCGGCACAAAAATCACCCGCGTCACCGCGAAGATCAGGACAAGCGCGATCGCCGCCAGCGCATAGACCGCACCGTTGATGATGCCGTCCTGCAGCAGGAACAGAAAAATGGTGCTATCCACGGTGGCCTGGCCCCGGCGTTCCGATCCCGACAAATCGTTTTTGGCATCCGTCCGGCTGGGCCAAGGCGGGCTGATGGAAGGCCCGACTTCAATTAAGCATCAAAGCGGAAGGCTGTGCCTGTTTTTTTGTAACATGTTTTCTAGTCCGGTCGATGCCCGGCGGTCAACATCGCTCACGCAGCTTTCAGTTCGACCGGCAGCGTTCCGAGGCAGCGCAACGTGTTGTTAGGCTTGCGCGTCGGCTCGCCGGTGAATTCGATCGCCGCGACGCGGCTGATCATGGCGTTGAGGATGACGTCGGCTTCGAGCCGCGCCACCAGCTGCCCGACGCAGGTATGGATGCCGGTGCCGAAGGCAACATGGCCGATCGGTCGGCGGCGGATATCGAACACCTCCGGGTTCTCGAAGCGGCGGCGGTCGCGGTTGGCGGCCCCGAGGAACAACAGCACCTTCGCGCTTTCCGGGATCGTCACGCCTGCGACCTCGACGGCGCACGTCGTAGTGCGGAAGAAGGTCTGCACCGGCGCTTCCCAGCGCAGCACCTCGTCGAAGGCGGGGCGGGCCAGCGATGGCTCGGCGCGCAGAGCCTGCCACTGATCGGGATGGCATGCGAAGGCGTAGATGGTGTTGGCAAGGCCGTTCACGGTGGTGTCGAGACCTGCGGTGAGCATCGAGCGCACCAGCGTGTGCGCCTCGTCCTCGTCGATGTCGCCGGCGTCGTAAGCATCCCACACCTGCGCGCCGAAGCCGCCGGGCGTCAGCATGTGGCGATGGCACTGGTCGTAGATCCACTGCACCACCGGCTGGGCGTTCTTCACCGAATTCTCGAACAGGGCGTTGCGCGGGCCGAACGAGTTGAACACCATATTGGCGAACGGCAACAGGTTCTCGCGGCCCTCGGCGCGCAACCCCACCGCTTCGGGAAAGACATGCAGCGGGAACACCTCGGCGAGGTTTTTCACGGCATCGATGCGGCCTTTTTCAAGCAGCGCATCGATCAGCGCGTCGGCGCGTTTCTGAAAATCCTCGCGCAGCTTGCGCATGGCGGCGGGCGACAAGATCCGATTCATCACCGAGCGGGTGCGGGTATGCAGCGGCGGATCGACCTCGAGGAGCTTGCTCGGCGGCCGCCAGGCTTTCACCTTGGCGAAATCCTCGATGCCGACGCCGCGCCCCGAGCAGAAGGTCTGCCAGTCGGTCAGCGCGGCATGGACATCGGCGTGGCGCGCCATCGCATAGATGCCGTAGGTATCGAGCCAGACCACGGGGCCGGCCTCGCGCAATTCCTCGTGGTAGCCGTAAGGGTGGGTCAGAAAATCGTCGCTGAACGGATCGATTGCGGAGGTCGGGCAATCGCTCCCGAGCGCGGAGTCGAGCTGGATGGCCATGGCGTCACCGTCGTTACCTGCCGATGCCGGCACCAAGCAGAGCGACCCGTTTACCGCGCCGCCGGGGCCTTCGTCTGTCCCCTCTCCTTGCGACGAAAGCTTTAGGGTTCCAGCTTTTCCGGCCGCGCCGGTGCCGCTACACTGCGCTCAAAATGGCGCAGGGAGCAACGACATGGCAGGCACGGGCGAGGCGGCGGACCGCTCCGCCGATCCCGGCGGAGACGGCATCGGGCGCACCGTCCTGAGCATCGGGGCGCCTGAGTTCCCGAAAGCCCTGATGCGGACGGTGAAACGGCTCGCCGCGGTCGATCACTGCATGGTGTTCTGGTTCCCTGACGATCGCAACGCACGCTGCCTGATGACCGCGGGCGCCATCGGCAGCGGCCCCGACCTTGGCGACGCCTATGCCGGGCACTTTCACCCCGCCGATCCCAACAAGGAATCCCTGCTCGGCGGCCCGCGCGCGGCCGCGCCCATCATGCTACCGTCGTTCGAGCGACGGATGTACAGGCGCGACTACCTCAAGCTGTTTTTCGAAGATGCCGGGATCGTCGACAAGTTTGCCACGGCGGTGTGGCACAACGGCGGCTGCTTCTACGCCAACTTCTACCGGCTCTCGTGCAGCGGCCCGTTCACCGCGGCACAATCGGCCCGCCTCGCCCACGCCGCGCCCTCGCTCGCCGCCGCCATCGCCCGCCACTTCGAGCGCGCGGCGCCCGCGCCGCAACAGAGCGACATCGCCCCGCTGCTTCAGGCGCTGTTCGCCGCCACGCCGTTCGCCGTCCTGACGGCACGGGAGCGCGAGGTCTGCACAAAGATCCTGCTCGGCTTCAGTTCCGAGGCGATCGCCGCCCACCTCGCCATCAGCCCGCACAGCGTGCTGACCTATCGCCGCCGCGCCTATGAGCGGCTCGGCATCTCCTCGCAGAACGAACTGTTCGCCATGGTGATCCGGGCGCTGGCGGGAGCGCCGCAGGGCGAGAGGCCCGTCCTGTCGCCCTCGACCATCAACTGAACGTGACCCCCGGAGAGCGGTGCGGCGCCCGGCCTGCCTGCCGCAATGCAGCCGCCGTGCTAAGGTATAATTTGTAACAGTTCAATGGACGGCGTGTGGAAGCGATCGATCCCCGCCGATGCCGGCCAGCGACACGCGGAGAATGGTGTGAGCGTGCCTCCTTCCGATCCCGCCGCCCCGCCCGCTGAGGCCGGGCGCACGGACCTGCGGCTCACGCAGGCGATCGAGCGCGCGCGGCTGGCGATCGCCTGGGAGCGCGCCTGGCCGCACCTCGCCCGCTGCCTCTGCGTGGTGGGAGCGTTCCTCGCCCTGTCGTGGGCCGGCGTCTGGCTGGTGCTGCCGGTCTGGGCCAGGCTGGCCGGCCTTGCCATGCTGGCGCTGGCGGCACTGGCGACGCTGGTGCCGGTCGTTCGCCTGCGCTGGCCGACGCGCGCCGATGCGCTGCGCCGCCTCGACAGCAAAGCCGGTCTCGCCCACCGCCCCGCGACCGCGCTGACCGATACCCTGACCTCGCAGGACCCGGTGGCGCGCAGCCTGTGGCAGGCCGAGCGCGAACGGCTGTTGCGGACGCTCGCCCGGCTGCGGGCCGGCCCGCCCGAACCGCATCTGCCGCGCCACGATCCGCTGGCGCTGAGAGCCCTGGTCTTGGTCGCGCTGGTCGCCACCTTCTTCGCCGCCGGCGGCGAGCGTACGGCGCGGATCGCCGCCGCGTTCGACTGGGGCAACGTGCTGGCGCCGGCCAATGTCCGCCTCGATGCCTGGGTGACGCCGCCGGCCTATACCGGCCGCCCGCCGGTGATCCTGTCGGCCAGTGGCCGCGAGCCCGGCCCCGACAACGCGGCGCTGTCGGTGCCTGCCGGCAGCACGCTGGTGGTGCGCGCCAGCGGTGCCAGTCTCGACGTCGCGGTGTCGGGCGGCGTGACCGAAGCCGAGCCATCCGGCGAGGCGGCCCCGGATACGGCGGCGAAGGGCGGCGCGACGGCGGGCGCCGAGGAGCGCCGCTTTACCATCACCGGCGACGGCACGGCCGAAGTGCGCTCCCCTGCCCGTCAGCCGCCGTGGCGCTTTGCCGCCGTCACCGACCAGCCGCCGCGCATCGCGCTCGCCAAGGAGCCCGAGCGGCGTGCCCGTGGCGGCCTCGAACTGTCCTACAAGATCGAGGATGACTACGGCGTCACCGAAGCCAAGGCGAGGTTCAAGCCCGTCGCCGAGGCGCCGCCGGACCCGGCCGCAAAGCCGGAGCCGACCGGGGCGGCACGGCCGCTGTTCGACCCGCCCGACTTCCCCCTCGCGCTGCCCAACGCGCGCACCCGCAACGGTGTCGGCCAGACGGTCAAGGATTTGAGCGACAGCCCCTATGCCGGCGCCGAGGTCGAGTTGACGCTGGTGGCACGCGACGAAGCCGGCAACGAAGGGCTGAGCGAGCCCCTGACCTTGCGGCTGCCGCAGCGCGTGTTCACAAAACCGCTGGCGCGGGCGCTGGTCGAACAGCGCCGGCTGCTCGCGCTCGATGCCCGCCAGAGCGAGACGGTCTCGACCGCGCTCGACGCGCTTTTGATCGCACCGGAGATGTTTGCGCCGGAAGCCGGCCAGTATCTCGGCCTGCGCAGCATTGCCGCCGAACTCTCCCGCGCCGGTGACGACGACGCGCTGCGCGGCGTGGTCGCGAGCCTGTGGGCGCTCGCGCTCGCGATTGAGGATGGCGACATCACCGACGTCGAGAAGGAATTGCGTGCGGCGCAGGATGCCTTGCGCGAGGCGCTGGAGCGCGGCGCCAGCGACGAGGAGATCAAGCAGCTCACCGACCGCCTGCGCGCGGCGCTCGACAACTACATGCGCCAGCTCGCCGAGCAGCTTCGCAACAACCCGCAGCAGCTCGCCCGGCCGCTCGACCCCAATACCCGCATCATGCGCCAGCAGGACCTCGACAACATGATCTCGCGCATGGAGCAACTGTCGCGCTCCGGCGACAAGGAGGCAGCGCGGCAATTGCTGGAGCAGCTTCAGCAGATGCTGGAGAACCTGCAGATGGCCCAGCCCTCGCAGGGCGACCCCGGCGGCGACATGGAGCAGGCGCTCAACGAACTCGGCGACATGATCCGTAAGCAGCAGCAGTTGCGCGACCGCACCTTCAAGGAAAGCCAGGATGCCCGCCGCGACCGCCGCAACGGCCAGCAGCACGACCGCAACGCAATGCAGGGCCTGCAGCAGGACCAGCAGGCGCTGCGCGACCGGCTGCGCCAGTTGCAGGAGGAGATGGCCCGGCGCGGCATGGGCCAGCGCCCCGGCCAGCGCGAACAGGGATCGCAAGGGCAGCAGGGCCGCGAAGGGCGCGGCGGCGATCAGGGCGAACAGGGCGCGGGCAATGCGCTGGGCGAGGCCGATGGCGAGATGGGCAATGCCGAGGGCCAGCTTGGCGAGGGCAACGCCGGCGGCGCCGCCGATGCCCAGGGCCGTGCGCTCGAGGCGCTGCGGCGCGGCGCGCAGAACCTTGCCGACGCCATGCAGCAGCAGATGGGCGAAGGCGGCGGCGAGGGCGACGGCCCGCGCGACCGTCTCGGTCGCCAGGGCCGCAACGGCGAGCGCACCGATCCGCTCGGCCGCCCGCTGCGGGGCCGCGAATACGGCGACGACCAGACCGTAAAGATCCCCGGCGAGATCGACGTGCAGCGCGTGCGGCGGATCCTCGAAGAACTGCGCCGCCGCCTGTCCGACCCCGCGCGGCCGCAGGTCGAACTTGACTATCTCGAGCGGCTGCTCAGGGACTACTAGCACACCATCCGGCCGCGTCAGCGCCGGCCCGCAGCCGAACACGCGAGAGCCGCATCATGCGCGCATCGCGCAGGGAGGGCCTGCGCTTCCGAGCGATTGCATGGCTGGACAGACAACACTACACTGGCGGCCGACGATGAAACGCACATCGCTTTCCCGCCCTTTCACGACCTCGACGTCCCGCGCCGGCGGGCGCGGCGATCTGCGGTCCTGAGCGGAACGCCGCTCCGCAGCGCCGACGAGGCTTCCGATCGACGGGCAACGCCCGAACAACAGACGAGGTAAACGCATGGTCAACCGCTTGCAGTTCTATATCGATGGCGCCTGGGTCGACCCGGTGGTGAAGAAGACCACGCCGGTGATCAATCCGGCGACCGAGGAAGCGATGTACGAGATCGCGCTCGGCTCCAAGGCCGACGTGGACAAGGCGGTTGTCGCCGCGCGGCGCGCCTTCGAGAGCTATTCGCAGACCTCCCGCGAGGAGCGCGTGGCGCTGATGGAGAAGGTGATCGCCGTCTACAAGACCCGCATGAAGGACCTCGGCGTCGCGGTGTCCGACGAGATGGGGGCGCCGCTGCCGTTCGCGGAGAAATTCCAGGCCGGCGCCGGGCTCGGCCACCTCGCCTCGACGCTCGAGGTGCTCAAAACCTACGCGTTCCAGGAGCCGGTCGGCACGGCCATGGTGGTGCGCGAGCCGATCGGCGTCGTTGGTATGATCACGCCGTGGAACTGGCCGCTGAACCAGATCACCTGCAAGGTGGCGCCGGCGCTCGCCGCCGGCTGCACCATGATCCTCAAGCCGTCGGAGTTCACGCCGTCGTCGGCGCTGATCTTCGCCGAGATTCTCCATGAGGCCGGCGTGCCGAAGGGCGTGTTCAACCTGATCAACGGTCTCGGCCCCGACGTCGGCGCGGCGATGAGCGAGCATCCCGACATCGACATGATCTCGTTCACCGGCTCGACGCGGGCCGGCATCGACGTGGCGCAGCGCGCCGCGGTCACCGTCAAGCGCGTCAGCCAGGAACTGGGCGGTAAGTCGCCCAACATCATCCTCGACGATGCCGACCTGCAGAAGGCGGTGAGCGGTGGCGTCGCTCACGTCTTCAACAATTCCGGCCAGTCCTGCAATGCGCCGACCCGGATGATCGTGCCGCTTGCGAAGATGAAGGAGGTGGCCGAGATTGCCAAGGCGGTCGCCGACAAGACCAGGGCGGGCGATCCGCGTGATCCCGAGACCAAGATCGGGCCGGTGGTCAACGCCAACCAGTGGAACAAGATCCAGGGCCTGATCAAGAAGGGCATCGACGAGGGCGCCACGCTGGTGGCTGGCGGCCCCGGCCTGCCGGCCGGCGTCAACAAGGGTTACTATGTGCGCCCGACGGTGTTCGCCGACGTCACCAACGACATGACCATCGCGCGCGAGGAAATTTTTGGTCCGGTCATCTCGATCATCGGCTACAAGGACGAGGCGGAGGCGCTCGCCATCGCCAACGACACGCCCTATGGCCTCGCCGGCTACGTCTCCGCCGGCACCGTCGAGAAGGCGCGTGACTTCGCCCGCAAGATCCGCGCCGGCAATGTCAACCTCAACGGCGTGCCCAACGACCGCACCGCGCCGTTCGGCGGTTACAAGCAGTCCGGCAACGGTCGCGAGTGGGGCAAGTTCGGCCTCGAAGAGTATCTCGAGGTGAAGGCCATCGCCGGCTTCGATGCCGCCTGACCCGCGCAAAGCGCACGCGTCACGCACATCCGCCGCCGGGTTCGCCCGGCGGCTTTTTTCTGGCGGCAGATTGGCCGCGAGCCGTTGCCATGGCGTTGTTGAGCGAAGCATTCCCCAAGCCATATCCTTGGAGCCTGACCCGAAGATGGAAACTGGCCTTCGCCGGGCCATAGCCGGGCCCGGCGACGGCCGGTTCGCGTGAAGAAAACGCGTCAAAACAAAAAGCTAGAATCTCTCACCAGTTCCGCGAGACGGTGAGGACTTAGGCCCACTGAGCGCGCTGATCGACCACAACGTCTCGAACAGCGCCGTCTGCAACCGTGCATAGTCCTCGCTTTCGATCACGAGGCGATAGTCGGTGACCGCATTTACCTTACTTCTCGCCAGCGGGATGCCTTACCGCTCATGATGACTAAGGCGACAGCGCGATCGCGGCAACCGCTTTAGCCAACACCAATTCTATTCAAACTTGATCTGATTGATAGTATGGACAGCTTGAGAGAATCTGATCTTCACCCATTTCATTTTCGGTCGAACAACAGACACCAGATCAGCGTACTGTACTGGGGTCCACTGATCAAGGTCATCAGATTCTGACACCATCATCTGAGCGCCAATCGCACCCTCTGCGCTTATTGAAATGGCGGATGCACCATTTACAGGAATAAGAATGAACCCGGGGCACCTGACCTTCATTACTGTCGAGGTGTCGTCATCCTCCACGAAGTCAAGCGCATTAGTACGCCAATTACAATGATTGACGACCGTCGCCCTCCTCGGCGCCGAGCGAATTGGCATTGCCGCTTGTAACGCAACAAGCCTTCCATTCGCTTCATAAATATTCACTCGAAATGACGATGCTACGATCGGATCAAACTCTATAGTGAGCGTGTCGCTGGTATTGTTATTGGTCTCAAAAATGGCGCGCCATTCCTCTCCGACCTTGGCTTCAAGACTAAATGCCTTAGGGATTCCGGTAGTAAGACTATCTAGTTGAAATCCTCGTACAGGCTCTTTCCTATCGAAATCTATACGAAGCCAGGTCGGAAAGGCGGAGTGACCCAATATGCCGACTTATACAATGCCTTCGCCTGAGATGGACCATGACTCTTTTCATTAATCGATCCCATCGCCGTGTATACGTCGGCATTCTTCTCATACCCCCTAAACAGAGCCGCATAGTCAAGATAGATCGAATCTTTGGTTTCCTCATACATCCATAGCAACTGCTCTATGTGGAGAGCATTATATCCTCCTCCAAGCTCCGCTGTAATTCTTCCCCGCGAAGAATCCAACGAGTAAAGGGACGTAAAACCCGCATCGAACTTCGATAGATCGCGCCTAACCGCCGCGATCGCCCTTTCGTAAAGCTCCATCCATCTCTGGTCATGCGTCAGCTCATAATAATCTTTGATGTTGCCAATCGCAGTAATATGTCCATTCAAAATCTTGAATGACTTCCCCGTAGGATGTGGAGCTTCTTCAAGCCATGCCACGCCATCGTCATTGCTCACAACGCCCCCATCTTGAAGCGAAGTAAGATAAGGAAACATAGCTCTATCGGCGGCTACCCGAAACCTATCATCCCCCGTCAGCAGGGACGCTCGCAGCAGCACCAGCGCAACTCTCGCTTGAGTGATCCCAGAAATCCAACCAGGCTGAAGATCATAATGCTCATTCCGAAAAGGATAGGTCCAGACGAGAGCCTCACCACGTTGAACTGCGTTCTTGAGAAGCCACTCGGACTGAAGCAAGAATTGCTGCCGCAGCCCACTGTCCTGGCAACCGGACCCCATAAAGTCTCGATAAAGTGCCGCAGCATACTGCGCTATAAAATAGGGATTGTGGAAACGCCCCAAGCCACCATAAGCTCGACCGTAATCCCGATAAAGTATTCCATTATCGTCCAAGCCAAACGGGGACGTGGCATAGTCTGCGGCTGAGGTATATGGAGTTCTAGGAGGAGACGGAACGTCAATGCATTGGCTGGCGCTGCCAATCGCAGGCCAGATAATGACGGCCGTTAGAGACAGTAACCTTTGCCAGACCCGCATAACTATGCCCAAAGTGCGCTTTATTGGTATATGAGTCTCTCATATATCCTTCGCAATTTCATAACAAGTCAGAAAAGCAAGCGGACAATAGCACGCCGATCTCGAACACAAGAATCTTGCTCTCCACTTTTATTTGTATCAACCTGAGATCGACGCGCTGAAGTACCTCGAAGACGACCAGCGATGATCGGTGGCCACGCATTGGCAGGTGTATCAACAAGTAGGAAGAACCTGCGTCACGCATGCTGCGGAATTTCAACCGTATCCTACACCGAGTTCGCGCATTCATTCAGGATACCAGCGAACTTATCCGCCAGCATCCGATAAGAATAATGCGCCTGAACATGACGGCGGCCGGCGAGCCCCATTGCCGCTCGTTCTTCCGCGTCCTTGACAATTAAAGCGCGTATAGCCTCCGCAAGGGCGTCGGGCTGCTCCGGAGGAACTGTAAGTCCTGCGCCGGCATCCATCACCGGGTTATTGCTTGAGTTGCAACAAAAGATAACAGGCCGTTGCGCACCCATATAATCGAAAAGCTTGTTTGAACTGATCCCATACTTGAAAACCGGTGCATCAATCAAATTAAAGATAAAAGCATCGGCTTCCGAGGCAAGCGACGGGATATCAGACTTGCGAACCGGCGGCTCGAAGCTCACATTTGCCAACGCCAACTCCCTGGCTAGCTGCACAAGACGCGACTTCGCAGGACCGTCACCGATCAGACGCAGGCGAACTGGAAGTGCCTCCCGCTGAAGACGCTCCATGGCGAGCAGTGCATTCTCAAGGCCATTCGCACTGCCATGAGCTCCAAAATACATCAGCACAAATGCACGCTCGCCGGTCAGTGGAGCCGGAAGCGTTCTATCCGTGATCTCGACCCCATTGGACACCCAGACGACACGATCCGGTGAAACGCCGATTGTTTGCAGATACTGATCCGCCTTCGGCAACAACGTCACGACGCGGCAGGCCTTGTGACACAAGGATTTTTCCAACCGACCGAGCGCAAGCGCCATCGGATGGTGGGACTTCAAGCGTCCCATATCGATTAACGTCTGGGGCCATAAATCACGTATCTCAAATATAAACGGCACGCCAAACCGACTCGCCAATCGCGCGCCAGCCCAGGCGGCGAAGGGGTGAACGCTCGAGCCAACGACGATATCGGGAGCGGGCAGCACTGCGCTCGGCACACGCAGCGCGGCCAGCGTATAGCCAAGCATATTGCGGATACGATCGCCGCCATTGCCGGTGTAGGAGTTGCCGCGCAGCCAGAGAAACGTGACGCCGTCATAGCTGTCGAGCCGAAACCGCTCGCCATCAGCAAGACGTTGCCGGCCGGTGCCATGCTCGACGCTCGACGCAATGATGATCGCGCGCCAGCCATGCTCCCGCAAATGTCGCGCCAGGGAAAAATGGCGAGTCCCGCCGGGACCGCCCGGCTCCTGTGCGTAGTGGTTAAGAATCCAGACCGTTTTCATCCGGCAAGTACCGCGGCGATAGCGTTTGCCGCTTTGCCATTCCCATACGGCGATGCGGCGCGGCCGCGACGGCCGACCGCGGCAAGAATCTGCGCGGCGATGGCAGCGCCGTCCGGCGCGGCGAGTTCGTTCCAGCCAAGTTCAAGCAGTTCCGACCACTCGGTCTCGCCGCGCAACGTGACACAAGGCACCTCGTAAAAGAAGGCTTCCTTTTGCACACCGCCCGAGTCCGTCGCGATCACGGCCGCACCGGATTCGAGCGCGACCATATCGAGATACCCGACCGGTTCGATCGTTCTGACGCGATTGAATGTAAGCCCATGCTGGGCCATTGCGCCAAGGGTACGTGGATGAAGCGGTAACACAACCGGCATTTGAGCTGCGACCAGTTCAAGCGCAGTCACCAGCATGGCCAAGCGCTCCGGGTCATCGGTGTTCTCCGCACGATGAAGGGTAGACAGGATATAGCCGCGCGGCTCCACCCCGAGCTCAGTAAGGATAGGTCGCTCTTTCGCTCTGGCCGCAAAAAGCAGCGCCGCATCGTACATCACATCGCCGACCTGATGGATGCGGGCGTCGGCAATCCCCTCGTGGCGCAAGTTCACGACAGACACATCGGTGGATGCGAACAGCCACTCCGACAGATGATCAGCAACCACGCGGTTGATTTCTTCCGGCATCGCGCGGTTGAAAGAGCGCAGCCCCGCCTCCACATGCGCGACCGGGATATGCAGCTTGGCGGCGGTCAGCGCCCCGGCCAGCGTGGAATTGGTATCGCCGTAGATCAGGACGAGATGGGGTTTTAGTTCCTGCAACAGCGGCTCGAGGCGCTGCATCATCAATCCGGTCATGGCGCCATGCCCGCCGCCACCGATATCGAGATTATGGTCCGGCCGAGCGATCCCAAGCTCCTCGAAGAAAATATCGGACATGTTGTTGTCGAAGTGCTGTCCCGTATGGATCAAAACGTCGGTTACACCACCGACGTCACGAAGAGCACGGCTGACAGGGGCAACCTTGATGAATTGTGGCCGCGCCCCGACGATGGTAGCGATAACTTTCATACTTTGAACCTACTGTGTTACGCCTGTCATCGAACCCAATCCGCTGCCGCCAGCAGTCGCTCATAAAGGCCGATCAATTTCTTTTCTTCCATCCTCCAATTGTAGCGCTCAACAACCGCCCTACGCCCGTTCTCACCCATCCGGCGCGCAACGTCCGGATTCTCCACCAGATGGTCGATGGCATCGGCGATCGCCTGAGGATCAAGCGGATCAACACATAGGCCGCAGTCATTCCCTTCAATAATTCCACGCCAGAGCGGAAAGTTGGAGGCGATAACGGGAATGCCGGCAGACATATACTCAAACATTTTGATTGGCAGCGAGGTAAGAAAGGTCGGTATGGGGTGTAATGTAACCAGGCCGGCCACAGACTGAGCAAGCACTGCCTTTATCTCGATGCGCGAAAGGAAGCCAAGCCGACATACCCTATCCCAACCATCGAGACGCCGCAGATCTTGCTCAAATCCCTTTGGCTGGAAAGACCCTCCAAGATTAAGCCTTACCCCCGATTTGGTAAGCGCCATTGCCTGAACAAGCTCACGAAGGCCCCTTTGAGCACTCATGCCGCCGATGTAGCTGATCTCCGCCCTCTTATCGCTGCAGGATGATTCTGATCCCAGCTCTTCCTCGATCGGAAAATTCTGGACGACAATCGTCTTGCTCGGAGAGAAGCGCCGAGCGATCGTTGGCGTAGCAGCGACGATCGCACTTAACTGTCGGTCAGAAAAAGCTTCTATGCTGTCAAGTAGAAAGGAAATCGGCCGGCGGAGCATACCGGGAATCCAATCCTTGGTAAGGATATCGCCCGGGACATCTTCATGCACATCATAGATTACGAGATGCCCCCTCCAACGCAATAGCAGGCCCGCCACCAAAAGCTCGGGATCTTGAAAGTGCACAACACCATAGCCACCAGCCCTGGCAAAACGGTACGCACGAACGTTTCCCACGATTGCTCGAACAATCCGGCTCCCTCTCCTCACATCGAGATCGTAAATCGGCACGCCGAAATCAGTGCGAGAGTTGCCCAATCCATCGGCAAAGGCCAACGCCAGAGCATCGGCAATCTTACTAAGCGAGCGCGCCTCCTTCAAAACGATGCGCGTATCGTTCCGAGCATGCACTGTACTCAGAATGAGCCACCGCTTGCGAGATATAGAGGCCATCGGACGGAGATTTCCGAACACGTTAAGCTGTCACGTGGAACATATTCTCCCATAGCGCAAGGCTATAGAGACGCCACCGGCTCCGTTTATCGAGATTTGGATAGTCGCTCTTTAGGCGACTTGTATCGGTGAGCGAACGGATTATCTGTGACGACAGCACCGCGTGCTGCATCTCGCTAAGATGCGCCGTCAGCCAAATATCTTCCGGCGCCTCAAAGCCGAACTTGTTCTTACGCCAAACAACGTCGTGCGGCATCTTCTTGTCCATCGCCTTCCGCAGGATCCATTTGGTCCAGCCGTCGCGCATCTTGTATTCGAACGGGAGGGCCAGACTGGCCTCGACGACGCGGTAGTCCATGAACGGCAGTCGCGCTTCGATGGCGTGCGCCATCGAATTCTTGTCCTCGTAGCGCAGAAGAGGCGGCAGATTTGTCGAATCGATCTCCAATCTCTGCAGCTCAATCTCATTCATGCACGCCCTGGAAAATTGCTTCAGATAGGCCGGCGCGGGAGGGTGGTGCAAAAAGTAGCGATGCTGGTGCTTGTAGTAGGCATAGCGCGCGGGCGCAACAAGCCCTCCCACGAGATACTTGAGAAGCGCCCCTATGCCCAGCGACGCGTTGTTATGCATACTGTATCTTGCGGCATTCGCAGCCGCAGCCACACCTCCTTCCCTAAAGGAGCGTGCGATATAGGCGGCATAATACTTGGTATAGCCAAGCAATACCTCGTCGCCACCCTGCCCATCCAGGAGCACCGTGATTCCATTGTCTCTTGCAGCTTTCATAACGAAGTACTGCATCGTCAAAGATGGGCTTCCGAAAGGCTCTTCCTGCGCTTCGACAACCGCTGGAAGGCTGTTGTGAAAATCCTGATAGGAGGGCCGCACCGTATGCCAATCCAGGTCGCTCGCATTGACGACCGCTTCGGCAAAGTGCCTTTCGTTGTTGCTTTCCTGCTCACTGACGGCCGTGATCGCCGAAAACCGCGACCCGCCGCCATGGCGATAGAGTTCGGATGCCAGCGTGGCAACCGTCGAGCTGTCGAGACCGCCGCTCAGGCATGTCCCCACCTTGACGTCCGAGCGCAGCCTTATCCTGACAGCATCCCGCAAGAGATCGACAAGCCGCTCCGCCGCATCGTCGGCCGCAGGCACCGGGCCTTTGGATGGCTCCAACCGATAGAAACGGTCGATCGTGAAAGAGTGGGATGCGAGATCGTAGATTAACGAGTGCCCTCCAAGGAGCTTCGTGACACCGTCGAAGAACGTAGCTTCACCCAGATCGCATCTGTCCGTGATCAGATACGTGGTGACGGCCTCCTGATTTGCCTTGGCGCGTCCAAGCACGGGCAGGAGCTGGCGAATCTCCGACCCAAAGGCAAAGTAAGTCGGCGTGGCGATATAGTAGAATGGCTTTACGCCAAACCGGTCGCGCGAGCAGAAAACGATCCCGTTGCGCCGATCGAGGATCGCAAAGGCCCACATTCCATTGAAGCGGGCGACGCAATCCTTGCCCCAGGCGCTATACGCGGCGAGGATGACTTCCGTATCGGTGCCGGAAGCGAACTGATAACCCATGGCGCCCAGTTCGGCACGCAACTCAAGATAGTTATAGATCTCGCCGTTGAATGTAATGCTGAGCTGCCGGGTCGCGTCCTCCATCGGCTGCCGCCCGGCATCTGAAAGATCGATCACGGACAGACGGCGGTGGCCGAGCGCCACCGGACCATATATCTTGCACTCGCCGCCGTCCGGGCCGCGATGGCGCACGCTGTCCGTCATATGGCGGATCGTCGTGAGATCCGCCGGCCCGCCATCCCGCCTGATAAGGCCAGCTATTCCGCACATCTAGCCGCCCTGCCCCGCCGTTCTCGATTCTGAAAAGAGCCGCAGTTGCGCACGTGTCGGCATCGCCAGCAGCAATCCGATCGCGAACCAGAACGGCAGCCACGAGAAGAATGTCGCCAAGGCTGCAACAATGAATGTTACGGCAATGAACGCGATAACGACCGTGTCGTGCATTCCTTTCACAAAAGACCTGACGCGGCTTGCTAGGAATCCAATCATCAGCAGCGAGCCGACAATACCCAGATGCGTTTGAATCGAAAGGAGAGAATGCAGGTATTTGCTCGGGGTACCAGTCACTATCTCGGCTCCGAGATCACCAAAGACAGGGTCCACGGAAAGCTGGGCCATGCCGTAGGTAACCAGAATCTCGCTTCTGGACGTAACGCTGCTGTCTTCCAGAATACCTTCCAGGCCTAAAGAGCTATCCGCCAAGCTGGGGGGCCCTGTGTCGACACGTTCCGGCGCAGGAACGGTGGAGAGAGCAGAGAGATATGGAGCCGGCTTATAGCCGAACAACCGTATCGGCGGCAGATTTGCAATAATCGTAGCCGCAACAAGCAGCACCACCAACCCCTCACCCGAGAGAGAAAGGCTGCCAAGCCACCGCCAGCGCCCGGCCGTCTCGCGAAAATACTTGATGGTGTCTCCGATGAAAGTCAAAGCTCCGATCGCAACGATTACGACCGCGGCATTGTTCGAGCCAACCAGTTGAACAAGAAAGAACAGCCACAAGGTGAAGATCGATTGGGCGGCATTTCGATAGATCAACGCTCGGATGGCAACCTTCGACGATATCTCGCGGCGCAAAATCATCGCAATCGATCCATAGAGAACGATCGCGTAATTTCCGAAAATCTGGTAGTAATATACGGAGTCCGTGTTCGATATTATGAAGAAGGAATCCTCTGCCCTGCGCAGATACAAGCGCCATGACACATAGACAAGCGCGGCGATACTGATGGCGATTACTACCTGATAGGCGCCGCCGAGATCGCGCCGGGAAGACGCGTCAATGCCCGATCGAAAAAAAAACGAAAGGGAGAGGAAACCGAGGCCGGCCCCCGTGACGATTTGGATCACCCATATTTTCAGATAGTTCTCGCTTACGCTCCAATCCGGATACGTTAAGGCCTGAAACAGCAGATGGACGCAGAACAGGCACAGAAGCAGAGCGCCCCAATCACGCCTATAGCCCGGGATGACTTTGCGCCTGAACCACGGGCTCAATGCGGCTAGAATAATGACGCCAGCGGAAAGAACGTAACATCCGCGCAACAGCAGCTTCGAATCCGTTTCGATCAGATAGTTGACGGCGACGAGATAGGCGCACAGGACAGGCAGCACAGCGATGCACATGTCCTTGCGCACCGCACCGATGAAAGACCGCCAATACACAGCATACGATGGTCGGAGCATCTAGTGGCCTCCGACCGAACCGGAGAACCGGATCGCATCGTCGCAGCGCATCAAATATAAGGCGCGCCACAACGCGGAGCGATCGTCGCATCGTGGCGCGCGCGAGTTTGAACGGTTGACCAATTCACAATCCTCGGGGACGCAATCCGAACCAGGGCCAGAGCAGCCGAGGCTGTGGTCGTTGCCACAAGCGCCGATTTTATGACGGGCGGCTTGCGAGAACGCGATCGCATTAACGACCGACGGACCGCAAACGCCATCCGCAGCCGCAAGGTTCGTCGCACGAATGCCCTCTGCCCACTCCAGAAACGACCGGTTTGCATTCATGTCGGGGGCAACCTGGCCGATCCGAGAGCCCAATGGGAGAGACCATTCCATACCCGTTCCACCAGATGGCACGCATCCCTTGTACAGATTCGCCGTCTCCCGATAAACCATGCGCCTTCACGTCCCTCACTCTCGATAGTCGTGCGATAGCGCCAGAGCCGCGGGGAGCAGGACGTCGAACCGGAACCCAGGCCACGACGTCGCTGGCCTTTTTCATGGCCCGGCACGCTTCCTTTTGACCACGTCGACGGTCATTCTCCCACTTGCGCACCTATCATCTGGCGATGAACCCTCTGATGCAGGAGGTACCGTAGCCAATAGCCGAAAAGGGACGCAAAGGAACACAAGGCGACGGCAACGACGATATCGAAACCGAGTCTCCCGCAGACAAAAACCGCGCCGACGCACAAAATCAGGCGTGTCATATCGGCAACGAGCTGCAGCGATTGCCGCCCCAGCACGAAGAGATGGTTGGTCGGCGAGAACAGCGCTCCGCCGATCAGCATCGGCGCCATCGCCAGGAGCACTGTGCCCGCTGCCCCCCATTGATCCCTGCCAAACAGGGGACCTACCACAAACGGGCCGGCCGCGCACCCGATGAGGATAGGAACCGTCAGCCAGGCCAGCCGTCGTGTGGTCCGCTGGTAAAGCGCGCTGAGCGCCTGGATATCGCGCCGCCGGGCGAGATCGGCGGCCGTCCCCCAAAAGCTCTGGCCAAGCGATGCGGAGACCAGCGCGATCGGAGTCGCCGCCAACCGATACATGAACGTATACCATCCGACTTCGTGGAGGGCATAGTTCGCAGTCAGCACGATGACGATCGCGGAAAAGCTCGCTGCATTCACAACAGCCACGAGACTGGACCGCGTTGCCTCGCCCCGAAACCGGCGGAACACGGCTCTCAGACGCATCGCGGTGAGGCGTTTCCGCTCGCGCCAGAAGTCCGTTGCGCCCAGCCCGAGGCGCCCTATGCCGACCCAGCCTGCGATCACGGTCGCGACCACCAGCCCGAACGGGCCCGGCTTCATCAGTCCGGCGCCGACCGCCATCGCGATGTTGGTGACGCTCTGGGCGATCCGCGCATTGCTGACGAGGCGCAGATCGTTGGTTCGCACATACCAGCCCTCGAACATCAGGATGGTGCCGGCTCCGACCAGATAGAGCGGAATCAGAACGGAAAGCACACCGAGCCTCCCGAACCACTCCGGAGCCATCAGATAAATCACCACGACCCCACAAAGGGTCACCAGGCTGCTGATGGCCAGGGCGAGAAAGCCAAGCACCATCAATGCGGCGGCAGTTGCCGGGTGGCGCGTATTGGGCACCGACCAGTCGAAGCGCCAGGTGCAGACAGCCACGGCGAGGCCCGCGACCGACATAAAAAGGGCGAAGGCGCCGAAATCAGCCGGGCTGTAAATTCGGCTCAGGACAGGCGAGGCCGCAAGTCCCGCTGCCTGGGCAACGACATTTGCGCGGGCGACGCGGACGAAGTTCCGTCGCAGCGGCGAACCGGTTGCCGAGAGCAGGCTGATAATGCGCTTCATCGCGGGTAACGATAGCTGCCCGCAGAGGGAGCGGCGAGGTCGGCGCCTGCGGATGATGCGCTAGACGGAAGACGGACCGTGCCCATGATCCCCTTCGACGATCACCTCCAGCTTCCCATCGGGCGTCTCGCGGTAACGTTCGCCGGTGCGCGGGCAGGTCAGCCCGGAACCGAGTTTTTCGCCCTCGCGGCTCATCCAGCCGATGCGCCGGGCCGGTACGCCCGCCATCAGCGCGAAGTCGGGCACGTCGCACGTCACCACCGCCCCCGCGGCGATGAAGCAGTAGGCGCCGAGCGTGTGGCCGCAGACGATCGTGGCGTTGGCGCCGATGCTCGCCCCCGTTTTTACCAGGGTCTTGCGGAACTCGTCCTTGCGGCTGACGAAGGCCCGCGGATTGTTCACATTGGTGAAGACGCAGGACGGACCGCAGAATACCCCATCTGCCAATTCCACGCCGGCATAGAGCGCGACGTTGTTCTGCACCTTGCAGCCGTCGCCGATCCGGACATCGGGGCCGACCATGACGTTCTGCCCCAGGATACAGTCGCGACCGATCTCGACCCGCGGCAACACATGCACGAAGTGCCAGAGTTTCGAGCCCTCGCCGATCGTCACCGGATCGTCGACGTAAGCCGATTCATGGATGACGACGCCGGGAAACCGTGGATCCTGCCGCATCTGGCCGGTCACCGTCAGGCAGCCCGGTAGCGCGCCACCAGCGGGTGGCGCTCGCCGGTCGTGACGATCGGCGCGGTGCGAAAAGCCGAGACGATCTCGACGCAAGGCCGAACATCGTTCAGCGAGAACCCGCGCCCGGCGAGGATTTCGCGATAGCTGTCATTGTGCAGCTCGGTAAAGCCGTCAGAAAACTCGACCTCCTCGCCGCTCACCGTGAGCGAGCGATAGGTGGTCTTCTTCCCCTTCACCGCCTCGGGCAGATCGGTGCGGTCCACCGAAAGAAACCAACGCACGTCGGCTTTCTCGTAGCTGAGGAATCCGGCGGCGCGCGACTCTTCGCGCAAATGCGCGACCGAGGAGCGCACCGGGCCGAACACATGGCCGAGCATGTCGAAGAAATGGATGCCGATATTGGTGGCAACGCCGCCGGATTTGCGGTCGTCGCCTTTCCAGGAGGCATGATACCACCGCCCGCGCGAGGTGATGTAGGTCAGATCGACGGACTGGCGGGTGTTGGCGGCGGCGAATTTCTCCTTGAGCGCCTTGATCGCCGGGTGCAGCCGCAACTGGAGAATCGTCGAGATCTTGCGGCCGGTGTCGGCCTCGATGCCGGCGAGCCCGTCGATGTCCTTCGGGCTGAGCACCAATGGCTTCTCGCAGATCGCGTCGGCGTCCGAGCGCAGCGCAAAGCGGCAGTGGGCATCGTGCAGATGGTTGGGCGAACAGATCGCCATGTAATCGATTCGCTCGCCGCGCCGGCGCAGCGCATCGACATGGCGGTCGAACTGCTCGAACTCGGTGAAGAACTCGGCCTGTGGAAAATGGCTGTCGATAATGCCGACGGAATCGTTGGGGTCGAACGCCACCAGGAGATCGCCGCCCACTGCTTTGATGGCCCCCATGTGACGGGGAGCGATGTAGCCAGCGGCGCCGATCAGGGCAAACTTGGTCATGGTGTCCTAAAACCTCCCGCCGCGGCTGCGGCCATCGATCAGACCTTGACGACGTTGGCAGCGAAGGCGCCGTGCCGCACGCAGGCATTGCGTGAATCGACCACCAGCTTCGCCGCCCTCACCAGCGCCTGATAGTCGATGCCGTCGTGATCGGTGGCGATCAGCACGGCATCGTAATCGGCAACGCGATCTGTCTCGAGCGATACCGACTTGCGGCCGGCGAGCGCGGCATGCTCGCGCGTCTTCGGCAGCAGCGGCACATACGGATCGTGATAGTCCACAGTGGCGCCGCGTTGCTCGAGCATCTCGACGAGGCGCAGCGACGGGCTTTCGCGGATGTCATCGACGTTCTTCTTGTAGGCCAGGCCGATCAGCAGCACCCGCGCGCCGTTCAGGCCACGGTTGGCGCGCCGGTCAAGCGCCTCAGCCAGTCGCTCGACGACAAGGCGCGGCATCGAACTGTTGATCTCGCCGGCCAATTCGATAAAGCGGGTGTTGATCTCGTATTCCCGCGCCTTCCACGACAGATAGAACGGATCGATCGGGATACAGTGGCCACCGAGGCCGGGGCCGGGATAGAACGGCATGAAGCCGAACGGCTTGGTCTTGGCGGCGTCGATCACCTCCCAGATGTCGATGCCCATCGCGCCGTAAATCACCTTCAGTTCGTTGACGAGGGCGATATTCACCGAGCGAAAAATATTCTCGGTCAGCTTAACCGCCTCAGCAGTTGCCGACGACGACACCGGCACGGTCTTGACCACCAGTTGGCTATAGAGCGCGTTGGCGATGGCGAGAGCATCGGCGCCGTCCGCGCCGACCACCTTCGGGATCGCCGTGGTGCCGAAATCCTGGTTGCCGGGGTCCTCGCGCTCCGGTGAGAATGCCAGATAAAAGTCCTCGCCGCTCTTGAGGCCCGTCGCCTCGAAAATCGGCTTGAGCACCTCGTCGGTAGTGCCGGGATAGGTGGTCGATTCCAGCGACACCAGATGGCCCTTGCGGAGCTGCGGCGCGATCGCCCGTGCAGTATTTTCCACGAACGACAGATCCGGCTCACGGTTGCGGGTCAGCGGCGTCGGCACGCAGATGATGATCGCATCGACCTCGGCGACCCGGCCGAAATCGGCGGTCGGCTCGAACAGCCCCTTCTTGAGCGCCTCGGCGATCGCCGTACTGGGAATGTGCTTGATCGAACTGACGCCATTGCCGAGTTGCTCGACCCGCTCGGCGTCGATATCGAACCCGACGACCGGAAACCCGGCGCGCACCGCCGCCAGCATCAACGGGATGCCGACATAGCCAAGACCGACGATGCCGACCCGGTAGGAGCGCTCATCGATGCGCTTGAGAATTGCGGTCGTCCCAGCCTGCAACGTCGGCGGCCTCGTCGAAACGTTCATGAATTAAGCCTTGCGGTCGATTTGCCGGCGAGAATGCCCACGCCCCGCGGGCCGCAAAGAGAATCAATCCCCGAGAGGTCCAGCCCGGCACAGCGGCACCGCGCGAGGTATACCCGCTCCCCGGCGGCAGGCGCAACGGGTTTTGCGCCTTACGGCCGCCTATCCGACACGCTAGATTCGCATTTTGTTACAGGATGTTACGAAAATTGAGGCATAGCCGGTCAGATAGTGCTCTGGGCGTCATTGCTCAAAAACGTCATCATGCCATAGGTACGTGACACTTGGTTCCCCGCCCTCCACTGTACCGCGAGACCAGCCCAGCGATGAAACGGGCGTTCGACATCATTGTATCCGGCATCCTGCTGGTGCTGTTAGCCCCGGCTCTGGTGATGCTCGCCCTGCTTGTGCGCTGGCAGCTTGGAAGCCCCGTGCTGTTCCGGCAGACACGGCCGGGCAAGGATACCAGACCGTTCGAGATGCTGAAATTTCGGACCATGCGCGATATCCGCGACCGCAAGGGCCGCTCCCTGCCGGATGCCGAGCGGCTGACGTCGTTCGGGCGCTTCCTGCGCTCGACCAGCCTCGACGAACTGCCTGAACTGTGGAACGTCCTGAAAGGCGATATGAGTCTGGTCGGCCCGCGACCGTTGTTGATGGAATACCTTCCCCTCTATTCGGCGGAGCAGGCCCGTCGGCATGAGGTGCGCCCGGGGATCACAGGCTGGGCGCAGGTCAACGGCCGCAACGCGCTATCCTGGGAGGAGAAGTTCAGGCTCGATATCTGGTACATCGATAATCGGTCGTTTCGGCTGGATATGAAGATCATTGCGCTGACAGTCGCCAAAGTCCTGAGCCGCTCGGGGATTGCCGCCGACGGCGAAGCGACCATGCCTCGTTTCACAGGCCGGCAGAACGGTGGTTCTAATGCATAAGCCAATATTCGCCGTGTACGGCGCCAGTGGATTTGGGCGAGAGGTGATGCCACTCGCACGCACCCAGCTTCTCACGCTTGGTCATCCGAAAGAATGTCTCTACTTCATCGACGACAACTATCCTGCCGACCAGATCAACGGTCATCGCGTTGTAAAATATGCGGAGTTTCTCCGCATTCCCGCGCCACGACGCACGGCGACGCTGGCAATTGCAAATTCCGAGGTGCGCGAACGCCTGGCCAGCCAATGCGAGGCAGATGGCATCGAGCCGTGGTCGATCCGAGCCAGCAATCTGACCATCATGGACAATGTCGAGATTTCTTCCGGAGCCATATTGTCCCCTTTCGTGACACTAACGTCCAACATCAAGATCGGACGATATTTCCACGCCAATATCTACAGCTACGTTGCGCACGATTGCATCATCGGAGATTTTGTCACGTTCGCGCCGGCAGTGAGATGCAATGGCAATGTTGTTGTTGAAGATCATGCCTATATCGGGACGGGAGCAATCCTGAAACAAGGCCAACCTGGACAGCCGCTTGTGATTGGACGGGGCGCCGTCGTCGGCATGGGGTCCGTCGTCACCAAGGACGTCCCGCCCGGAACGGTTGTGGTCGGAAATCCTGCTCGTCCAATGCTAAAGTCCTGACACATGCTCAACACCCCCTTTTCGCCCTGGCCGTCCTTTTCGGAGGACGAGGTCGAGGCCGTTTCGCACGTGCTGCGCTCCAACCGGGTCAACTACTGGACCGGCGAGGAGTGCAGGCAGTTCGAGCGCGAGTTCGCAGATTGGGTCGGATCGAAGTACGCAATCGCAGTAGGCAACGGCACGCTGGCACTCGATCTCGCGCTGCGTGGACTCGATATTGCGCCAGGCGACGAGGTGGTGGTCACGCCACGCACTTTCCTTGCCTCCGTGTCCTGCGTGGTCAATGCGGGCGCGGTGCCGGTGTTCGCCGACATCGATCCGGATAGCGGCAACATCACCGCCGACACCATTGCCGCAGTGCTAAGCGAACGCACGAAGGCTGTCATCCCCGTGCATCTCGCCGGCTGGCCCTGCGACATGGACCCGATCACGGCGTTGGCCGAGCGGCATGGGCTCAAGGTGATCGAGGATTGCGCGCAAGCTCACGGCGCGCGTTACAACGACCGCTCGGTCGGCTCGATCGGTCATGTCGGCGCATGGTCGTTCTGCCAGGACAAGATCATCACCACCGGCGGCGAAGGCGGCATGGTCACCACCGACGACGAGGTCGTGTGGTCGCGGATGTGGTCGTTCAAGGACCACGGCAAGAGCTGGGAGGCCGTCTTTGAGCGCGAGCATCCGCCGGGCTTCCGCTGGCTTCACGAAAGTTTTGGCACCAACTGGCGGCTGACCGAGATGCAGGCCGCCATTGGACGCGTTCAACTCAGAAAAGTGACGGATTGGTCTGCGGCACGTGAGCGCAATGCTGTCGCAATTCACAGCGCGCTTGCGGCTTTCGCCGATGCGGGCGGTCCGCTGCGTGCGCCGGCCCTTTCCAACGATCCCCGCAGAAGCAACGGCTCGCGGCATGCCTTCTACAGGCTCTACGCTTATGTTCGCCCGGAGAACCTGGCGCCGGACTGGACGCGCGACCGTATCGTCAACGAGATCGTGGCGCGCGGCGTACCCTGCTATCAGGGGTCATGCTCGGAGGTTTATCTGGAACGGGCATTCGAGGGCACGCCGTGGCGACCTCGGGAGCGTTTACCGGTGGCTCGCGAACTGGGCGAAACCAGTCTCATGTTTCTCGTCCACCCGACCCTGACCGACGCCGAGATTACGAAAACGACCGACGCCATCCGGGCCGTTATGAAGCAGGCGTCGGCAGCCTGAAGCAGCAGACGGCTCATGGAGAGCCGTCACTCACGCCGTCATCATCTTGCAAACCTGACGGGGACGGTGAGGGAGATCGAGTTTCCGCCGACGTTTGGGGGTGGGGCGGGGACGGGGCTGGCGCGGCGGACCAGGGCGACGGCCTCGGTGTCGAGCGCGCTGTCGCCCGAGGAGCGCACCAGCCGCGCCGAGGTCACGCTGCCGGAACGGTTGATCGAGAACGCCACCGTCGCGATGCCCTGGCTGCCGCCCGGCGGAAAGCGCTTGTGACGGTTGAGATGCGCCATCAAGGCGCCGCGCCACGAGGCCGGCGACATCGACGACGACAGCCCCTCGGCCGGGGCGGCCGCCCGGTCGGCCCGCTGTGCCTGCGAACTCGGCGGCGCGGTGGTGCGCGGCGCCGCCTTCTGCTTTTTCTTCTTCGGCTTCGGTTTCGGCTTCGGCGGCTCGACCCTGGGCGGCAGCACGGCCTCGGCCATCTCCACCTTCGGCAGCTCCGGCGGCTTGACCTCGGTCTCGACCGGCGGCTCCGGCGGCGGCTCGGGTTCGGGCTTCAGTTCCTCCTCGACCGGCTTCTCCGGCTCGGGCTCCGGCTGCTCCTCCGCCTCGACCATCTCTGGCCCCGGCGCCACGTCCTGCTGCGGCACCTCGGGGGCGACCGCGAGCGGCGCCAGTTCCATCATGATTGCGGCCGGCGGATCGCCCGGCGCCTCCGCCGCCGCCGGCCAGTTCAGCACCAGCCACGCGCCCCCGGCATGCAGCGCCGCCACCGCGACGGCGG
>Ga0207868_1000364_pt1 | contig 52493 bp, 45 predicted proteins | sample Passage237B_FD_187370 | JGI IMG/M metagenome (GOLD analysis project Ga0207868, IMG submission 187370) | Cellulose adapted compost microbial communities from Newby Island Compost Facility, Milpitas, CA, USA - Passage2 37B (SPAdes) (version 3) ... | reverse complement strand
ATGGCGGAGAGGAAGAGATTCGAACTCTCGATACGGGGTTACCGTATACCCGCTTTCCAGGCGAGCGCCTTCAACCACTCGGCCACCTCTCCGCATATACCTGTTTATACAGGAAAATTTTTATGGAGCGGGCGGCAGTCGCGGGGGGCGATGCGCCTTTTTGCTCGCATAAACGATCCCTGGTCAGGGGATACGGGACAACAACCTACCCTTATTGCGGCGGCACATCAAGGGTAAATTAGTTATTGTTTTTCAAATATTTAACTGCGCCATCCGGCGGGTACGAAAAAGGGGGCCGTGAAAAGCCCCCTTGATCGATGCCCCATGCCTCGCGCGGGATCAATTGCCCAGTTTTTTGAGCAGATCCAGCGGCAGCGGCAGGATGATGGTATTGGTTTTGTCGTTCGCCACATCCTGAAAGGCGGAGAGATAACGCAGCTGCATCGCGCCGGATTCCGTCGCCAGCAGGCGGGAGGCTTCGACCAGTTTGCCGGCGGCCTGCAATTCCCCTTCGGCGCTGATGATTTTCGCGCGACGTTCCCGCTCCGCTTCCGCCTGACGGGCGATGGCGCGGATCATGCTTTCGGCGATATCGATGTGCTTCAGTTCCACGTTGGCGACCTTGATCCCCCACTGGTCGGTCAGCCCGTCCAGAATTTCGCGGATGTCGGTGCTGAGCTTGTCGCGCTCGGAGAGCATTTCGTCCAGCTCGTGCTTACCGAGAACGGAGCGCAGCGTGGTCTGTGCGAGCTCCGACGTCGCGCGCATGAAGTCGGTGACTTTGTTGATCGCAAAATCGGGAGACACGACGCGGAAGTAAACCACGGCGTTCACCTTGACCGAAATGTTGTCCTTGGAGATGACATCCTGGCTCGGCACGTCAATCGTGCGCACGCGCATATCGACGCGCACCATGGACTGGATGGCGGGGATCAGGATGATCAGGCCGGGGCCTTTGACGCTGGTAAAACGGCCGAGCGTGTAAACCACGCCGCGTTCGTATTCGCGCAGAATGCGCACGGCAGAGGCCAGAAAAATGAGAGCAAGGACGGCAAAAAAGCCAAAAACGCCGAGCATCATATCGAAGTTACCTTTCTGTATGAATAAATGTTCCGTATGAAGTTTTTATTTCGTTTCTGCAGGCGCGACGGTCAGCTTCAGGCCGTTGACGGCAACCACGCGCACGGCATCGCCTTTTTGCAAAATGAAATCCGTATCGGCAACCGCCTGCCAGATTTCACCCGTGACGCGCACGTCACCCTTGCCTTGCGACCAGCTGATAACTTCGCCGACGGCGTTTTGCAATTCCTCAACCCCCGTCGTGACGCCGGCCTTTTGCGATTTGATGACCAGATGCAAAAGAACGGACAGCACGCCAAGGCTGGTCAGCGTGACAACGCCGATCACCGCAGGATCGATACCATAGACAAAGCCGTCACCCGGCATTTCGGTTTCAAACAACATGACTGCCCCCGCAACAAAAGCCACAGCACCGCCGATGCCCAGCATGCCGAAACTCGGCGTGAGCGCTTCGCCTGCCATCAGCGCAAGGCCGATGAAGATCAGCGCCAGCCCTGCGTAATTGATCGGCAGGATGTTCATGGCGAACAGGCCGAGCAGGAGGAAGATCGCGCCGAAGATGCCGGGGAAAAGCGTGCCGGGATTGGCGAATTCATATACCAGCCCGTAGAAACCGAGCGTCATGAGCAGGAAGGCGACGTTCGGGTGGGTGATGATTTCCAAAAGCTTGTGACGCCAGTCGGGTGCAACGGTTTCAAGGCTCGCGCCGCGGGTTTTCAGCGTATGCATGCTGCCGTCCGCCATTTTTACCTGTTTGCCGTCGATTTTATCCAGCAGGTCGGGAATGTTGTTGGCAATCACGTCGATGACTTTTTGCGTCAGCGCCTCGGTCGCGGTCAGGCTTTCGGCCTCGCGCACCGCTTTTTCCGCCCATTCCTGGTTGCGGCCGCGCATTTCGGCAAGGCTGCGCATATAGGCGGCGGCATCGTTGATCATTTTATGTTCCAGCGTGGAGCCGCCCGGCGTCAGCTTCTTTTTGTCGCTTTTCTCGCTGGGCATGGTGGGGTCGGCCGCTTCGTCTTTTTGCTCTTTCCCGTTCTGGCCCATTTGCACAGGCGTGGCCGCGCCGATATTCGTGCCGGGCGCCATGGCGGCGATGTGGCTGGCGTAAAGGATGTAGGTGCCTGCGCTGGCCGCATGCGATCCGCCCGGGCTGACGTAGGTGGCCACGGGCACGGGGCTGTCGAGAATGACCTGAATGATGTCACGGGTGCTGTCGTAAAGCCCGCCCGGCGTATGCATTTGCAAAACGATGATATCCGCTTTCTGCCGTTCCGCATTGGCGATATGGCGCTTGATCAGATCATAGGTCGCAGGGCTGATGACGCCGCGGATCTCGATGACATAGGCGTAGGGGACGGTCGACGGCGTTTTCGACTCTTCCGCGTGCAAGGCGGGGGCGGAGAGCAGCAAAAGGCCCGCGGCCAGTAAAAACATGGAAAGAATTTTTTTCATCGTATCCCCCGCATAATCATTCAGTCTCAAAATACGTTTGAAATCATAACAAAATCTAGCGTTAAAACCCATAAAAAGTGGTTAACGCCGGCACGGACACGCCGCATTATGACAGAAGCGGGGCAGCTTTGCCTTTTTATGTCGCTTTATGCCGCCGGCGGGCGCCGGTTAGGCCGCGTAGGCATCCCTCATCCGGCGTACGCAGAGCACGCGGCCATCGGCCGCCGTGCCGTGCAGCTTGCGCAGGATCATGTCGGAAACATGCGGCTTGCCGCAAATGACGATGTCATGCCCGCTGCGCGCCAGACTGTCGAGGAATACCGCCATGGCCATCATGCCCGTCATGTCGATCATCGGCACATGCGTCAGATCGACCACGATTTTCTTTTCCGTTTCGGGCGGGGTGGCGATGCTGCTTTCCAGCGTCTTGCCGATGGTGCCGAAGAACAGCGGCCCGTCGATGCGATAGACCAGCACGTTGTCGGGCAGGCTGTCGTCGCTTTCCGAGGTATGCAGGCTGATGTCGGTCAGCACCGCAATGCGGCGCATGAACAGCAGAGAGGCAATGATCATGCCGATCGTAATGCCCGCGACCATGTCCACAAAAACGGTCAGCGTAAAGCAGGTCAGCAAAACAACCTTGTCGCTGCGCGGCGCGAGCCGCAGGATCATGAGGCATTGCTGCACATGCGACATGCGCCATGCAACGCCCAGCAGCAGCGCCGCCAGCGAAGCCATCGGGATATGGCTGATATAGGACGCCAGCGTCAGCACATAAACCAGCAGGAACAGCGCATGGAACACGCTGGCCAGCGGCGTTTTTCCGCCTGCCTGAATATTCGCGGCGGTGCGCGCAATCGCGCCCGTGGCGGGGATGCCGGCAGCAAGACCGGAGAAAATATTCGCAATGCCGATACCGTTCAATTCGGCATTGGGGTCGTGCCGCGTGCGGGCCAGGCCATCGGCCACCGTTGCGGACAACAGCGATTCCAGTGCCGCCAGCGCCGCAATAACCAGCGCAGGCATGACAAGGGATTGCAGCGCGGCACGGTCGGGCAGGCTGAACAGCCCGCCTTCGCCCGGCATGTGCAGCGTCGGCGCATAGGGCGGAATGCCCTGTTGCAAACTGCCGTCCGCCGCCGTGTAGCTGAAACGGGTGAAAAGCGTATCCACAGGCACGCCCGCGCGTTGCAGCAGCCACGCCACGACAATGCCCAGCACGATGCCCGCAACGGCGGGGGGAATTTTCGGTGTCAGGCGCGGGGTGAAAATCAGCCCCGACATGGTGGCAAAACCCACGGCCAGATCCTGCCAGCGCAGGCCCGGCATGTGTTCGATGATGGTGCGCACTTTGTCGATATAGTCGCCTTCCAGCTGCGCGATGCCAAGACCGAAGAAATCGTTCAGCGCCAGCGTGGCGATGGTCACGGCAATCCCCGCCGTAAAACCCGTCACGACGGGATAGGGCACGTAATTGACGAATTTGCCGAGCCGCAACATGCCGAGCGCGATCAGCAAGCCGCCTGCCATGATCTGGCACCAGATCAGCCCTTGCAGGCCGTACTGGCTGACAATGGGGGCGATGATGACGACAAAGGCGGCGGTGGGGCCGCTGACCTGCGTGGTGGAACCGCCGAAAAGCGCGGCGGCAATCCCCGCAACGATGGCGGTGTAAAGCCCGTGTTCGGGCGGCAGGCCGACGGAAATCGACAGCGCCATGGCGAGCGGCAGGGCGATCAGCGATACGATCAGGCCAGCGGTCAGATCGGCGCGCAGCGTGTGGCGGTCATAGGTTTTCAGCGACGAGATCAGCGCGGTTGCAAGAGGAAAGGGGCGGGGTTTTGAAACGGAAATGTGCTTGCGGTGCGGCATGGCGGCGGTTCGCGGGATGCGTCTTGGAAGGCGTAGAGCCGGAACGACTCCTTTCTGTTAGGCGGTTTTACAAAAGCAGGTTCGGATAGTCTGAAAGAAAAAAGTCCCGCCGTGCGGCGGGACTTTTGTTGTCGGTTTCCCGCGCGATCAGGCGGTGGCGGCTTTTTTCTCCGGCGCGGCTTTGGCCGCAGCCTCGGGCGCATCGGATTTTTCGCTGTCGCGGGTGTCGCGCTCGCGTTCCGCGATACGTGCGGATTTACCGCTGCGGTTGCGCAGGTAATACAGTTTGCCGCGACGCACGGACCCGCGACGGACCAGCTCGATGCTGTCGATGCTCGGGCTGTAGAGCGGGAATACGCGCTCGACGCCTTCGCCGTAGCTGATCTTGCGCACGGTGAATGTCTGGTGGATGCCTTTGCCGCCGCGTGCGATGCACACGCCTTCAAAAGCCTGAATGCGATGACGGACTTCCTTGCCCGTGTTCTCGGAGATTTTCACGTTCACGCGAACGGTATCACCGGCCTGGAAGTCGGGGAATTTTTTGTCGGCGGCCTGTTTTTCCAGCTGGCGCTGCTCAAATTTCTGAATGTCGTTCATGGTCTTTAAACCCTATCGTTTATCGGAACCCGTAAAATCGAACACGCAATTTAAAATCGGTAGCGTGCCGGCGGTTCACATCTTGTTTGTTACCGGGGTGGACGTCAAAAGTGGTTGGGTCGCACACATTAGTGCGCGATTCTTACCCCAAAAAGGGGGTGTATTTCAATATTTTATTCTTATTTCTTTGATTTGCCAATGTATTTTTCATATAAGTCGGGCCGTCTTTCGCGGGTCAGGCGTTCGGATTCGGCACGGCGCCAGGCCTCGATGGCGGCATGGTTGCCGGAGGTAAGTACTTCAGGAACCTTATGAATAACGCCTTTCGGGTCCGTCCATTCGGCGGGGCGGGTGTAATGCGGATACTCCAGCAGCCCGTCCGTAAAGCTTTCCTCCCGATGCGTCTCCATATTGCCGACCACATCCGGCAAAAGGCGAATGACGGCATCCAGCAGGATCATGGCCGCCTGTTCTCCGCCCGACAGCACGTAATCACCGATCGAAATCTCCTCGATTCCGTAAGAATCGAGCAGGCGCTGGTCCACCCCCTCATAGCGGCCGCAAAGGATGGTCAGGCGGGATTCCCCCGTCAGTTCCTGCGCCAGCGCCTGCGTCAGCGGCGTGCCGCGCGGACTCATGTAAATCAGGCGGCCGAGGGGCTGATGCGCCTCCAGCGTGCGGGAGAGCACATCGGGCTTCAAAACCATGCCCGCGCCGCCGCCGAAGGGGGCATCATCCACGGTTTTATGCAGGTCTGTGGCATAAGCCCTTGGATTTATTGTATCAAACGACCATTTCCCCTTTTCCAGCGCCTTGCCGGACAGGGACAGGCCCAAAAATCCCGGAAAGATTTCGGGGAAAAGGGTGATGATATGGGCGTGAAAAGGGGCTTGCGGCATCATGATGCGCCTAACCTGACATGCCCCGCAGGCAGGGTCAATCGCTGAAATGCGGCGCAAAACAGATTGCTTTCGGGGGGCGATTTGTTAATAAAACGGTTAACTTTCTTAACAAAAGATTGACATTATGTTAATCAAAAGGTATTGTAGATACCTATACGGATTTTCAATTTGAAGGGTGTTCAAGATGCGTCAGGTTTTCAAAAACGAAAAAGTCCAGATGTTCATGCAAAAAATCGGCAAGCCGCTGTTCACATTCGGGCAAAAGCTGGCTTCCGAAACCATTCCGAATTTTGGCGCGAAATTCATGCCTGCAAAACTCAGCAAGTCGCTGGCCAATATCGGCTCCACAGCGGTCGGCGCTTCCGCCGCGGCGGCCGGAGGCTTTATCGCCTTGCAAACACCCATCACGCTTTTGACCTTGCTGGCGATCGGTTCTGTCACCGCATGGCCGGTGATTGCGATTACCACGCTGGCCATCGGCGCGGGCGCAACGGCGGCAACCTTTATCGGCGCAGGTATGGCCTATAGCGGTGCGAAAGGTCTGAGCCAGACGTTCAAATCCGAAAAAACGGAAAAAGCGTCGATCACGGGCGCTGCCGGTGTGGGCTTTAACGGTGTCGGCGCGGCGCCTGCCACGCAATTCGATCCTGAAAAAGATTTTGTCGGTGCCGCACCGACCAACGACAACAAGCGTTTTGTTGTTGTGAATGCCGCGCCGGAAGGTAAAACGGCCTTCGGTCAGGGCCTTGATGCCAAGAACGGTTTCAACAACGCCCATAACGGCACGGCCAAGCCCGCACAGGAACAGGCGGCAACGCCTGCCGCCAAGGTTGCGGTCAATGCGCCGAAAAACCAGCCGACCCCCAAGGCGACCAAGTAAACAGCGGCATTAAGCAAATCTTTACTGCAAACCCCGTAGGATATGCCCAGCATATTTTACGGGGTTTGTCTTCATGAGGGCATGCCCCCTTTGACAAAGGGAGGCGACAATGGCCGCATCCGGCACGTTTTTCCAAAAGGCTTTGCGCACCATCGGGCGTGCCTTGCCGACGGTTTTGTCCCGCACCGGTTTGCCGCAGAAATGGGCCGATGCGCTGGGCGCGCATGGCACCTTCTGGTCGGGGCTGTTGCTCGGCGCGGGCGGCGCCTTTCTGGTCGGCGGCGCGGTGCTGGGCGGCCTGAGCGGCGGTACGCTGCTGGCGCCGGGGCTTTTGGGCTCCGCGCTGATGAACGGTTCGATTGCCGCAGGCGCCATGGTTGTGGGCGGTATTCTCGCGCGCGCGGGCGCGCAGGCCATGGGCATTGATCTGCTCGACGCCGTCGGCAGGATTTTCGGCAAAAAGAAAACCGCTGAGGAAACGCCCGCCGTGCCGCCGCAGGCATCGCTGGCCGATATGCCTGCGCCCGATGCGCTGAAACGCGCGCCGCTGGCCGTCTCCTTCAAATCCGCGTTGCAGCGTCCGCGCCTTGTCAGCAATATCTGGCAGCGCAAACTCATCCCGCCGCAAGCGGCGTGAGTTCTTTTCGGCGCTTTTTATCTGTAGGGGCGTTTAATAACGCACATGCCCGCAGCTGACTTTTGGCGGTTCGGGCAGGGTGCCGTCGCCAAGGCAGGTGAAGGATACGGCGCAGGCGCGGCGGGCTTTCATCAATCCGCTTTGCGCGGCATAGGTGGTTCTGCCGCCCAGCGTGCTTTTGCCCATATCGGGGATCTGGCCGAAATAAAGATCGGCGGCCTGACAGGAAGAGCCTGCCGGAAACACGCGGTTGAATTGCTGTTGCAGCATATAGATGCCGTAACCGCTGCCTGCGCCGTGGGCTTCCCATGCGAAAATGTCAAAGGTGCGCGGCGGCAGATCGGGCCCGCTCGGAAAACCGTTGTCGTATCCGACGCCGTAGCGCAGGGATTGCAATTTACCCGCCGCATCATATCCCGCATTGACGTAGAAAACCCAAGGCGGCGTGCGCTGTCCTTCAACAGGGGCGGAGCGATAGATGTAATAGCTGTGGCCGTCGCCCGCTTCTTCCGCCAGCGCGCCGCCTTCGCCGAGCAGCTGGCGCTCGATTTCATCACGCGCGGCGGCGCGGCGCATGCGCGCGCCGAACCGGCGCAGCGTGGATTCATCTTGTGCGTAAGGGGCGAAGGCAAAAACGGCAGGTTCTGTCATTCCGGCGGGTCGGGAAGAACAGGCTCCCAGCCACGGCAACAAAGCCGCGGCGGCAAAAAAGAAAATCGCGGCAGGCAGGCGGGGCATGGGGAACTCCTTGGAATATCGGCGGGGCTTAATCCAGCAGGCCCGGCGGCGGATTGACGGTGACGGTTTTGTTCGTCATATCCACATCGGGCACGATGTCATGGGTAAAGGGCACGTAAAAACTGGCGCCGCGCGCGGGGCGGATTTCCAGCAAATCGCCCGCACCGAAATTGGCGACGTTCACGACCTTGCCCATCGGGCGGCCGTCGGGCCATTGCGCGGCAAGGCCGATGAGATCGACGTGATAAAAGGTATCTTCGGTTTCGATGTCGGGCAGGTTTTCGCGAGGCAGGTAAAGCTTGGTGCCGCGCAAGGCTTCCGCCGCGTTGCGGTCGGTGACGCCGTCGATAACGCCCAGATAGGTATTGCCGTGCGGCTGCACGGCGAGAAGATCAAACGTCCGTTTGCGTGTCGCGTCATAAAACGGGGCGAAATCGGCAAGACTTTCGGGATCGGCGCTGAAAATTTTCAGCTTCACCCATCCCTTGATCCCGTGAACGCCCACAATCTCGGCCATAAGCACAAGATTGTCCGCATTCTCCGATGTCGCACCCGCTTTATGCACGATAAGACCGGATCGTATGTATTAGCCTTGCGCTTCTTCGGCAGCGGCTTCAGCGGCGGGCGCTTCTTCCGCAGGCGTATTGGCAGCTTCGGTAGCGGCAGCGGCTTTTTCAGCCTTTTCTTTCGCACGCTCGAGCGCTTTTGCTTTCGGCTGGGCTTTTTTCGGGTTGTTTTTCTGCGCGGGCATGTCGGTAATGCCGGCTTTGCCAACGAAGATGGCAACACGGTCGGACATTTGCGCGCCGTTGGCCAGCCAGTGCTTGATGCGCTCGCCGTTCAGCACAACGCGGTTCTGGTCTTCGCGCGGCAGCATGGGGTTGTAGCTGCCCAGTTTCTCGATGAAGCTGCCGTCACGCGGGCTGCGGCTGTCGGCCACAACGATGTGGTAGTAGGGCTTCTTTTTTGCGCCTGCGCGCGCCATTCTGATTTTCAGCATAGATATTTACTCCATATATGATCCGGTCGCTGTTGTTTGTTCGAACCGTTGCTGGGGTGTGCGACCATGCGCCCCGGTGCCGGTATTCTTTAAAATCCTATTTCTTGTCCTTGCTGCCGTTGCGGAGCAACAGGTTGCCTGCGCCGCCCGCGCCGTTGTTGTCGTCAAAGGGATTGGGGCCGAGCGGGCTGTCGTCCTCACCCATGCCCATGCCGGGGCCGAGCTTTTCCTGCATGTTTTTCGCCATTTGCTCGAACTCCGCCATATTGCCGCCGCCGAACAGGCCGGCCATGCTGCGCATCATGCCTTTGCCGCCCATTTTCTGCATGCGTTTCATCATGGTCTGCATGTCCTGAAACTGTTTCAGCAAACGGTTCACATCCTGCACCGTGGTGCCGGAACCCGCCGCAATGCGGCGGCGGCGGGAAGCATTGAGCAGCTCGGGCTTTTCGCGCTCCGCCGGCGTCATGGAGAGGATGATCGCTTCCTGACGTTTCAGGATGCCGTCATCGACATTGGCGTTTTGCATCAGGCCTTTCAGCTTGCCCATGCCGGGCATGAAGCCCATCAGGCCGGAAAGGCCGCCCATTTTTTTCATCTGGCGCAATTGCGACAGGAAATCGCCAAGGTCGAATTTGCCCTTTTTCATCTTCTCGGCGACGCGCATGGCCTCGTCGATCTCGATGGTTTCGGCCGCTTTTTCGACAAGGCTGACAACATCGCCCATATCGAGGATGCGGCCCGCAATGCGTTTCGCGTCAAAGGCCTGCAGGGCATCCATGCCCTCGCCCATGCCGAGGAATTTGATCGGCTTGCCCGTGACGCTGCGCATGGAAAGCGCCGCGCCGCCGCGCGCATCCCCGTCCACGCGGGTCAGGATGATGCCGGTGATGCCGATGCGCTCGTTAAAGTTCTGCGCCGTATGCACGGCATCCTGACCGGTCAGGCTGTCGGCGACGAGCAGGGTTTCGACGGGCTTTGCCATGTCGCGCACGGCGGCCAGTTCATCCATCAGCGCATCGTCGATCGACAGGCGGCCCGCGCTGTCGAGGATCAGGACATCATAACCGCCAAGACGTGCTTCTTTCAGCGCGCGTTCGGTAATCGCCAGCGGCTTTTCACCGGCAACAATGGGCAGGCTGCCCGCGCCGGTTTTTTCCGCGAGAACGGCCAGCTGCTCCTGCGCCGCCGGACGGTACACGTCGAGCGAGGCGAGCATGACTTTCTTGCGCAGTTTGTCCTGCATGAATTTCGCCAGCTTGCCGGCAGAGGTGGTTTTCCCCGAACCTTGCAAGCCCACCATCAAAATCACGGCGGGCGGTGTGGTGTTGAGATTCAATTCGCTGTCGGCATGGCCCAGCGTTTCGACCAGCTGGTCGTGCACGATCTTGATGACCTGCTGGCCGGGTTTCACGGCGCGCAGGACTTTTTCGCCGACGGCTTCGGCTTTGACCTTTTCAACAAATGCCTTGGCGACGGGCAGGGCGACATCGGCTTCCAGCAGGGCGACGCGCACCATGCGCAGCGCTTCGCTGACGTGTTCCTCCGAGAGGACGCCGCGTTTCATCAGCCCGTCGAAAATCCCGCCAAGGCGGTTTGTCAAACTGTCGAACATGAACCTGTTTCCTGTTTTTGTTCGCAAATACTCAATATGCTTTGGCCCCAGTGAGCGTAACTTCGCCGACTGGGGGACGCGGAGCGCTGGGCATCAGTCCTGTAAAGGTGGATTGACGGCCATGGCCGCTTCTCAAAAGCTAGGGCGTTTATAGGCGATTTATGGAGAAAGAGTCAAGTTTTGCGCCGTTTTTTTCGCAAGCGCGGCGGCCGCGGCATTTGGGGTGCATAAGTACCGATTTTGCGTTGACATAAAATATTAACCCCGTTATGGTACTAATATGAAAGAATATCAAGTGCCTGAGGGCCTTTCGGGGAGCGTTTTTATCCATGAGCCAGAATACCCGCCTGCTGGATGCCGTGAAGGTCGATAACGATGTGGCCGCCGCCGCCCGCGCCCTGAAAAAAGGGGCGGATGTGAATTACAAGGGCGGCATGGACCGCTCCATGCTCCATTACGCCGTTTATCACGGCAATATGGCGATGGTGGATCTGCTGCTTTCTTGCAAGCCCGATGTCAACGCGCTGGACGAGGAGGGCCACGGCCCCCTGCATGAGGCGATGTCCGGCGGGCATTTCGACATCGCCCGCAAGCTTATCGCCGCCGGGGCGGATATCAATGCCCGCGACCCGTACAGCATGCTGGGCCTGACACCGTTGCATGTGGCCTTTAACGCCGATATGAGCGATGAAAAGGCCGACCGCGTCATTTTCATGCTGAAGGCGGGGGCGGATGAAACCATCGGCGATACGGCGGGCCGCACCGTTATGGACCATGCCCGCGCCCGCATGCACAAATGGCCCTTTGCCGGTGAATTGCTGTCCCTGATGCAGGAATGCGTGCAGGAACGCGCGGCAGCCGCGCGCCAGGCCGAAGCCGATGCCAAGGCCGCTGAAGAGGCCAAGGTGGACAGCGCCGTGCATGGCGGGCTGGAATATACCCTGACCGTTCGCCGCATCCAGCTGCGCCCCAAACCGTAAGCACCGCCTTTTCATGATTCTCTTGAACGCCTGTTTTTCGGCGGCTTTGCCGCCGTTAGGGCGGTTTTATGGCCGTTTTAAACAACATGCCCTTGACAAGTAGTCCTGCCAAACCCCTGTTTTTACGCAAAATAATAGTTAACAGTTGATTAATATTGACATAAAACACCCAAAAAGGATACAAGAGTGGCGTGACAGGTTTTAGTTATGAAAACCAATCCTTTTACCCTACGACACGTTATTTGAGGAGTGTGCCCCTATGAAGATAACCCCGAAAAAAATCCTTCTGTCCTTTACGGCTGCTGCGGCTCTCGTGACCGGCGCCGGTTCTTTTACCATTCTGGACGAAACCGAGCGCGGTATTGACTATAACCTTGGCAAAATGTCCACGCAGTCCGTTGAAGACCTGCGCCAGCCCGGCTTCAGCCTGAAAACGCCGTTTTTCACTTCCGTGAAAAAAGTCGATATTTCCCTGCAACAGCGTGATTACGAGAACGTCGAAACCTATACCAAAGATAACCAGGTGATTACCGCCAAGCTCTCCGTATTCTTCACCCTGCCGACGGACAAACTGGTGCAGATCTACAAAAACAGCCCGGATTGGGAACAAAAACTTGAAACCACGGTACTCGATGCCGCAAAAAGCGCGCTGGGCCGTCAGGAAGCGCAAAACGTTGCCCTGAACCGCGAAGAAATCATGAAATCGGTGACGGAGGACACCCGCCGTCAGGTTGCCCAGCTGCTGGGTATTCAGGTACAGGAAGTCAAATTGCCCGACTTCTCGTTCGACGATGATTTCGAAACCTCCGTTGCAACGGCGGCACGCGCCAAAGCCGACCTGAACCGTAAGGAAACGGAGCTGGAACAACAGCGCGTTGAAAAACAGAAAACCATCGTTGACGCCGAAGCGAAAAACGAAGCCGCCAAACTGCAAGCGGATGCGGAAGCGTATCGCCTGCAAAAAGAAAGAGAAGCCGAAGCAAAAGGTAAACTTGCCATCGCCACGGCAGAAGCGGAAGGCTTTACCAAGATCGTCAAGGCGATCGGTCAGGAAAACATCGATACCTACCTGCAAACCAGCAAATGGAAAGGGGACGTTCCGCAAGTCTCCGGCGCAGCAGGCGGCACGATTGTGGACCTGCGCACCGTGGCGCCGGCGGTTTCCGCCCCCAAAGGCCCCGGCCAATAAGCCCCCGGCCAATAAACCAAGGATAACTTGTCAGGAAAACGGCTTCCCCGAAACGGGAAGCCGTTTTTTTTGTCTGTCACAAAAAAGCCCCGCAAGCGATTGCGGGGCTTTTTGCAGGATGGGAAAAAGCCTCAGGCGGCTTTGCCCTGATAGATATGCATGATTTTTTCCAGCATCTTCAGCGCATCTTCGCGCGGGCGCTGGAAGCAGTTGCGGCCGATGATGGAGCCGTGGCCGCCGCCCTCGAAAATCGCGCGGGCATCGTCATAGACGCTGTTCTCGTCCTTCGTCGCGCCGCCGGAGAAGACGACCAGACGGCGGGTGTTGAAGGCGCAATCCATAATGTGCTTCACGCGCTCGGCCTGCGTGCCGATGGCGATTTTCTCGGCTTCGTAAACCTTTTTCGCCTCGGGCAGTTCCAGATGGTCGGTCGGCAGTTTCACCTTGATGATATGCGCGCCCAGCAGCGCCGCCATATGCGCGCCATAGGCGATGGTATCGATCGCGGTTTCGCCGTCCTTGGAAATGCCGGGGCCGCGCACGTAAGACCACATGACGGTCGCAATGCCGTAGGCTTTCGCCTCTTCGGACAATTCGCGGATTTCTTCTTGCTGCTCCAGCATGTATTCGGAGCCGGGATAGATCGTAAAGCCGATGGCCGAGCAGCCCAGACGCAGCGCATCGCCGATGGAGGCGTTGACGGACTGGTCCTTGGCCGAGATCAGGCTGTTGGAAGAGTTCATTTTCAGGATCAGCGGAATCTGGCCGGCAAAGGTATCGGCGCCCGCTTCCAGCGCGCCCAGCGGGGCGGCATAGGCGCTGCAACCGGAATCAACGGCCAGCTGGTAATGGTAATGCGGATCGTAGGCGGCGGGGTTGACGGCAAAGCTGCGCGCCGGACCGTGTTCGAAGCCCTGATCCACGGGCAGGATAACCAGTTTGCCCGTGCCGGCGAGTTTGCCGTGCATCAGCATGCGGCACAGGTTTGCCTTGGTGCCCGGGTTGTCGCTTTCGTACCAGGACAGGATATCTTTTACTTTCTTGGTGACTTTCATATCGTTCGTTTTCCTTGTCTAAAAATGCGCGGGGATCAAACCAGCTTTGCCATGGCAACGGCGGTATCGGACATGCGGTTGGAGAAACCCCATTCGTTGTCGTACCAGCTCATGACGCGCACGAAGCGGCCGTCGATCACCTTGGTTTCCTTCAGTGCGAAGATGGAGGAATGCGGATCGTGGTTGAAGTCGGAGGAAACCAGCGGCTCGCTGTAGGTGCCGAGAATGCCTTTCAGCGGGCCTTTGGAGGCTTCGATGATCGCGTTGTTGACTTCTTCCACCGTCGTGTCTTTTTTCGCCGTGAATTTGAAATCGACGAGGGAGACGTTCGGCGTCGGCACGCGGATGGCCGTGCCGTCCAGCTTTCCTTTCAGCTCCGGCAGCACAAGGCCGACAGCTTTCGCCGCGCCCGTGGAGGTCGGGATGATGTTGGCCGCCGCCGCGCGCGCGCGGTGCAGGTCCTTGTGCATCGTATCCACGGTGTTCTGGTCGCCGGTGTAGCTGTGGATGGTGGTCATGAAACCGTGTTCGATGCCGATGGCGTTGTTCAGCACATAGGCAACGGGCGCAAGGCAGTTCGTGGTGCAGGAGGCGTTGGAGACAACCAGATGGTTCGCCGTCAGCTTGTCATGGTTCACGCCGTAAACAACGGTGATATCCTCGTCCGTTGCCGGGGCGGAGATCAGCACTTTTTTCGCGCCGGCGGCGATGTGTTTTTCCGCATCGGCCTTTTTGGTGAAAATGCCCGTGCATTCAAAGGCGATATCCACGCCATGCGCTTTCCACGGCAGGTTGGCGGGGTCGCGTTCCTGCACCATGGCGATTTCGTGACCGTTCACGACCAGCTTGCCGTCGGATGCCTTGACCTCGCCGGGGAAACGGCCGTGGACGCTGTCGTATTTCAGCAGGTGGGCATTGGCTTCCGACGTTGCCAGATCGTTGATGGCGACGACGGATACGTCGTTGCGGCCGCTTTCCATGATGGAACGCAGCACAAGGCGGCCGATGCGGCCGAAACCGTTGATGGCGATTTTGACGGACATAAGAAAACTCCTTTTACACTCTATTACAAAACCTGCCGCCTCCGTGCGTGAAGTGCGGCGACCGGAAGGATGAAAAGTGCGGCGCCGCCGCGGCCTCCTTCCCGAAAACCGCGGCGGCGTGATTTTGCGTTAAACGCGTTCCTTGACCGCGGCGACGATATGCTCCGCCGTGATGCCGAAGTGTTCATAAAGCTCCTGATACGGCGCGCTCTCGCCGAAGGTGCTCATGCCGATGAAAATGCCTTCGGGGCCGATGATCGCATCCCAGCCCTGACGCACGGCGGCTTCCACCGCCACATGCAGGGCGGAGCCGTCCAGCAGGCGGTTGCGGTAACCCGCATCCTGCCGCGCGAAAAGCTCCAGCGACGGCGCGGAAATAACGCGGGCGGGGATTTTTTCCGCCTCCAGTTTTTTCTGCGCGGCCAGCGCGATTTCCACCTCGGAACCCGTTGCCCAGATCGTGACCGCCGGATCGGGGGAAGACGCTTCGGAGAGGATATAGGCGCCCTTGGCCGAAACGTTTTCTTCCACATATTCCGTGCGCAGCAGCGGCAGGTTCTGGCGCGTCAGCACCAGAATGCTGGGGCCGGTCGTATGCTCCAGCGCGATCTGCCATGCTTCCGCCGTTTCAATCACATCGGCGGGGCGCAGCACCAGCGTATTGGGAATGGCGCGCAGCGCGGCCAGATGCTCCACCGGCTGGTGGGTCGGGCCGTCTTCGCCAAGGCCGATGCTGTCGTGAGTCATCACATAGATCACGCGCTGTTTCATCAGCGCGGACAGGCGGATGGACGGGCGGCAGTAATCGGTGAAGCTGAGGAAGGTGCCGCTATAGGGGATCAGCCCCTTGTGCAGCGCCAGGCCGTTCATGGCCGCGGCCATCGCATGCTCGCGCACGCCGTAGTACACATAGCGGCCCTTGAAATCATCCTTGCCCACAATGCCCATGTCTTTGACGAGCGTGAGGTTGGAACCGGTAAGATCCGCCGAACCGCCGATCATTTCCGGCAGCACGGGGACGAGCGCCTCCAGCACCTTGCCCGAAGCCGCGCGGGTGGCGATCTTCGGTTTTTCCGCCGTCATTTTCTGTTTGAAGGCGGTAATGGCGGCCTTCACTTCGGCGGCGACATCGCCTTTCATCATGCGGTCGTAAAGCTTGCGGGCCTCGCCGTCCAGCTGGTCCAGACGGGCCTGCCAGTTCTTGCGGTCTTTTTGACCGATCTCGCCGACGGCGCGCCATGCTTCCAGAATTTCCGCCGGAATTTCAAACGGCGCATGATGCCAGCCGAGGTTTTTGCGGGCGCCGGCGATTTCCTCCTCGCCCAGCGGGGAACCGTGGGAAGAGGCCGTGCCTTCCTTCGTCGGCGCGCCGAAACCGATTTTGGTTTTGCAGCAGATCAGGCTCGGCTGCTTCTGGTTCAGTTGCGCGGCGGCAATCGCCTTGGCGATTTCATCGGGGTTGTGGCCGTCCACGGTGAAGGTTTCCCAGCCATAGGCTTCGAAACGTTTCGGCGTGTCGTCGGTGAAGCTCAGCGACGTCGGGCCGTCGATGGTGATGCCGTTGTCGTCATAGAGCAGGATCAGGCGGCCAAGGCCGAGATGCCCTGCAAGAGAGCAGGCCTCGTGGCTGATGCCTTCCTGCAGGCAGCCGTCACCGGCGATGACATAGGTATAATGGCTGACGATGTCATTGCCGAAACGCGCATTCAGCAAACGCTCTGCCAGCGCAAAGCCGACGGCATTGGCAATGCCCTGCCCCAGCGGGCCGGTCGTGGTTTCCACGCCGACTTCGGGCATGACTTCGGGGTGGCCGGGCGTCAGGCTTTTCATCTGGCGGAAGTTTTTCAGCTCCTCCAGCGTCATTTTCTCGTAACCCGTCAGGTGCAGCAGGCTGTAGAGCAGCATGGAGCCGTGACCGGCGGAAAGAATGAAACGGTCGCGGTCGGGCCATGTCGGCTGGCTCGGGTCGAATTTCAGGAATTTGGTGAACAGCACCGTGGCGACATCGGCCATGCCCATGGGCATGCCGGGGTGGCCGGAATTCGCTTTTTGCACGGCATCCATCGACAGGGCGCGCAGGGCGTTGGCCATGTCCTTGTGGGTGACGGTTTCCGGTGTGGGGGACGTTGCAGCTTCGGCCATTTTTGCCTCCTTGTCATGCGGCCCCGCTTTTTTTGGGGGGCGCGGCGCATATCAGAAAATTCACCTGCACAATGCCTTATCCCGCCCGCCAAGGTCAACTGCGGATGCCCCGGAGGGGCGCAATTTATACCTGTTTTTATTGCCATAAAGCGAGGGCGACGCAGGCCGTGGGGTACAGGGTGGGGGATTGCGAAAAGGGCGGCGATTTTGTTTAATGGCACAACCCTCGGAGGCATCGACATGGCTCAACAAAAACCCGATTTCCGGAATATGACGCCGCAGCAAATCCGCGAGAATATTTCTCGCCTCAACAACGATATCCGTGATTTGCGTCAAAAGGCCCGCGCGGCCAATGCCAAGTTTGCCGCAGGGCAGCTCATCACCGCCGGCACGGCCATTCCCGCCACGCTGGCCTTCCCGCCGCTGGCGCTGGGTATTCTGGCTGCCGGCGCGATGCACGGCATGGAAAAAACGGTGGAGATTGGCAGCTATAACGCGCAGCTGCGCGAATCCGAAACCCTGCGCGCGCAGTTCAAAACCGTCTGGCGCGCGCGTCCCGGGCGGAAGTTTTATGATATCGATGCCCGCGTGCAGCGCGAGAACAAGCGCCGCATGGAAGCCGAGCGCAAAAAAATGATGAAAAAAATGCAACGCAAATACGGCCATTTCGGCTTCAAGTTTGAATAGGCGCTGCCCGCCGTTTTTTAAAACCGCCGCCCCATCGTGATGGTGCCGAAAATATCGCCTTTATCCTGGCCGTCAAATTCCTTGGTGCGGTAAATCACCGAATAGCTGAGGCGCGTTTTGCCGTAGGTCAGGGCAAGGCCGACATTCGCATCCGCGACAAAGTATTTTTTATCCACGTCATGGCTGTCGGTGAAGGTATTGCCGTCGAGGAAAATATTGCGCGCCACGGCGCGGCCTTCCACCCCGCCGAAAATATACCAGCTGAAGGTATTATCCGGCACGACGAAGGCCCCCGTGCCCGGCATGGCGGGGCGGACGCGCACGGGCGCATCCTGAAACCCCTTGCCGTAAGGGGAGATGTTAAAGCTCGCGCCCGCGCTGGCATAGGTGTAAACGTTGCCGACCGTCGCGCCGATATAGGGCACGGCGGAGGAGCGCCAGCCGAAGGTTTCAAGGTTGTAACGTTCGGGGAAGCTGCGCTCCCACGACAGCATCAGCGCGGGTTCGTTTTTCAGCTGATGCCGCCAGCCGCGCGGCGTGTCGGAGCCGGAAAGATGCCGGTGCACGAATTTCTGCACCTGTTCGCCCAGTGCCGCAGGGCCGACGATGCCGACCGTCGCCTCCAGGCTGTCGATATGATTTTTGGTGATGCTGGTCAGCCCCGCCGAACCGTATAAAAACGCCGCCCAGGGACGGTCGTTCGGTTGGTGCGCCGCGACGGTGATGTCTTGCGGCGTATAAAGGTTATGGCCGAGGGAATAGGAAATGCTGGTCGTTTCGTTGATGGAAAACGTCGGCACGGCGCGGTCGATAAGGTGAAAAAATTCCGGCACCTCCGCCCCCATGTCGAAATAGGTGATGCGGGCGCCGTTGGTATAATTGCGGTCCGTGCCGCCGCCGTACATGTCGTTTTCGGAATTGAGGGTGATGAAACGGGATGCGTTCGTCTCTTTCGTCCGGCGCACGGCCTGCGTCACGTCGGATTGCAGCGTTCCCGCTTCCGCAGCCGAGGCGGGCTGCGTGGCCGCCTTGGGGTTCAGGGCGGTATTTGCCTGTTCCTGCCGGCGATAGGATTCGACCACCGTATCCGTGCGGGCCGTGGCGGAGCGAAGGCCGTCCCCCGCCGCCTTTTCCGCTGCGGTCGCGGGTTGTGCCGTCAGGGCAGCTGCCGCCGTCAAACCGCAGAGGAAAAGAAGGGCGCGGGGGATTACATTCATGCAGCTTCTTCCATATAGCTTTCAAGCGGCGGGCAGGCGCATACCAGATTGCGGTCGCCTGCCGCGTGGTCGATGCGCCCGACGGGCGGCCAGTATTTGTCTGCCGCCACGAAGCTTGCCGGGAAGGCGCCCTCGCCGCGCGCATAGGGACGCTGCCAGTCGTCGCCCGCGATATCGGCCAGCGTATGCGGCGCCATATGCAGGGGGTTCGCCCCTTGCGGCCATGTGCCGTTTTCCACCTTGCCGATTTCCTCGCGGATGGTGCGCATTGCGAGGATAAAACGGTCCAGCTCCGCCTTCGGTTCCGATTCCGTCGGCTCGATCATCAGCGTGCCGGGCACGGGGAAGGACATGGTCGGCGCATGGAAGCCGAAGTCCATCAGGCGCTTGGCCAGATCGTCCACGCTGATATTCGCGGTGTTTTTGAAATCGCGGGTGTCCAGAATGCATTCATGCGCGACAAAGCCGTTTTTGCCCACGTAAAGCGTTTCGTAATGTTTTTCGAGGCTTTTGGCGATGTAATTCGCATTCAGGATGGCGACCTGCGTGGCGCGTTTCAACCCTTCCGCGCCCATCAGGGTGATATAGACCCAGGAGATCGGCAAAATCGCGGCGGAACCGTAGGGCGCGGCCGAAACGGGGCCGATGCCGTTCTCGCCGCCGACGCCTGTGGCCAGCGGATGGCCGGGCAGGAAAGGTGCCAGATGCGCGGCCACGCCGATGGGGCCCATGCCGGGGCCGCCGCCGCCGTGTGGAATGCAGAAGGTTTTATGCAGGTTCATATGCATGACATCCGCGCCGAATTTGCCGGGGCAGGCAAGACCGACCAGCGCGTTGAAGTTCGCGCCGTCCATGTAAACCTGTCCGCCGTTCTGGTGGATGATGTCGCAAATCTCGCGGATTTCCTCTTCATACACGCCGTGGGTGGAAGGATAGGTCACCATCAGCGCGGCGAGCCTGTCTTTATGCTCCGTCGCCTTGGCGCGCAGATCGGCAACGTCGATATTGCCGTTGTCGTCGCATTTGACGATCACGACCTGCATTCCCGCCATGACGGCGGAGGCCGGGTTGGTGCCGTGCGCGGAAGAGGGGATCAGGCAGATGGTGCGGCCATGGTCGCCGCGGCTGGCGTGATAGGCCTGAATGACCAGCAGCCCCGCATATTCGCCCTGCGATCCCGCATTGGGTTGCAGCGACACGGCGGCAAAGCCGGTAAGGGCGCAAAGCTTTTGCTCCAGATCCTTCAGCATCGCGCGATAGCCTTCCGTCTGGTCGGCGGGGGCGAAGGGGTGGATATCGGCAAATTCCGGCCAGGTGATCGGGATCATCTCCGCCGTCGCGTTCAGCTTCATGGTGCAAGAGCCGAGCGGGATCATGGAACGGTTGAGCGCGATATCCTTTTGCTCCAGATGGCGCAGATAGCGCAGCATATCCGTTTCGGAACGGTAAAGGTTGAAGGTCGGATGCGTCAGATAGACGCTGGTGCGCAGCAGGCCTGCGGGCAGGCGGTGATCCACCTCCGCATCCACGCTTTCGACGCTGAAGGGCAGGGCGCTTTTGCCGGCGAAAATCTGCCAGAGCGTGAAGACTTCCGCGCGGGTGGATTTTTCATCCAGCGAAAGGCCGAGGCGGCCGTCGCCGAAGTCGCGCAGGTTGATGTCCTGCTCTTGCGCGCGGTTCAGAATGTCCTGCGTGTTATTGCCCGCATCAATCGTCAGCGTGTCAAAGCAATGCGCGTTTTCGATGTCAAAGCCCAGTTTTTCCAAACCGGCGGCCAGCACCGTCGTCAGGCGGTGGATGCGCAGCGCGATGGTTTTCAACCCCTCCGCCCCGTGCCAGACGGCATAGAAACCGGCGATATTGGCGAGCAGCACCTGCGCCGTGCAGATGTTGCTGGTCGCTTTTTCGCGGCGGATGTGCTGTTCGCGCGTTTGCAGCGCAAGGCGGTAAGCGGGCTTGCCGCGGTTGTCCACCGAGACGCCGACAATGCGCCCCGGCACGGCGCGTTTGTATTCGTCTTTCGCGGCAAAGAAAGCGGCATGCGGGCCGCCGAAGCCCAGCGGCACGCCGAAGCGTTGGGAAGAGCCGAAAACAATATCCGCGCCCCATTCGCCGGGCGGGGTCAGCAGCGTCAACGCCAGAAGATCGGTGGCAACGGCCACCAGCATGCCTTTCGCATGGGCGGCTTCGGTCAGGGCGCGGTAATCGCCGATATCGCCGTTGGTGGCGGGATATTGCAGCAGAATGGCAAAACCGTCTTTTTCGACGAGTTCTGCGGGCTTGCCGATTTCCACCGTGAAACCCAGCGGTTTTGCGCGGGTTTCGATGACGGCAATGGTCTGCGGGTGGCAGTCATGGCTGACCAGAAAAACATTGCTTTTGTTCGTGCCGACGCGTTTGGCAAGCGTCATGGCTTCCGCCGCCGCCGTGCCTTCGTCGAGCATGGAGGCATTGGCCAGCGGCATGGCGGTCAGATCCATCACCATTTGCTGGAAGTTGATCAGGGCTTCCAGCCGGCCCTGGCTGATTTCGGGCTGATAGGGCGTATAGGCGGTGTACCAGCCCGGGTTTTGCAACACGTTGCGCAGGATCACGTTCGGCGTGATGGTGTCGTAATACCCCGTGCCGATCAGCGAGCGGCACAGGCGGTTTTGCCGCGCCATGGCGAGCAGTTCGGACAGCGCCTCGTGCTCCGTCATCGGCTCGCCCGTATTCGGCGCGGATTTTTCAAGGATCGCGGCGGGAACGGCGCGGGCCGTCAGATCGTCCAGGCTTTCCGCGCCCACAACTTTCAGCATCGCCGCGATATCGGCATCGGACGGGCCGATGTGCCGGCGGATGAAATCGTCCTTTTGTTCCAGATCGTCAATACGGTCGGTCAGATCACGGGCAATGTTGTGCTGGGTCATGGGATGTACTCGGATAAATAAAAGCTGTGCAAGTAAAAGGCCGCCCCGGGCGAAAACCAGCGGGGCGGCGCGAAGCGATCAAAGGCCGTCGGTATAGGCTTTATAGGCCGCCGCATCTTTCAGCGACGCAAGTTCCGCATCATTGGCGATTTTGATTTTATAAAACCATGCCGCGCCTTCGGGGTCGCTGTTGACCTGCGCGGGGTCGGCGGTCAGCGCGTCGTTGACTTCGACGATCTCGCCGGAAACGGGGGAATAAATCTCGCTCGCCGATTTCACGGATTCAACCACGCCGGCTTGTCCGCCTTTTTCAACGGTGGCGCCGACGGCAGGTAGTTCGACGTAAACGACATCGCCCAGCGCCTTTTGCGCGTAATCGGTGATGCCGACGGTGCCGATGCCGTTTTCGATTTTGATGTATTCGTGGTCTTCGCTGAACAGAACCTGCGACATGATTTAATCCTTTTTATAGTTTTGTTGAATGAAGGGAGTGGCCGCCACGGTGCAGGGGCGCATTTGCCCGCGCAGCATGGCGTGGATTTGCGTGCCGGTCGCGGCGAAGGCCGTATCGACATAGCCCATGGCAACAGGCGCGTCGCAGGAAGGGCCGAAGCCGCCGCTGGTGATGACGCCGATTTTTTTGCCATCAGCATCGACCAGCTCCGTGCCTTCGCGCATCGGCGCCTTGCCTTCGGGGCGGATGCCGACGCGCAGGCGGGAAGTACCCTGTTCCAGCTGGCGCATGATGACATCGGCACCGGCGAAGTTCTTTTCCGTGCGGCGGCGCTTGGCGACAACCCATTTCAGGTTTGCCTCGACGGGCGTGGTTTGATCGTCAAGATCGTGGCCGTAAAGGCACAGCCCCGCTTCCAGCCGCAGGCTGTCGCGCGCGCCAAGGCCGATCAGGCGCACGGCGTCGTTTTCCAGCAGTTTTTCGGTGAAGGTGACGGCATATTCTTCGGGCAGGGAGATTTCAAACCCGTCTTCCCCCGTATAGCCGGAACGGCTGACAAAGAGCGTATGACCCTGATGCGCTGTTTTATAGGAGGTCATGAAGGTCAGCTGCGCCGCATCGGGCAAAAGGGAGGACAATACCTCCGCCGCCTTCGGCCCTTGCAGGGCGATCAGCGCGCGTTCCGGCATCGGCTCCAGCGTGGTTTCAAGTTCGAGGGAATGTTCGATATAATCGAAATCTTTTTCCTTGCAGGCCGCGTTGACGACAAGATACAGCGTCGTATCGTCCCAGCGCGTGACCATCAGGTCGTCGATAATGCCGCCCCGGTCGTTGAGCAAAACGGTATAGCGCAATTGCCCCGGCTTCAGGCTGACGATGTCGCCTGGCACGATTTTTTCCAGCGCCACGGCAGGGTCGCCGTTTTTGCCGACGAGCAGCGCCTGCCCCATGTGCGAAACGTCAAACAGGCCCGCCGCGCTGCGGGTATGCAGGTGTTCCTTCAGCACGCCCATATCGGCGTATTGCACGGGCATGTCGTATCCGGCGAAAGGCACCATCTTGCCGCCGCGCGCGAGATGCAGGGCATGCAGGGGCGTTTTGTGCAAAACGGGGGCGGTCATTTTTTCGGCGGTATTGTCCAAAGCGGAGTCCTTTCCACATAAAACAAGAATCAGACATGCCCCGCTCTGTCTTTGTGACCTGAGAGTTTTCATATGCGCGCGTGGTGGCGCATATTTGCTCCGTCGGTGCCGCCCGTGAGGGGGAGCGGCTTTCCAGAGGTGCTTTGGCCGCGCTTTTGAAAGGCGGGCTGCACGCCGTGCGGTCCTTTTGCCTGAGAGTTTCCGGGGCGGTTGCTCCTTCGGCGCCGGACGAATCCGGTCTCTCCCGCATGGCATTTCGCTTGCGTGGTTGACAGTAATGCGTCTTATTTTAAAGTCAACGGGTGCCTGCCCTGCGGCGGGTGCGTCTCAAAGGGGGATTATACAGAATATGCCAAACCAGAAAAAATCGGCGGCATCCACCGTCGCCACCGCCGCCAACCGCCGCGTGATTGCGCCGGTGATGGCCTCCAGCTTCGCGCTGGGTTTTATCGTGGTCTGTCTTGTGGTGTATCTGCTGCATATCTCGGCGACGATCATGATTCCCTTCGTCATCGCGCTCTGCCTTTGGTATCTCATCAACGCCATTGCGCGCGGGCTGTCGCGCCTGCCGCTCGGCGGTTTCAAATTGCCGCGGTTTCTCTGCTTCCTGCTGGCGATTGCCTCGCTGGCGGCGGCCATGTGGTTTGTCCTCAGTCTTATCAACCACAACGTGCGCCTCGTCATGGCGGCCGCGCCGGGGTATCAGGAAAACCTGCGCATCGCCCTGTCGCAAATCCTGACCTATTTCCATCTGGAACAGGAAGTGCTGCTGGCGGAATTGCAGCAATACCTGAATATCACGGGCATTGTGGCCGCGCTGGCGGCAACGTTTACGGGGATTGCGGGCAAGACGCTGGTGGTGATGTTCTATACGGGCTTTTTGCTTTACGAACAACGCTATTTCGACCGCAAGATCATGAATATGATCGAGGATAAAAATACCGAAAAACGCGTGCGCACCATTTTGAAGCGCATCGATATCAGCATGCAGCGCTATATCTGGGTGAAGGTGCTGATCTCCGCCCTTACTGGGCTTTGCACCTATCTGATCCTGAAGTTCTATAACGTCGATTTCAACCAGTTCTGGGGGCTGATGGCCTTTGTGCTGAACTTCATCCCCTATATCGGCTCGCTGCTGGCCATTGCGCTGCCGTCGATCATCGCGCTGATCCAGTTCAACGACCTGATGACCTTTTTCATCATCGGCAGTTTGCTGGGCGCGGTGCAGATCACGCTGGGCAGCATCATCGACCCGCGCATGCTGGGCGACAGCCTGAACATCAGCCCGATCATGATCATCTTCTCCCTTGCCGCATGGGGCATGATCTGGGGTATTCCGGGCATGTTCCTGTCCATCCCCATTCTGGCGATGGTGGTGGTAACGCTGGGCCAGTTCCCGAAAACGAAACCGATTGCCATTTTGCTGACGAAAACAGGGCATATCGAGGACGACGAGGACAAGCAGGGATAAAACATGCCCCGAACCTCTCCCGTAAACGCCAGTTCCCTTGTCGTGCTCGCCGGCGCGAATGCATGGATGCTGGGCTTTATCGCGCTGGTGCTTTTCGGCTATGTCTGCCTGGTCGGGCGGGATATCATCATTCCCTTCGTTGTGGCGTTTTTCCTCTGGTACCTTTTGAATGCGGTGACGCGCTTTCTGGGCCTGTTCCGCATCTGGCGCGGCAAGCCCCTGCCGCGGTGGCTGCGCATGTGCCTCTCCGTTGCCATGCTGACGGCCCTGATTACCGTGGTCAGCGTGCTGGTGCGCGGGAATATCGAGGATGTCGTGCGCGAGGCGCCGAAATTCCAGGCGAGTTTCGAGCGCATTCTGGCCGATGTTTTTGCCCGGCTGGGCGTGGCGCAGGAACCGTCGCTGGCCGAGCTGGCGGCGCTGGCGAAGGAACATGTCAATATCGGCAAGCTGATTGCCGCCGGCGCCGCGCTGATGACGGGGCTGGCGGGCAAGACGGTTGTGATTATCGTTTTTATCGCCTTGCTGCTGTATGAACAAAAATTCTTCGGCATGAAAATCCGCCGCATTCTGCGCCGCCGCGCCATTACCATGCGCGTCCACCGCGTGCTGAAGGTGGTGGATGTCAAAATCCAGCGCTATGTCGGCGTGAAGGCGATGGTCAGCGCGCTGGACAGTTTCCTGACCTTTGTGATCCTGACGTTTTACGGCGTCGATTTTGCGGTCTTCTGGGGCATGATGGCCTTTTTCCTGCACTTCATTCCTTATGCGGGGTCGTTTATCGCCATTTCCATGCCGGTGGTGATTGCGCTGATCCAGTTCGGGGATTTGTGGACCTGCCTGCTGGTTCTCGGCACGCTGTGTTTTTCGCATGCGATTTTGGGCCATGTGCTGGACCCTTATCTCATGGGCAATAACCTGAATCTCAGCCCCGTTTTCATTATTTCCAGTCTGGCGGTTTGCGCGATGATCTGGGGCGTGCCGGGTATGTTCCTTGCCATTCCCTTGCTGGCGATTTTGGCCATTACGCTGGGCCAGTTCCCGCAAACGCGGCCGCTGGCGGTGCTGCTGTCCAAAACGGGGAAGATCGACCCTATTGCCAGACCGGCAAGGAAAGCGCCGTAACAAAATACAGATGCAAAAAAGCCCCCGATGCGTCGGGGGCTTTTTGTTGTGCAGGCAGCGCCGCTTACATCATTTTCGGCGCATGCGGCGGTTTATTGCCGCCTTGCTTGGGTTTGTTTTCATTGGCGGCGGCTTTGGCTTTTTCTTCCGCGACCAGCGCTTTTTTATCGGGTTTGCCGATCATGGTTTTCGGCAATGCCGTGCGGTATTCCATCAGCTTGGGCATTTCATAGGGCGCAAGATGGCCTTTCAGGTAATCCAGCAGTTCCTTTTGCTCCAGCTTTTCGCCTTCCTTCAGGACAACGAAGGCTTTCACGGTTTCGCCGCGGTATTCGTCGGCCACGCCGATGACGATGGATTCCGATACTTTTGGATGGCTCATGATCGCTTCCTCGACTTTACGCGGAAAGACCTTCAGGCCGCTCGCGTTGATCATGTCCTTGATGCGGTCGACGATAAAGACATAGCCGTCTTCGTCCACATAGCCGACGTCGCCGGTGTGGAAGAAGCCGTCCTTGTCCATGACGTTGGCGGTTTCGCCGGGCTTGTTGTAATAGCCCTTCATCACCTGCGGGCCGCGCAGGCAGATTTCGCCTTCCATCTTGATCGGCTGGTTCTGGTCGGGGAATTCAAGGTTGGCGATCTTGATTTCCGTTTGAGGCAGCGGCATGCCGATGGAGTTCAGCTTTTTCTCGCCCTTCACGGGGTTTGCAATGGCGATGGGGGAGGTTTCGGACAGGCCGTAGCCTTCCACCAGTTCCACGCCCGTCAGCTTTTTAAAGCCGTGCATGACGTTTTCGTTCAGCGCCGCACCGCCCGACAGGCAGATTTTGAGGGAGGAGAGGTCGTATTTCTTCACGTCCTTGCAATCGATGATCGCCTTGTAGAGCGTCGGCACGCCCGCGAACATCGTCGGCTTTTCCTTGTCGATGGTTTTCAGCGTTTCCTTCAGGTCGAATTTCGGCAGCATCACCAGCTCCGCGCCCATTTGCAGCGACATGTTCATCTGCACGGTCATGCTGAATACGTGGAAAAAGGGCAGCACGGCCAGCATTTTTTCCTGCTTCGGCGTCGGCTTGCCGCCCGTGAACCACAGGTTGGCCTGATAAAGGTTCGCCGACAAGTTGCCGTGCGACAGCGCCGCGCCCTTGGGCACACCCGTCGTGCCGCCGGTGTATTGCAAAACGGCGATGTCGTCCTTCGTGATTTCGACGGGCTTCGGCTTGCCTTTTTTGGCGATCATTTTGGCGAAAGACAGATGCTTGTCGTCTTGCCGGACTTTCACCGTATCGGATTTGCCGAAAAGGCCCTTGACGCCGTTCAGCGTGCGATAGGCAAAGCTTTTGACACCCGGCAGCGCATCGGCGAGATCGCAGGTGATGATTTTTTTCAGGCACGTCTGGCCGAGCATTTTCTCGACCTTCGGCTGCACCTGCTTGACGTTGACCGTCACCATCATGTCGCATTCGCTGTCGTTGATCTGGTGTTTCAGCTCATGCTCCGCATACAGCGGGTTGAAGTTGACAACCGTGGCGCCCGCCTTCATCGCGCCGTAATAGGCGATGACGTAAAAGGGCGTGTTGGGCAGGCACAAGCCGACCTTGCTGCCTTTGCCGATGCCCTGGTCTTGCAGGCTTTTCGCAAAGCTGTCCACTTTTTCGCCCAGTTCTTTGTAGGTCATGGTCTTGCCCATGAAATGCAGGGCGGTGCGGTCGGCGTGTTTTTTGACCGATTCATCAAACAGCGCGACCATCGTGGATTGCGGCACATCGGCATGCCAGTCGATATCGACGGGATATTTCTTGGCCCAGGGCTGGCCCATCGGCTGCGGATTGTCGTTGGCGTTGTTGCGGGCAGCGTCGCTGTTCTTGCCGGCGGGATCGGGCTTTGCGCTCATGTCGGTTCTCTCTTTCCCAAATGTGTCGTTAAAAACAAATTCCGTTTCACGCACGGCGCGCCTTGTCTGCAAGACAAATACCCGTGCGGCGACACACCCTTCCGACGCCGTTATGATTTATTGGATCTGCTCTGATCGTTTAAGGAAACCTAACAGGTCGTCTATGGCAAGTAAAGGGGAAGCGGCGCGTAAAGATTTGATGCAGTTATGTATTTCTGCACTGCCGTATAAACGGCCTGTATCACGCGCAAACAAAAACGGCCGCAAGGGCTGCGGCCGTTTTGTATGAAGGTTTTGAAAGCTTAGGCGTTCGGCGGCTTCGGCGCGTTTTTCGGCGCGTCTTTTGGCTGCTTGGGCTTGGTTGCTTCCGTTTCCGGCACGGCGGGAGCGAGGAAATCCAGCAGCCCCGAACCGGTGGAGGGTTTTTTCGCCTGCTCTTCACGGATTTTATCAACCTGCTTGCCGGCTTCGTCCGCGCCCTTGGCGACTTTGTCCTTGATGACAAGGAAAGCGCCCTTCAGGTTGCGGCCCAGCTTGCCGGCGGTTTCGCCGACTTTATCCGCGGCCTGATCGACCTTCTCGGCCAACGGTTTTGCTTTTTCGGTGATCTCGATGGTTTTTTTGGTCGCATCGGTGGACAGCTCGTCCGCTTTCTTGGCCGCTTTGTTATAGGTCTGCACGGCCTTGGTCGCCGTCTTGATCAGTTTCGCGGTGCGGTTGACGGCGCGGGCGTTTTCCTCGCGCTTTTGTTTGCGCTGCTCGGCGGGGTCCTGTTCCTTGTTCAGTTTGTCCTGTGCGTTCTTTTGCATTTTGTTCAGCCAATCCTTCATGCCCATGACGCCTTTCCTTTTTGAATAAAATGGATGCGATCGAGTACAGATTATTACAATGTGCAGCCAGCATAGCCAAGCATATTGCGCGAGTCAATCCTTATGGAATATCGCAGCGAGTGCGGGACAAGCGGCTGGAATCGCTTAAAAAAGACTGCCCTGTGCGGTTTCGGCCTTTTCCGCCGTTTTGGATTCGGCCTTGGCGGCGGGTAGGGCGGCCGGGGAGAGGACGAGCCCGATTTCCTCCCGCGGGGCGCACATTTTTTGCAGGATCGTAAGCGGCGTCTCTGCCGCCAGCCAGAATTGAAAGGCTTTTTCCGATGTGAACATCACGGGCATGCGGTCGTGGCAGCCCTGCATATGCGATGTTGCGGCGGTGGTGACGATGGCGAAACTTTCGCTGATCTCGCCCGTTGCGGGATTTTTCCACGCCTCCCACAGTCCCGCAAAGGCAAAGGGCGCCGCGTTCGGCAGGCGGATATCCAGCGGCGCTTTCGGCGTTTGCCGCGCATCCCATTCATAAAATCCGTCGGCGGGGATCAGGCAGCGCCGTGCGCGAAACGCATCGCGAAAGGCGGGTTTTTCCGCCAGCGTTTCCCCGCGCGCGTTGATCAGCTTTTGCGGACGCGGCGCCTGCGCCCAATGCGGCACAAAGCCCCAGAGCAGGCTGTCCAGCACGGTTTTGTCTTTTTTGCGGCGGACGACGGGGGCCTTTTGCCCCGGCAGGACAAGCCCTGCGGGCAGGGCGGCCGCGTCGCCTTCGCGGATGTCCACCCCGAAGGTTTCGCGCAGTTTTCTGGCCGAAGAAGCCTGTTGATAGCGTCCGCACATAGAAGAATTTACCTTTTGTTCCGTTATGCCTATATTGGCAAAAACCGGAACGGCACAAAAGACCAAAGCATAAGGATGAAAAACACCATGGCGGGCAAAACGATTTTGACGGGCGTGAAACCAACCGGCGCGCCGCATTTGGGCAATTACGTCGGCGCGATCCGTCCGGCCATCAAGCTGGTGGAAGGGGCGGAAAAATCCTTCCTTTTCATCGCCGATTATCACGCGCTGAACGCGGTGCGCGATCCTGCCGCGCTGCGTCAGGATACCTATCAGGTCGCGGCGACATGGCTGGCGCTGGGCGTTGATCCGGCCAAAACGGTTTTTTACCGCCAGTCGGATATCCCCGAGATTTTCGAACTGACCACGGCGCTGATGGCCGTCACGCCCAAGGGGCTGATGGACAGATCGCATGCCTATAAAGCCGCAATGGATAAAAACCGCGAGGAAGGCCGCGATGTGGATGCCGATGTCAACATGGGGCTTTATACCTATCCCATCCTGATGGCGGCGGATATCCTGATCATGCGCGCGCATCTGGTGCCGGTGGGCAAGGATCAGGTGCAACATATCGAATTTGCGCGCGATATCGCGGGCTATTTCAACAATACCTATCAGGATGAACTGGTGCTGCCCGCATACCAGATCGAAAAAGCGGGCGCGGCCATTCCCGGTCTTGACGGCCGCAAGATGAGCAAAAGCTACGGCAACCACATCCCCGTTTTCATGGACAGCAAGCAAAGACAAAAACTGATCATGAAAATCGTGACGGATTCCAAATTGCCGGCGGAGCCGAAAGACCCCGATGAAAACACGGTCTTTCAGCTCTATACCCATTTCGCGGCGGAGGCCGATGTTGCCGCCATGCGCGAGGCCTTCGTCAAGGGCGGCATGGGTTACGGCGATGCCAAAAAACTGCTGGCGGCGGCGGTGGAGGAAGCCTTGGCCGAACCCTCCCGCCGTTATGCCGAATACATGGCGGATGTGTCCGGGCTCGACAAAATCCTTGCCGAAGGGGCGGAACGCGCCCGCGCGGTGGCGCGCAGGACCCTCTCCGACGTGCGCGCGGCGGTGGGGTTGAAACCGCTCGTTTAAACGCTTTTCGCAAGGTTTTTTAAGGGGAACCCGCCCGCGCGGCGGGCGTTGGCTTTACGTATGTCCCTGAAAACAAAGCCCTTCACGGCAAGGGGCAGGGGAAAAAGCCGTGCAGCCTTGCTTTTCCGAGTGTTTTTATGTATTGTCTGCCCCCAGAGGAAAGACATGAAAAACGGCCTTTTGACAGTATTGTGCGTCATGATGCTTGCAGCACCGGCAGCGGTTCTGCCCGCGGCATCCGCTGTGGCCGAGCCTGCGGGCACGCTGTCCCCCACCCGTGCCGAAAAGGCCGCGCTGGCCGAGCTTTTGGCCGCCCGCATCAAGGCCGCCCTGCAAGGGGAGGAATACCGCCTTGATAAATCCTGCGATTCCGAGGATGACTGCACCATTTCCATTCGCCCCTGAGCAGGGTGAAGCGGATATATTTTCAAAAATCATTCATAGACCCTAGACCCTGATGCCGTAATCGGGCATTTTGGCCTGTATTCCATGGTTTTATGCGCGCATGCCCCTCGTGCGGTTTGCGCGGGTCCCCAGAGAAAGACGAGAATATGACCGCCGAGACACAACAAGATTATTCCAGCACCATCCACCTGCCGAAAACGGATTTTCCGCGCCGCGCCGGTCTGACGGAAAAAGAACCGGTCATCCTTGCGCGCTGGGAAAAAATGGATTTGTACCAGCGCCAGCGCGCCGCCGCGAAAGGGCGTGAAAAATTCATCCTGCACGACGGCCCGCCCTATGCGAACGGTCATATCCACATGGGCCATGCGCTGAACAAGATTTTGAAAGACGTGGTGAACAAATACTGGCAGGCGCTGGGCTATGACGCGCCCTATGTGCCGGGATGGGATTGCCACGGCCTGCCGATCGAATGGAAGATCGAGGAAAAATACCGCGCCGACGGTCAGGACAAGGACGCGGTCGATCCGCTGGATTTCCGCGCCGAATGCCGCGCCTTCGCCCAGAAATGGGTGGATACGCAATCGGCGGAATTCCAGCGTCTGGGCGTGACGGGGGATTGGAAAAATCCCTATCTCACCATGACCTATGGCGCCGAAGCCTCCATCGTGCGCGAAATCCACAAATTCCTGCAAAACGGTTTGCTCTACAAAGGCGTGAAACCCGTCTTGTGGTCCGTGGTGGAAAAAACCGCGCTGGCCGAAGCGGAAGTGGAATACAAGGAACATAAATCCATTACCGTCTGGGTGAAATTCCCCGTTGTTTCCGCCGCCGTGAAAGAACTGGAAGGCGCGAAGGTTGTCATCTGGACAACGACCCCTTGGACGCTGCCCGGCAACCGCGCCATCGGTTTCGGCAATGACATCGACTATGTTGCGGTGGAAGTGACGGCGGTGGAGGAAAACAGCCTTGCCGTCGCAGGCGAACGCTTGCTGGTCTGCGCCGCGCTGAAAGACGGTGTTTTGAAAGATGCGAAAATCACGGAAGTCCGGGACATCTGGCACGGCAAGGGCGCAGATCTTGCGGGCACGGTCTGCCATCACCCGCTGCATGCCATCGGCTATGATTTCGACGTGCCGTTGCTGCACGGCGATTTCGTCACCACGGATACCGGTACGGGTTTCGTGCATATCGCGCCCGGTCACGGTTACGATGACTGGAAGCTTATCATGGACCACAACGCCACGCTGGCGGCCGACAAGCGCATTCCGATTGAATCCGCCGTGGACGACGAAGGTTTCTATACCCGCAAACATCCTGCCTTTGAGGGCAAGGTCGTTTACACCGGCAAAGGGGAAACGGGCGATGCGGGGCCGGCGGTGATCAAGGCGCTGGTAGAGCAAAACGGCCTGCTCGCCAAGGGCAGCCTGCGCCACGATTATCCGCATTCGTGGCGCTCCAAAGCGCCGCTGATCCACCGCGTCACGCCGCAATGGTTTATTGCCATGGAAGGCGATGCGGGCAAGGCGACTTTGCGCGAAAAGGCGCTGGAAGCCATCGGCGAGACGCGCTGGGTACCCGCGCAAGGGGAAAACCGCATCCGCGCCATGATCGAACAGCGCCCCGACTGGTGCATCTCTCGCCAGCGCGCATGGGGCGTGCCGATCGCGCTGTTCCTGAACAAGGAAACGGGCGAGCCGCTGAAGGACCCTGCGGTCGATCAGCGCATTTACGATGCCTTTGCGCAGGAAGGCGCCGATGCGTGGTGGTCGCGCAACCCGCAGGACTTTTTGGGCAATGATTACGATCTTGCGGATTACACGCAGGTTTTCGACATTGTCGATGTCTGGTTTGAATCCGGCTCCACCCATGCCTTCGTTCTGGAAGACAGGCCGGAGCTGTCGTCGCCTGCCGATCTGTATCTGGAAGGCTCCGACCAGCACCGAGGCTGGTTCCATTCCTCCTTGCTGGAATCCTGCGGCACGCGCGGACGCGCGCCGTTCAAGGCGGTGCTGACCCACGGTTTCGTGCTGGATGAAAAGGGCTATAAAATGTCCAAATCCCTCGGCAACGTGGTTGATCCGCAGGATCTGGTCAAGGAATACGGCGCGGATATCGTACGCCTCTGGACCATGCTCTGCGATTACGCGCAGGACATCCGTATCGGCCAGAACACGCTGAAAAACACGGCGGATATCTACCGCCGCATCCGCGGCACCTTCTGCTATCTGCTGGGCAGTCTGGACGGCACGGCAGGCGATGTGAAACCGGAAGACCTCTCCGGTCTTGACCGCTTCATCCTGCACCGCCTGCGCGAGATTGACGTGCAGGTGCGCCGTTCCGTGCAGGATTACGACTTCCAGCATCTGGTCAATACCGTGCATAACTTCTGTACGCGCGAGCTGTCGGCGCTGTATTTCGACATCTGCAAGGACACGCTGTATTGCGAGGCGGTGACAAGCAAAAAACGCCGCGCCGTCGTGCATGTGCTGGAAAAGGTATTTGTGCATCTCTGCCACTGGCTGGCGCCCGTGCTGACCTTTACGTGCGAGGAGGCATGGCTATCCTACAAGGGCCTCACTTTTGACGACTTGCAGGAAAGCATCCATCTCTCCGTCATGCCCGAAGCGCCGGCGGCGTGGGAGGATGCCGCGCTGGCCAAGACATGGGACCGGATCATCGAGACCCGCGCCGTGGTGACGGGCGCGCTGGAAATCAAGCGCGCGGAAAAAGCCATCGGCGCCTCGCTGGAGGCCGCACCGGAAATCTACGTGGCCGATGCCGCGCTGGCCGGGACGTTGAAAGGCATCGGTTTTGCCGATGTCTGCATCACCTCCGGCATTGCCATCCTGACGGGCGCGGCGCCCGAAGGCGCCTTTACCGTCAACGGCACCGAAGGGATCGGCGTTGTGGTGAAAAAGGCCGAAGGCGAGAAATGCCCGCGTTGCTGGCGCTATACCACCGATACGGGCGCGGTGGCGGCGCATCCCGCGCTGTGCGCGCGGTGCGGCGATGCGGTGGAAAAGGAAGCCAAGGCGGCCGCTGCCTGATAAGCCTTACGGCGCGGCCTGCGGGGCGGAACGGCGCGGCGGACGCGGCGTCGGTGTCGGCACGGGCGGGTCAAATTCCGCCGTGTCGAATTTACGGCTGAACAGATCATAAATCTGCTGGTAACTGCGCGCCTTGCCGCTGCGGGTATAGAACACGTTGCGGTTTGACCGCGCCGCGCTGCGGAAGGTGGAAGCCGCCGCACGGTTGCCGTGGCGCTCCAGATGGCTGATAAAAGTCACGGCCTGCCCCGCGCCGAGGAAATGGGCAAGGTATTGATCGGTGCGCGTGATGTCGCGTTTGGGGAAATTCGCCTGCAAGGCTTCGTAATTCGCCTTGATGAATTCCGCGCCCATCAGCGCCGAAATGCGCGGATCGGTGCGCAGGCCCAGCGCGTATTTTTTCAAAAACGGATTGGCAATATCGGCAACGGGTTTGCCGGGGGTTTCCTCCGTCACCTCGATCTTGTTCGCAAGATCGGCAAGGCCGTATTTCGCGCCGTGGGCGTGCAGCATCAGCAGCCAGGTGCTGTCGATAAACTGGAACAGCCCCGTCGCGGTGGAGGTGGAGGCTTCGACATCGGTAATAAAGCTGCTCTCCGCGCTCACCAGTTCCATCATATAGGCAAATTCCACGCCGACGACCTTGCTGGCGTGGCGGATGGCAAAGGCATCGGCCGGCGTGACGGGGCGGTGTTCCGTCGCATAGGCGGCGGAATCTTCTTTTGCCTGTTTTGCCGCTTCCTCCAGCATGTCGCTGACGCTTTTGCCGGGCTCGAAAAGCGGACGGCTCATCTGGATGAATTCCGACCGTGCCGCGCGGTGCAGCGGCCCCGATATGCCGTCCGCGCCGCGAATGCCGAGATCGAAACCGAGAACCATCAGGTTGACCTGATCCAGCACAACCTGCTGGTTGGGGCGGTTATCCGCGCCGTCATAGCCCATGCGTTGCGGCATTTCGGTTTCGTGCTGCATGTATTCCGCGCCCATGATGGCCGAAACGCGCGGATTGTGGCGCAGGGAAATGATCTGGCGCAGCACGTTCGGGTCCTGCACGGATACCAAGGTGCCGTAATTTGTTTCGCGCAGGTTGATGCGGTTTGCGAAAAAGCCGAAGCCGTGGTCCGCGCCGTGTTGTTTCATCAAATACAGCCACGTCGGGACGTTGAATTTGAACAGCGCCGTGCGCTGCAGGCCGGAGCGGTCGCCGCCTGCGACGATCCCGCCCGTTTGCGTCAGGCGCGCCATATAGGCATCATGATCCATATCCGCCTGACGGGAGGCAAAGCGCAGCGTTGCGGCAACGGCGCGGGGGATTTGCCATGTCTTGGCATCTTCCTTCGCGGCATCTTTGATCTCGGCAATGAGGGCCTGTTCCGCGCGCGTCAGCGGGCCGGTCGTCTCCCTGTCGCCGCGCAGGGCGCGAAACTCGGCAATGGATTGCTTGTTTTCCTCGAAAAAGATATTGCGCGCCTTTTCATCCTCGCGGGAGATAATATCCTGAATGGACGGGGCGGGCGGCAGGGGAATGACGGGCGCTTCGGCAGGGATGACGATTTTTTGCTGCACCTCGGTGTTTTGCGCGGTTTGCCCGTTTTCCTGCCCCTCTGCAATGGCATCCCTGACGGGCGGGCCGGGCAGGGCGACCATGGCCAGCGCCACGGCCGCCATGTTGAAGGCGCGCCGTGCCTTGCCGCTCAGAAGTGCTTTTTTCAGCTTGTCCTTATACGGGTGGTCTGCCAATACCGCCTCTCGCCTCCTGCCTTATTACACATAAATAAAATAACACCAGTGGTTTAATAAAAGCTTATCGTCTGCGCAAGTCCTTCGGGGCAAAAAATTGAAACAAAATTGCCGTCCTCTGGTCAAAGCCCTTTAGAGACCTAATTTATAAGGATATTCTATGAATATAGGGGGGTTTGATCTTTTATAGTGTCTTTGGTTTATTAATCTAAACGCCGGCACAAAGAACCGGCGCCCGAAACGGAAAGGATAAAAAACACCATGACTGCCGAAACCGCTTTGCACGCCGTTCCCGCCGCCGCCAATGTGGATGCCTTGCGCGACCTTTTGCCCGAATTTGCCAAGGATATCCGCCTGAACCTTTCCAGCGTGCTGAAGGAAGACCCGAACGCGGGGCTGAAGCTGAACCAGGTGCTGGGCATTGCTCTTGCGGCGGCCTATGCGACGCGCAACCATGCGGTGATCCATGCGCTGGAAGGCGAATCCAAAGAGGTGCTGGGCGCCGAGGAAGTCAATGCCGCCAAAGCCGCCGCGACCATCATGGCGATGAACAACATTTATTACCGTTCTTTATATATGACGGAGGATGCGGAACTCGGCAAGATGCCTGCGGGTTTGCGCATGAACGTCATCGGCAATCCGGGAATCGACAAGATCACCTTCGAGCTCTACGCCCTTGCGGTTTCCGCCGTGAACGGGTGCAGCGCCTGCGTGAAATCCCACGCGGCGAAGGTGCAGCAGGAAGGCCTTTCCCGCGGCGCGGTGCAGCAGACGTTCAAAATCGCGTCGGTGCTGTTCGCCGCGGCGCAGGCACTTTCCGTTTAACGCGACTGTTTTTTTGACAACAAACGAAAGGCAAGACCATGTCCGGTAAAAACCATCAGGTGGTGAAAAACCTCTCCGTCCTTCTGGCGGATACGTATTTGCTGATGCTGAAAACGCAAAACTATCACTGGAACGTGACGGGCCCGCATTTCGGCGCGCTGCACACGCTGTTTCAGGGGCAATACGAAGAGCTTTTTGCCGCCGCGGATGAACTGGCCGAACGCCTGCGCGCCCTTGGCGAAAAGGCGCCGGGCAGTCTTGCGGATTTCTCCCGCCTGTCCAAAGTGAAGGAGGAAACGGGGCATCCCGCCGCAAACGACATGATCCAGAACCTTGCCGACGATCATGAAACGCTGGCCGCCGATGCGGATGCGGTGCTGAAAGCCGCAACGGAAGTGGGCGACGATGCGACGGGCGATCTTGCCATCGAACGCATTCAGGCGCACCAGAAAGCGGCATGGATGCTGAAGGCGCATCTTTCCGGCTGATGCGCGGCAAAAGCCGGATAACAAAACCGCCCGATACGGTATCGGGCGGTTTTGTTTTTGCGCGGGCGGTCAGGCGGGCGCGTTGCCGGAAAAATATTCGGCCAGATAATCGATAAAGGTGCGCATGCGCGCGCTCATATGCCGTTGATAGGTCCATGCGGCCTGAATGACCAGCGCTTCGTCCTCATATCCCTCCAGCGCGATTTCCAGCCGTCCGGCCAGAATATGCGGCCCTGCGATAAAGGTCGGCAAAAGCGCAATGCCGCAGCCGGAAAGCGCGCCCTGCAACAGCAGCAACCCGTTGTTCGCCACAAAACGCCCGCGCACGGGCTGAAGATGCCGCCGCCCGCCGACAATGAAGGGCCAGGCCTTGCCGTCGTTCAGGTTGCTGTAGCTCATGCAATTGTGGTGCAACAGGTCCTGCGGTTTTTGCGGCTTGCCGTGCAGGCGGTAATATTCGGGGCTGGCCACGACCACGCGGCGGCTTTCGGCCAGTTTGCGCGTGACCAGCGTGGGGCTGTCCAGCGTACCGATGGCAAGGGCAAGGTCGAAATCCTCGCTCGCCAGATCGACAAGACGGTCGTGCAGCGTCACGCGCAGCTCCACATCGGGATAGGTATCCAGATATCCCGCCACGGCGGGGCCGAGGTATTGGGTGCTGAAACTGACGGGCGCGCTGACCTTCAGCGTGCCGACGGGTTTTTCGTTTTGCGCGCGAAGCTGTGTCTCCACCTCCGCCAGTTCCGCGAGCAGGCGGCGCGCTTCCTCGAAATAACGGTATCCCGCATCGGTCAGGCTCACCTTGCGGGTGGTGCGGTGAAACAGGCGCACCTTTAAATCGTCTTCCAGATCCTTCACGCGTTTGCTGACCACCGAATTGGCCAGATGCAGCCTTTTGGCGGCGGCGGCGAAACTGCCGCTTTCGGCCACGCAAACAAAGGCCTCTATGTTCGATAACCTGTCCATATCTCTATATTATTCTAAAAATTAGAATAATAAATGCATAATTTGCCATGTTAATTATTTAATAGGAAAGAATTATATTGGAATAATCAGAAAGGCACAAAACAGTGCGGAAAGAGAGGATATCATGCAAACCCTGCGTCCCGGCTCAGAGCGCGGCTATACGGAAACCGGCTGGCTGAAAAGCTGGCACAGTTTTTCTTTCGGGGAATACCATGACCGCGCCCATATGGGCTTTGGCCCCCTGCGCGTGATCAACGAGGATATCGTTGCCCCCGGCGGCGGCTTTCCCATGCACGGCCATGCCAATATGGAGATCATCACCTATATCCTGTCCGGCCAGCTGGAGCATCGCGACAGTCTCGGCAACGGCGATATCATCCGCCCCGGAGAGGTGCAGGCCATGAGCGCAGGCAAGGGGATTCTGCACAGCGAATTCAACCCTTCGGATACCGAACCCGTGCATCTGCTGCAAATCTGGATCATGCCGCAGGAAAGCGGCGGGCGTCCGGCTTACCGGCAGGCCGTTTTCGCGGCGGAGGGGTTTGACGACCGCTGGCAATGGCTGGTCACGCCCGACGGGCGGGACGGCACCTTGCCGATCCGTCAGGACGCCACCCTGCGCGCGGCGCGGATGACGGCAGGCAAAAACCTCTCCTTCGACCGCAACCCCGATAAAAAATACTGGTTGCAGGTCGCCAGAGGAAAGGTCACGCTGGACGGCGCGACGATCGCGGCGGGGGATGGGCTGGCCATCTCCGGCGAAGACGGCACCGCCACGCTGACCGCAACGGCGGCGGGTACGGAAATCCTGCTGTTCGAACTGCCCCTGTAAAACCACACGTAACATTGCAAAAAATATTTTAGAAAAAGGAAGTATCACATGTCAGAGAAACAACCCGTCAAGCTTGTCGCCTTTGCCGGCTCCGCCCGCCGGGAGTCGCTGAACCGCAAACTGCTCGCCCTTGCCGTGAAGGCGGCGGAAGAAGCGGGCGCGGAAGTGACCGTCGTCGATCTCGGCGTGCTGGATTTGCCGATCTACAACCAGGATATGGAGGCGGAGGCAGGCTTCCCGCAGGCGGTGCTCGACCTAAAAAAAACGCTGCGCGACAGCGACGGATTCCTGATCGCCTCGCCCGAGCATAACAGCAGCTATTCGGCGCTTTTAAAAAACATGATCGACTGGACGTCGCGTTCCTCCGGCGCGGAGGATCCGGGTCTGGCCTGCTATACGGGCAAATATGCCGCCCTCATGGCCGCCTCGACGGGGGCGCTGGGCGGCCTGCGCGGGCTTTTCGCCTTGCGCGAATTGCTGCAAAACATCAACGTCACGGTTTTGCCGGGCATGCAGGCGGTGGGCGGCGCCCATCAACTGTTTGACGACAACGGCGACCTGAAAGATGAAAAAACGGCAGGGAATATCAAAAACCTTGCCGTATCGCTGGTCGGCTTCCTGCAAAAACTGCGCGCATAGGGGGGCGGGAAAGGAACGGTTCGCACATGAACGCGCAGCGCCTGACATTGCTGGAGGGGAACGTGCCGCAGCACGTTCTTCGCCTTGCCGTTCCCTTGGCGGGCGGCATGCTGGCGCTGCGCATGTCCAGTCTGGCCGATGCGTGGTTCGTCTCGCAGCTCGGCACGGTGCAGCTGGCGGCGCTCGGCTTTACCATGCCCATCGTCATGCTTTATATGGGCGTGATTTTCGGCATCAACGTCGGTACCTCCACCGCGCTTTCGCGTGTTTACGGCGAGGGGGACATGGTGCGCTTCAAGCGCATGGCGACGGATGCCATCGTGTTGTCGCTGATCACCGTGACGGCAGCGGCGGTGCTGGGCTTTGCGCTGATCGTGCCCGTGTTCCGCCTGCTGGGCGCGGGGGATGACACCATGCCGCATATCTGGCGGTATATGGCGATCTGGTATTGCTCCTTGCCGTTTCTTGGGCTGATGATGATCGGCAATGCCTGTATCCGTGCGACGGGCAATACGCGTTTTCCCTCCGCCGTCATGACGGGGCTGGCGGTGCTCAGCATCGTTTTCGATCCCTTGCTGATTTTCGGCTGGGCGGGCTTTCCGCGGCTGGAACTGGCGGGCGCGGCGGTGACGCAGGTTATCGCTTGCTATATCACCAGCATGATTTCGATTTTTGTGCTGATTTTCCGCGAGGGGATTTTGGAAGGCCCCGTTTTTCACAAAAAATTCCTGCACTCATGGCGGGCGATCATGCAGGTGGCCGTGCCTAGCATGATCAGCAACCAGACCCTGCCGATTTCGGCGGCGATCATCACATGGCTCGCGGCAGGCTTCGGGGAAGCGGCGGTGGCGGCACTGGGCGTGGCGACGCGGATTGAAAGCGTGGCGACGCTGGCCTTTTATTCCGTGGGGGCGGGGGTTTCCATTTTCGTGGGCCAGAACTTCGGTGCCGGCAACTACGGCCGCATACAGGAAGCGACCTTCGCCGGCATGAAATACGCCTTTTTTTTCGGCGCGGGGGTGGCGCTGGGCCTGTGGGTTTTTGCAAACGATATTCCGCGCCTGTTTGACGACCACCCCGATGTCATCGCCTATACGGCGCAATACCTGCACTGGGTACCGGTCAGCTATCCCCTGCTGGCCCTGATGGTCGTGTGCAATGCACGGCAAAACTCGACGGGCCAGCCTTTCCGTGCGACTTTCATGATCCTTTTGAAGGCGGTCATCATCTACCTGCCGCTCGCCTGGGTGGCGCAGCGCTACCTCGGCTTTTTCGGGATCATGATCGCCCTGATGATCACCAATGCGCTGGTCGGGCTGCTGGCCCTCTATTGGAGCCGCAAGCCGGTCGCCTGACGCATTTTCCCGCTTGCGCAGAATCTGGCTTCAGCCATATGATCGCCCTGTAACCCTTTTGACAGGTGCGACCATGCCCGTTGCGGCGCAAACGATCCTTCTTCTTTTCTTGTCCAACATCTTCATGACCTTTGCCTGGTACGGGCATTTGAAATACAAATCCGCGGCGATCTGGATAGTTATCCTCGCCAGCTGGGGCATTGCCTTTTTCGAATATTGCTTGCAGGTCCCCGCCAACCGCATCGGCCACGGCACTTTCAACGCGGCGGAGCTGAAAACCATTCAGGAAATCCTGACCCTTGTCGTTTTTGCAGGTTTTTCCGTCTGGTATCTGGGCGAGCCGATGAAATGGAACCATCTGGCGGGTTTTGCCTGCCTTGTGCTGGCGGCCTTCTTTATTTTCAAGAAATGGTAGGGCGGCAAACGCCCCCATAAAAAACCGCCGCGCTTTGGATGCGGCGCGGCGGTTTTTGTGTTCAGGCGCGGGTGGTCAGGCCGCTTTTTTCAGCTTGTTGCGATGGCTGATCAGGAAGGCGAAGCTGAGGATTTTATACGCCAGTTTCGCGGCAAGGAAGTCGCAGCCGTGCAGGTTCGGCTTGGGCGCCAGTTCGTTGACATCGGCGCCGACGATATGGCCGACCCTGGCCACTTCGCGGATCAGCGTCATGGCATCGTCCCAGAACAGCCCGCCCGGCTCCGGCGTGCCAGTGGCGGGGATCAGGCTGGAATCGAAACCGTCGATGTCAAAGGTGACATAGACCGGCTTGCCCTTGAAGTGTTTCAGGGCTTCCTTCATGTTCCATTCCGCTTTTTCGCGCGCCCAGTAGATTTTGACGCGGTTTTTGTTTTTCTCGAGGAAGGGAATTTCCTCCTGCGAGATATTGCGAATGCCGAAGGAAATGACCTTGACGTTCTTGTGGTCCAGCACGCGGCGCAGCGCGGCGGCATGGGAATAATGCTCCCCGTCATAACCGTCGCGCAGGTCGGCATGGGCGTCGATATGCAACACGACCAGCTCCTTGAAGCGGCGCGCATAGGGGCGGATGGCGCCGGCGGTGATGGAATGCTCCCCGCCGAAGACCATGGGGAATTTTCCCGCTTGCAGCGTTTCCTCGACAAAGCCTTCCAGCTGGTCGAGCGCCTTGGGCAGGCTTTTGGCAATGCGCGGCGGGTTCATCGTCGCCACGCCGTAGCGGCGGAACGGTTCGCACCAGAATTCATCGTCGAACAGCTCAACCTGATGGCTGGCCTCCAGCATGGCTTGCGGGCCTTTGGCCGTGCCGCCGCCGTAGGAAACGGAGGTTTCAAGACCGAAGGGAATAATGACGGCCTTGGCATCCTTGGGGGCGACGGCGTCTTTTTTGCTCAGGCCCAGAAAGCCTTTGGCGGAGGGGAGGAATTGCATGTTTTTGCGTCCTTGTGTTTTTGTTTGTGTCCTGTTTATGCGCAATCGTTGCGGCGGTCGGGGGCGTATTGCGCCAGCCAGACGGTGCGTCCGCCGCAATCCTTGTTGTCAATGTCGCACAGCATAATCATAAAGCCGTGTTTTGCAAGCAGGCTTGTATATTCCGTCGTGTCCAGACTGGCATGGTGAAACATATGCCCCGCCATGTCGCCATAGGCCGTGCCTTCCGCCGTACCGGTATTGAACAGCAACAGCCCGCCGTTTTTCACATGCGCGGCGAAAACGGGGAACATGGCGCGCTGGTCATCCGCCGTCAGGTGGAAAAAACTGTCCCAGGCCAGCACGGCATCAAACCGGCGGCCCAGCGACAGGCCGTGCATGTCGGCATGGATCCATTCGTGGACGGGAAAGCGCGCGCGGCTTTTGGCCAGCAGGGCGGCGGACAGGTCCACTCCCGTGACCGTCAACCCCTGTTCGATGAAATAACGCGCCACAGGCTCGCCCGCGCCGCAGCCGATGTCCAGCACTGTGCCTGCCGTGCCCGATGCTTCGGCCATGCGGGCAAGATAGGGGGTTTCCATGCCGCTGCGCCCGCGGTTGTTGTCAAACCAGTCGGCGATCTGGTCGTAAAGCGGCGCGGTTTCCGTTTGTCCGGTCGTCGTTTTTTCTCCAAAGAAAAAGGCGGCCGCTTTGCAGGGGCCGCCTTTTTTGCTGAAGGGCTTACTTGTTCTTGAAAAGTTTCGCCCAGTTTTTCTTGGCGCGTTTTTTCCAAAAACCGCGATGGTAGGCATCGGAGGCTAGCAGCGGCAGGACGGAGCCTGCCTCCGCATAGACCATTTGCTCCAGCGCGACATCCACCTTGCCCCAGCTGCAGGCTTCCTTCAGCGTGGAGGAAGAGCATGCGCCGTCGCGCACATCGGCAACGGTCAGCTGGATGGCGTATTTGTGCATTTCCGCGTCCTTGCCCAGAATTTCGGCGCAGACAACGGTATCCTGCGTGAAGTTTTTCGGCACGCCGCCGCCGATCATCAGCAGGCCCGTGGTGCCTGCGGCGATCTTGATCTCGGTCAGCTCGCGGAAATCCGCCACGCTGTCGATGCTGAGGTAGTTGCCGGGGTTTTTCACCTGATGCAGCACAAGGCCGAAACCGGCAGAGCTGTCGGTGAAGGCCGGGCAGAAGATCGGCACGCCGTGCTCGTAGCAGGTCTGCACAAGGGAGTTTTTCTTCTTCGCGTGTTTCGTCAGGTATTTGCCCATCTCCCAGATGAATTCGCGGGAGGAATAGGGGCGGCGTTCCAGCGTATTGGCGATTTCAAACACCGTATGGTCCACGGCTTGCAGGTCTTCCTCATCGATGTAGGTGTCATAGATGCGGTCGATGTAGAGATCGCGCAGTTCGCGGTCGTCCACGGAATCCAGCGCCTGATAGTGTTTGAAGCCAAGGGCTTCAAAGAAGTCCATATCCACGATGGAGGCGCCGGTCGCGACGATGACGTCCACCATGTTGTGCTTGACGAGATCGACATACAGATCCATGCAGCCGCCCGCAGAGGTGGAGCCGGCGATGGTCAGGATGCTGGTCGCGGATTTGTCCTTCAGCATGGTGTTGAAAATCTCGCAAGCGCGGCCGAGGTCGCGGGAGGTAAAGGACATGTCCGACATCTGTTTGATGATCGGGCGCGCATCAAAGGATTTGATGTCGATGTGCTTGACCTGCTTGGACAGCAACGCGGCCTTGCGGTTGCTTTTCGGGTGCGGCTTCACGGCTTTCAGGGCCGGTTTGGCGGCGGTGGCGGTTTTTTTCGGCGCGGCTTTCGCCTTGTCCTTTTTCAGGGCTTTCATGGTTGTTCTCTCTTTCCTGAATGAAACGTCCGGTCGCGGGGGTTTTACCTGTTAAGCGACGCAGAACTCTTTGACATCCGTCGTTTCACGCGCATCCTCGTACATGGAGAGCAGCGGCGGCGTTTTGACGGTCACGATTTCGTGCGTCGCAAAGCCGTTGAAGCCGGTGCGCATGGCATTGCCATAGGCGCCGAGCTGGCCGATCTCGATGTAATCCCCCTCGCCGATATCGTCCGGCAGGAAAAAGGGGCCGGGCATATAGTCGATGCTGTCACACGTCGGCCCGTAGAAACGGAACGGTTTCAGCACGGCTTTTCTGCCTTTGGCACGCGGCTTTTCGGCCGCGTATGGAACGCTGTCCGGCGTCGGACGGATAAGACGAACCGGATAGCGGAACCCTATGTGGCCTGCATCAAACAGGCTGCCATAGGTACCATCGTTGATGTAAAGGACATCGCCTTTACGCAATTCCACTTTGACAAGCACGGAGGTGCATTCGGCCACCAGCGCACGGCCGGGCTCGCACCAGAATTCATAGGTATCGGCATGGGGCAGCTGCGCCAGGCCCTGATCGATCGCCGCCTTGAAATCCGCCAGCTGCGGCGGCGTCATGTCGGGATAGGCGGAAGGAAAGCCGCCGCCGATGTCGATGATATCGACTTTCAGGCGCGGCATGCCGCGCAGGATGTCGCCCACCACCGCCAGCGCGGTGATATAGGCCTGCGGGTCCATGGTCTGCGATCCGACATGGAAGCAGATGCCGAGGCGCTTGGAAACCTTGCGCGCCGCTTTCAACAGCGCGGGCGCTTCCGCCGGCAGACAGCCGAATTTGCCCGTCAGCGGCAGTTCCGCCGTCGTATTGGGCACGGCAAGGCGCAGCAGTAGGTTCAGATCCTGGCTTTTGCCCGTGGCGGCGACGATTTTTTCCAGCTCCGCCATGCTGTCGAAGGAAAAGTCACGCACGCCGTAGTCGAAATAGGCATGTTCGATGGCGTGACGGCTTTTGACCGGGTGCATAAAGGCAATATGCGCGCCGGGGCACAGCTCGTGAACCATCTGGATTTCTGTCAGGGATGCGGCGTCGTAGTGACGGATGCCGGCCTCATACAGGCCGGCGAGAACAAAAGGGTCTGGATTTGCTTTCACAGCATACAGAACGTGACCGGGGAAATTGTGCAAGAACCACTGCGCCGCGCTTTTCAGCGCCGCGGGACGGAAACAGGTTACAGGAACTTCCGGGCGCGAACGTCGCACCACATCTTCCGGGCCGTTGTATTGATCCATTGCATGAAACCTCATACAGGCTGTTCTTGCTTAGAGAGCACCCGCGCGGCCTGGATTATCGAATCGATCCGTCACGACCCTCATACTTTAAGGTTATAGGTCAGATTGAATTTTTGTAAAGCATTTTCCCAAATCTTTGTCCGCGCGGGGGCGGCGGCGGGCGGTCAGCCGGCCTTGCGCGCCACGCCGCAGCCGCAGGCGGTGGATTTGCGGGGGTGTTGCGGCGCGGTGCTCTCCAGATGGCCGGCGGGCGCGGCCTCTTCCTGACGCGGGCGCAGCTCGATGATCAGGGCGGGCGGCCGGGCGCGGCCGCGAGCCAGAATGTCTTTGGCGGCAACTTCGATGTCGATGCCGTGGCGGGCATTGGCGGCCGCGTAATCCGCGCGGGAGACATAGGACGTGAAAAAGGTTTTCATCAATGTCATTTTCTCGCGCTGCTCCACCTCCGTCTCCGGCGTGATGGCGCGGCGCAGGCTGTCCTGCACGTTGCCGTAGGCCTCGATCAGGCTGGCGGGCGTGATGGCGCCGCCAACGGCAATGGCTTCATTTTCCAGCACGGCGATGAAATTCCACGCCTTCAGTTTTTCCTGCAAGGCGGTATCGGGCGGCGTGACATGGCGGCGGAAGCGGCTGGCCAGCGTTTCCTCGGGATCGGGCTGCATGGCCTTGGCATAGGCGACGGCGCGGCGGGTTTCGGCGTTCAGGGCGCTTTCCGCCTCCAGACGGGTGCGGTCGGCATCCTCGCCCGTCAGATAGGCCAATGCCGTGGCAAAGCGCGTCGGCGTCATCGTGCTGTCGTCCGTCAGGCGGAAGTAAAGGGCGCGGGCCTCGTCATGCGTCACGCGGCGGAAGGCGTCCAGCCCCGTTTCGGCGATATGCGCTTTCAGCGCCTCCAGTCCCGGCACGGAGTTATGCAGGAAGTCGGAAGGCATATTGTCCGTGCGCCAGCGGATGACGGAATCGATGATGGCGGGATTGTGGCCGCGGCGCACCATGTCGCCGATGCTGGCGATATCGGCCAGCATTTCCATGGCATGCAGGCTGCTGCCTGCGGCAATGGCCTCGGGATTTTCCTTCACGGCGGCGAAGTCGTAGATGCTGACGGTATCCAGCACGGCCATTTGGGCATCGGTCAGGCGGTATTTGCTGTCAAGGCAATGCCAGCCTTCGTGCGTATTGGCAAATTCTGTTTTCTGGTCGAACGTCAGGCCCGCAATGCTGAAGGGCAGGGCATGGTCGGATACCGGCACGATCAGGCAGGGGCGGCTTTCCGCCGCGTGCTGGTTCGGAAAGGCGGAGGGCGTTTGCGTGTGGCTGATGATCCCCGCCTTGGAGATGTGGAAATCCGTCATGTTTTCCGCCGCGCTGACGATGATGCCGAAGGGCACGGGCGGCGCATCAGAACGGATCTGCGCGGCAGGGGTTTCGCGCAGCACGTCGGTCAGCACCGCAAGTTCGACAGGCAGGCCGAGCGCAAGGGCGACATCCGTTTGCACCGGATCCAGAATGATGACGTTATTATGACGGGACGTATCCTTTTGCAGATATTCGCGCATATGCCGCTCCAGACTGTCCAGCTGGACGGAATAATCCGTGCGGGCGCGGCCGGCCAGCTCGCCAAAGCGGCTGCGCGCATCGTTCAGCAAAATGCGCCGTACTTCGGCGGCATAACGCAGGCTGTCCTGTTCGGGCGTGACAGGCATTTGTGCCGCGGCATCATCGGCGGCGGCTTGCGGGAAGGCAGGTACAACGGCGGTGATCTTCTCGGGCGCGTCTTCGGTCGCAGGGGTGGGCGCGGGGGCGGAGCGCAGCGGCGTATTGGCGCAGCCCGTCAGCATGGTCAGGCCCAGCGCCATGCCGAACATTTGCCGGCGGGCGGCCTTTTTAAAATCGCTGAAAAGCTTGCTGCACTTTCCGCGCTGTTCCTGTCCGTCCCGATTGCGCATATCCGCTCACAAAGCAATAAAGAATTCGATTCCAGATAGAGGATTGAAATAATATATCAGTAATTAACGTAATATTAAAGAAAATAATGCGCCGGAAACCGGCGGCGCGGCCTGTGGCGGCAAGCAGAACGGGTGTTTTGAAAAAACTATTCTTTTCAGGTGGATGTCAGGTGGACGGCTGCCCGCAGCTCAGGACGGGTTCGGCGGCATGTGCGGGGCGCGGCGTTGGGGCTGCGCCTGCGGTGCGGCAGGGGCAAAGGTTTCGGGGCTGCGCATCAGGTTTGTATAAATCTCCCGCAGTTGCAGGCTGCGCGCGGCCGTGACGTGATCTTCGGGGTTTTGCTCCAGCCCCTGAAACAGATTGTTCAGGATATGGGTGCGGGCGCGGGTCAGGCTTTGCGGCGTGATTCGCCCGTCGGTCTCGCGGGCGCGGGCGAGCAGTTCCTCGCGGGTGTTTTCCTCTTCGACATGCGACATCACTATATAGGCATGGAAACGCGGCGAAGGCGGCATCATCATTTTCGATCCTGCAACGGAGTCATGATACAGCGCAATGCCGGCGCGGATTTCGGCACCGGCGGCGGATCCGGCTCCGGCCGCGCGCGCTTCCGCCTGTTCAGGCGTGATTTTCTTGACGCTGATTTCAAGGAAGGTGCGCAGCGCAACCGGCGAGGGCAGGGTTTCCAGCGCCAGATGCCGGTACATTTCCTCGCGGCTTTCGGGCGGCAGGGCGCGGAAGGCATCGACCCCCATGTCGTCAATTTCCGCTTTCAGCGCGGTCAGGCCGGATTTGGAGTAATGGGTCATGTCGAAAGACGTGCCGAACATATGCTGGCGGAACAAGATCAGCTTGTCTATGATCCCGGGGCTGTCGCCGTCCCTGGCGATCATGTCGCCCATGGCGGCAATATCCGCATAGGTTTCCCCGCGCAGAACGTTGAGAGTCTGCCGGAGGATGAAGGGCGTGAATTCGCCGTTTTGCAGGCGTTGTTGTTCTTTCTCGTAATCGATATGCCTGTCCGCTTCCTGATGCGGGCCGAACAGCGGGTCGGCACAATGCCGGAATTCGTGGCGGTTGATGAAACGCGTCATTTGTTCCGGCGTGAAATCGGGAATGGCGAAGGCGGCGAGCGGCTCTGACGTCACGACAAGACAGGCGGGCTGCTGGCCGTTGCGCGTGCCGTTGCGGATGAAAAAGGCATGCGGCGCGGCCCCGTCGACTTCTTCGGCAACGTCGGCAAGCGTTTCGTTATCAAGGCTCAGCCCCTGTATGACGGCGAGATGGCGCACGGCGGCGGCCCCGTCCAGCCCGCTGGCGCGCAGGGCGTCATAGGTATCGACATGGATGACGGCGATTTTCTGGACATGGTGTTGATCGGCCTGATATTCGGCGGCCATTTTTTCGGCCTGCGCGGCGGCTTCGGTCACGGCGGCGACGGCAATGCCCACGCGCGCGCCCGGCTCTATGGCCACGGGGGCGGGTTCCGCTTCCGCTTCCGCTTCCGGCTCGGCTTCAGCGGCGAAAAGGGGCGGGGTCGCGGCCATGGTCACGGCCAGCGTTATCTGACGCAGCCCCTTCAGGAACATGGATTTCTTGATATCACTCATGCGTATTCGGCAGACCCCATCCCGTCACGTTCCCATTCTAGCATATATTAAAACTATACATAATTTCTTTTTGGTGTATTATGGCGCGCTATCGTGCGGGTTGGCGTATCGAAGGGATTGTTTTTATTGTCTTTTTGGTGAAGCGACTCGCCGTTTTGCGCACGGCGGGCAGCCCTTGCCGTGCCGGATAACAGACATTTTTTGATAACAGGCATTCGGACAGGCGCACGACTCATATGACTCAAAAACTTCGAAACATTGCAATCATCGCTCACGTTGACCACGGCAAGACCACGCTGGTTGACCAATTGCTGCGTCAGGCGGGTCAGTTCCGCGAAAACCAGCAGGTGGCCGAACGCGTCATGGACAGCAACGATCTGGAACGCGAACGCGGCATTACCATTCTGGCCAAGGTGACCTCGGTCATGTGGGGCGACACGCGCATCAATATCGTCGATACGCCCGGCCACGCCGATTTCGGCGGCGAGGTGGAACGCATTCTTTCCATGGTCGATGGCGTGGTGGTGCTGGTGGATGCGGCCGAAGGCCCGCTGCCGCAAACCAAATTCGTTTCGGGCAAGGCGCTGAAGCTGGGGCTGAAACCCATTGTGGTCATCAATAAGGTGGACCGTCCCGATGCGCGCGCCGATGAAGTCTATGAAGAAGTCTTTGATCTGTTCGCCGCGCTGGAGGCGACGGACGAACAGCTGGATTTCCCCGTGCTGTATGCTTCCGGCCGCGACGGCTGGGCCGCGCCGTCTCTTGATGCGCCGCGCGTGGACATGAAACCGCTGTTCGACCTGATCTGCGATTACGTGCCCGCCCCGCAGGTGCAGGCGGACAAGCCGTTCTCCATGCTCGTCACGCTCATTGAAAACAACCCCTATCTCGGCCGTCTGGTCACGGGGCGCATCATGTCGGGTTCGGTCAGAACGAACCAGAACGTGAAGGGCATCGATCTGCAAAACAACGAAATCGAAAGCTCCCGCGTCACGAAAATCCTTGCCTTCCGCGGCATTGAACGCGTGCCGCTGGACGAAGCCCATGCGGGTGACATCGTATCCGTCGCGGGCATGACCGAAACGACGGTGGCGAATACGGTTTGCGATCCTGCGGTTATGGAAGCGCTGCCCGCACAACCGATCGACCCGCCGACGATTTCCATGTCTTTCTCCGTCAACGACGGGCCTTTTGCGGGCAAGGAAGGCAAGAAAGTCACCTCGCGCATGATCCGCGACCGCCTGTTCAAGGAAGCGGAAACAAACGTCGCCATGAAGGTGAAGGAAGGCCAGACTTCCGAAACTTTTGAAGTTTTCGGTCGCGGCGAATTGCAAATGTCCGTCCTCATCGAAACCATGCGCCGCGAAGGTTTCGAGCTGCTGATCGGTCGTCCGCGCGTTTTGTTCCAGCAAGACCCCGAAACGGGCGAGCGTCTGGAACCGCTGGAAGAAGTCATGATCGACGTGGATCAGGAATATTCCGGCACGGTGGTGCAGAAAATGGCGCTGCGCAAGGGCGAGATGATGTCCATGCAGCCCTCCGGCGCGGGTAAGGTGAAGATGACCTTCCTCGCCCCCACGCGCGGCCTGATCGGCTATCACGGCGAATTTCTGACCGATACGCGCGGCACGGGCATTATCAACCGCCTGTTCCACGGCTATGTTCCCTACAAAGGCCCCATCGAAGGCCGCCGCACGGGCGTGTTGATCGCCATGAGCCAGGGGCAGGCCACCGCCTATGACCTGTGGAATCTGGAAGAGCGCGGCGTCATCATGATCATGCCCGGCACGGAAGTTTACGAAGGCATGATCGTGGGCGAGCACAACCGCGACAACGACCTGCCCGTGAACGTGCTGAAGGGCAAGAAGCTGACCAACGTCCGCGCCTCCGGCTCCGATGAGATGGTGAAGCTGATCCCGCCGCGCATCCTGACCTTGGAACAGGCGATCACCTATATCGCGGATGACGAACTGGTGGAAGTCACGCCCAAATCCATCCGCCTGCGCAAACGCATCCTCGACCCCAACGAGCGCAAACGCGCCGAAAAAATGGCCGAAGCGGGCTAAGCGCAGAGCCGTTTCAACAAAAAAGCCGGGCTTTTATGTCCGGCTTTTTTGTTGTTTCTTTTTAGTAGGTTAGTAGATTAGTAGGTCGTTTTATTGACTTTAAAGCAGTATATCTCTATAGTGATAACTGGAGGCTTTGGTTGTGGCAACGCAAGCATTGCCTTTTTTTTATTCTTCATACGCCCAATCTTCTCGTTCCTGACGGGTTCTTAAATCCCTGATGTGGGCAAAGCTCCAGATTGCAAAATTTGGATTTCCGCGTCTATCTCTCACAGCCCTATAACGCATTTCCGCGACTTGCCTTGCGAATCTATCAAGTTCGTCTCTTTTAGGTTTGTGCATCTGAGGTGTTCTAAATCCCCATGAAACTATATAAGAAACTAGGTCGGCTATTTGGATGCCTGTGGTTAATTCACTATGTACAAAGAACGGCTCAGGAATAATAAGTCTCGATCTAGATCTGCCGGTGGCGCTATCATTAAAGTATGCATGAGATTGCTCTATGAGAATATGGCTTTGACTTTTTTCTAATTCATCAAAAACAATTATACCTTGTTCTCGTGGGCGTTGATCTTCTAAAAAGTAGAAAAATCGTTCGAACAGATAAGCGTAATCTTTACGAAGACCACCTGAAACAGTGTCTTCTGCATTTGTTTCTACTATGCTTGCGAAGACGTTGCATCGGAAGCGAGCACAAATTTCGAAAACTTCTTGTACATATTTAAGTTTAGCAAGGGCTAAGGCCTTTAGATGCTTTGCCGTTGCAGTATGGCCTTCATCTAAGGCTTGTTTTGCCAATAAAGGAATATCGGTTTCTTCAACTTCAGTGTTTAGTCCAGCATGAGCAAAGACTTTCCTCTTCAAAATCTTTGATCCTTTTAGTTCAGAGCTTCCTGAGCTATACCTACGACCGAATATTCTCAGCTCAGCTTCATGTAGTGCATTTATAAGATTCCAAAGGTCATTGTCGTGAACAGAAACGCCGCCCAATACTTCATAAGGGGATTCTACGTGATCCTGACCAGATTCATCGATGAAAAGAAAATATGACATGTTTACCTTGGTTCTTAAACGTGTGGGCCAGAAAACTTTTTGATCCCTCGCACATGCAGGCGGTCGAATTCCTTCTCCAGCCCCGCATTCACGCCGCGGCAGCCGTCCACGACGTCTTTGGCCCAGTTGAAATATTCCAGCTTGCGCGC
>Ga0207868_1000363_pt1 | contig 52521 bp, 48 predicted proteins | sample Passage237B_FD_187370 | JGI IMG/M metagenome (GOLD analysis project Ga0207868, IMG submission 187370) | Cellulose adapted compost microbial communities from Newby Island Compost Facility, Milpitas, CA, USA - Passage2 37B (SPAdes) (version 3) ... | reverse complement strand
GCTCACTTACCCCCTTGCCCGGAATAAACCAGGCTTCGATGCGGGCATTGTCTGCTTCTCGCCACCAGACCTGTGTGGGCGGCGCAGGCTCCACTGAAGTGGGGATCGCCGGAATGATCCACGACGGATACATGAAGGTGCGCTGCATGGTCAGGATGAAGCCTGCCCAGAGCACAAACGCAATCACCAGTGTAATGCCCCCGATGATCATCAGTCGTTTCCGTCGGTTTCGGATCCTGGTCATGTGTGGATTGTATCCGTGCGGTGAGCGTCGAGTCGATGCCATTTCCCGCCCTGGTTGTCCGCCTGGGTGATGGTCAGTTCATCAGGCTGCAGGTTGAAGGTGTTCTGCAACTGACTGACCAGATGCCTGGCGCGATCGTCGCTTTCCACCACGGCGTAGAGCGTAGGCCCCCATGAACTCTGACCGATGCCATGCACGCCCCACTGACGAATCTGCATGACGATGGCTTCCAGCGAAGGATCGGCGTAGATCCCGCCCTGCGCTTGCGCGAAGCACTGGCCGACGATGCGCTGCAGTTCATACAGCGCCTGGCCAAAGGTGGGCAGATCGCGCTCGAGCATCGCCGGAGCCAGGCCCATGAGTACCAGCCTGCACATCTGCGCGGTGATGTCGCCGGGGATGTCGGGCATTGCAGCGAAGGCCTGCATCTCGCGTCGTCCGGCCAGACCCTGCAGGCGATGGGGACTGATGAGCACCAGCCGCCAGTCGTCGGGAAAGTCGTGACGCATGAGCAGCGGCGAAAGTCGCGAAGGATCGAGCTTGCCCCCTTCCACGATGAACCCGCCTGCGCCAAAGCCATACGCGCCGATGGCAGATCGACGGCCCCGCCCTACCAGACTGGCGAGTATGGGCACATTCAGATCGTCACGCCCGGCGAGCATCGCCATCGCCTGTCCCACGGCCATGCCAAGTTGTGTGCCTGTGCCCAGCCCTGTGTGCGGGCGTGGTGCGCTGACGATGGTGAGTCGACCTCGTATGACAGGCTCCAGGAGCTTCGTCTGCCTGGCGCTGTCGATGAACTGCTGCGCAAAACCCTGCGCCTGATCCGCCATCGGACCCTGAGCAATGATGCCAGGCAGTGCATCATCGCGCTGCAGGCGGATGACAATCTGAGGCTGACAGATCATCACCCCGGCGCCGCCATACTGGCGCTCGCTTTCTTCCTGCCTGCTCAGCGCCAGCAGACCGAAATGCAGTCTGCAGGGCGTGCTGACTTCAATCACAGGCTCGTTGGATCCACTGGGGTGCGACATCATCTCTCACATACATTTGAACTGGCGGACATATTCCTTCAACTCCATCATGGCCTGATGTTCATCGGGGCCGCCTGTCTTGTCGACCATGATCTGAAGTTTTTCAAACTCGGCCAGCACACTCTCAGGACCGGTCAGATGCACACGCGTGGCCAGGATGGCGGCTTCAATTACCGCATGGCGTGCGCGGTTGAAACCGAAGAAATCCCGCAGTGACTTTGCATGCACACAGCGCAGATGAATGGTGGTGCGATCCTGCGCATCATCCAGACTCACCACTTCCAGCTCATGATACCGACAGGACTGTATGAGGATTACGCCGTGAACGTGTGCAGCGGGTTGCGTGGCCGGCGCGGGGTGTTGATCCAATAAACCTGTTGCAGCGCGGGCGATGAGCAGTGCGTCGTCTGTCACATGAAACACGCCCTGCCCGGTAGCTTTGAGATTGCGATAGGTTGTGGAGGTCTTGAAAGGCCGGAGTACAAACTGCGAGAAATCCGCATTCACACGCGGGCCCATTGGCGCGATGTTCAAATGGCCTTGGGGGCTCAGCGTAGTCATCAGGCCTTCGATAATCCACGGACCGATCTGGTTCAGGTCTTCAGTCATGCGTTGCTTGGATCATCCATGGGTGAGGAACGATGTTTCTGTCTGCGTTCGTGGCGACTCTTTTCTTCGATGGTGTGCATGCCCCATGACAGCGCCTGGTCCTGCGTGTAATTCTTGCCAAGGGTGATGGCCGTCATGGCTTTGGCCATTTCGTAGCCGAGATAGAACGCGTGCGAAGCGTTGTCGATGCCCATCTGATCAAACAGATCAAAGGAATCGTCACTTTGAAGGTGGAAGTCGCGGTTCATCGCATGGATCTGCCCATCGTGCGTGAACAGACGGATGTTGGCATCCGTCAGTGACTGCGCCAGGGTGTTGAGTTCTTCAGCAGAGGTGGATTTAAGTTTTCGGTCACGCAGCATGACCAGCCGAGAATCAATGCGCTTGGGCGGCCGATGGTTTTCGACGGCCAGTTGAATCATTCGCCTGGCGATGTCGATTTCCTTCACACTGCTGCGGGCCCAGTTGGCCACCTGCGTGGTGAGCACGCTGTGAATCTGCTGTTCCAGACAGAACCCCACCAGCAGCGTGTTGACGCCTGCAGAGTCCACCTCGGTCAGTTCACTCAGGTTTCCGATCCCCATCATCATGGGCGCATCGGGGTACCTGCGCCGCACATCCAGATAGCGCCCGAGGCTGGCTGCGAAGCCAAAGCCGATGGGCTCAATGATCGGGTCGATGCGAAACTTCACGCCATCGCGCGTGAGAATGTCCAGCGAGCGGTTGAGTCCTTCCAGTGTGTGAGGATCATCCGGGATAACCACCACTTCCGCGCCATGCCACTGCCTAGCCAGATGAGCATTGCTGCTGTTGACAGAGAGCACCAGCGATGCGCCGGCCTGGCAGGCTGCAGCGACTTCCTCGGGATGAAAACTGTCAACCGATACACGCAGGCCCATATTCGTCAGTTCACGCACAACTGCGGCCAGCCCTGTCCATGCGGGGCGGTCAGTCTGTGGATCACAGCCGAGGTCGATCACATCCGCGCCATCTGCTGCGAGTGACTGGGCTGTTGTGACAATCTGCTCCATCGTCAGTGAGGAAGCGTGATTGATTTCCGCGATGATCTCGAGTGTCGGCTTGATTGTTGTGGGATAGAACGCAGGCTTCTGTCCAAAGAACTCTGGCAGATCGCGCATGTCCTGCGGGCCGATGATGACCTGTACACCCAGCTTATCGCTCAGTGGTTTCACATCACCGCGGCAGTAGCCTGGAAGTACCACCATTTCAAATTGATGCCCGGCCGGGAGTGTGAGCTTACGCTCTACCCAGGGCGTGGTCAGCAGCGCGGCCACCTGAATGGGCAGCGTGATGACCGTAGCATCCACCAGGCCGGCGGCACGCATCTGATCGGCGATGCGCTGCAGTCCGGGCGTGGCCAGGGTGCCCGTTATCAGGGCAACGCGGGTGAGGTTGTTGGGTTCGCGTGAAGCGATGGCTGATCCTTCCAGAATCCGATCGCTTCATTCTAGCGTATGAGGTGCGTCAGCCTGCGGCGTTCTGCCGATTGCGCATCGTGCGGGCATGGGCTTCGATGGCGTCACACGCCTCGATGCGTCCGTCCTGCTGATGACACTTGATGGCCAGTGACTTGCATCGCGACCATACCTCGGGAATGTCGATCAGACGCGAGAGCTTGTCTACCAGATTGCCTGCGAAAAACTTGTGAGGCGGCAGCATATCGCCCACGCCCAGGTCAAGAATGCGCGAGGCATTCTCAGGCTGATCGTGCGACATGGGCATGATCAGCTGAGGAACCCCCGCTGCGAGTCCCTGAGCGCATGAGCCAACCCCGCCATGATGTACAAACGCGCAGGCTCGAGGCAGCAGCTGGCTCAAGGGTGCGTAATCGGCGTGGCAGATGCTGCTGGGCATAGCCTTGGGCAGTTGTTCTGTGAAGCGTGTCAGAAACACACCGCGACGATTCATCTTCAGGCAGGCTTCCACGGCCTGTTCGAAGAATTGCTGCGCGTGCATCATTGCACTGCCCGGCGTGAACACGATAGGCGCATCGCCCTGGCTGAGGAACTGACGCAGATGCGAGGGGATCGACGCCACACCGCTTTCGTCATACAGCGGGAAGCCCGTCAGGCAGACCTGCTGCGGCCAGTCGAGTTGCGGCGGTGCAAACCAGTCAGGCCAGAGCCCCAGCACGCGATCCGGTGAATGAATCCACTGCGCAAAGGGACGGCGGATCGGCTCAAGCCCAAGCTCCCATCGCCAGTGATTGAGCGTCGGGCAGATCACTGGATCAATCACGTAGCGATCCACCTCGCGCCAGATCCAGCGCTGAATCCACTTGGGGAGCCAGTGCATGCTCCTGCCCGTTGTCATCACCGGCGGACGATACACACTGCGCAGCATCGCCGGTGACAGGTGGACGCCCACCATCGGAATGCCCATCTTCTCACGGGCTACCAGTGACGCGAAGGCCATCGAGTGGCCGACCAGCATCGTCTGACCGGGGACGTAGTGGCTCTGAATAATGCGATACAGATCTTCGATGTGGCTTAGCACCAGCGTCATGGCTGTGGCGAAACCGCGGCGTGGATGCCACAGGTCCGGATCCTGAGCCACATCCATGTATTTTTCGTTGGGACACGAGGAAACAAAGCGCAGCCCGACCTGTCTGGCCAGGGGCTCGAAGTGACTGTTGGTAATCAGCGTTACATCGTGGCCGCGCTGCTGCAACGCCATGCCGATCCCCACATAGGGATGCACGTCGCCGTATGAACCAATTGGAGTCAGGAGAATATTCAACGTTTATCCACCTGCAACCACTTTGCCCATCGTAAAAATTGGCATCAGCAATGCAATGGCGATGAAGCCTACCACACTGCCCATGACAACCACCATGACCGGCTCAATGAACTGAGTTGAAGTCTTGACCACAGAGTCGAACTCAGCTTCGGTGAAGTCGGCGATGCGGTCGAGCACTTTGCTCAGTCGGCCGGAACGCTCACCGCTGTAGACCATCTGTGAAATCGACCGTGGAATCAGATTCGATTCAAACAGTGTGGCTGACAGCTGTTCGCCGCGACGCAGGCGCTCGTCGACTTCATCCCACAGCTGCTGGAATTTCTGATTCGGTGTCACCTGCCTGACGATGGCCACCATATCGAGCATCGACACACCGGCTGAGAGCATCGTGGCCATGGTGCGACAGGCACGCGTCAGATGCAGCTGACGTACCAGGCGACCCATGATGGGAATCTTGAGTACCGTGGCATCAACCAGTGCTTCCATGGCCGGGATGCGACGCGTCATATACCAGGCCGCTGTCAGTACGACCAGAGCGGTGACCCAGATGGGCCAGCCTTCGATCAGCAGGCTGCTCATGCTCAGCAGCAGCTGAGTCGGCGCAGGAAGCGCGGCCTGCCTGCCTTCGTAGATCGCCGCGAAGCGAGGCAGAACGAAGGTCATAAGGAACATCATCACCGCGATGGCGATGACCACCATGAACATGGGGTAGTACAGCGCGCCACGCGCCTGTCTGAGGATCTGCTGTTCCTTGGCCATGTAGCCTGCGGTGCGTTCGAGCATGATGCCCATCGTGCCACTGATTTCACTGGCGCGGATCAGGCTGGTCATGATGACCGGGAACACCTTGGGATGGCGTCGCAGCGCCGTTGAGAACTCACAGCCTGCCTGGACCTGTGAGGTCACTTCCTGCAGGACCTTTTTGAAGTCAGGATTACTGGCCTGGTCGGCGGCGCATTCAAGGGCTTCGCTCAGCGGAACACCCGTATCGACCATTACCGCCAGCTGATGGGCAAAGACAATCACATCCTGTTTTTTGACGCGAGGTGAGTGAGCCGCAGGCTGCACCTGGGCAATCTGTGTTTCATCGGTCTCTGTCAGACGGATGATGTACTTGCCTTCACTGCGCAGCATCGCGCCGGCTTCCTGAAGGCTTGGAGCCACCAGCACGCCCGAGGCGGATTGCCCCTGACTGTCTCTGGCCTGGTAGATAAATCGACCCATGACTAAGGTTCCAATATCTGTCAGCTCAAGGATGCTTACGCCAGTGCGGTGGCGTTGAAGAGTTCCTCAAGCGTGGTGATGCCTGCTTTGACCTTCTCAATGCCATCCTGTCGAAGCGTGACGTAGCCCCCCGCTTTCGCGATCCGACGGATTTCCTGAAGCGATGCGCCGCGACTGATGGCGTCGAGACACTCATCGTCAGGCCGCAGCAGTTCAAAGACACCAATTCGGCCGGCGTAGCCTGTGTTACGACACTTCGAGCAGCCTGTTCCGCGATAGAGCACATCCACAGTCGTACCGTTCTCGGAAAGCTGGTCGAGTGTGCGACGGATGGTGGGATTGATCTCCACAGGCTCCTTGCAGTGCGAGCAGATCTTTCGCAGCAGTCGTTGTGCAAGCACGCAACGAATAGCAGCCGCCACCAGGTAAGGTTCAACGCCCACGTTGAACAGTCGTGTGACAGCGCTGGGTGCATCATTGGTATGCAGCGTGGAGAGCACCATGTGGCCGGTAAGCGCAGCCTGCGTCGCGATGCGAGCCGTTTCCTGGTCGCGGATTTCGCCGAGCATGATGATGTCCGGGTCCTGACGCAGTAATGAACGCAGCGCTGAGGCAAACGTGAAGCCCGATTTCTCATTGACCTGGAACTGGTTCACACCGGCCAGATTGTATTCCACCGGGTCTTCAACCGTGCAGATGTTTACTGAGTCATCAAGCAGCTCGTTGAGCATGCCATAGAGCGTGGTGCTCTTGCCTGAGCCCGTCGGGCCGGTGACCAGAAAGATGCCGTTAGGTTGATGCAGCGCCTGCCTGAGACGCTCGAGCATGTTGTAGGAGAAGCCGATCTTTTCCAGGCTCGTCGTCGCACCGCGATTGTCGATGATTCGACAGACCACCTTCTCGCCGAACTTGCCCGGCATGGTCGACACGCGCAGGTCAACCGGGCGCTTGTTGATCATCACCGTGATGCCGCCATCCTGTGGCAGGCGGCGTTCGGCGATATCCAGCGAAGCCATGATCTTGATTCGGCTGACCACCGCCGGGTGCATCTGATGCGGCGGACGCAGCTTTTCATACAGCATGCCGTCGACGCGATAGCGCACGCGCAGTGTCTTATCGCCAGGCTCGATGTGAATATCGCTGGCCTGCTCCTGAATGGCGGAGTAGATCAGATAGTTCACCAGCTTGATGACAGGCGAATCGCTGGCGCTGTCTTCCAGGCTGATCAGGTCGGCCACCTGTTTTTCAACGACCGTCAGGTCGTTGGCCTGCATGTCATCGACAAACTCATCAATGACAAAGACATTGGCATTGGGCAGGTAAACCTGCAGAGTGGACTGAATGTCGCGGGCAGTGGCGGCGACCACCTGAACCTGACAGCCTGAGAGCCTTTCGATTTCCTCGATGAGGAACACGTTGGAAGGCTCGTGCATGGCCACGGTCAGTTTCTTGTTCACGCAGAACAGGGGCAGCACGCACTGCTTTTCGAGGAAGTCGCGAGGCAGCATCTCGACCACTTTGGGGTCGGCCACCTTCGGGCTGATACGCGCAAAGGGAACGCCATAGGCGCAGGCGAGAACTTCCATCACCTGTTCCTGTGTGACGAATCCCAGCTCGACGAGGACTTCCCCCAGCAGGCGCGAATGGCCTTTCTCATGCTGATGAGCCAGCGCCTGTTGAATCTGCGCTTCCGTGATCATCTTCTTTTCGAGAAGAAGATCACCAATACGCACAGCTTTATCCGGCGCAGCCACAGCGGCGCGGCGGTTCTCTACCCTGGTGAACATGACTGAATCCCTGCGAGAGATTTATCTCAGGCTCTTGATGGCAAGCTCCACGGTGGCATGGCTGTCGAGCCTTGCCGCCAGTCGTGTCAGTTCCAGAATGGTTGACACGTTGTCCGTCGTCCCCGCGAGACGGACCTGCCCCAGCTTGTCCCCTGTTTCTTCCTGCAACCACAGCAGCGTTTCCAACCCTTTGGAATCAATGAATTCCATGGACTGGACATCCAGCACAAAGTCGCGAATGTTGGCGTTCATGCGTTCATCCACCACGCGACGAAACAGATCGACCTGGTCGGCCGTCATGTCTCCCTGGATGGTGAGCACCGTCAACTGGTCGTAATCTTCATGCGAAATTTTCATGCCTTCCCCCCAAGCTTGTATGCGTCGATCGTCGGCATGTTTGCAATGGGCAGCACGCGACGCTGATGCTTCTGGATCAGCTCGTAGAAAGGTGTGAAATCGAGATTCACAAAAATCTGTGCGAGTTCCGGATCAAACTGCGATCCGGCGCAGCGTTTGATTTCATTGATCACCTGTTTGTGATCCAGCGCCTGACGATACGTGCGATTTGAGCTCATGGCGTCGAATGCGTCGGCCAGCCCGATGACGCGACCAAAGAGCGGAATTTCCTTGCCCCGCAGATTGTGCGGATAGCCTCGGCCATCCCAGCGTTCATGGTGATAGAGCACGCCGGGAACCAGGTCCTGCATCTGGCGGATGTCCTGCAGAATTTTGCTGCCGATTTCAGGATGGAGCTTGATCATGTCAAACTCTTCCTGCGTCAGATGGCCAGGCTTGCAGAGGACTGCTTCGGGGACACCGATCTTGCCTACGTCGTGAATCAGGCCGGCGATGTAGACGCGCTCGACCACATGCGGATCAAGACCCGCGGCTTGGGCCAGCAGACGCGACATCAGCGCCACGCGTTCAGAGTGACCGTGAGTGTAGCTGTCCTTGGCGTCGATGGAGTTGGTCAGAGCGTGAAGCGTGCCCATGAACATCGAGTGCATGTCTTCATAGAGAATGGTGTTCTCGATGAAGATAGACATGTTGCTCGCCAGCGAGCTGCAGAGCTTGGAGTCGACACTCGACAGGTGAGTGCCATCGAGTTTATCGCCGCCAAAGAGAATGCCCAGCGGCCGACCTTCTCGCATGATGGTCACCATCAGCAGCTCATGGGCCACCTGAGGCAGACCCCTGACATGCAGAGTGGTCACATCATCAACCACACGGGGCACGGTGCTGGTGGCATGCTCAAGCAGCAGCTGCATGCCCACGGCGCCCAGGCGGGTTTCATCAATATCATCCGGGCCGGCGATGATGAGTTTGCCCGAGAGTTTGTTGAGGCTTGCTTCCACGTCGGTCAGCTGAAGGGCCAGCCAGCGCAGACCCAGCACCTGCTGCATTTCACGACAGGCTTCGGAGAGATAGTGCTCAGGCGGCTGGGCAACGATCATCGTCGTTGACAGCTTGTACAGCAGGCTCAGCTCCTCGTAGGAGTCGCTCAGCTGTCTGCTCATGGTCTGAAGTTCATTGGTGCGTCGGCAGATTTCGCGGGAGTCTTCCTGCATCCAGCCAAGCATCTCGGCCATGCGCATGGCTTCGGTGTGGTTGTACAGGCTGCTCTTGTCGATCTGAGCGACCGTGGCCAGGAAGTCGAGCTGATTGTGGTCGCAGAGCTGACGCAGTTGATCGCTGTCGATCAGTTCCTGACCCAGCAGCAGCGCGGCGACGAGCTCAGGCTGATCGTGATCGCGCATCGGTCGACGACGCGACTTGACCGGCAGTGGTGCAAGATAGACGCCTGGCCAGATCTCCACCGCGCGCCCAGTAGACTGGCGCAGGGTGTCCATCTTCCGTCTGACGTTAGCGACGCACGCTGGGCTGAAGAGAATCAGCCTTTCTAGCCACGTCGACCCGTCCTGCGGCTGCATGCTGCCATCCTCGTGGATGTGCACGACAGTGACACACAGTGTCCGCAGCCGATCGCGCAGCCTGGGCGGCAGGGTCATATCAACAATCTGTGAAGCTGACACATTCACAATGATTCACCCGTATCCTTGGTGAACTGATGGCTGAGCATCTCCTGCACGCGTGCAAGGATTTCACGCGGCGAGAATGGCTTGCTGATGACACCAGCGATATTGGTCTTCTTCAACGCATCACCAGGCAGGCTGAAGCCTCTGGCAGTAAGCATGAGTGCAGGCGTAGAACTGGTCTTCTCATGCTGCTTGAGTGCGATGCACAGTTCCAGGCCGGTCATGAAAGGCATCTGATAGTCGGTGATCACCATGACAGGCTGGTGCTTGAGCGCCAGCTCCAGTGCTTCTTCACCATCTTCAGCAGTGATGATTTCATAACCTGCGTTGGAAAGCTTGAGGCTCACCACATGCAGGATGTGTGTTTCATCATCCACGACCAGAATCAGGGGTTTTTCGTTATCCATGACTTTTGTTCCCATTTATCTGGACACATCCGCCAGAGGCAAACTGAAACTGAATGTGCTGCCTTTGCCCAGTTCGCTGACAACCGAAACCTTCCCCCCGTGGACTGTTTCGACAATATGCTTGACCAGGTTCAGTCCAAGGCCTGTTCCCTTGGCCACCTTCTTGTGTTCTGACACGCGATAAAACTTGCCAAACAGATGAGGCAGGTCATCCTTGGGAATGCCCATGCCTGTATCGGTGACACTCACCGTCACCTGTCGCTGGCTCTCATCCACTTCCAGAGAGACGCTGACTTTGCCACCTGGCGAGGTGTACTTCACAGCGTTGCCCAGCAGATTCATCACGGCCTGGTAGATCATGTCCTTGTCGGCGAACACCTGGAAAAACAACGGGGTGTGCGCCTCAACCAGCAGGATCGACTTGGCTCGCGCCTGCGGCTGCATGACATCAATGGCTTCTTTAATGAGCGAAGGCAGCGAGATGTTTTCACGCTGAACCTTGACTACACCTGACTCAATGCGGCTGATATTGAGGATGTTGTCGATCAGCCTCTGCAGACGATTCGTCTCGGCCTGGATGATGTTGTAGAACTCGCCACGTGTGCGCTCATCATGGGCTTCACCATCGACGAGCATTTCCATATAGGCTTTGATGCTCGACAGCGGTGTTCGCAATTCGTGTGACACAGCAGAGACGAAATCGCTTTTCATTTCGGCGATTTCTTTCTCGCGCGTCACGTCGCGCAGAATGGTCACCACGCCAGCGGTCTCGCTGCCATGGTGTTTGTCCTGCCCGTTGCTGACACACGCCAGGCTGACATCAAACGCGGTTTCATTGCCCGCTTTGCGGACACGGTGTTCAACATGACGACGCAGCGAGACGTTTCCGCCTTCGCGCGTGTCCTTGATGAGCTTGATGAGCGTGGGGTCGGTAATCACACGATCCAGCGGCTTGCGCATGGCCATGTCGAGTTCGAAGTCCAGCACGCGGGCTGCTGCTTCGTTGGCCAATGCAACTTCATTGAATGCATCGGTGACGATGACTGCGTCGGTGATGGAGTTGAGAATGGCTTCAGCGTGGCGGCGTTCGGCTTCAACCATGCGAAGCTGAACATCAAGCTCTCGACGCTGAGCAATGAGCTGATCCATTCGGCTTCGCATGAGCGAGAGCGTGCGATCAACCTGCTCTGCCACGGGCATCAGCCATTTGATGCCAGACGGGCAGGGGCGTGTTTCGGATCGCGTCAGGGATTCGATGTGGCAGGTCAGCTGCTTGAGTTCGTTGTTCATCCGGTTGATGAACAGCAGGTGGATCATGCCCATGATCAGCCCGGCGGCTGCGGAGACCACTACAATCTCAAAGAGGCCTGGCTTGAACAGAAGGGAGCCGGGCTGCTGAGCCATCGCAATGAGACCGCCAATCAGCAGACTGCTGACGACGCCGATTGCGATGCTTATCCGGCTGGGAAGTGACACCCCATTGCCTCCATCAGAGGTGAGCATCCGGATTCATGATGGTCCGGGCCCTGTTCCCATTCCATCGCGGATGCTCTCTCTGTTTTATTGATCGACCAATCAGTGGGTCGTATCAACCCGGCTGACGCGTTCGAGCAGATTTTTTGCACGTTCGTCACTGGGACTGCGGCGGAGGGCCTCAGCGTAGGACGACGCGGCTGCATCACGCTGGCCTGCACGTTCCAGGGCAATACCCCGGAGAATCATCGGCTCGGCGCTCTGCGGTGAAAGGGACGCTGCACGTTCGAAGAGACGCACGGCCTGATCGAGGCGGCCACGCTTCTGCCAGACCATCGCAGCGATGATATAGCCTTCAGCGCGGTTGCCATCGAGCGCCATCACGCGCTCTGCGGCCGACAGTGCAGCGGCAGTGTCGTTGGTCACCAGCGACAGGCTGGCGAGCTTGAACCAGGCATCAGCATCACGAGGATCCTGCCTGGTGAGATCAATGTAGATCTGACGGGCTTCCTGAAGACGATCGGCCCGTTCGTAGCTCAGCGCCAGCATGCGGCGGATGCCCGGGCGATCCTTGTTTTCAGGTTCATTGGCCAGACGTTCGAAGTTACGAACGGCTTCAGCACTCTGGCCTGCAGCCAGCTGAGTGTTAGCCAGGTTTTCGAGAATCTGAAGATTATCCGGGGCCAGATACGAGGCCTGCTTGTAGTAGCTGGCGGCGCGGGTGTAATCGCGATCCAGATAGTAGAGCTGGCCCAGTGCTGCGCGGATTGAGGCGTTCTGATCGAACACCATCACCTTGCTTTCGAGCAGTTCGATGGCTTTGGGGCGATTGTTCATCGCCACATACATTTCGCCCATAGCCATGAGGAATGAGACGTTGTCAGACTTGATGCTGTAGGCCTTCTCGTACATGGCCAGCGCTTTGTCATACTGCTGCCAGCGCTGATAAACCACACCCTTGTAGTAGTAGGCGGCGACGAGCTTTTCATCAAGGTCGATGGCGGTGTCGAAACGATCAGCTGCTCGCTCGAGCTGTCCACGTTCCAGGGCAATGCGCCCCGACAGTACGTGGAGGGCAGGATTGCTCACGTCCACGGCCATGGCTTCGACCAGCGTCCTCTCGGCCTGGTCGAGGTCACCTGCGTCAAACTGCTGCTGCGCCAGGCGGAGCATCGAGGTTGATCGCATGTTGTGCCAGCGGGCGGTTGCGCCACTGACAGCCTTTTCATGATTGCCCTTCTGCCCCTGGCAGCCTACCACGGCGAGCGTTGATGCCATGGCCAGAGCCACTGCGGAACGACGAAGATTGTTTCGGATGAAATCAGCCATGATCTTTTTCCCTTTAGAACATGGATTGGGCTGGTGCGTTGCGTCTCTCCTGTTCGCCTGAGCGATCAGGACGTTGGATCAGTTTCAGTTGACGTTGTTCACGTCGACCGAAGCCTGTGCTTCCTGGGTTTCCTTCACTTCAGCAGCCTTCTGGGCTTCCTGAGCTTCCTGGGCTTCGAGCCACTTTTCCATGGCCTTGACCAGTTCGCTGTCGGTCTTTTCTTCGACCTTGGCTTCGGTGGTCACTTCTTCGACCACAGCCACAGGTTCAGCGGGAGCTGCGGGAGCTTCTTCAGTGGCGGCCTTCACTTCGGCCGGGGCTTCAGCGGTTTCCTGAGCCGGGGCGGGAGCCGGAGCTTCCGTCGAGGGCACTTCGATGGCGCCAGGAGCGTTGTCCTTGGGCGGAACGTTGATGGGTTCTTCCTTCTCGAGTTCACCCTTGATCATGCGGTTGACGGCATCTTCCAGCAGGCTGCGGTTGACGCCATATTCACGCTGACCGCTGAGTTCTTCCTTCAGGCGGCGAGCTTCCACCAGCGTGGGGTCCATGCCCAGCGCCATGTTGGCAGCCCACAGCGCCTTTTCGCGGTCGCCAGCGTCGTAAGCCTGGACGGCTTCACGCAGGTGGCTGGCCGTCAGCTTGCTGCGCGACCAGGGCAGCAGACCTTCGCGGGAGCCCAGCAGGGCCAGCGAAGCGGAGTCCTTCGCACGTTCGCCAGCGGCGTAGAGCGATTCTTCCTTCATGATCGTGGGCGTCACCAGGAAGATGACTTCTTCACGAATGATGTCGTCATCCTGACCCTTGAAGGCCCAGCCCAGAATCGGAACGTCACCCAGCAGCGGAACCTGCTTGCGGCTGATGAAGTTGTCTTCGATGAACAGACCGCCGAGCACAATTGTCTGGCCGTTCTTGACCATGACATTGGTGGTCAGTTCCTGCGTGCTTTCGTTGGGGATCACGAAGTTGGCCACGCTGACCGTTTCGCCGTCAGACAGCGAAGGCTTGAGTTCCATGCGGATGTTGCCATCGTCGGACACGAAGGGACGCAGGGTCAGCTTCGTACCAACGTCGAGGAATTCAACGGTCTGAGTGGTGGAGGTGTCAGTCGAAGTGGTCGACAGGTAGCCGAGTTTCTGACCGACGTGGAGGTCAGCCTTCTGGCGGTTGAGGACCAGGATCTTGGGGTTGGCCAGCACGGTGGTGTCGGTCACCTGATCCAGAGCGCGGATGAACGCGGCGATGGAGTGCGTGACGATACCAACCTTCGCGCCGCTGGGGCCAGAGATCGTGTTACCCACCGAGGTGGTTGCACCGCCGACAGGCGTGGGCACTGCAGCGTTACCCTTGAGCGTACCCTTAAGCAGGTCGTCCACCGCACCCAGGGGGCTGGTGAACTGATCCAGCGCGATATCACCCATGATGGAGATATCAACGCCGAAGGCATTCTGTTCGGTCAGACGGGCGCGGAGGATCGTAGCCTCGACGAGCACCTGCTTGGGACGAACGTCCAGTTCCTTGATCACGTCGAGCATCTGCTGGACGTTATCGGGATAGTCGCGGATGACCAGCACGTCAGCATCGGCGCGGCTGTTGGCGCCACCATCGGTGAGGCTGGGCTGGAAGGAGCCGGTGGTGCTGCCGCTGGCGGCCACGCTGCCCGCCGGAGAAATCAGCGGGGTGATGAACGACAGCGCTTCAGCAGCGGTGATGTAGTTCAGTCGGACCACGCGCGACACGGCGCGCATTTCGGCTTTGGCCATCGCATCGAGCTCGGCCTTGGTGTAGACGTAGATGAAGTTACCCTTCTCACGATAGCCAAAGCCGTTAGTGTGAAGGATGGCGTCGAGGGCTTCGTAGAAGTCGACGTTGTAGAGGTCAGCGGTGACCGTACCAGCAACGTTACGGCTGGCGACGATGTTGCGCTGCGAGTGGATCGAAAGCAGTTGAAGCACGGAAGCGAGGTCGAGATCTTTGACATGCAGGTCAACCTGGCCAAAGGAACCGACCTTCACGCTCTGGCCCTGAGGAAGATTGACATCCTTGGCCTGTGGGGTGACGACACCAGCGCCGGGGTTGAAGCCCGGTTCGCCGACGGCAGGCCTCGAGCTGGCGTTTGCGGGCTCAGTCGATTCTGCCGCAATTGCCGGACTGTTATAAACGATACCGCACGAGCAAAAAAAAGCGGCCGCTACCGAACGTTTCCATGCAGATCCAGATCGCATGCTTTAACTCCTGGGCCTTGGGCCCGGCCTCCAACTCGATGTGTCAGTCACATTTCCAGATGTATGTCGATCCCATTCATTCGCAGCACGACCTGCCGAGGCAGGACTTCGACCAGTTCAAACCCCCTGATGCTTTGACCGACCTGGATCAGCTGGCCATTGATCAAAGCCAGTGGCTGGGGGCCCTGCATGGTGGTCTGGAGCTTGAGCCCCTTGACCGCCTGATGGACCGCAGCCACCTTGACGTGTTCATCGGATGATTCAACAGGCGACTTTGCAGCCACTGGCTCAACAATGGGTTTATTTTTCAAAGTTGCATAATCGCTGGGGTTGAGCGCAAATAAGTCGCGGGAGAGTTCCGCAGGCAGATCTACTTCCACCTTATGGACGGTTTCCCCGGTATCCAGACGTGGCGCAGACTTGAACAGAGATGCCACCTGCTTGATATCCGGATTGGCCACTGCAGTGCGGGGAACTTCCTTAAGGATGAGCCTGCCCCAGAGGAGCATGAGCACAGCCATCAGGCCTACCATGACGGAAAGCTTCTTTTTATCGGCCGTGAGCCGGCGAGCGAGTTGTTTGAGATAGGGAATCATGACCTGCCTCCCTGCCCGGGCTTGGAGAAGAACGTGTGAATTTCCACGCGCACGGTTAGCAGTCCATCGGTGCGCTGCGCGTCACCATCAAGCTCCAGCCGGGTGATGCGGACCATGCGGTTCATCGATTCAATGCGCTTGAGGAAGCCATATACCGCAGGGAACGATCCTTTGAATCGCAGCATGATGGGCACCACGCTGTAGAGTTCGCCGTGGACGATGCTGCCTGTCTGGATTTCCTGGCCGGTGACATGCTGGCCTTCCAGCTCAAGGCTCAACTGCCTGAGCAGCTGGGCCAGTTCATCGGTCTGGGGTACATACTTCTGGGACTGCTGCGTCAGCGTGCGCAGGTCAGCCACCTGCCTGGCCAGGCCGGCCAGCACATCCGGGCTGCGCTGATCGCCCGCCAGATTCTGGTCGGCTTTGATCAGCTCGGCGTGAAGCCGGCGTTCATGCAGATGGTTGGGCAGCCAGAAGGCCACCATGAAGATGCTCAGCATCACCCCGAGGATGATGAGCACACGAAGTTGATCGCGTTCAAAACGCATGGGCCACCCCCTGGCTCTGCGGACGTGATGGAGCGATGTAGAGTCGATCCAGTTTGATTTCGATTTCAATTCTGAACTCGCGGCCGGCGATGTTCTTCTGCTTCACTTCGATGGCCCGCGTGTAGGAAAGCTGCACACGACTGAAAAGCGGATTCTGCGTGAGCTTGCCAATGAAGTCGGCGACATCCAGATCGCTGGCAGCGATGCCCACCATGCCCACCTGCATCACAGGCGCAGGCGGTTCAACTTTGGCCGCGTTCTTTGATTTGCTCTGACCCTTTTCGGATTTCGCTTTTTCTTTCGTCGGCGGCTGAGGAACGGGTGTCTGCATCGACAGATCCGTCATCGCCATCGAAGAAGGCATCGCCTGGGCGATGCTGGCCATCACCATGCTCAGGTTGACCGGCTGAGATAGCTCACGCTCCAGCTTGAGCTGATGCAGCAGTGCATCACGCTCTTTGCCAAGCGTGGCCATGTCGTTGATTTCGCGCGTCACGGCCTGCACGTCTGCCTGACGACTGGCGACGATCGATTCAAGATTCGCCACACGCCCCTGCGCCACCACGTACCACACAATGATCAGTGCAGCGACGATGGCCACGAGCATGCTTTCACGCACAATGCGAAGCTGCCTGGCTCGCTCCTTCATGAAGGAAGGAGGAAGGAAGTTGATCTGATTGCAACTCATGCCGCCCCCTTGATCGAAAGCAGGCTGTCGCTGCGCATTGCCAGTCCCACAGCCATCGCCCATGCCCCGACATGCATATCCGCATGAGAAATATTCTGAATGGCCGACCAGTCGAGATGGTCGAGTGTTTCACACGTCTGCACCGCCAGGCCTGCGCCGTCAGCCAGCAGCTGTGGGATGTGAGCCTGCCCAGCTTCGCTGCCGGTGATGATCATTGACTCGGGGCGCTTGCTGCGGAACGTGACGCTGTAGTAACGCAGACACAGTCCTACTTCGCGGGCAAGATCGCCCACGGGGCCTCGCAGCGATTCATAAACCGCGCGGCTGACGCTTTCACGTTTGCTGGCTCCAAACAGAGCACTGTCGCCAGGCACTTCCGAGGCATCACGTTCTGTCTGCTTCAGACAGTCACGACGCAGTTGAGCCGCTTCACTTCGGGGAAGCTTCAACTGCTGCGCCACAGCATGATCGAAAGCGTTTGCGCCAATGTCGATGAGTTTGAAGAAGACGATGCGCCCCTGCCTGATGATGGTGATCTTGGCGTTCGTCTGGCCAATATCGAGCACCACGCGCACCGGTGCATCGACAGGCAGATCGTTCCCGCCACTGACGCAGCGAGCCAGCGCTGTAGGCGTAGAGTCGATGGCCAGCGGTGTGAGCTCACAGGCGCATAGCACATCGAGATGTTCCTGAATATCCTGGTTGCTGGCGGCCAGCAGAATGATTTCGTGACGCAGCTCTTCACCCTGGCGGATTTCGCCGGCGTCGATGAACTGCAGTCGCATGCTGTCGACGGAAAGATGCAGCCTGTCGGTGGCTTCCCATTCCACCGCGGCAGTGAGTTCTTCACGTGGCATGCGAGGCAGGCGCAGGTTCTTGCATTGCACACTGGCAGCGGGCAGGGCGCTGACTACTCTGCGCCCTTTAAAGTCGTTGTGGGCCAGCATGTCCTGAATGATCTGCGTCAGTGTTTCGACGCGTGCTGGGCCGTGAGAGGGAATGTCATCGGGAAGTCTGGCAGATGCAGCAGCAGCGACAGCCCAGTGGGCGCCCTGTCTTTCAAGCTGGATCATGCGGACGTGGGATGAACTGATGTCCAACCCGATGGGTGTGCGATTCCTGTTAAACCATCCTGCGATCACATCAGCCTCCTGATGCTGCGACAGATTCGACTGTCACTTTGCCTGTCATGTCGCTGACTTTGATGCGATAGCGTGTGGTCCCTGAAACCACATCGATGGATCCGCCTGCAGCAGGCGCCCCCATCTCATCAAACTCGACGATATGTTTTTCTTCTGCGTTGCTGCCAAAGTTGGCGTTTTCCAACCTGACATTCTTGAAGCGGTTGTCCTTGCGGAAACTGACCCGATGTACGCCATCGCGTCCCCACGGTGCAGACAGCGGGGTACCATCCCCCTCTGTCAGCGTGTACTGACTGTTAGCAATGTCGAACACCACGCAGCGCGGTGCATGGCGAACGACAGCTTCGTTCTGTGCGACCATCAGATCAGCGATGACCGAGCGTACTGCCGCCTGGATATGCAGCTTGCCCGGGTTGAGCATCTGAGGAACGACAATCGCCGCGGCCAGTCCCATGATCGCCACAACGATCAGGACTTCCACGAGCGTAAAGGCGATTCCCTTGTGTCTGCTCATCCGCATGAACGAACCATCCTGTCCCTGGCGTAGATGTTGTGATCAGTCAGATCCGCACGAGGTCACATTCGCCATGAGTTCAGCGGTCCTTGTCCTGACGAGGTGCATCGACCACGACACGCATCTGGCCTGAACGCAGCAGCTCGTTGGTGGTGGAAAGTTCCTGCTGAATCTTGTTGAGCGATTCGATCATTTCCTTACGCTGCGCACCGGCATTGGGAATGCCCTGAGCGTGAGCTTCTTGCGTGATCGTCACGCTGCTGGCGCTCCAGGTTGTCCAGAGCTGAAGCGTCAGCAGGACCGCCAGGACCGTGAGCATGCAGTTGAGGTATCGCAGTGAACGCATGGGAGAATCTCCATTAGATGGCTGCCCGAAGGTAACAGGACCTTCCAAGCATCGGCCAGAATCGCACGCGACTTGCGAGGCTCATCGCCTGCGATGGATCAATAATCAAAAAAGGCAATGCCCAGCTCATCCGCGCCCGCGACATTGGCAATGATCGTGGTGGTGGCCGGCTGATAGATCCAGCCATAGGTTTCCACCGGCGCTGCAGGCAGGGGCTCATCGGCGCCGATGAACAGGATCTCGCTGCTTTGATTGATGGGGTTCACAGGCAGCTGAGTCATGTACGGGCCGAAACGAAATTCTTTGCTGATGACAGGCGAGACAGCGCCCTTGGCGTTGGTGTACCTGGTGAGCTGTTCCGTGAGGGTGGCCATGTCGGGCGTCATGGCCGGGTTCCCGCCTGGGTGGCCGGGCGACACGCCATGCTGTGCGCGATAGACCATGGCCTGGGTGCGGAAGTGTCGCAGCTCATTCTTCAGAGCGCTGGCTTTGGCGACACTCTGCGCGTTGGAGAATTTGGGAACGACCATGGCCGCCAGCACACCCAGGATGATTGTGACCACCACGATCTCCACGAGTGTGAAGCCTCGGGCGACAACAGGCCGGCGATGTGCGATGCATTTCATGATTCGACTCCACAGACAGATCAGGAAGATGGACTGGCCTCTTAAAAGATCACCCCAGCCGTCAAGCCGGGGTGATCGATGATTCAGACGGCGTGAGCCGTGCTTGAGTCAGAATTAGCTGCCGCCGACTTCGCCGCCGATCTTGGTGTACTGCGTGTTGACGTCGTTGGACAGACCCGCCTGCTTGGCCTGAGTATCGGTCAGGTTGGGGATCAGCACGCCGGTGGTCTGGTTGTAGGTCCAGCCGTCGTCAGCCGTGGTGCCGATGGAAGACTTGCCGTTGAAGGGGTTCTTCGGGGGCTGCTGGAGGTAGGGGCCGAAGGTGTCGTCACCCTTGGCTTCCACGACCGTACCATCAACCTGGGTGAACTTGGTCAGAGCATCCCAGCCGTCATCGCCACCGAGGGTGGGATACACGCCGTTGTGCTCAACCTGATAGAGTTCGAGCTGGCTGCGGATGGTCTGGAGCTGCGAGCTGAGGCTCGAGCCCTTGGCCGATTCGCTGGCCGAGGTGAACTGGGGGATGACGATCGCGGCCAGAATGCCCAGGATCACCACCACGATGAGGATTTCAACGAGCGTGAAACCCTTCTTCACAAAACGCTTGCTTGCCGACATGAACGATCTCCTCTACTAAAAATTGGGCAGTTGGACCTGCAACCCATTTTGTTCCGAGCCAACACGGCTCGGGCGCTTTCGACACACTTTGTGAACCATCTCCCCTCCAGAAGAGATTGGCCCCCGGATGATTCTTTCGTTGTCTGCCCATTCCATCGTCAAGGTTGGGAGGTGACTTGATCAGCTCCTCGCAACCGATTTTTCGTGGGCAATGTGACCAGACGATATGACCCGACCACAATCAAGCCCTTATTGCCTGCGTAACCGGATTTTTTGCAGCGAGAAATTACCCTGCCGTTACAAACGGAATCTTCGGGCTGCTGAGGAGGTCTGTTTCAAGAGGGCAGAATGGCGCAGAGGGCGAAAAAGGAGAGATGCAGAGTGCAAAAAAATTTTCAGAGAGAGGGAAAATTTTGTTCAGTGCGTTGAAGTAGAGATTAGTTCAGGAGTCGGGAGTGTGTTGAGCGAGTGTGTGGGGGTTGAAAAGAGAAGCCCAGCCGTGCAACGGCTGGGCTTTGAGTCAGGACTTTCAGACTGGACTTCAGACCGGACTTTGAGAACGAATGAAGGGAAGCGATTTAGTACTGCAGGAAATGCCCCCAACGCGCCATCCAAAGCCCAGCCATTGCATGGCTGGGCCTGACCACCATCTGCTCCTCATCGCGCACTAACCGCCACGCGGGAACGTCACCACAGTACTTATAAAAACCCCCGCCTCACCGCAGGCAGCGTTCAATCACATATCGCACCGCATCTTCCACGGGGGTGTATGTGACATCGAACACGTGATCCGCCACGGCTTCGTACACCGGCTCGCGGACTTTGAGCACTTCAATGATTTCATCCAGCCCCCCGCCTTTGCCTGTCAGACTTGGACGGGTCTGGCTGCTCTGCGAATCACCCTGAATGCGGCGGTAGAGTTCCTCGGGCTTGCACTTGAGATAGATGCGCACGGCGTTGGCGTTTTCGACGGCTTCCCTTGCGCCGGGCTGCATGAGCGTGCCACCACCCAGCGCGATAACCAGGTCATCCTGCTTGCAGAGCTGCTGGGTTACTTTGACCTCTTCTCTGCGCCAGGCCGGCTCACCATGCTCCTTCCAGATGTCAGCGATGGAAGGATTGTTGAACACCTTGCAGGTTTCGTGGTCGACGTCTTTATAAGTCTTCCAGAGCTGCTGAGCCATCAGCTTGCCCATGGACGATTTTCCGCTGGCGCGATACCCGATGAGGATGATATTCATGCGGGCATTGTAATGAGGTTTGTCCAGAGAGGTACAATGCAGATATGGCCCGTCGATCTTCGAATGATTCCTCGCCCCGCCCTGCTGATGCCAATGATGCGCATCTGCGGAAGCTACGTCAGTGGCGCAACACGCCTGAGCCTGATCTGAGCATGAACTTCATCAACGATGAGTTCAAGAAGAACATTCAGCGGCCTTATAAACAGCTGCATGCGATGGCTCAGGTGTGGAGTGAGCTGATCCCCCCTGTCATCCTCCCGCGCACGCGACTGGTCTCGCTTCAGCGTGGCGTCCTTCAGGTGATGGTGGATTCCAGCAGCACGCTCTATGAACTGGACCGACTGCTCCGCCAGGGCCTGCAGACCCAGATCATCCGCCAGCACACCGGGCCGGCCGTGAGTCGTATTCAGCTGCGCGTTGGCCCGATTGAAACTGTGGAGCCTTGATGATGGACCTGATGAGCTTCCTGGGATGGAGTCATCTGGCTGCCAGTCTGCTGGTGATTGCACTGGCCATTCCGCTGGTGCTTCAGCGCGTCCCGCCGAACCGGACTTATGGTGTACGATTGAAGGAATCGCTCCAGTCGTCTGAAAACTGGTATCGCATTAACTACGCAGGCGGATGGTTTCTGATCTTCTGGGCGAGCGTACTGCTCATCATTGCCCTGGTGATGCTGATGGTCCGCCCTTCCCTGTCGACCGATATGACTCTGGCTCTGGGGCTGGCGCCGGCTGTGATTGTCATCGCAGCATGGCAGACCCAGCGATATGCCCGTAAGGTGGCTCAGGAAAATGATGCGGATGTCTTTCCGCCTTCGTTGTCGGGCGGGCAGAAGTCGGATCCGGATGAGCAGTGAAATCTGCTTCGTCCTGCGTAGCCAGGCGGACACCGTTCTATCTATATAGATACGCGCGGCGATCTTCTGGAATCACTCAAGGCAGAAACCGAGCCCGCTCTTCAGGTGTGGGCAGGCGGCAGGCTTCCTTCTTCCCGAAGATGCGATAACGATTCTTCGCTACCAGTCGATAGAGCGCGTTTCCGATGCTTCGGGGAATGAATCGGCCAAGGCTCAGGAGAGTGTACACCCCTCCCAGTCGACGACAGATCTGCATGCAGGCATAGAACTGGTCATACAGCCCGCTTTCATCCAGATAGTAAAGCGACCACTCGCTGGGGTCCTCGGATTGCGGAGGTAGCAGCTTCGCAGCGGTCGGACCCTGCAGCGGTGCGAACATCAGCTGCTGCTGACGGTCGGCCCGCATCAGATGATCGATCAGGGCATTGCACATGCCACAGACCCCATCAAAGAACACAATGGGCTTCTGACCGGGCGGGAGTGTGGGAGACATCAGACACCTCTCATGACGACTGCATGGCAGCTTTCTTTTGACATCTTAGTAAGTGTGACTGTCCAGAGGCGTTACTTTGGCCGTGTTCTGGATAATCTCACTGAGGGAACAGTGTTCACTCGATAATAGAGGAAGGATTCGTTGCCTTCTGGAAGCGCTCCATTACCCTTCAGGCGAACCGAGTTGACACTCGAGACCGATAAAATTGCGACAGCTTTTCCACCAGATTTCCCCCGGAATCCACATAAGTCATGTTGCTGTCATGGTTTGACTTTTCTATTGACGTTTGGGTTAGTTTAGGTTAACTTTAACCAAACAAAATTTGTGTGATTCTTTCAAGGCCTGTGGCGGAGAATGTCGAATCACATGCGGGCAGGGGCAGATGATGCCCCAACAGATTGGGGGTAGTCCTCAATCTAACCGCAAGGGAGACGATGTAACCATGAGCATTCCACTGATCATGACCGGCCCGGGTGGCGACTTCACCACACGCTATGACGTGAAGGGCAACAGCCTGGTCCGTCAAGTCGGCTCTACCTTGAAGCAGCAGCCCGACACCGAAACCGGGGGCAGCTTCGCAGGCTACTACCGTACCCCGAAGCGGTCGGGCAAAGCTGTCGGCCCTAGGGGTGGCATCCCGCTGGCTCAGTCGCAGCGTAAGCCTGATGTCTTTGAACAAGGTTCAGACATCCATACTGATCTGGGGCTCTATCAGGCTCAGCCTTCGCCGGCGATGATCCCGGCTGAGTTCTTCGCCGCCCAGAGCGTGGCTCCGCCCCGTCAGGGAATGCCTTCCGTGGCCCAGCCTGTCGCAGCGGGTATGACCCCCGCTATGATTCAGGCGATCCAGGCCTGGCTCGATGCTCAGCGACTGGCGCTGCGTAATCTGGCTCGTCAGAATCTGTCCGCAGGGCTTGAGTCTGCCCCGTCCACTCCCGAGCCTGTCGGCCGGGAATCTTCCATCCTCGAGGTGTCCCATGGCTATGAATCTAACCCCCAAGCAACTGAAAATCCTCACGCGCATCCGCGACCTGAGGCTGACGCGAGGCTATTCACCGACCATGCAGGAACTGGCCTCCGAGCTGGGCGTCAGCAAGGTTACGGTCTTCGAGCACGTCGAAGCGCTGATCAAAAAGGGAGCGCTTTTGCGGCAGCCCAACAAGGCACGCTCTTTGGAGCTGAATCCCGATATTGAACTGCCCGACGAAACCCGCGCGACACGCCTGCCCCTGGTGGGGACCATCGCGGCGGGCTTCCCCATCGAAGCCGTCGAGCAGCGTGAACATCTGGACCTTGAGTCCCTCTTCACAGCGCCGGGCCGAAGCAATGACATCTATGTGCTTCGCGTCCGTGGGGACTCCATGATTGATGAGCAGATTCGCGAAGGTGACTACGTCATTATTCAGCGCACCGCCACGGCCTATAACGGACAGACCGTCGTCGCTCTGCTTGAAGAAGGTGAAGCGACGCTCAAGAAATTTTTCCGTGAGAAGAACGGCCGCGTCCGCCTGCAGCCTGCTAACGAAAAGTACGAGCCACTCTTCATTGATGAAGACAAGATTCAGATCCAGGGGATCGTCATCGGTGTCATTCGTGCTTACGGTTGATTGACTGGACCCCTCCCCTGCCGACTGACTTGACCTTGGGGATGTGACAATACAAAAGGGTCGTCATTGTGGATGGCAATGACGACCCTTCTCTTTTGTTCCGATGACTCTCAGATTTCGGCCACTCCATGAACAATGTTCATGCTGCAGGTTGGCCTCTGATCTGTAGTACCTGCCGAATTTGTGAAATCTTGCTCTGCTTACTCAGTGTCGATATTCAGCCGTTTGAGCAAGGTATCGAACTGGTCCACCGAGTAGAAGTCGATGCTCAGGGTCCCTGACCCCTTCTTTCGGCCGGGACGGATGCGGACCTTAGTTTCCAGCTGCCTGCCAAGTTGCTGTTCGAGGTCGGCCAGATGGGCGGCTCTTGCCTGGGCTTTCAGGGGCGCCCCCTGCTGTGCTGCGGCGCTTTCCTGGATCAGCTTGCGGATCGCCTGCTCCAGATGCCTGACGGACCATTCCTGGGCAATAGTTTTCTGAGCCAGCAGTCGCTGCTGTGCATGGTCGCTCACCCCCGCCAGCGCTCGCGCATGACCGGCGGTGAGTCTGCTCTGTCTGACCCAGTCCTGAACCTGGCTGTCGAGGTCGAGCAGTCGAAGCGCGTTTGAGATGGTCGGCCTTTCCACCCCCACGCGCTGAGCGATCTGTTCATGGCTCAGATTGAACTTCTGTACCAGATGCGCAAAGGCCTGAGCTCTTTCCATCGGGTTGAGATCCTCACGCTGGAGGTTTTCAACCAGAGCCCACTGGGCGGTCTGATGTTCATCCAGATCGTGCACGATGGCCGGGATGGTTTCGAGTCCTGCCAGCTGGACTGCTCGCCAGCGCCGTTCACCGGCGACCAGTTCATGCGTGTGGCCCGCTTTTTTGCCTTGCTCGTCCGTCACCGGCCTGACAATCACTGGCTGCATGAGCCCGGCGTCTTTAATGGATGCAGAAAGTCGAGCCAGTGCTTCCTGGTCAAACTCTCGCCTTGGCTGATGCGGATTGGGCCTGATAGCACTGGGCTTAAGCCACACAATACCTTGTTCAATGATAGGATCGTCCGCAACTGGCTCAGACTGAGCCTTTGCAGTTTTGGCGGCGATCGTTTTTTCAGTGGGTTCTTTAACAGCCGGCGCTGCTGCTTCGACGGGCTTTTCTACGGGCGCTTCCTGCCTGGTTTCTGGCTCCGCAGGCGGGGCAATTTTGACGGGCTGTGCCATTAACGCACTCAGGCCACGACCAAGGCGGGGCGCTTTACCTTTGACTGCCATGAATACAGACCTCCGTGAATGTATATCTGGCGAGTATACGACGAATTGTTTCACGCGGCCAGCATGTTCCACGTGGAACATTTATCCACGATAGGGCTCTCCTTTCTGTGGCGGAAAACAGAAAAGATTCATTAGATAAAAGTCTTCAACCATGTTCCACGTGGAACGTGATCCTGGGGTAGTACAAATGTCGAGCAAGGAATAGGTCTAAGTACGACGGTTAACGCCCGCTTGAGAGCTATGATAATAGTAACTGGGCAGCGATGAAATGACAGAGAGCGGGGAATAGCAAGTGACCTCTGGCATATTTCATACAGAAGAGAATCGAATAAGAGGACAGCATGGAAGTCATGGGAGGGAGCTGTAGAGGTAAAGCCTGGACAAACCTTGCACACGTTGTCCCCTGATGGTTGCCCATATGTATTTACTGGAAAACCATCAAGTTAGCTTGGCATTCGGTGAAGTTATAAACAGTATAGATTCGCGTGATCTCAGTATTCAAAACCAGGGCGTATAGCAAGAATATGCAAGTAAGGACCAGAGGGATATCGGTCCGATAATCCTAAAGTCTGCCGAAGAGTATTTCGACCATGAAGTGGGAGAGTCGTGGCATCCGATAGATCGGGAAGGAGTACTGCCCGATGGCTACGCATCCATCCGACAATCACAGTCCGCCCCACCCGGCCGGGGCGACGCATCAACTGCTTGAGCACTTCGAGCAGATGGAGCGACAGTTCCAGGCCATCCGCCAGGGATTGCAGCACTCCCATCGACTGGCCACGCTCGGAACCATTGCCAGCGTGATTGCTCACGAGTACAACAACATCCTCACGCCCGTCATCAGCTATGCCCAGCTGGCGCTGAAGAACGAGGACGACGTTGCTTTGATGAAGAAAGCCGTCGAAAAAGCACTGCAGGGCGCGTTGCGAGCTTCCTCGATCAGCGAATCGCTGCTGGGTTTTGCCCGCGAAGCTGATGAGGCCCACGCATGTCGGCTGCGTCAGGTGATTGATGATGCCCTGACCTGTCAGGCGCGTGAGCCTCGTAAGGATGGCATCACTCTTGAAGTGGATGTGCCCGATGTCTCGCTGGCCATTTCGCCCCTGAGTCTCCAGCAGGTGCTAGTAAATCTGATGCTCAATGCTCGCAAAGCCATGGGCCGGCAGGGGGGGACGATCCGAATCACCGGCCGACGCTCAGGCGATGACATGCTCATTGAAGTCAGCGATACGGGACCAGGTATTCCCGAAACCATTCTTCACAGCCTGTTTGAGCCTTTCGTCACGCAGCCCGTGGCCAGCGATGATGCAGAACCACCCGCCCGAGGGACGGGTCTGGGCCTGTGTATCTGCCGCGACCTCATCCGCCAGGCGGGTGGTGATATCAGTGTGACTTCCATCCCCGGTCAAGGTGCCACGTTTCACATTCATCTGCCGATCAGTCAGGACCTGTTCCAGCCAAGCTGATCAATGTTCATTTCTCTCGGCTCAACACCGCGATCAGGCAGCCTGAGGCGTCCACAGACTCAGCAGCCAGGACGTGAACATATAGAGTGTCACGCCGATGGTCAGGCTGGCGATTGCACCGATGCGCTCGCAGAAGAAGTAGACAATCAGCACATAGAGCACCCAGGGCGGAATCGTGATCAGGAAGCCCTTGGCATATCCTGAAACTGCGGCATGTCCGCCATCGCGATACATCAGATAGAACGCCAGCACACTGATGGATGGGAACTGAGTAATAAATGCTGCCAGCAGGCCATTGCCTTTGGATCCATAGTGCACAGACAGGGCAACAATCAGGCCGCCAAGGATGAAGTAGATGATGAACTTGGTGGTATCAGACACGTCAGAATCTCCAAAATCATACGTATGATGGTTAAACTGAAAACAAAGCGTCCAACAGCTGAACGCAGTTCATTTAATGGAATGGGCGGGGTAATTAGTAGGGTGGTCAGCCTCGCTTCGATGAAGCCCGGATGATCAGTTCAGGGGTGTGTATGACATTACGCCCCAGTGGAGAGGCGGCAGACGCTTCCTCAGAAGCGGTCGGAGAGGGTTCGGAAGCACGATGCTGCATCTGGCTGAACAGCAGTTCGACGGCCTGATGGGCCATAAGCTCCAGAGGCTGGTGAACAGTGCTCAGTGGTATGGGGCCATGCAGGGCGTTGGGGGTGTCATCAAACCCTATGATGGCCACCTGCTCAGGAATGCGGATGCCTTGCTCTAATAGAGCCCGCATGAGTCCGATGGCGACATCGTCTGATTCGCAGAAAATCCCGTCAGGTAACTGGCCCTCTGCCAGCAACTGTCGGCCGGCCTGATAGCCTGACTGATACGGTTCCAGTTGCGTGTTGTGAGGCAGACATCTTGGAATCCCCAGCCCTGCCTGCGCGAAAACCTGCTCGAAACCGAAGCGCTTATCGCGCGACCCTTCAATATTCTCTCGCGGGCTCATCAGTGACAGCGGCCGACGACAGCCGATGGCCAGCAGGTGTTCGCCCACCAGTTTCCCGCCGAGAAAGCGATCGCACGAAACACTCGGAGCGGTGCCTGAGGAGAAGCCGAGCATCACCAGGGGGATCCCGCCCTGAACCAGCTGCTGAATCTCATCTTTGAGATCCTGCGAGTAGGTGGCGATCACGACACCCGCGGCCTGGCGATCGAGCAGGCTCAGAATCTGATTCTGTCGAACTTCATGCTCAGCCTGTGGCTGGCAGTAGCGCAGCATCAGGTGGTACTGATGGGGGACCAGCTCCAGAGTCAGGGCATGAATCAGCTGAGCATGAAAGGATTCGGTTAGTTGGCCTGTGACCACGCCAATCAGGCTGCTGTCTGCAGTCCGAAGGGACCGGGCATGTGCATTGGGACGATAGTGGTGCTCTCTGCAGATCTCGAGAATACGCTGCCTGGTTTCCTGGCTGAGGGTCCCTGTTCCTCGCAGCGCATGGGATACCGCTGACTGATCAACGCCAGCCAGCTGGGCAATATCTTTCTGGGAGAGGGTGGCCACGCCCATATCATACGTATGATGCTTTGGAATTCAACAAGGGATCCCTGCCGCATTTCGCAGAAGCCTGACTGAGACGTCAGGCTGATCAGTAACCCCTGCTCAGCCAATAATGGACTGCGTTCATCAGGGTAGCCATTCCCCTGCCAAACAGTGGGCGAACAAAGATCAGCAGTTGTGGAATAGTGGGGGAAAAACTGTCGCAGTCATCAGCAACGGGCCGATAACGATTTAGCTCCCGCTATCAGGCGGGATTGGGACCGTGGAATGACCGTCAGCGAGGGGGATCTCTCTTCTTACCAGGCTTAAAGTTCGTAAATCATTTAATATATGTGTCTTGCGCGATACATGCGTAACGCATACATCTATAAATGTCTCAGGCTAGCCGGGCGTTGCCCCTGTGACAGTTCACCCTGGAAGCAGGTCTGGAAAAGATTGGGTGCGAAAAAACTAAAGAAAAACATCAAAGTGTTGCATTGTGGGGCATCGTGGGGTACCATCCGTTTCGTTGAAGGTCAGAGAAGGGACAGCCAAGCGTGGTATTCGCCGGCACGTATGAGCACTCGGTGGATTCCAAGAACCGAGTTGCGGTTCCGGCGGAAATCCGCAGTCAGATCCGCCGCAGGGCGGCCGTCGCTGAGGGAGAGCCCGTGGTGTTTTATGTCACCCTGGGCGAAGACCGTCAGGCTCTGTGTCTGTACACGGAACAGGATTTTGAACGATTGGCAGCAGCTCTGGATGAGAGTGAGCGCGATCCGTCTGAAATTCTGCCGTATGAAAATGTGTATTTCAGCCTCGCACACCGGGTTGAGATGGACTCCGCAGGGAGAATCCGCCTGCCCGAGACGCTGCTGAAGATGACTTCGCTGGGTTCTGAGATTGTGCTGCTGGGGGTGAAGGACCACCTGGAGCTTCGAGATCGGGCCACCTGGCAGGCGCACGTACAGCGTGTGCTTTCCGAAAGGCCGGAAATCTTGATGAATCCCAGACGCGCGTTGAGACGAAACGCACCAACGCCGTCGAATCCGCCGCAGCATGAATAATCTGGCCGATGGGCGAGCAGGACGCAGACCCTCAGGCCATTTAGAAAAGTTCTCGCGGGTGACCAGAAGGATTCTGTCATCACAAGCGAGAGCAGGTCTGAGAGATTCAGATGTGTCTGGCCGGGGGAATGAGATTGTTGTTGTGGTCAGCGAAGGAGAACGGAATCGCTGCCGCACGGCACCAGGTTGATCCCGCTTGTGAAGATTCAGGGACGAATCTCTTCGAGGCAGGGTGTCAGTAAGCACCAGTGATCGGATGCCCGCAAAGCTCCGTGTACGACTGGCTAACAGCCTGGTGAACCGACGGCCCTTCGCTGATTTTAACCCGAAGCAGTCTGTCCCGAAATAGACAGACGCCTTCGGGCACTTGTCCCCGAAATATCCCCCTGCATTACCACACCTGCTAAACCGCCGGCCCTGCGCCTGGCGGTTTTTCAGTGCGCAGATGGGGCTGATCGTTGTTCATCGCGTGTGAAAGAGGCGGACAGATCGACTATTGGCTTTACCTGATAGGCGGAGCAATGTCTCGGGACGTTCATCCTATCTATATAGATGCACATTCCTCAATACCGGAAGTCCAGCCCCGGCCAGGGCGATGCTGCAGGAACCAGCTGCTCGAAGAAGAACGGGTCGGCGTAGCAGCGGAACCGGTAAAGCACATCCTGCCTGCGCATCGCCTCGGCGTTGATGCGAAGTGGGGCCAGAGGCAGGGTGTAGTTACTGCCCTGATGAAGGACTGTTGCCAGTCGATCTTCCACCGTTGCGCTGAGCAGATGACCCAGTGACCATGCTGCCACCGCTGCGGCCTGGTCCGCTGGCAGCGGAGCGGGCACGCGATTGCCCATCACGCGATCTTCCCGCTGAAGCGCAGGCAGCTGATCGAGAAACTCCGTCAGCGGGATGACCAGTCCGACATCGCCTTGATGGCGCAGCGTGAGAATGGCCTGTCTGCTGGTCCACTGCTCGAAACCGAACTGCCCGCGTGCCAGATCCGCGGCGCGTGGGCTTTCAATCTTGGCCAGAGCCTGAAGCAGTGTACGGATCACAATCACTTCGCCTGGAGGCAGAGTCTTTGCGAAGCGTCGCTGCATCAGCTGTTCGGTGGTCAGCTTCTGCATGGCAGGGTCTTTGAACAGCCTGGCGGAAGCGGGAATGACGCCTTCATCACCAAGCAGTCCCAGTGCCAGCATCCCATAGGCCGACACGATGCGATGCTGACCTGCGGGTGTGTCGAGCACTTTGCGGATGTCGATGCTGCGCGGGGGCGAGTTCGACAACCCCAGCGCCAGCAGACACGCGGCCCGCAGGTCGTAAGGCTCATCGCGGTCACTGGCCACATCAATCAAAGAACGCAGTGTCTTGCGCAGGATGTAGCGCGTGCGATCCGGCGTTTCACCTTCAAGCGCGCCATTGCGCCGCCAGAGATTGCGGTCGCCGGTCGAAGAGTGACGCGCATCAGGCGGATCGCTGGCTTCCATCGCAATGCCCAGCTCTGACATCCGGCGGAGATATAGACCTAAGGCGATGGCGGCGTGACTGCGACGCATGAAGTAACGCGCATCAATACCATTGCCATGCGAATCCTGAAGCGTGGGCGTGCGGAGAATGCGGATGAGAAGCTCAATGTCATCTGCGTAGCCGATGCGTCCCAGCGACAGCGCGGCGAAGCGGATCTCGTAAGGCGTGGCACCCGTGTATTCAAAGCCGGTGTACGTCCGCCGATGTGCATGATGTGGACCCGCTGGCGGCGGCGCATCTTCAAAGATCATCCGCAGCGCTTCGCGGGCGCGCTGGCTGTAACGATTCTCAGGCGGATACACGTACTGCCCCAGAGCCACCGCAGCAGCAGTGCGCAGGGCTGCGACTTCCGCGCCGATGGCGTTGATCTCCGCATCGGTGGTGTCATAGCGGATAGACTGCATCAGGTGACGCGTGGCGGCGATCACGCCTGATCGGCGGGTCATGAGAATGGCTTTGAAATGCGCAATCTGATCCTGCTGTTTTGACTGACCCACGATGAGCATCGCTTCGTTGACCAGCAGTGGATCGGTCGATTTATGCATGATGCGCACGGCCAGCGGCACCAGGCCCGGTGCATTGTGATGACGCAGCGCTGTCAGCGCCATGACCGATACATCACGATCCCGATTCTGCATAACCAGCTGGGCGAGTGTGCGCAGGACATTCTCAGCGGGTTTCTCCATCAGCATGACTGCGACGACCCAGCCCATGGTCTGCGTGCGCGTGAGTGTGCCCGGATCAAGCAGCTGCTGGCGTGCTTTGGCGTTGTTCGACAAACCCAACGCCAGCCATGCCACTTCGCTGACGTGTTCATCGCGATCGTTGAGCAGTTGAAGCAGGCGATCGACGGATGTGTCATCACCAATGCGTCCCAGTGCGAGTGTGGCCTGCTGGCGAACGATCGCAGGCCGGCCGGGCTGTGTGGCGCGGATGAGTGAAGCCACACCTGTTGCCCGCAGAGCCGCGCGCGTCTCAGGCGAAACCACTTCACGCTGCGCGGCGTCCTCCGCAATCAGGGAAGGCTCTTTGAGCCAGGGATGGCGATGCGACTCCCACACGTGCAGCCAGGACCATCGGCTGTGAATCCAGTCGTCAGGCCCGTGAGCTTCAACAGGGGTAGCATCAAATCGATGAATCAGCTGCGCGTCTGCGGGGCTGGCGCATGAGAGAGTGGCTGTCAGTGCGAGAGTACAGCATCCGGCCAGGCTCACGAGTCTGCGTCGGATGAATCCTGCACGATGCATGCGAGTCATGGCAGCCCTCCCCGAAAACAGATGATTGGATGCGTGGAGGCATCAGCGAGTCGCGATCAGACAGCAGCCCGCTCTGCTGCGCCTCTCATTCTCGGATGATGACCCGCACATTGCGCCTGCCATCGTCGGCCGATTCGTTGTTGCTGCCGAACGAAGGCGAGGGGTTCAGCAGTGAGCGGATCGATTGAATCACCAAAGCCACCAGCGTCAGTGTAATAAAGACCATGACACCGACAATGATCGCCGCCAGTGCGAGAAGAACCAGAGGAATAATGATCACCGCTGCAGCGCAGGCCAGCGTCAGGCGTACCACCCACGAGGGCTGGCTGTTGATCACGCGCAGTCGGTTCAGATGAATCTGCCATGCTTGCCAGTTGTTCATACCTAAACGGTAGGGCAGGCAGGCCGCGATGGCAACTCTTGACGACTTCTCACGGGCAACCCACAATCCCGTCATGACCTCTCCCCGGACCACTACAAATCTGCATGTCATCAAGTTCGGTGGCAGCCTGCTGGATCTGCCTGACTTCCCGGCTCGATTTGCGGCCTGGCGCAAGTCGCTGCCTGTCCATCACAAACTGCTTATGGTTGTTGGTGGCGGGGAGACTGCCGACGTGGTCCGCCGATTTGATAAGCACTATCACCTCACCCCCGAGCAGGGCCACTGGCTGGCCATCCGGGCCATGCAGTTCAATGCCCACTGCGTACGTCACATCCTGCAGAATGCAGAACTGGCGATCGATGTTCAGGCCTGTCAGCCCATCTGGCAGCGGGGGGCGATGGCGATTGTGGACCCTATCCCCTGGCTCATGGCTGATGAGGCACAGGGGATATGTGTTCCCCATCGCTGGAGTTTCACGAGTGATTCCATCGCCGCGCACCTGGCCACGCAGCTGGGGGCGTCACGACTGACGCTGCTCAAATCCACCCTGCCGCCTGACTCGACCACGGCCAGCCAGGCGGCGGAGGCAGGCATCGTCGATCCGGATTTTCCGCTGGCCAGTCAGTCGCTGCCCGACGTCTGGCTGACGAATCTGCGGGTAGACCCTGCAGCCCAGTGTCTGCTGGGGCGATGAAGATCCGACCTTTCCGGATTGACAGCGACAGGAAAACTTTGCGTCGATACCGGCTGAAGGTAAACTCTTGGCAAGGAATATGAACCTGATTTCCGGTTTGAAGCAGGTTGATTTCCTGTTGTGAGCGCTGCCTCAGGAGGGAAAGGCGTTCACAATCCCCTGACGGGCTATGGATGGACGAGCGAAGCCGCGCGTCTGCCTGGTGCTTGATTTCTCTACGGAGTGGGTTCATGAAACGTTTCCGGTCGAAGAAGCTGCTGGCCCTGGCCGCAGCAGTGCTCGCATGTCCAACCGCTGCCCTGGCCCAGACCGATCTGGAGCGATTCGAACGCCAGCTCGAACAGATTCACCGCGACAACGAACGCGCCATCGAGAAGTCCATCTCGGCGCTGCAGCGCACGGTGGTGGATGTGGGCGGCTATTACACCCTGAGCTATATGGCCATCGACGATGCGGCTCAGAAGACGCATCAGCTGGTCCAGCATGACCTGGGTGCTTATGCCCGCATCAACTTCGACGATGTGCATGAGTTCTTCGTGCGTGGTGAACTGACCTATCGCGACTTCAAGACAGGCGACGCCTTCGACAAGCATGGCGACGACCTGATCGGCCCATCGCTGGATCGTGCGTACTACCGCTTCGACCTTCAGCGTGCGATGGCCGTGTATGGCGACAAGGACATCAAGGGCAATGTCGTGGTCCAGGTGGGCAGGCAGCTGGCGCACTGGGCCAACGGTCTGACGCTCAGCCAGGATATCGACGGCGCCATCATTGAAGCCACGTATTACCCTTTCTCGGTGGAAGTGATCGCCGGTCTGCTGCGCGACAATCTGACCGATCTGGATCCTTATCGTCCCAACTTCAGCGACGACACCCGCCGCAGTTTCGTGGGCGCGCTGGTCTCGGCGCAGGTGCATCGCAAGCACAACGTCTTTGCCTATGCCCTGCTGCAGGATGACAACAACAACGATCCGTCGCGCACCGACATTATCAACGGCGTGGCCGCCACCACGCGCTTCGGCTACGACAGCCACTACATCGGCGTCGGTGCGCGTGGCAACCTCACCGACCGTCTGCTCTACAGCGTTGAAGCGGTCTACGAAGGTGGCAAGACCTACTCCAGCGGCTTCCTGGGCAACCCCAACGATGGGCCCATTACCGCGGTGCTTTCCTCACGTGATGACATTCACGCCTGGGCCGCCGACGTCAGGCTCGACTATCTGTTCACCGATCCCAACCAGACGCGTCTGTCGGGTGAAGTGGTGCTGGCCAGCGGTGACGGCGATCGTTCCTATCACGGAACCAGCTCGTATGGCGGGAACAAGCCCGGGACGAGTGATCGCGGCTTCAACGGCTTTGGCCTGACGAACACGGGTCTGGCTTTTGCCCCGACGGTGTCGAACCTCGTGCTCGTGCGTGCGGGCATCTCCACCACGCCGTTCCCCAATGTGGGCTTTGTTCGCAACCTGCAGGTGGGTACGGATGTGCTGGTGTTCAACAAGCTCGTGAGCAGCGCCCCGATCAACGAAAACACTTCGGACACCCTGTATCTGGGCACCGAAGCCGACTTCTACGCCAATTGGCGCATCACCAGCGATCTGGCGCTGTCCATGCGTTACGGCGTATTCTTTCCGGGCAAAGCCCTGGCCCACGCGCCCAATGGTTATGGCAGCGATCCGCGCCACTTCTTCTACAGCGGCGTGACGCTGTCGTTCTGATGCATCAATGAATCACTCGATTATTTCACGGAGCGCCATCATGCCCCGTCCGACTCTCAAGAACTGCCTGCTCGCCGCGATGATGTTCAGCAGCCTGTCGCTGATGGGTTGCCAGAGCGCACGTATCGAAAATCCACTGATTGCTCCTGGCGTTGTCAACGCCGATGAAGAGCAGCAGCTTGCATTCTGGCACGAACTGGCCCAGCGTCCGCTGGTGGCCAACGATGAAGCCTTCCATGCTCTGCTGCTGTTTGTCGATGGCAAGGATGAAAACACCGACTACGCCGGCCGCGTTGAAGCGCTCAAGAGTCGCAGGATGCTGCCCGGATCGTTTAACGCTCCTGCTGATCAGGCCATCACCCGGGGCGATCTGGCCGTGGCGCTGGCGGGCGCGCTTGACATCAAGGGTGGTGTGATGATGCGTCTGACAGGCGGGACCAGTGCCCGCTATGCGACGCGTGAACTGATCTATCAGGGCGTCTACCCGCAGGGTGTGGAATACCAGACCTTCACGGGAACGCAGTTTGTGGGCATCATCGCCCAGGCTGAAGACTACCAGCGCGAACATGGCAGGAAGGAAACGCCTGCTTCGCCAGTAGAATAAGAGGATGGGAGAAACGTCTGTTATGGCAGGTCACACTGCCCGCAGACTACAAAGGAGAATGAAGATGAACCTATGCACGAAAGTTCTGCTCACGGCGCTGCTCACCACGTCCGCTGGCATGCTGGTGATGGCCGATGCCCCAACGGATGTTCCGGTTGAGCCCAGGACCGAGCAGACCGCCGACAAGCCCGCTGCTGAAAAGATTCAGGCTACGATCCGCGAGGTCAAGGGCATTGTTCAGTATCGCACCGGCGATGATCAGCCCTGGCAGAAGGTGGCTGAAGGTATGGTGCTGGATGTTGGTGTGGAGTTTCGCACCGGCCCGCGCAGCTCAGTGACGTTCCACCTGCCTCCCGACCAGGTGATCACGCTTGATCGTCTGGGCACGCTCAAGCTGCTCGACGCCATCAACAACGATGATTCGACCATTGCCAAAACCGAGCTGGGTATGCGTTATGGCCGCACCCGCTATCAGGTGGAAGGCGCTCAGGATGTGGAACACCACGCCACCATCCGCTCGCCCAGCGCGACGCTGGCCATCCGTGGCACGCAGGATGTGACGCTGACCGATCAGCGTCCCGGCCGCGCTTCGGCGTCGAGCAAGGGCACGCGTGTCTACTTCCGCTCCACGGGCAGCCCCACGCAGGTGGTCTTTGGTTCTAACAACGACTCTTCCACTCAGAGCGTTGAAGAAGGCGACAGCAGCCCGGCGGAATCGACCAACCGTAAGCGCACGGTCGACGCCGGCCCCAGCAACGCCCGCAGCAAGAATGAGTTCGAGCTGATCAACAACTACGAACTCTACAATGGCAAGCAGATGAACAATCAGGGCGTCATGAGCTTCCGTGCGCAGGGTCCCACTCAGGCTCCCACCACGCAGCCCAGCTGCTGTGGCAACTGATCCATCTATCGCTCTCACGCAGTACACAAGCCCGGTCCGCCGGGCTTTTTCTTTGCGCCCAGTTTGCTCGCGAATGATTTGTGCGTACGCTATCGCCATGCGCATTCTCGGCATCGATCCTGGCCTGCGACTCACCGGCTACGGCCTGGTGGAAGTCATCCCCGGCCAGATTGAGCCGCGCCTCATCGAAGGCGGCGTGCTGCGCCTGATTACCTCGGGAACCATCGAAGAACGCCTCGGCCGACTGCATCAGGAAATCACCGAGCTGATCGACGAACTCCAGCCGCAGCGCATGGCTATCGAAAAACTCTTCGCTCACTACAAGCATCCGCGCACGGCCATCCTCATGGCTCACGCCCGCGGCGTCATTCTGCTGGCCGCGCGTCAGAAGCAGCTTGAGGTTTCCAATCTTCCTTCAACAGAAGTGAAAAAAGCCATCACTGGCTATGGCCACGCATCGAAGACGCAGATGCAGCTGGCCGTGCAGACGCAGTGTCGCCTGCCTGAGCCACCTTCGCCGCCCGACGTGGCGGACGCAATCGCCATCGCGCTGACCGATGCCCGCCGCGTCGCACTGACGATGCTGCGGTAATGGGATGAGGTGGTGATGCAAAGTGAGATACTTGTGCGTGTCTGCGCGGGAATGACGGATGGGTAAATCACGCCCGTCAGTGAGACTCACTGCATTAAACACACGACATTCAGTGTGAAGCCTTCCCTTCATCCGCCAACTGCTTCGCCTGCTCTACCATGTCCTGCGCCCAGGGCTTATCCGCGTAAAGCAGCACAATCGCCTGAGCCAGCGAGCGGGCCTGTGCGGGATCCTCGGCCATCATCGCGCGAGCCTGATTCAGTCGCTGACGGATCAGCAGCAGATGCCCTGTGGTGCTCTGTGTCGCCTGCTGCTTGAGCTGATCGATCTGCTGAGTGATCTGCGCCACAATGGCGCGATCCTCCTCTGGCAGTTTCGAAGGATCACCCGCCAGCGTGAGAATTGCCTGCAGCTGCTCAAGAGCCTGCTGAGGCTGGCTCACTGCCAGCAGCATCGCCTGATCGCGCAGCTGCGCCAGGGGCAGTACATTCTGCCCCGTATTGAAATGCCGCTGGGCGATGGGCAGCAGCCGATTCGTGCGGATCTGTGAAATCTGCTGTTCAATCGGAGCCAGCTCAGGCAGACGCGGGTCAGTGGGATAGAGCTGACGAAATTCATCAATGTCACCAGCTGCATTGAGCAGCTGCTGCGCATCACCACTTTGAGAAGCCGCTACGATGTGGCTGTAGAGCTTGTCCGCACTGGGGGGACGCACGACGAAGAAGATGATCACACACACCGCTATCAGCAGCAGGGAAAGCAGAATGGTTCCCAGCGGAATCTCGCGGGGCGATGGCGCAGTCTTTTCCTGCTGGCGTTCATAATCAAGCTGAGCGGCTTCCTGCGCAGTGATGAAAACGTTGGCAGGCTCCGTTGTCGATTCAGCGTCATCCTCTACAGGAATGTCGACCGAGGCCGGGATGATGCTGGCGACAGTGGCCTGCGGATCGTGCACCTGCGTGGCATTCGCCTGGGCACGTACAGGTGTTTCGTCCGCAGCGGCGGGGCTGGCCACGGTCTGATTCAACGCGCCGGCCTGAGTGGTGTCTGATGATGCACTGCTGGCTGCGGCGGTGGAAGCAGGATTACCCGCTCCATGTAACGCGACGCCATCCTCTACGGCCTGCAGAGCACGCGCGAGCGTGGTGAGTGAGCCGATGCGGTCCTGAGGCTGCTTGGCCAGCAGGCCCAGGATCACCGCATCCAGTTCGCGCGGAATGTCAGGCGTGAAGTGGCTGGGAGGAAGCGGCGTCGCAGTGCGCTGAAGCTTGAGCACTTCAGGCAGCGTCCTGCCTACAAAAGGCGGCCGTCCGGTGAGCAGTGCATAGAGTGTTGCACCGAGACTGTAGAGATCGCTGCGGGCGGTGGCTTTGCTGCCATCGGCCTGCTCTGGTGAAAGATAGTTGGCGGTTCCCACGATGCCGCCATCCAGTGTGAGACCTGATACGCCATAAAGCTGCGCGATGCCGAAGTCGGCCAGCTTCACACGACCATCGCTGAGCATCATGATGTTGGCAGGCTTGATGTCGCGATGAATGATGCCCCGATCATGCGCATGACGCAGCGCTCTGCAGAGCTGATTCGCAATGGCCAGTACCTGGCGCCAGGGCAGTTTCTGCTGGGCGTGGATGAGCGATTCAAGCGAATGGCCGTCGACCAGTTCCATCGCGTAGTAGAGCGTGCCATCCTGTTCGCCAAAGCCGAAGATGCGCACGATCGATTCATGATCGAGTCGGCGGAGCGTTTCGATCTCCACTTCAAATCGCCCGCGAAAGCCTGACTGCCTGGCCAGCTGTGCAGAGAGCACCTTGATGGCGGCAGGCTCGCGCGTCTGCTCATGTTCTGCAGCGAATACATCACCCATGCCGCCCGAGCCGAGCTTGCGCTGAATCACATAGGGGCCAAAGCGTTCAGGGGTCATCTTGAACCTCGCATGCTCGGATCCATGGGCAGGCTTACGATCGCTTCGCCAGCAGATAGGCTTTGTCGTCCTGAGGCAGTGCTGAGCCCTGATAACGCATCAGCTCAGCGTCAAGGTTCTGCATGATCTGGTCCACGGCTGATCCAGACGCGTATGCCTGTGACAACAGTTGGCCCACACCCTTAATACCAAGCATCTCATTGGTGTCATGATGCAACATTTCAGACAGGCCATCGGTGTAGAGCATCATCAGCTGGCCGGGCGCAAGGGTGTCGCGCGACATCACCATGGGATCAGGAATGAAACCCAGAGGCGGATTGAGCCCGGCTTCGAGTTCGCGGATCTGCCCCTGCGCATCCATCACCAGGATAGGCGGATGACCTGCGTTGATGAATTCGATCTGCCCCGTAGCTGGATTGAGCAGCGCAACGATACCCGTGACGAATGAGGAGTCGGGCAGCATCTGGCACAGATAGTGATTCAGGCGGTTGATGAGATCCGCCAGATCGAGCTTTGTGGTGATGTTGGTGTGAATCAGCGTATGCAGACTGGCTGTGACCAGCGCGGCCTGCAGACCTTTGCCACACACATCAGCCACGCACATCAGGGCGCGACCGTCGGGCAGCGCGACGGCGTCGATGTAATCACCACCCACCCATTTGCACGGCTCAAAGCCGATGGCCACGTTCAGACCCGGAATACGGACATCGCGCGGGATCAGCCGCTTTTGAATTTCATTAGCCTGCCTGAGTTCGGTTTCGATAAGTGCCTGCTGCTGCGCGCGGTGGCGGGCATCCCACGCGGCGTCGGCATGGCGGTGCTGTTCCGCTGCCAGGGCGCACAGGGCGAGCCACTGCCCCGTGCCATACTCGGCCGGGAAGGTGATGTAGAGCAGATCCATCCAGTCGGGATCGTCATCATCTGACAATGGGCAGGCAATCGCAGCGACAGTCTGAACATTCCCGGCCAGCGACAGCGCGACCACGCCGGTTCCGCTGCTCACGTTGCTGGCCACGACTGGTGCTTTGCTCTGGCGGGCCGCGTGCAGCAGCGTGCGTGAAACATAAGGCAGTTCGCCTCGTTTCCAGTTGCGGCTGGAATGCGGGCCGCAGATGACGTTCTGCGCATCAGTGGAGGTGTTGCCTTCGTGGCGCGAGATACGAAGCACCACTGCAGTGTTGCCATGCATCGGTTCACTGACCATCAGCTGACAGAGCCGAGTGAGGCGCATGGCCGGGTCTTCGATGGTCAGCAGTTCATCGGCGAATGAGGAGAGTACTTCGATGTGGTGCGCCGAAATCCTGGGCGCTTCCAGATCATGCAGGCTGGCGATGTGTCCCGGCGGTTCATCGCCCAGATGAATCATGCCCGTGGTGTCGCCCGGCCTGCGACGCTGACTGCTGGGGGCAATCCCCTGCGGGCGGAGAGTGAAATCTTCCACCTGAAGGATGTCGGAAGGTTCGAGCAGATGTTCCTGAATTTTCTGTCCGTTGACGCGCGTGCCATTGCGGCTGCCCAGATCGCGCACCCACCATCGGCCGAAAGGGTCTTTGAAGAGTTCCGCATGTTGACGTGAGACGGTGACGCTGTCGAGCCTCAGCGCCGCATCGGGCGCCCGGCCGATGATCAGCCGATCGGACTTGAGCGGGACACGCATCGGCTGCGACGCCCCCTGGGCAAAGATGTCCATGTAGGCGTCCGACAGCTGGGCCATGTCACCTTCCCTGTTGAGTCGTCAGGTTGAGACACTCCGTCATGCAGGCCAATCAGAATTTTACCATCGCCTGGTCGGTGGAACGGTAGATCTTCAGCAGTTTGTCCAGGCGGGTGAGCTTGAACACTTCCATGATGCTGTTGCTGATGGCCGCCAGGCGCATCTCGCCACCCATGGACTTGATCTGCTTGTTGAGCGACATCAGCACGCCGAGCATCGCTGAGGAGATGTTCTGAACATTCTCAAAGCTGAGAATGATCTTGGGCAGGCCGCTCTTCTCAATCACGCTCTGCATCTCCTGATGCAGGCGATCGATCTTGCTCTGATCGAGAATGGCTTTGTCGGTGAACTCAATGATGATGACGTCTCCCATGCGCAGCAGCAGCAGCGGGCTATCAATGGGCATCGACATGGTGACTCACTCCCTATGTGACGGGCTCTCTTCTTCCAATGACCGAAATACTTGTACCACGATGGGTTGTCAATAATCATCGGATAATTGGGGCATAGGAATAAACCCTCAGTGTCATTGGAATTCACGCCTGGGTCGCAACCTCGCTGGGCAGGTGACGGGATTTCACCACGAAGAAGATGGCCGGGTAGATCAGCAGCTCGAGGATGAAGCTGGTGGTCAGCCCGCCGATCATCGGAGCGGCCAGGCGTCTCATGGTGTCGGCCCCGGCGCCGTCGGCCCACATCAGAGGCAGAAGCCCGATAAAAGTGGTGGCCACGGTCATGGTCTTGGGGCGGATGCGCATCACCGCGCCATCGTAGACGGCGTGCCACAGGTCGATGCGGTCGCGCATCCTGCCCTGGGCTTTGAACCGGTCGTAGCTGTTGTCCAGATAAAGCAGCATGACCAGACTCGTCTCCGCATCCAGCCCGGCCAGGGCAATCACGCCTACCCACACCGCCAGCGACAGGTTGTAGTCCAGCAGATACACCAGCCAGAACGCACCCACCAGCGCAAAGGGCATGGCAAACATCACAATCGCCACGCGACCCCAGCTGCCCGTGGCCATGTAGAGCAGCAGGATGATGACCACCAGTGTTACGGGGATGATGACCATCAGCCTGTCGCGCGCGGCCTGCATGTATTCGTACTGACCGGACCACACGATGCTGTAGCCCGCAGGCAGCGTGATGTGCTGAGCCACCACCTTCTGCGCATTGGCCACGTACGTGCCTACATCCTGCCCGGCGATGTCAACGTAGATCCAGCTGGTGGTGCGGGCGTTTTCACTCTTGATCATCGCTGGCCCTCGCAGGATGCGGATATCTGCCAGCTGGCCCAGAGGAACCTGCCTGCCATCGTCGGTGGCGATGAGCAGATCACGCAGTGCGTCCACATGATCACGGCGCTCCGCGGGATAGCGCAGGCTCACAGGGTAGCGCTCGAGCCTTTCGATGGTGGTGGTAATGGGGCTGCCGCCGATGAGCGCATCAATCACCTGCTGCACCTGTGCGATGGAGAGGTTGAGCCTGGCGATCTCATTCCGGCGGATGCGGATGTCAATGTAGTACCCGCCTCCCGATTTATCGGGGAAGGCGCTCTGCGTGTAGGGCGCAGTCAGCGGATCGCTCCGCAGTGCGCTGGCGACATCAATGGCCAGCTTGTCGATGGTCTTCAGATCCGGGCCGAGAATCTTCACGCCCACCGGCGTCTTGATGCCCGTTGAGAGCATGTCGATTCGCGTGCGGATGGGCATGGTCCACGAGTTGGTCAGGCCGGGGATCTGCAGCGTATCGTTGAGGCCGGGAACCGTGAGTGGCTGATCGCTCTGCGGGTCAGGCAGGTGATAGCCATAGATCAGTTCATCGAGCGTGATGGGACGCGATGTCGACCAGATCCAGCGCAGCGGCTTCTGCATCCACGTCGGCCAGTGGTCGAAGAATCGCGCCACAGGCACGTGACGCCACTGCTGTTTGTCGCGCTTGAGCATGACGACGGTTTCAAACATGCTCAGGGGCGCAGGGTCGGTGGCAGTCTCGGCCCAGCCGGCTTTGCCCATGACCGATTCCACTTCGGGGAAGGTGGCGATGAGCTTGTCGGTCTGCTGCAGCAGCTCGCGAGCCTTGGTGATGGACAGGCCCGGATCGGTCGTGGGCATGTAGAGCAAATCACCTTCCTCCAGCGGAGGCATGAACTCACTGCCCATGCGCGACAAAGGCCAGTACATGCTCGCCACCAGCACTGCAGCCAGCGCCAGCGTCAGCCAGCGCCAGCGGATGGCCAGCACGAAGAAGGGGTGATACACCGCCTGCATGATCCACGAGATCGGGTTACGATCTTCATGCACGATCTTCTGAGGCAGCAGCAGCATGCCAGCCAGAATCAGCCAGCCGAGGATCAGCCAGTGTCTGTACGTATTGAGTGCTTCCAGAGGCAGCAGCCAGAGCATCAGCGCGGGAATCACCATCACGCCCAGGGTGATGGCCAGATTGCGCTTCCAGCCCCAGACCTTTGGCAGCAGTCGCGGGCGGATCAGGAACGTCATCAATGCAGGAACAAGCGTGATGGCCAGCACCGAAGCCCAGCCCATCGCAAAGGTCTTGGTGAACGCCAGCGGGCGGAACATGCGCCCGCTCTGTTGATCCAGTGCAAAGACCGGAATGAAACTCACGGTGATGATCAGCAGTGAGAAGAACAGGCTCGGTCCGACTTCCGCAGCGGCGGCGTACATTATCTGCGCGTGACTCGGCCGCTGGTCTTCAGGCAGTGCCTCAGCGCGGTCCAGATGCTTGTGCGTGTTCTCCACCATGATGATGGAACTGTCGACCATCACCCCGATGGCAATGGCGATGCCACCCAGACTCATGATGTTGGCGTTGATGCCCGCCAGCTTCATCACCAGCAGGCTTGCCAGCACGCCCAAGGGAACGACCACCACGGCCACCAGTTCACTGCGGGCATGGAGCAGAAACAGAATACACACCAGCGCCACCACGATGATCTCTTCAAGCAGCGTGTCGCTGAGTGTGCTCACCGCGCGATCAATCAGATCGGAGCGGTCGTAGCCTGTCTCCACCGCTACGCCCGGCGGCAGACTGTTCTCAAGTTCAGCGATGCGGCTGCGCACCGCTTCAATCGTGGTGCGCGCGTTCTCACCGAAGCGCATCACCACGATGCCGCCTGCGGTTTCACCTTCACCATTCCATTCGAGAATGCCGCGACGCATCTGCGGACCTTCGCGGATGTCGGCGACATCAGCCAGGTAGATCGGCGAGCCCTGCGCATTGGCGCCCAGGCTGATGCGTGAGAGGTCTTCGATCACCTGCTGTGTACGCGAGGAGGCATCGCTTGCCAGTCCGCCGAGATAACCTCGGCCGCGCACCATGTACTCCGCTTCGCCCAGCTCGATGACGCCGCCACCAGCGTCCATGTTGGCATCGGCGATGGCCTGCTTCACTTTCGTGACAGGCAGGTTGTAGGCCAGCATCTTCACCGGATCGAGCGTGACCTGATACTGCTTCTGATATCCGCCGATGGAGGCCACTTCCGCCACGCCGGGAATCGCGGTGAGTTCGTATCGCAGGAACCAGTCCTGCAATGAACGCAGATCGGCCAGCGTCTGCTGCGCCTGAACCAGAGGCTGACGACTGATGGGGCAGTGCGTCAGCTCATCAGGCAGGATGCGATGTTTACGCAGATGCGTACGTCGACTGGCTGCTGCATGCTCCGGATTGACGTACCAGCGGTTTTCCTTCGCGTCATACCACAGGCCGTTGGGATACGCAGGCGAATATTTCCCGGTGACCAGCGCGTACTGATACACCCAGCCCACGCCGGTGGCATCGGGTCCGATCTGCGGCGACACGCCTGCAGGCAGGCGATTGCTCATCGTCGCCAGCTGTTCGAGCACGCGGCTGCGCGCCCAGTAGAGATCGGTACCATCTTCGAAGATGACGAAGACAAAGCTGGCGCCGAACATGCTGCTGCCTCGAACGCTCTGCGCGTAGGGCACGGCCAGCATCGCGGTGCTCAGCGGGAAGGTGATCTGATCTTCCACGATCTGCGGCGCCTGACCGGGGTACTCCGTGCGGATGATCACCTGCACATCGGACAGATCGGGAATGGCATCCACGCGAATCGTCCGGGCGGCCCAGATGCCAGCGCACGCCAGCGCCAGGGCCAGCAGCAGCACCATCGCACGATTGTCGATTGAGAGCTTGATGATGCGGGCAATCATGGATGATCCTCGTGCGCGTGGCTGGAAGCAGGAGCAACAACCCTGGCCACAGGCAGCGGTGACTGGCCGGTATAGCAGCGGAGCATCATGCGGCCGAAGTACGGATTGCGCACTTCCTTGACGATGGTGATCCAGCTTCCGCCTTCCTTCTGAGCCTGGCCTTCGAGATACATCGAGCAATCGAGCTGTTCGACGGGCTGCGTGCGATCGTGCGGGACGCCTGTGGCTTTGAGGATGGCCAGCGTCGCTTCCGACAGTTCACGGAAGATCAGGCGTGTGGCATCAATATCTCTGGATTCCGTGAGCGTCTGCGCATGTCGGGCGATGTCCCGGATCTGGGGATGCTCGTGCCAGAAATGAGGCTGGCCCGGCATGGTTTCCTTCCCCAGCGCGGAAGCAATGCTGTGAATTTCCCTGGCCGCAGCAGCGACATCGGCATTGCTCGAAGCCAGACGATCGCTCATCACCAGGTACTGATCGATCAGACGATTGATCTGCTGCGCAGCGGCGGCAGTGAGTGGCATGCGCTCGTTGGCTTTGCGATCGCTTTCACTTTCAGGTGAGAGCATCTGCGCCAGCGCCAGGCGCGTGTTGGATTCGGTATCGAGCAGGAACTGGCCGGAGGTGACGATCTCCTCACCAGCGGTGACGCCATCGAGAATCTGCAGCATGCCGTTGGAGCCTGTGAGCCCGGTGCGCACCTGGCGCGGCTCGAAGTGGCCCTGGCCCAGGGCGACAAAAAGCAGCTGACGTTCGCCAGTATCGAGAACGGCCGATCGCGGAACGGTGAGTGTTTCCTCAGGCAGTGTCACCTGTAGTTCCACCGCCACGAACATGCCGGGGCGCAGCGTAATACTGGGATTGTCGAACACAAGCCGCGCGCGGCCCTGACGGGTGACTTCATCGACGTAGGGGTAGAGATACTCGAGCTTTCCTTCGAGAGCGTCGGTGGTGGCGTAAGGCAGCTTCACACGCGCGGCCATGCCCGGTTTGATCCAGGGCAGATGCTGTTCATACACCGCAGCCTGCACCCACACGCGAGACAAATCGGCGATGCGATAGATCACCTGTCCGGGTTCCACTGCGCTGCCCAGTGTCACCTGACGATCGACCACCACGCCATCGGCAGGGCTGTAGACCGTAATGGTCTTTTCCGAAGTCCCTCGCTGTTCAAGCTGATGGATCTGATCCGCAGTGAGATCGAGAAACTCCAGCCTGCGACGCGCGGCCTGCAGCAGGTTATCGTTTGATGAGCCACTGCCATCACCACGGCGGATGGTGCGCAGCACGGTGAGATACTCTTCCTGCGCCACGTAGACCGCTGGCGCGTAGATGTCGAACAGGGGATCGCCCTTGCGTACCTGCTGGCCGGTGGTGCTCACATGGAGCTTCTCGATCCAGCCCTGATACTTGAGCGTGACCTGGGCCTGCAGGCTTTCGTCGTAATCGACATGGCCCGTGGTGTGGATCGCGCGTGTCAGCGAGGACATGACTGCGGGCGTGGTGCGCACGCCGATGCGCTGAGTGATCTGCGGCGCGATGGCCACCTGATCGGTGAAGCGTGATGGATCGAGTGGAACCAGCTTCATATGACAGATCGGACAGTCGCCTTCCTGTGGCAGGATCACCCAGGGGTGCATGCCGCAGGTCCAGTGGTGACCTGATGCTGAGGCTTCATGATCGTGATGACGAAGCATTGAGCCGGCGCGCGTGAGGCCTGAACGGATCTGGGCACTGAAAATCACGCCCATGGTCAGGGCGACGATTACCGCCAGGCTCAGGGAAAGGATCATCGACCACGATGGCCCTGCTGGGAGGGTCCGTTTATCTGTCGCATCGCCCGGGGTTGAGGGAGTGCGGGAAGTCATATCCATCTCGCTTGTAGAAAATCCAGAGACAATCGATCGAAACAGGAGCGCGGATGCGACATCGCTGCAGGCAATGTCCATGCGCACGAAACAACAGCACTGCGGTCATGCAGGCTGCATCGATGTCATGTCTTCAGATCGTCAGCTGGCAGGAAAGGCCAAGCAGCGAATCGCCAGCGAGTGTGGCGATGGGGACAGGCGGAGAAGGGGCATGGTCGGCGGACAGCGGAACCGGGGCCAGCCAGTTGAAGGTGATCAGCGCCAGATGGAACACGGGCAGATCGCTGGCTGCAGCATGAACCACGGGGACTACCGTCGGCTTGGACGGGGCGGTGAGCAGTTTCACATCGCAGTCGCACTGGCTATCGTCGTTATGGTTCGAGTCATGCGATGCAGGATCGCCGGCGGGCGTTGAGCCTGAGCTTGCACAACAGCCATGGTCCTGATCCATTCCCACTGTGGCGATGGCGGTGACGTCCTGCGCCACCGAAGCGGCGTGCGCATTACCCATGCAGCAGCACCAGGCGACGGTGAAGACCGTCAGCCACAGCGCCAAAGCGCAGGTCAGGATGGAACGGGAAAGCGACATCACACCTTCATCATAGCTCGCAGGCCCGGCGGGAGTACAGGGCAGCCTGTCCCTACAGGTCTGACATCTCATGGAACCGGCATGAAAGAGGAAATATTCCGGGGCAGCCCGGAGCGGTCAGGCCTGGACATCCACATGCACGATCGGCGGCTGATCGGGTGAGGCCTTTTTGTCGCGGTCCGCTTTATCTGTCTGCGGAGCCGTGGCTTCGGGATGAGGCTGATTGGGCAGATCATCGGTAATGGCCACATGCACGCCGGCGTGGCCCTGGTCGTTCTCATCCAGAGCGCGCAGGTGAATCTCGGCGGTTTCGCGCACGGCCCGGGTCTGGCGATAGTCCTGCTGTGCCCGGGCAGCCCGCATGCGAGCCACCTGCTGAGCCTGCAGCGAGGTCTGGGCTACGCCCATGGCAACGTTGGATGGAACAATGTTCATAATCAGCCCTCCAACACAGGCCCGATGGGCCTTTCTCCTGCTTATTGTATCGGCTGATAGAGAGGGCTGCGTTAATGATGGAGGGTTAACTGTGATTAATCATTGGGTTTATAGATATTGATGAGGGCAGGTTGGCCTATGCAAGACAAGGTCCATCCAGCAGTTACACGCCTGCCTGTCTTCTGCTGCCAAGGGGGACCAGTGCAGCCACCAGCACCGCTGTCAGAAGCAGGAAAAGCAGCAGCAGCGGCAGCTGGGTCATCCAGTCGGGCTGGGCCAGCAGCAGGGCGATGGTCAGGGCGATCAGGGCATAACGGGCGGTGATCAGCCGATGACGCATCCACGCCATCGCATTGCTGGGAAGGGTCTCGAGCACCATCACCACCACCACCGCCACGAGCAGCGCCATCAGCCTGCCCCGGCTGGCGTGGGCGTTGTGCATCTGCTGGATATAAGGCTGCCTGCCCGGATCGCTCAGCAGGGTCTGAGTGTCCAGCGGCGTTTGCGACTCGCCTGTCTCGCCGGCCAGGGAGTTGATCATGTGCTTGAGGACCAGATCGCGATCATAGCTGGCCAGCTGAATGGCAGCGACCTCGACCGAGCCGAAATATCGGCTGTAGGTTTCAGGCGACAGTCGACCGAGCACTGCCGGCCCCAGCACAATGCCCAGCAGCACGCCGATGATCAGCAGATACAGATCCAGATGGTTCGGCCGGGAAGGGGCTGGGTTTGTGGTCGTTGCGGAGGGCGTCGTGGTCGTCGCCTGGGCCGATGGAGTGTCGTTCATCAATCATGCTCCCGATGGAAGATGGCCCGAGCCTACCGCAAAGCTTCGCCGGTGGAAACTCAATCACACGATTGTGACGCTTATGCTTGGCGCTGCTCAGCCCTGAACGTATCCTCGCGATATGAAACACACGCTGCGACTCTGGAGCTGTCTCACCCTCGCGCTGGCCATGGGTCTGCCCATCGCTGGCTGTACGTTCAAGGGGGACATCGCCCGCCAGAAAGCGCTGGCGCGTGAAGATGGCGACCAGTGGCGGCCACATGTGGTCGACATGCGCGTGTACCCCTCCTCGAAGTTTGCCCGGGTGGATCAGCAGCTCATCGTCGAAGCCCGCGTGGAATTGCTCGATCAGATGGGCGACTCCATCAAGAGCAGCGGCGTGGCGCAGTTTCAGCTCAACACCACAGGCTATGTCAGTGGCAGCTCGGAATCTCGCTCGCTCTACAAGTGGGACATCACCCTCGATTCACTTGAAGATCAGCGGACGTACTACGACCCCATCACACGTGCGTATCTCTTTCGTCTGAAGCTCGACCAGCACGCCGCGCCGCAGGTTCCCACCTCGCTTCAGGTGGTCTTCACGCTCCCCAATGGCCAGCGCCTCTCCGCGCAGGCGACGCTCCCGGTGATTCGATAACGCCACCGGCTGCGCGTGGTGTTTGCTTTCCTCACTTCCAAGCAGGAATGATGCATGATCTGGTTGCTGGCTGCTCTGGTGTTCGTCTCGCTGGCCCTGTGGGTGTTCTTCAACTTCTCACCAGCCAGGCGGGACTGCTTCAATCATCGCGTGCTGCTGGAAGATGCGCATCCGGCTGATCGTGGGGATGAACATCTGCCACCCGCAGCCATCATCTGCCCGGGGCGCAATGAAGCGTCGTGGATCGACAAGACCATTCCCGACTTGTGTGAGCAGGATTATCCCGGCCTGCGTGTGGTGTTTATTGACGATCACAGCGACGACGCCACGCCGGCCATTACTGCCCAGATGGATCAACACTATCCGCATCTGACGGTGGTGCGTAATGAAGTTGAGCCGCCTGCGGGCTGGGTGGGCAAGTGCTGGGCCGTGCGCCAGGGCTACGCCGCGCTGCAGCACAGTGATAAGCAGGAAGAAATCACCTGGCTGTGTTTCACCGATGCCGACATCCGCTGGCATCCGCAGTGTCTGCGCGCGGCCATGCATTACGGCCAGCGCTACAACGCCGATGTCGTCGGCCTCTTTCCCAAACTCGAATTCGGCTCGGCCATCGAACCGCTGGGCCAGCTGACGATGGTGCTGGCGCTGGGGTTGCTCTTCCCTTTTGAGAAGGCGATGGACCCGCGCCACCCCGACACACTCACAGGCGGCGCGTTTATTCTCGTCAGGCGGTCGCTCTACGATCAGATCGGCGGGCATGAGTCGGTCAAAGGCTGCGTGGTGGAAGACCTGAACCTTGGGAAGAACCTCAAAGCGGCTGGCGCGAAGATCCGCATCGCCGCAACGCCTGAGCTGCTTCGCTGCAGAATGTACGAAGGCTTCTGGGATATGTGGGAGGGGCTGACGAAGAACGCCTACGCCGGCATGCAGTACAAGCCTCACTGGGCTGTCGGGTTTCTGTCAGCAGCATGGCTGATCAATGTACTTCCGCCTGTGTATCTGATCGTCTCACTCATCCTCGCGCTGCGCACTCACGACCCCATCGCGTGGGCGTGTGTCGCAGGCAGCTTCATCACCGTCCTGCTGCAGACCCGGGCGATGAACGCCATCCGCAAAATGATGGGCCTGAAGTGGTGGTGGGCCTGGAGCGTGCCCGCAGGCTCAGCGCTCTACAGCGTGTTCATGATCGTCAGCGTCTGGCGCTACTACGTGGGCGGGAATAAATGGAAGGGGCGGTCGTACAGCAAAGCCGATCTGGAAACGCCGAAGGCCTGATTGATCAAGGCCGCCACGGATTGGGCTTGGTGCGATGCAGTGCGATGGGAATCTCTTTGATTTCCTGAATGTCTACGACCTTCCACTGATTCTTCTGCTGCCTGAGTTGGAACTGCAGGACATACTGTCGTCCCGTCGGTGTTCTCGCCTGGAGCACGACCTGCATGGAGCCATTACTGACTTTTTGCGCAGGCCAGAATCGATAGCGCAATTTATCCTTGGCCGATTCAGTCAATACATTGTAGAAGTCATCCCAATCGGTTCGAGTCGTGGCCTGCTGGAAAACAGCTTTGTCAGCGGTCAGGCCGCCAAGCATGAACGTCTCGACTGCTTTCTCAGGCGTTGAAAGATCGACGTGCACTTTCTGTGACAGCGCTGCGGTATATGCGATCTCTTCATCCAGCACTGCCAGATCAACTGGCAGCTGCACTTCACGTCCGGGCAGAGGAGGGAACGCCACCCCAAACAGCGTGCGGTCGATTGTTTTCAATTCATTGATCGATGGTTGATGACCCGCCAGCGCCAGGCTGTAAAGGAGACTGGTGCGCCAATGGTAGTTCTGCTCAGCTTTGAGCAGTGGCTCGAGGATTGCAATGGCATCCTTCGTGCCATTGAGACCCAGTGCGTAATACAGCCAGCGATTGAGGCGATTCTTTCGCTCGTCGATCAGGCCGTAGAGCAGGGGCCAGGTGGTGTCAGGATCGCTGGCCAGCAGATGCGCCGCCAGCGCCTGCGACCAGCCTGTGCGACGCGAGCCAGCTTCGTAGCATGGATCATCGCGCAGCAGCAGGATGGTCGTCAATGGAGCCCACTGCTTGTCATCCCGCAGCTGATACAGATTCATCATCTCCTGAACGGGCTGCATGCTGAAGTACGTGTTGTGCTTGCGACGTTTTGCCTGCTCCTTCGGTGAGAGTTGAACGATGGAAGCTTCGAAGTGCCTATGGTCGAAATCTTTTCGGAGTTCCATCATGCGTCGTAGGTCATCCTTCTGGCCGGTCGCGTGATAGAGTTCCACCAGTCGCCAGGGCGTGTTGGGATCGGAATGAAGCATCCCACCTTCATGAATAGCGCGGTAGTAGTGAGTGACGGCCTGCGTGTAGTCGCCGAGCTGTTCGTAGCACAATGCGGTGTGGAAGGCGTAGCGATGTCGCGCTTCGGCCATGCCGTTGCCACACCAGCTCTGGAAGGGATAGAGCGATTTGTTTTTCTCAATCGCGTCGAGCGCCTGTCGATACTCGCCCAGCGCATAGTGACACTGGCCGATCTGCCACATCGCATTGGGGCGGTAGTTGCGATACGTTTCCATGATGTGGCCGCCCGGCTCGCGGTCATCCACAGTCAGATTGAAGATCTGCTGATACGTGGCAATCGCTTCACGATGCTGGCCCATGGCCTGCTGCGTCATGCCCAGGTTGTAAATCGCCTTGGCCAGCAGCGGGGTGTCAGGCTTGCTGGCGATGATGCTGCGGTAAATCTCCGCGGCCTGCTGATACTCATTGGCGTTGAAATGAGTGTTGGCCTGCTCCAGCAGTTGAGAAGGCGTTGAAGGAGCATCTGCCTGAGCAGGGCCGATCATCAAGCAGGTGACCACAATGACGGATGAAGCAAGAGCGAAACGCATGGAGACCTCCCGGAACAGGACACGCGAGTTATTCAATCATACGTGCGATGGAGATGCGGGTTCACAAAAAAAAGCCCAGGTACGGCAATACCTGGGCTCTGGTGTTT